>BNJU01004795.1_pt1 | contig 83218 bp, 151 predicted proteins | sample 8539281 | NCBI WGS metagenome assembly BNJU01 (sample SAMD00202456, study PRJDB9452) | human saliva metagenome | isolation source: human saliva | place: Japan | reverse complement strand
CCAGGCGCAGCCGTACAGCGGAGTGACCTCGGACGAGCACCAGTGCACCCCGCTCCGATGGAGATTCCCGTAGGACTCGTCGTCTCGCATGTGGCGGCAACGCGTCACACCTGCAGCACCGGATCGTTGGGGCCTCCGGCCCAGTGTCATCCTGACCCTTCCGTCTTTTGAGGTACTCGGGCAGTCCGCCGGTCAATCAGGGCCGTGGTCGAACCACACGGTCAGCGGATAATAACCGAAAGGACAAGCCCCCGATCAGCGATACGGGTCCAGTGGTACCCCAGCGGATGGGGGATCAACATGCTCAGTCAGCAGCGCAGCAACTGGACCTACAAGGGCTTCATCACCGATGATGGAAGGATGGATACAATGAGACACCTCCAGGAACAGAAGCAAGTACAGACAACTCACTTCTTACCGGGACCTCGTGCTCGCGCCCCGTTCCTACTGACACTTTTTACGTGGTTTAAGAACAATTTGAATTTGAAGGAGGCCTGGATGAAAGGCGATAATGTAACGGATCTACAAACTGGCCGGGCTGTTGGGGCGAACACGATCCTGGTAAAGACCGGACGCGGAGCACTGAAGCCCTGGGTACGGGTCAGTTTAATGGGTCATGTTGCCAAGGATCTAACAGCGGCTGCCACATGGCTCATGGAGTACTCCTTATGACAGTCAGAAGTGTCGTAATTCCTGCAGGAGGCGCGAGTTCACGCATGGTTTCCATCACAAGAGGTGGGCATAAAGCACTCCTCCCTTGGGTGGGCGACCGATTATCGATCACGTGATAGAGGAGATTATCTCTGCAGGGGCTGCGCCGAATAACAGTGTGGTTCCAGCCAACGATGACAGTTTAAAAATACATCTTAGGGAACTTCAACTTAATTGCGGAATATACTTGTCCATCGTGCAGCAAAGCGGTGCAGGAGTCGCTAACGCCATCTTGGAGGGGGCTAGCGATCTGGGGTGCGATAAGTTGCTTGTGGTGTGGTGCGACGAGGTTTTTCTGGGAGCGAATAGAAGCGCGGAAGTCGTGTGCGCTGAGCGAACAGTTCAAGGAAATCGTAATTGCCTTCGTAGAGTACCTAGGTCTTCTCATACTTTGTATGGGATGGCGCAGGCCGCTCAACTTCCTGGGTCAGAGAAATATTTCAGTGTCGGTGGGATATGTGAGAAGCCCCGAGAGAATACCTGGGAGGGTGACATGGCGTCGGTCGGCGGCTATGTCATAACGGAGAGAGTGCTTGAAACACTTAGAAGCCTCAGTATCAAGACTCACGAGTGCCCTTGAGTGCGGCACTTGATAGCGTCGCTCGAGATTCAAGAATAATTGGAGTGGAGATTCCGGGTATTTGGTTTGACTGCGGTAATCCAGACGGTTATCGTCGAGCTGTATCTGCGTTTGATGGCAGGTGACAAACCGGGAAGGATATTCAGTAGGTAGTTGCGAACACTGAAAGGCAGGTGTTCTGCAAGAACGTCATGGAGGGCGTGGTGTTTCTCGGACTGGAGAGTTTTTCTTCCCGTGAGTCGATAATAGTATGGAGGCCATGCCGACGGCAGTACTCTGAGGAGTTCAAAGATCAGGTCGCGCGTGAATTCATCGAGAAGGAACGCATCATCTCCTCGGTCGCCTCTTCGTGTGACCTCACCCCCCGGACAGTGGGTAACTGGGTTGCAAGGTACAGGAAATAACTAGTCACAGACTAGGACCGCTAGAATCTCTTCTAGTCAGCCGGGATCGCAAAAGTGAATACGGAGGTGCATGAGTTGTATTAAAAGAACGAGTTCCTGTAAAACGCAGCCGCTTTCTTCGTCAAAAAGACACTGACTGATCGTTACGAGTTGATCAGCCGAGGAGAAGGTCCCCACCCTATATCCTCGATGTGCCGATGGTCCGGAATGTCGAATTCCGTGTAGTACTCCTGGCGCGACCGCTCCGAATCCCAGACCACGGTCAGACAAATAGAGTTCGACCTTGTTATTGAGGACGTTTTTGAGTCTCTGACCTGATTCACGACACCATGGGTTATAGGGGATGTTGGTATGAGTTTTCGTTGGTATTGCGGTGTTGGGAGTCTGGTGATGGGGCACTAAGAGGCCGTATGGTGTACTGGTGTGAGCCCGTTTCTGCGCAAGGTCAGGACCGCTTCGGGGGCTATGGCAGTGCAGATCGCGGTCAAGGGGGACGGCGTGCGCCGGATTGTGCAAAGCACCTGGGCTCAGCCCACGACGAGGTCGAGCTGGCGGCCCTGATGGAGATCCTGGAGATCGGCCGGCGTCATATATCTCCCCGGACCAGCTGGCCCTGGAACTGATCGCCATACCACCAGCGGCCGAGAGACTCCTAGCGGCCTCAGCCGACCCGGCCAGGGCTGGCGCAGTGGCGGAGTCCAAGCGCTCCAGACTGTTGTGGAGGTCCTGCACGGGGGCCCTACACGCCTGGGGCTGGGCGAGGCGGTCGAGGGGTGATCGGGCTTTTGAGCAGATGGTTCTGGCGCGTGTGATCGAGCTGACCTCCAAGGCCCAGGTTCCCCGTGTCCTGAGTGACCTGGGCCCGGAGGTGTCAAGCCTCGGGTTTTGTGGAGGCTGGTTTATCTGGTTGTGGTTGTTCTGGCGTTGGCGGTCGGGTGCCCAGGCGGCTTCGTGCTCGGCAGGGGTACGCATCCCGATGGCGGAGTGTGGCCGGGTGATGCCCGCCCAGTGGACCCACTCGGCGGTGGTGACCACTGGCGGCGTCGATGTCCTCCCAAGGAGCCCTGGCCAAAGGATGAGCTCGGCCTTGTACAGCGAGCTCAGCGCCTCGGCCAGGGCAAAGCCAGCGAGGCCGCCCTTGGAGCCTACAGAGACGTCCGCATCGGCCTCGGCCAGGGCGGCCCCGTAGCGGATGGACCTGTACTTACGCGCCGCGGTCGCAAGTGATGCACCAGGCCAGAGAGATCAGCCCCGGTGCGTTTTCGTTGCCAGGCGGCCATCTCCAGAGCGGCAGGGGCCAGGTCGGAGTACAGGCTGGTGGAGGTCTCCACGATCTGCCGCGAGAACACGTCAGCGGGCGAAGACGACGTAGACTCACCCAAAAAGGTGCGCACATAGGAGGGGGCACCTCCCGCTTGCGGGGGAATGTCGGCGACCCACAGCCCACCCAGAGGCGAAGGCCTCGAAGTGGCGTCTAACCAGGTCGGCCGGTCCTCCACCACACCCGAGACGCCATCGAGGCCCACCTGACCGTGGTGATGGCTTCGCTGGCCGTAGCCCACCACCTCCAGGACGCCACCGTGATCAGCATCGCCAGGATCGTGCGCGAGCTACACGGTCTACAGGACGTCACCATCAACCTCAACGGCCACTAGATCACCGCCCAACCCCAAATTACCTCAAACGCAGCCAGCATCCTCAAATCCCTACAGCCCCCAGGGCACTAAAGCGTCGTGAGTCAGGCTGAAATCACGCCGATCCTGATGGACCTGACTGCCTGACCCAAGGGTATGCGGGCAATCATGCGTCAAGAGCGGCCCCACCAGGGCGCGCAGCTGCGCTTCGAGAACGTCGGAGCCGCGGGCTGACGGCCTTCGTCACCAACACGCACGTCGGTCAGTTCGCCGACCTGAGGCCCGCCACCGGCTGCGGGCCAAGTGCCAGGGGACCGCATCCGTTGTCGAAAGGACACTGGGCTCGACCGCTTTCTTTGCAGGGGCTTGCTCAGAACCGTATCTGGTGCCTGATCGTGGCCCTGGCCCGTGACATTCTCGCCTTCTTCCAGATACTCACCATGGCCGGCCCCCCGGCCAGTCGCTGGGAACCCAGGGCGATCCTCCTGCGGATGATGAGCATCCCCTCCGTGATAACCCGCCACGCCCGCCGCGTCGTCCTGCGCTACAAGGCCGACCACCCCAGGACCACACCCTTCTGCCTAACGGCCTCGGGCACCTCCAAACTCTACCGGCCCCGTAGACGCCCGGCTCCTGCCCCTTGTCCACCGCGACCACGAAGGACCCCTCTGGCCCTTGGAAAGGCCCGATCCACCGCAAGGTGACACGTGCCAGACCGTCACACCCAACCGCCACGATCCCACTTGCAGCACCGGTAACGACGCCATAAACCTCAGCTCAACCAGACGACGAAAGATAACGCCAACCATGAAAGTTCTTCTCTCCGTGACATCCTCTCCTGTACATGCGTGGGAACTCAGCAATCCTCGCTATGCCGGGGAAAAGAGTGCCTTCATTCCACATCCAGCATCCATTAAAGAAATCTCGAGGTTTAGCGTTGGGATGATATCGCATCATCACATCGTGAGTCACACCTAGCTCACACTAACATGCCAGTCCGCTAGAGATTGGACAGCCATCCACCAGTCGTTGATCTTGCTGACTTCGCGGCAGAAGTGCTACACGAGCGCCGAACCTCCTTCGTGGACATTCCTGACAGGTCCGCCACCCTCTTGTCTTCAGTTGAGAGGAGCGTTAGCATGATTGACATGAGCACAAACACTCTCAAGCAAACATTGAGTTCTCGTCCAGTCCTCTTCCATGTTCACGGCATCGGATCACGACTTCAGTTCGATGACATCCGACGCATTACCTGAAGTGAATACTATCGCCGTTGAACGCAACGTCGATTTGATCCCAACAATATTCTTGCGTCGCGAGTATGTTCCTGATCTCAAAGCAAGTCCTCCAAAGATTGGAAAGAGGCGCGTGATCGCGGAGGGTTGCCAAGCATTCTTGGTTTTGGAGTCGAAGGGCCAATGCTGGGCACCTCAGGCGGAGTCCCGCCGGCGGGTTGTTGGTTGCCAGACGCAAGACTTGGCGTGAACTCGCCACACTCGGAAATATCGGTTTGCGCTACATCGTGATCGCGCCAGATGCGTGTGAACTTGATGAGGTTCTTGATGGCGATCTACCTTCCGCGCTCATTGAACTCTTCTATCAACACGGAGTACGATTAGCTCTGGGGCATTTCCGTCACGACAATCCTTCCGAGAGTGCACGACGTAGCCGATGCTGTGATCGACATGGTCGAAAAGTTTACCTGCGGGCAACCCGATATGCTCCTTACAGATCATCTGTACAACGATATGCCTCGTGCCTTCCTCACGCTTGGCGTACCGAGGAGGAGCGCGTGCACCGCGATAAAGAGCTCGAGTTGTTTCTCAGTAAACCCTGGAAGACCGACTCCTTGGCCGAGTTGTTGGGTCCGGTACCCGCGAGTATTATCGAAGCAGCGCGAACCCGCCGTCTTTTGCCGATGTTAAACTTCGATGGCGCCCATGTAGACCTTGAGATCTGTCGGCGAACAGTCGATTATGTGGGTGCAGATCAACTAATTGCAATCACAGATCATACTGAAACGGATGCAATGGCAGGGGAGAAGACCTAAGTTTGTCCAAATCAAGCTCACTTAGACTTCGTTTAGACGGTCAGAGTTGCCGCTGGCTCAACGGACATTTCAAAGCAGATAGAGAATATGCGTAGTATCGGCCTCAGTGACGCGCAGATTGACGAGCTCGTCAGCGAGACGCCGCGCCGGGCACTTACCGATTTTACATGTTCGCCGTATCGCTCAGCAGGCCGCTAACGACGCCGGGAGAGTCAAGCAGATGACAGCACTTGATATCACCGGTAGTCTAACAACGCTCACTTCGTCGTGAGAAAATACGCGGATGATCTGCGAGGTGCCATCGACCACCTTCCTATTACAAAGATCGCAAATGCTATCGAGTTGATTGTATCGGTGCTCGAGCAAGGTCAGACGGTATTCATCGCGGGAAATGGAGGGAGCGCAACGACCGCGCAGCATATGGCTGCCGATATCTGTTCTGCTTGGAATGATCTCGGCAGAAACGCTCGGTTAATTGTCTGAACGATAACGTTGCTCGCTGGTCTGCGCTGGTGAACGATTATGGTCTGATGAGGCTTTCGCTGGTCAACTTCGGCTCCTAGCGAGGCCCGGCGATTTGCTCATCACGATCAGCGTAAGCGCAGAGTCCTCCAACCTTCTCGCTGCCTTGTATACCGCTCGTGTAAGCGGGCTGCGCACGCTTTCGCTTGCGGGACGAAATGGCCGGGTTGCGGACCTGGCTGATCTCAGCGTGGAAGTTGGTGACGGCGATTATAGGTTTATCAGAGGATCTGCACCTCTTATTTAGTCATTGTCTTGTACGCTATCTCCGTGGCGGCAGGCACCGGTATCACGAGCAAGCCAAACACTTCGGAGAGGATGAAAGTATTACGTGTGCGGTATCATCGCAGTAGTTGGAGGCGTGCCGACCGAGCGGAAGAAAATGGTCTTGACGGGGCTTGACTATATCGCCCATCGTGGCGAGGGATATGAACGGAGCTCTGTCCAAGAACTGTCCGGTGTGCAGGTCGCGATTGGAGTGAACCGACTACCGATCGTCGGAGGCGAGTCGGGCGCTCAACCAGTAATCTCCGCCTCTGGGGCTCTTGCGTGTTTGCACAACGGCGAGCTTTTACAACTTCCGGGCGCTTGCAGACTGCGGGGCTGCCGCCCCGGTTGTCGATCTCGGACACCGTTGTACTCACTGAACTTCTAGACCGCTGGGTGTGGAACGCACGCTGAACGAAGTGCGCTGGGAAGGTGCATTCCTTGCCGTGGATACCGTTTCCGGCACTCTCATTGCCGCACGCGATCACTTAGGAATAAAAACCGTTGTACTTCGCGGCCCTCCCGGAGGTCACCGTGTTCGCATCTGAACTCAAAGCCCTCAAAATCATTCAAGGCGCAGATAAAAGAGGTTCCCGCAGGCGTATTCGTAACGATTGATGTACGGCATCCCTCTCAGATTCAGATGACCACATGGTGGAGTGTCAATAAGTCGTTCTTGCTCACTCCAGATAGAGATCCCATAGAGGCTTTCGATGATGCGGTGCGAACAGCCATCCACAGTCGCGTTCCTGAGGAGCCGTATGCCATCATGCTATCCGGAGGTCTCGACAGTTCTCTTGTACTGCAGCACGCCATCGCCCGAAATCCTGACGTCACCGCTTTCGTGCTGCATAGACCGGGCTCTCCCGATATTGATGCAGCAAGGCGTCTCTGTCTCGATCTACAGGTCCGACTCATCGAAGTTGAGGGTCTGCCACCGGAGGAACTTTGGAAACGCGCGCAGAGGTTGTCGAGATCGTCGAGTCGTGGGAGTGGCACGTTGTGAATCATGCTGCACCGATGCTTCCCACTTGTCGCAGTAATCGCTGATGCCTGGTTTCCGTGTCGTACTGACTGGAGAAGGCGCCGACGAACTGTGTTTCGGTTATATTGAGCGGAATGCTGATGGTACCTCAATCACCGGGGAGGCTGAGTTGGCGCAGCCGCAGGTTGCGACTTGCTCAGCTCAGCCGCACTAACTGCCAGCGCCTTGACCGCATGTTGATGAAGAGTACAATTGAGTGTCGAGTACCGTTTCTTGACCGAGAAGTTGTTGAGACAGCTCTTTCTATCTCACCTAAAAAGCTCATCTCCGAGACGGTGTGCCGAAAGCCATGCTGAAGGAAGTTGCTCGCCGCTGTCTGCCCTAATTATGTCATCGACCGTCCAAAATGTCTCGCAAAGGGTGCGGGATACGTTTACCACCGACAACATGGTGGTGGCGCATTTGCGTGGAATGGCAAGATTGAGCACGTTATTGGCTCCGATGTCGAAGTAGGTCAGTTTCCTTTTTCGGTTCGAACTGGAGCAAGTACTGGTGGAGTGGTTCGTGGAACTTGGCTACCACCAGGCGACCTTCATGCGGGCGGCGACGGTATGAGTATCACGGGAAGCGATTTGAGAATGCTTCCGTGGTGTTAAACATGACGGTCGGCCCTTGGACGGCACAATCAACTTGCCTGGTGGCAAACGTGCTTTTGCTCATGTTTTGAGCGTCGGCGGCAGTTGCTGATGTAGTCGACAGAGAACGTCCCCCGCAAACGCCGATACACTTGCTCTAATCGATGCGCTTCGACTCATCTTCAGCCGAGTGGAACATCATCGCGGTAAATCGTCTAAGACTCGCGGACCCCCTCGATGCCGGTATTGCAGAATGGCCACCAGAGCTTGTGGCTCGCTCGCGTAATCTCTTCTGCCTGCCCGCCACGTTGCATCATCAGGGGAGAATTGCGTTTTCGAAGGTGCCTAGAGGGCTGCGAGATTGGCGCACGACCATATGATTGGTATCTGCACAATGGTGCAGTTCGGTGCCGAGGTAAAGTACTCAAGGTGAGACTGTCGATTTATCTTGGCGAAGACGCCATCCTGCGCAATTGAGCTTCAGCTATCCGACAATGACGGGTACTGTTGTAGCCTTGCTGCAGGAGCCGCGGTGGCTGGTACTAGTTCGATTCAGGGCGGCTCTGTAGAACCGTCGTGCTGGGAGCAGGGCGAGGCGATGACTGCTAACGGCCGTATGGTGACGCGGCGAGTATACAACTGTTGAGGAAGGATCCTGGACACTTCAAGTGGCGACTTTGGTCCAGACCGCATTCACGCGGCGACGCTGCTAACGGCGGACTTCTTACTCGCGGCCGGGTGACGAGTACGGTTTGAGCGAGCTGCCGCATGCGGTTCCTGGAATTCTGTGAATGCATTGGGCGGGGATCTCGACAAGTTCTAATTCTCTTACTATTGCACTCCCCGCGAGCAAGCGCTACGCGCGACGACGTTGGTCGCCGGCTCTGAGCCGATGTTCAGTAGCGACTGGGCACCGTTTGCAGCCTGTGTTGTTGGCTTGCCGCGCTGAAGGACACTCGACCATCAGTGATGATGTTTTTATTGATCGTTTCAGTTTCTCGAACGACTCCGTCCGGCTGGGCTCCGCAAGCAAGTGTCGCTTGCACAAGACAAAGAAGGACGGAATGTGGCGATCGCAAGGCTGAACGGCGATCCCAATACTCGCCTTCGGGGCGGGCTTTTGCTGATGTTCCCGACATCCGTGGCTCCGCCGCTGTTCTACTATCGGCGCTCGTGGCCGATGGACCATGCGCGATACCTGATGCGAGGCATCTGCTTCGCGGGTATGAAGACCTCCTGGTCAACGAGTATTGGAGTCCGAGGCATACGACGAGAGGAGACGATATGAGAGTGCTTGTGACCGGAGGGGCGGATTCATCGGCAGCCACGTTGTTGATCTCTTTGCGAGGGCAAGGCGACGAAGTGCTGGTGATCGACGATCTCTCTTCTGGAGACTTTGGGTGGATTTCACGCGACAATCTCGTCCAGGCCGATATACGATCCGACGTTTGCTGTACGTGCTGTAGAAACTTTCGCACCAGAGTGCATGGTGTTGCTTGCAGCGCAAATGAGCGTTCGAGCCTCGATGCGCGCCCCGCTCGATGCCAGTGTAAACGTTATGGGCCTCGTCACTATGATTGATGCCGGCCTCCGCGTCGGCTGCAGACGTTTCGTCAGAGCCTCAAGCGGCGGCACAATATATCGTGATGTGCCGGGCGAGACACAGCCAATCAATGAAAAATTCTCCAGCGCGCCACGATCGTTCTACGGCATCACGAAATCCATTATGGTCGATTATCTCGAAGTCTACGCGAGAGAACGCAAGGCTGAGACAGTCACGCTGGCTTTGGGTAACGTATACGGTCCGCGGCAGAATCCGCACGGTGAAGTTGGCGTAATTGCGCTCTTCGCAGAAAGACTTACCAAAGGTCTGCCGGGAACGATCAACGGAGATGGGCTCACAACTCGCGATTACGTTCACGTCTCTGACGTAGCCAGAGCCTTCGAGCGTTCGACGCGGCACGAGCATGAGCTCATGAATATCGGGACTGGTGTTGGGACCTCGGTACTGAAGTCCATCATCTCGTTCGGAGTGCCGGCCAGCGAACTTGGATCCGGACGCATGGCCCGGCGTTGCCTGGCGAAGTCCGTGCAGTTGCACTTGACCCCAGCCGTGCACGAGAATCGCTCGGTTGGCAAGCTCGGTAGATCTCAAAACAGGGCATTGAGAGGTCGTTAGGTGGGTATCTGATCAGGAGAGTGTAAAGTGACGCGTGTTGCGGGCGTTGTCTTGGCGGCCGGCGTCGGATATCGACTGCGCCCAATCACTGACGCGTGGCCCAAACCACTCACTCCCGTGCTTGGACGCACCTTGCTCGATCGCGCCATTGAAGCGCTGCGGTGTGCCGGTGCGGAAAGCATTTTCGTGAATACCTACGCAGGTGCGGGATCGCATTGAGGAACATCTGCAATCTACTTGGCCGGAGGTATGTTCCCGACGCGAAGTTATGCTGTCAGGTCCAGCAGGTGCTCTGCGATGTTTTCGTGATGATCTTGCTGAATACGATCAGGTTCTTGTGGTTTCTGGCGATACGATTTTCGATGATACTCTCACCGGACTGCTTGAAACCCACGACTTCCGCGCATCGAGCCTCACCTTTGGTACACGAAAAATGCAGGAGGCGCACCGCTTCGGCGTTCTCGACGTTGACGAGAACGGTGTGTTGCTCAGCGCACGAGAGAAGCCGGATGTCCCAGCCGATCTATTCTTTACGGTCAGCACTGGCATCTACGCCCTCAGCCTCATGTAATAGACCTGCTGCCTGGAGACGGCATCGCCGATTTCGTTACCGATCTTTTTCCGGCGCTTCGGGGAGAAGGGCGAGGCTGTGCTCGCGTATCCTCTCGTAGGGTGATTGGTTCGATATAGGGACTCCTGATGCTCTGCAAAGGTGGTTGCCCAGTTGCTGCGCGATCGCCCAAATACACAATATGTTGCTCCGAAGCGATCGTCGCTCCGGATGCCACCCTTAAAGGATGCGTTGCGATTGAGCAGGGCACACGTGTTGGTCGCGGAGTTTGGATTCGGGACGCAATATTGCTGCCCGGTGCCAACATACCGGACGGTTTCCTTTGTCGTCAATGGGTGTTCGGTGGGAGCAATGCCACGAACTACTGAAAGCATCTCGACATGCGCGTCCTATTTCTAACCTCTACTTTCGAACCGCTTACCGGAGGTGCTGAAACATACGGGCTGCTCCTAACCAGAGCCCTCGCCGATGCCGGCAATGAAGTCACGATCGTAACTGATGGCTCTTGGCTGCCGACCTGCCGATCGCTGCCGTTGAACGCGGCTGTCGTGTTCTGCGGCCGCGTATGTTCGCTAACGAGATCGGTAGACGAGATAAAAGTTGTTTGGAGGCAGTTGCAGTATTCGCTCCTTAATGAGATAGGCCGATTACTAAAAGACAATCATTTTGATGTCGTGCACGCTAACAGCCACGAGACGTTGCAGCTTGCGTTGCCGATTGCCGAGAGCATGGGCGCTGCTATCGTTGCATCGCTTCATGAAACAGAATCCTGACGCATCGTCGTTTGGATCTGGCCGCTGCCGGCTTGCTTACGACATATTCCCTGTCGACATGCATATCGCAGCATCGCGGTTTTACGAACAACGTGCCCAACAGTACGGCACACCAAGAGAGCGATTGCGACTGATCTATCATGGCGTGGAAGTAGTTCCTCGAAAACTAGCGTCAGCGGCGGCGATCCGCTTCGGGATCCCGAAGATTCCTTGTCATTACTTGCGCAGGGCGGATATACACGCGTAAAGGTCAATTACATCTCGCGCGCGTTCATTCGACAAAATCCGCGCAAGGCACCCCGAGGCTCACCTCTTCCTCGCGGGCCGTGTGTCGAGATTTTAATTACGCTGACGAGGTATTCGGTCTCCTCAGGCCGGCGGCCGAGGCGGGCCTCGTCACCCATTACGAGACACTGACCCGAGCCGACATGCCTGAGGTTTTTGCTGCTACTGATATCGCCGTGCAACCCTCGCTTGAGGAAGGTCTGGGCCTCGCAGCCATCGAGGCCATGCAGCAGGAGGTACCTGTTGTCGCCTCTGATGTTGTCGGGCTCAATGAGGTTATTGAGGGATGGCATTGACGGTCTGCTCGTACCGGCCCGTGATCCCGATGCGTTAGCTACAGCAGTGCTGCGTATCGCGGAAGATCCAACACTCGGAACTTCATTGACGTCGGCCGCGCGACTCACTGTCGCAACGAGGTTCTCCGTCGAGACAATGCGAAATGAAAACCGTCGAGGCATACCAGGCGGCCTTGCGGAACAGAAATGGTCGCTGAATGGCGCGACCTGTGGATTCGGGCACGGTTGTCCGTCTATTGCACGCTCGCGGAGACCGCATATGGTGCTCGCTCCCAGTAACCGTACTGGCAGACGGGCCAGAGGCGACTGTGATCCGGATCAGTGTAGGGTACAATATGGATCGCCGCCGTTAACCATATAGGCCAGCGAGTTCACTTGGACGTCGACGAATGGGAACTCGATGAGGTTGGCTGGACGGGCGACGATTGTACCTACGTTATCCGTCCGGGGCGTTGGTGCGCCGTCGGATGGTTTGCTCCCCCCGGCTGTCCTGAACACGGTCGCTTCTACGTAAATGGTCAGCGTCCTCCGTATTATGGTTCCGATGAAATTGTCACGTTGGACCTCGAACTTGACGCTGAGCTTAGACCGCCGGACTATCTTTCGACTTGGAAGGACCATGATCTACTGCTGCGAGCTCACAACGCTGGTTCAATCACTGCCGGCGAGAAGGAGAATGTGATCAACGACATGTTGACGGTGCTGGAACTTCTGCCGGAAGGTCCAGACTCTATCTTGCTCCGCAACTTTGTCAGTGCACGCGTACCACCGGCCCGTCTTCCATTGACGAAGCTTCGCGAATGGAATGGGCTACCGTGAAATTGCAGGAATGTGGGATACGTAGTGTTTTCTTGGACTGACGGAGTATTCTTCTGTAAGTCGATAGGATGGAGAACATTTCAGCAGCGAAATATTCGGAGAGGCGGCTAAGTCCAGATAGTGCGTGAGGTTGCCCGTGGAGGGCCGGAGATAGTCTCGGTGACCGACTCACACTATCTTGCAGTGTAGAGAAGCAGAGAACTTTATCATAAAATGTAAATAGGGCCACTCTGAGGCCAGAACTGCTAAACTCCTTCGAGGTTGGCCTATGAACCGCAGAAAACTGAAGGTGGGGGGTTGCTATGGCGTCAGGAGAACGAGTTCCGGTAAAAACGCAGCCGTTTTTCTTCGTCAAATTTACACTGACTGATCGTTATGAATTGATGCGGGTGATATTCCCGCACAACTTCTACCGACGTCCGGGTTGAAGTCTCTCCTCAACAAGTTTAGACGCTCGTGAGGGGCCTCCGCGGGGACGATGATGTAGTTTTCTGCGCGCAGATGCGTGCCCCGAAGAGCCCAGGTCAGCATGATCGATCGGATCGCTGGAACTGTCCGTCTACAAACCTTACCTCTGCTAGTGGCGCCTGAATCTCGCGGTACCTGGAGGTATCCGTCAGACCTGGCTCGTGACGCCTTAGTGTGCCGGAGGTGCGTTGTTGAGGGCGGAGGATGTCTTCGGCTTGGGGGTCAGGGGTCTGGCGGCGGTGGTGGTGGCCGTTGAGGTTGATGGTGACGTCCTGTAGACCGTGTAGCTCGCGCACGATCCTGGCGATGCTGATCACGGTGGCGTCCTGGAGGTGGTGGGCTACGGCCAGCGAAGCCATCACCACGGTCAGGTGGGCCTCGATGGCGTCTCGGGTGTGGTGGAGGACCGGCCGACCTGGTTAGACGCCACTTCGAGGCCTTCGCCTCTGGGTGGGCTGTGGGTCGCCGACATTCCCCCGCAAGCGGGAGGTGCCCCTCCTATGTGCGCACCTTTTGGGTGAGTCTACGTCGTCTTCGCCCGCTGACGTGTTCTCGCGGCAGATCGTGGAGACCTCCACCAGCCTGTACTCCGACCTGGCCCCTGCCGCTCTGGAGATGGCCGCCTGGCAACGAAAACGCACCGGGGCTGATCTCTCTGGCCTGGTGCATCACTTGCGACCGCGGCGCGTAAGTACAGGTCCATCCGCTACGGGGCCGCCCTGGCCGAGGCCGATGCGGACGTCTCTGTAGGCTCCAAGGGCGGCCTCCTTTCGGCTTTGCCCTGGCCGAGGCGCTGAGCTCGCTGTACAAGGCCGAGCTCATCCTTTGGCCAGAGCCCTCTCCAGGGCCTCTCTTGGTGCAGGGCCGGCAGCAGGCCATCAGCCCCGGTCATCCTCACCTGCCCGGCACCAGGTCTGCTCAAACAAAGCCGTCCAGAGCCCCAGCCGAGCGCAGCTGGTCGACCACATCCGCACACCAGCAGAAGCCCTGTCGTCATCACCGGTAGCAGCAATCACAGTGCCAGTCCTCCACAAGAGCTCACACAAACCATTGAACACGCTCCTGGCCCGCGACATTCTCGCCTTCTTCCAGATACTCACCATGGCCGGCCCCCGGCCAGTCGTTTAGGGAACAGGGCGATCCTCCTGCGGATGATGAGCATCCCTCCGTGATAACCCGCCACGCCCGCCGCGTCGTCCTGCGCTGAGGCCGACCACCCAGGACCACACCCTTCTGCCTAACGGCCTCAGGCACCTCCAAACTCTACCGGCCCCGTAGACGCGGCTCCTGCCCCTTGTCCACACGCGACCACGAAGGACCCCTCTGGCCCTTGGAAAGGCCCGATCCACCTGCGGGTGACACGTGCCAGACCGTCACCCAACCGCCACGATCCCACTTGCAGCACCGTAACGACGCCTAAACCTCAGCTCAACCAGACGACGAAGACCAACGCCATACCCGGTGATACGCCTCACTTACCACAACATCAAAGACGAAGAGCCCGCAACATCGGACCCGGAGACTCGACCCACTGTCAACTGGTCAGACCGAACAGCAGATGGCATAGTGGAAGGTAAAATGAAGAAAGGCAGGATCATTGGAATGACGCAGGGGTATGCAGAAATTCGCTTGGTGACATCGGACTGGTGAAGGCGTGAGGGTCTTCAACGAGTCCCGTTCGGCGCCTTTTGGGTCGCTGCACTGCTTTCGAGCATGGCTGAGGCAGCGCAGTCGCTGGCGCCAGCTGGTACCTTTCGGACCTTCGTCTCCCCGTAACCGTGCTCGCGGCGTTACAAGGCTCCGACCTGTTGGGTACGCTCACAGGTGTCGCCACAGGAGCTTGGTCCGTTCGTCGGTTTGGGCAGCGCCGTGCGCTCGTTGGCGCCTTGCTGCTTGAAGGCGTCGTATGCGTCGTTGTAGCGATTGCAGCTTTCGCTCCGGCAAAGACGTCTCGGTAGGGCAAGCGTACGTCGTGGCCGTAATTGCGGGGGTTGTGCCCTTCGCCACAGCGATCAGTTCGCCAGCGTGGGCAGCGCTGGTCTCGCTGGCCCGGAACAAAGTGACACTCGTCAATTACTGCTCGACGGCGTGCAGTATCAAGTGGGAGGTTTTCTTGGACCACTCTTCGGCGGGTTAGTTATCGGGACGGTGATGCATGCACTACAATGGCTTTCAGCGATGAACGCGCTGACCAATATCCTGCTTGCGGTGCTTGTCTCATGCTCTTGGGATTCCCCTGAGCCTCGTTCGATAGGTACCCACATCACCCAGAAAGGTAGCTATCGGTCCACTCTTGAAGTATCCAGCAATTTGAGGGCATGGCTGCCAGCTCTTTTTGCAGCTGAATCTTCGCGGATCTATCTGCCTAGAGTCCTGAGACAATCCGGGGAAAACGCGGGTACACTAAGTATAGTGCTTGCCCTCATCTCAGCTGCTGCGGTCTTCGCGGGAATTGTCGCTTCTCGACTATACCTGCAGAATCGTACCCTCGCGGGAATCGCTTTGGTGGACCTGGGGCTCGGGCTCGGCGTTTGGGCTTTTACACCGTTTATTCACCCGTTTGGTTGGTTCGTTGGTGCTGTCATAGTGGGAACCGCTGTCGGCATCGTGCATGCACCGCTCATAGCTATGCTCATGGAACATGCTGGCGAGGAACAACGAGCTTTAGGGCGGCGTCCGGAATGACCGTACGGGCGATTGCGGGGGCTATGGGTGGAATGATTTTTGCAGCGCTAGTTTCTCCTTTAGGTAGCCTCGTATACCTCGTGACCTCAGCAACAACGCTGGCAACCGGTATGAGTTTCGCGGGGTTTCAACAAGCGCTCTCGGAGGGAGAGAAAAGTCGGTGACTACCGCCTACCATGTTCGCTGGTCTGCGCCAGCCCACTCCAAAATAGGCCAAACGCAACTAGCGCAGCACAGTCGACGCGGGTTTCCGCTCGATGAGCTCACAACAATCGTGCACGGCGTCAAGAGTTGGCAGGGCTTTTTCATGGAGGAGAAATCGAACTTGTAACAGACCGTCTTGGGGTGAGTTAATGGAGCGAATTGGCTTAATCGAACTCTACGATCGGGTACACACTTGGCTTGATGAGATTGATACAACCGTAATTGACCCGAGCATTTATTTTTCAGCAGGGGAAGTTCGAGTTATTCCGCCGCGCGCAGGAACCCCTTTGTTGTCATGGACGCAGATTTTTGCTTGCGTAGTGACATCGTTCCTCCCAATGAGCAGGAATTTGTCTTTACCCATTGGGAGCGGACCACCTCGCCGGACATCTATCCCGATCCGCATGAACTTCCGATGGCTGCCGGATATATACTGCCCGACCTCAATTATGAGGGCCCTGCTAGTAATATGTCCTTAGCCTGGTTTGGTGACCCTGCCCACGCCCGCGCTCTTGGGGAATCAGCGTTTGCTTTCGCGGAGAATAATGGAGCAGACGCCCCGGTCACCGCATCCAACGTGCGGCCTTTGCCGAGCAACGGCTGGTGGTCGCCTTGGCTAGAGATCTAGGAATCGAAGCACGTCCGTTTAGCCCACGGATCTGGGACACGGCGACTGGATTGTGGGAGGGCCCGACTGAGGCAGATCGGTACCATCACACCTGGTTCCAAAAGTCATGGTTCATCACTTTCCTGAGCTTCGGGCATCGTACTGTCATTACCTGATTCGGGACCTTTGCCAGCGACAGCCAGAAGGTGCTGAGTGGCTTGCTGAACATCTTCCCTCGAGTCCTGTCCGTGACTCCCTGCATGCACTGCTAGATGGAATGCCCAACCGCACGAAATCATTACCGACTGGAGATTGCTTGAGGGGCAGTATGAGTACTCCCGAGCGCATCGTGGTCGTGAGCACCAATGCACAATATGCAGCCCCAGCAGCGGTGTCGGTGCGTTCTGCTCATTACTGATGCGAGCGAAGGATCTCGGTCGTTCTACTTTACTTCGGTTCAGAGTCTGAAATCGAATTTCAAAATGCTTCGTGACTCGTTTAGGGCCGATGATGTTTTCCTCGACTTGCTTCCACAAAATCTGTTCGCCCGGTGGCCCAGTAGGCGTTACTTCGGCAACGATGCTGTTTATGCTCGCCTTGCCCTAGGTCGTCTAATCGACAGTTCGATTAACCGCGTGGTTTACTTGGATGCTGACACGCTCGTATTCTCCGACATCTCAGCACTTTGGACACGACCGCTTGAAGGCGCTGCCTTCGGTGCTGTTAGGGAGATGAATGGTCCCACCATGAGCCACCGAGGCGGGCTCCGGAATTGGGAAGAAGCTGGCGTTCCTTCAGATGCTCCATATTGTAACTCCGGTGTACTCGCACTTGATCTTGACGTCTGGCGAACTGAGGATCTTGAATCACGCTGTTTCGCTTTCCTGGAGCGGTTCGGAGAATCAGTACGTTTCCCGGACCAGGATGCGCTGAACGCCACATTGTGGGATCGATGGGTCGAGTTCGATCAGGCATACAACGTTAGTGGGTTCTGGGATGCGCCTAAATTCCCGGTAACGGACTACGGTTATGGAGATGTGCTCGGTCGTATGCGATTGTTTCATTTTCAAGGCCCGACGAAACCGTGGCACGATGATTATCCGGTGTTTAGCCGAAAATGCAAGTGGGGAGCAGGTGCTGGCCACTACAGCCTGGGGTGACTCGAATGCTAAACGATACTGATTTTTGATCAATTCACTTGAGGTGGAACTAGTGGATTGACGCAATAGAAATGTAGTATTACTCAATTTGGGTTCGAAGGGAATATCATTTGTTCCAGAGACTTACTCTGGAGGTTAGAAGGAACTCTGAAGGGGTGGTAATTTTCTCAGCTCTACTGACAAAGTGAATAGTCAGTACAGGTTTCATGCATGCCTGGATCATCTTAAGGTCTGTAATGTTCACCTTTTTCTTCAGGGCGGGTAGGGTTATCTATTGTCAATTATACTGAAGAGTGATAGAATCCATTACATAGTAAACCGTGATGCAAGGCAACATGATCAACGAAATTGTGCCGTGGATTGAGTTTGGAGTGTAGTAACGAAGTTTTCAGGCCAGGCCGTCGCAACCTAAACGAATTGGAATGTGAGTTCTTGAGGTTAACTATAATAGTCTGGAAATATAGTTAAAGTGGAATGTATTTATAATTATTGTGATTGTTTTCGTTTATCCAAGTTAGAGATCATTTCTTTCACCTTTACATAACCGCATTGTTTTGAAGTGCATTCAGTGATTCAGAGTCAGGGAGTGGGTCTATGTTTATGTTGGAGCAAAGGGGCGGTGAGACATCATTTCGAAGGTTTGATTAGAGCGTCACGCTGAGATATCGCGGAGTGCTCGTGCTTCCCAATCATGCGCTCATCCTCCCAGATGCTAGTCCTGACGAGAACTGGGATGCCGTTTTTAGTATGAGTATTCAACAAGACTCTCGGTATGATGATGTAGACTGGAAAGCGGTCGGCGCCGAAGTTGGAGCGGAGGAAGAGCGAGTTAAGGACTACGTGCAGCAACTCCAAAGCCAGGCACACGTCGCCTTCTATCTGGAGAGCGGCTCCCGGAGCAGTTGACTTCGTGAGCTGGCTTCGTTTCATGGAAATACCGATTGCAGCCATTAGCAACACCCTTCAGCCTACGGCTCTCGAAGTGTTGGAACGAGCGGGATTTATTGGTCCGCAGGGACTGTCTGCTGATCGAGTGTTTGACTCATCAATCGTTGGAATTGCAAAACCCGATCCACGATTGTTTCACGTCGCATTCGATAGTCTTGGGGTGCCAGCGTCTGAGGTTGCTCACATCGGCGACTCTCTCAAGGATGATGTTGAAGGCGCCGCCCTTGCAGGAGCGGTCGGCGTCCACATGCGACCGTTTCGGCGCTGTACTATTGCCGACCACATCGATATTTTCGAATTTTCAGACTTCAATTTGAGGAGGGAACAATTACGATGACACACTTTGTATTCGTTCGTCACGGAGAGAGTCTACAAAATCAGAGGAATGTGGTGTCGTCGGCTGTACCCGGACAAGGACTTAGCTCGACCGGAAAGCAACAGGCAGCGGCGGTAGCCGAGACATTGTGCAAGTCTGTGACAGTTGTGTACACAAGCCCTGCCTTGCGGGCTGTTCAGACTGGAGAGTTTATAGCGAAACTGTCCGGTGTGCCAATTTTGGTAGATGATCGTCTCATTGAAATTGACGTTGGATCTGTTGAGGGGATGGATTCTGCGGAAGGGTTAGGTATTCTCGACATCGGCTGGGATCGATGGATCCTGACGACGCTCTCGATGAGCCCGTGGCGCCGGATGGTGAACGGGCAGAATGATGCTTTGGAACGTTTTCGTGCCTTTCTTGTAAAGTGCACAATAAGTATCCTGACGATGCCTCTATTGTGGTGGTGTCGCATGGGGGATTGCTGCAATTGTCGATTCCCTTTATATCGCCGAATCTCGAAAATGGATACGGTCGGACACACTGGTTGCGCAATACTCAGATCGTTGACGCGCATTTTGCGGAAGATGAGCTCTGGTGCGAGAATTGGGCTGGAACATTCGTCGAAGTTCCGCAAGCTGCGGGAAAGCTGCGAGGAGAGACTCGTGGGCGGCGGGAGTTCTGTGGTTACACGGATCGGTGAGACCATCCGGCGTCCTGTTCAGGCATGGACGCCAGCCGTGCACTTCCTATTGCGGCATTTGTCGGCAACTGGTTTCCAGGGTGCCCCCAGAGTTCACGGCATTGATAGGTGTGGACGGGAGGTTCTTGATTACATTCCAGGAGAAGTCGGAAACTACCCGTTATCCATAGAGGTACGTAGCGAGACTGCTCTTCGCTCAGCGGGTAGGCTGCTGAGGGACTATCATGAGGCAACTGTCGATATTGCGAAGGCCCCCGAAGATCGCTGGATGTTCCCTCCCATGGAACCTAGACAAGTCATCTGCCATTCTGACTTCGCGCCATATAATTGTGTGTTCCAGTCAGCACAGGCGGTCGCAATAATTGACTTCGACACAGCTCGTCCCGGTCCTCGATCGTGGGATCTCGCCTACGCGCTATATCGATTCGCTACCGTTCTGGAAAGTGATAATGTTGATGGCTTCGGCGATTTGCAACGGCAGGCGAATCGTGCACGTATTCCTCGATGCTTACGGGGCGACTTCTCGGTTAGTGTGCGGACGTTGTGCGATGCTCGTCCCACGACTTCCAGGCGTTAGTAGACTTCATGCGTGGCGCAGCCGAGAAAGGTGACAAGCGGTTCCAACAACACATCAATGACGGGCATTTGGCACTGTATCTATCGGACGATTGCTTATATGGAAGCGCACCTTGCCTACATCTCTTCGCAGATTTGTAGGTGACACAGATGTGATAAGTATCAGGTCCTCCGGGTTTCTTTGCCTGCGTATGTGTAATGACATTGGACCTGACTCAGCACTTGGCGTTGGTCTTTCGTCGTCTGGTTGAGCTGAGGTTTATGGCGTCGTTACCGGTGCTGCAAGTGGGATCGTGGCGGTTGGGTGTGACGGTCTGGCACGTGTCACCTTGCGGTGGATCGGGCCTTTCCAAGGGCCAGAGGGGTCCTTCGTGGTCGCGGTGGACAAGGGGCAGGAGCCGGGCGTCTACAGGGGCCGGTAGAGTTTGGAGGTGCCCGAGGCCGTTAGGCAGAAGGGTGTGGTCCTGGGGTGGTCGGCCTTGTAGCGCAGGACGACGCGGCGGGCGTGGCGGGTTATCACGGAGGGGATGCTCATCATCCGCAGGAGGATCGCCCTGGGTTCCCAGCGACTGGCCGGGGGGCCGGCCATGGTGAGTATCTGGAAGAAGGCGAGAATGTCGCGGGCCAGGAGCGTGTTCAATGGTTTGTGTGAGCTCTTGTGGAGGGACTGGCACTGTGATTGCTGCTACCGGTGATGACGACAGGGCTTCTGCTGGTGTGCGGGATGTGGTCGACCAGCTGCGCTCGGCTGGGGCTCTGGACGGCTTGTTTGAGCAGACCTGGTGCCGGGCAGGTGAGGATGACCGGGGCTGATGGCCTGCTGCCGGCCCTGCACCAGAGAGGCCCTGGAGAGGGCTCTGGCCAAGGATGAGCTCGGCCTCTGTACAGCGAGCTCAGCGCCTCGGCCAGGGGCAAAGCCGAAAGGAGGCCGCCCTTGGAGCCTACAGAGACGTCCGCATCGGCCTCGGCCAGGGGCGGCCCCGTAGCGGATGGACCTGTGCACGCGCCGCGGTCGCCCGCTGCGACAGCCCCCGGGCGGTGGACGGTGAGCCGGGTGATCATGCCCTGGGACGCTCCCGGGGCGGTGGTCGACCAAGATCCACGCCGCCGTTGATGCCGGGCGCGGAGTGCTCGCCTGCGTGCCGAGCACGGGGCAGGCCGCGCACTGCCCGATGATGGTTCCGGTCCTGGAGGCGATCCGCGTCGCACACCGCGGCCGGGGCCGGCCCGCCGGCGCCCGAGGCGGGTGCTGGCCGACAAGGCCCCCTCACGGGCCAACCGGGCCTGGCTGCGCGCCCACCACATCCGCGCCACGATCCCGGTCAAGGCCGACCAGGCGGCCCACCGTCGAGCCAGAGGCTCACGCGGTGGACGCCCACCGGCCTTCGACGCCGTGACGTACAAGAACCGCAACACCGTGGAACGCGGCTTCAGTCACCTCAAGCACCACCGAGCCCTGGCCACCCGCTGACGACAAGCTCGCCGTGCGCTACCCAGGTAACCATCCACATCGCCAGCATCGACCACTGGCTCAAACGACTCACATAACAGGCCCTGGGAGGCCGGCTACGGCAGGCGTGAGTCGGGAACTCAGGGACGATCTTGACTCCGGCGCCAGTCAGCACCTTGCAGATCGGCCAGGGCCCCGAGGTCCTGCCGGTTGTCGTCGATAAAGGAGCCGATGAGCTCTAACGGCGCTCACACTCCGCCTGCGCGAAATACGCACCTCGCCTTGCGCAGGATCTTATTGGCCCGACGCAGCTCTCGGACCTCCAACACCGGCTCCCTAATCCGGGCCGCCTCATCGGTGGTGGTTCCCGACCTCAGACCACCATCGACCTGGGCCTTCTTGACCCAGGACCGAAGACCCTCAGGGTGGACACCCAGCTCCTCGCCGATCCTGCACACCGCCCCCTTGGCCTGGGCTCAGTCAGCCAGTGCCTCAACACCCGTCCTCGTGGCCCGCTCGCGCAGCTCATCGAGTGCTTCTTCGTCCCATGGCAGTGATCCTTCCGTGTCATCACTGCCTCCATCAAACCCGGGGCGATTCAGTGGCCGCGAACTCCGAGTTCGCCACCCTCCCCTACGGGCCCGAGGGCCTCAAGTGGGTCTACGGGGACGACGCCAAGATCACCCCGGTGAAGGACCCCGGCCACCCCACTGACCGTTGAGACCCTGACCAAGAGGATGTCGACGTCGCCGACATCTACACCTCCAGCCCCGCCATCGGCAAAAACGGCCTGGTCGTCCTCCGGGAGCCCCAGAACCTCATCCTGCCGCAGAACGTCGTCCCGCTGGTGTCGGACAGCCTCAATGCGAAGGCCGTCCAGGCGATCGACGCGGTCCAGGCTGCGCTCACGGCCGACGAACTGCGCACACTCAACAAGCACTCCACCGGCAAGCAGCTCGACTCGGCCACGATCGTGAAGGACCGGCTGACCAAGCAGGGCCTGTTGGCCTGAGCGGGCGCCGCGGAAGCCTTCCCCCGACGGATCCCGAACGGGAACGGGGCGACGTCGGGCCGTCTGCTCGTCAGAACCGGTCTCGCCGCAGACTTGAACTGGCTCATCCCACCCGAGCCTCGCTCCGACCGACGCGGACGGGGACTGGGCCATGGAATGTGTCACCGCCGGATCCGGGGACCCCGGCCGACGAGACCGGATCACGGCACTCACCGGCGGAACCCGCGCCGTCGTGCAGGGATCGTCAGGCAGGGTCGCCAGCGCAGGGATTGCAATGGTGCGGGGCGTACACGGCCCGCACGATGCGCGGCGCCAGAACGGCCGCGGGGATGGGCGCGGCCCGCTGACGGCGGGTCATCGGCGCAGGCAGGACGGCGTTGCCGAAGCCCGCCGCGCTCAGCCTGCCCAGCAGCCGGATGTCGCCGACCTGCCCGATGACCGCAGGAACCAGGTGGTGGTCCTCCATGAGGCGGTCGAAGACCTCGCGGAGCCGGGTCCCGCGGCGCAGCGCGACCCATGCGCGCCCGTCGAGGTCGGCCGGCGCGACCGGCCCGGACGGCAGCGCCGGCCCCACGAGGCTGAAGGACTCCTCGCAGACCACCAGGGACTCCAGGTCGCGGCCGGAGGGGCGCGCGGTATCGACGATCGCGAGGTCGAGGCGGCCGTCGCGCACGTCCCGGACCATCTCGTCGGTGGCCTCCTGGACGATCGAGACCGACAGGTTCGGGTGGGCGAGGCGCACCCGCTCCAGCAGGTCGCACAGGTCGACTGCGGTGAGAGGCGATGGCCCCCACCCGCAGCTCCAGGTGCGCGCCGGTCGTCGCCGCGACCGCGCGCCCGGCCTCGTCGACGGCGGCCAGGGCGGCGCGGGCGTGGGGTTCCAGGGCGAGGGCCGCCGGCGTCGGACGCACCGGTCGGCGGGCGAACAAGGTCGTGTCGAGCTCGCGCTCGAGGGATCGGACCTGCTGGCTGAGGCCCGACTGGGTGAGATGGACGCGCCGGGCCGCCCGGGTGAAGGAGCCCGTGTCGAGGATCGCCAGGAAGCAGGCGAGGTGCCTGATCTCCACACCGCGAGATTAGAAGAACTGAATGGCGGCTGTCAAAACTACTGTTTGCCTGATCTCAATAGGTTCGCGAGACTGCGGCCATGACGCACTCGGACACGGGACTGGCTGGGGTCTGCGGCGGCTCGACGCGGGGCAGGGCCGCCGGGGACGACAGCCGTCCTCGTCGGAGTCCAACTCCTCCTGGTTCTGGACACCACCGTGATCACCTCGGCGACCCCGGTCATGTCCCGCCAACTGCACACTGGGGTCGGACGGGTCTCCCTCGCACAGGGCATCTACGCGCTGGCCTTCGGAGGGCTCCTGCTGCTCGGGGGCTGGTGCACCGACCGCTTCGGGAGCCCTGCGTGCGCTGAGGTGGGCGCTGGGCGCCTTCGCGCTCAGCGGCGGGGCGGTCATCATGGTCGGCGCCGTCAGGGCCGATCATCGCCCGTGCGGGCCCTTCAGGGGGTGTGCGCGGCGCTGGCCGCCCCCGCGACCCTGGCGCTCATCATCGGACTGCCCCGAGACGGGCGCGGCGCGCCCTGGGCTGGTTCGCCGCCGTGGGGGCGATCGGCCTCGCGCTGGGGGTCGGCCTGGGGAATACCGCTAATCACGGCGGCGGGGTGGAGGCGGGATTCACCGGCCCCGCCGTCATCGCGCTCGCTCTCCTGATCGGAACCGTCCCGCTGGGACGGGGGAGGGACGGGCGGGGAGACGGCGGTCGGTGAGGGGCGGCGCCCCGCCCTCCCGTGCTCCTGAGCACAGCGGTGACCGTTCTGCTCGCCGCAGCCGAGGCGGCCCTGCTCGCCAAGAGCTGGTGGACACCCCTCGCGGCGCTAACGGCGGCCTCACCCCTCCTGCTGGTGGTCCTGCGCGCCGATGCCAGCCGGACGCACCCGGTCATCCCGCCCTCCATGACCGCCGCCACGACGACCAGGGCGGGGCTGGTGCTCATGACCGCATTCGGTGGGTGGCAGGCTGCGGAGGTGCTTCTCGTGGCAGTCCGGCTCGACTCCCTGCGGGCGGCGCACCCGTGGCTGGCGGGCCTGCCGTTCTGGATCCAGGGCACCCGCGGCGCTGCTGTCGCACCCGCCGTCCAGCGACTATGCGAGTCGGGCCGCGCCCTCGGGCCGATCATGGCGTTCTCGCCCTGCGCCGCCGGCCTGGGCTTCATCGTGATCGGCGCGACCCGCTCCACGGGGCCGGCGGTCGCGTGCGTTGCGACGAGTCGTCTTCGGCATCGCCGCGGTGTCGGCGAGCACGGCGGCGACCCTGACGACGGCGTCGACCGCCGACGCCCCGCCCGGCCGCATCGGGGCTGTCATGACCTCCGCGCGCCAACTGGCACCAGCGTCGGGACCTGCGTCGTCGGCGCCTGCTGGGAGCCCCACTCGGCTCCCCGGAAGAGCCTGCGCTCTCACCGCAGGGGCGGCCGTGATCGTGCTTGGTCTGGCGGCCTCTCCCCGGGACCGGCAGGCGTAGAGGTGGGTTCCGGGGATGAGTCGGCGTCGCGGCGGCTATTCAGGCCCGATCCCGTCGGCCCGGTCAAACCGAGTCCGCCCGGGACCACCAACAGGTAACGGGCTACTCCCGACGGTTCAGCTCCACTGCCTGAGAGTCAACCGCGCTGTGTTGTCTCATGGCTTCTGAGAGTTCCGGACGTCATAGCGTCTCAAGATACCGGTGGAACAGGTTTCCTGGGCGGGAGAATCGTTGCTCGCCCTGCCGGCAGGGGCGGGCTCGGTTACTGGGCGGTGCCTGGCGAGCACTGCACGAGGGTCGGGGACTGCTGGATAGGGATCGGGGTACCCCATGAGGTGTGGGGGCTCGTGCAGTACGCACAACCCTTGGTCAGTACACCCCTACCCTCGTGCAGTAGGCCGCACCGAGGAAGGGACGCGGGCCAAAGTCAGCGTTGAGGCAGTGCCAGCGAGATCCGGCATAGGAGCCCGGAGGGGGCAGCCGGTCCAGGTGTTCACTCTCACGCCACGCCGATACCGGCGCCGCCTCTTACAGGCTCTCAGCGGCCTCCAGGGCGGCGCGGACGGTGGCGCTGAGCTCGGCCGCAGCGGCGTCGGCGGGAACGGAGCGACGCTCACCGGTGCGACGGTCGCGAATCTCCACGGTCCCCTCCTTGGCCAGGTCCCGGCCGACGACCAGTGTGAGGGCAGGCCGAGGGAGCTCGGCGTCGGCGAACTTCACGCCGGCGGAGACCTTGCGGCGATCGTCGTAGAGGACCTCGACGCCATCGGTGTCCAGGGACGAGGCGATCTGCTCGGCGACGTCGAAGACCGCCTGGTCCTTGCCGGTGGCCAGGACCCGCACGTGGTAGGGGCGATCTGGACCGGCCAGGACAGCCCTTGTCGTCGTGGTTGGCCTCGGCCAGCGCTGCCATGACGCGGCTGACGCCGATGCCGTAGGAGCCCATGGTGACCACGCGGGCCTTGCCGTTCTCATCCAAGACGGTCAGCCCCAGGGCCTGGGAGTACTTGCGTCCCAGCTCGAAGATGTGCCCGATCTCGATGCCGCGGGCCAGGTGGAGGGGACCAGAGCCGTCGGGGCGGGGTCGCCCTCGCGGGACCTCGGCGGCCTCGATGGTGCCGTCAGCGGTGAAGTCGCGCCCCATGACCAGGTCGAGGACGTGCTTCTTGTCGGTGTTGGCGCCGGTGACCCAGCTGGTTCCCTCCACGATCCTGGGGTCGACCAGGTAGCGCACGGAGCCGGTGAGGGACCTCGGTTTCCCGTCGTCGAGCCTCTCCACCCGCCGCAGCGGCGAGTTGGGGCCGATGGCGGTAGGGCCGATGTAACCGCGCACGAGCTCGGGGTGGGTCTCGAAGTCGGTGTCGCCGGCCATCTCGACCTCGGCGGGGGCGACGGCGGCCTCCAGGCGCTTCATGTCGATGTCACGGTCCCCGGGCACGCCGACGACCAGCAGCTCACGCTCACCATCTGGGTGGATAAGGGGTGACGACGACGTTCTTGAGCGTGTCGGCGGCCGTCCAGGCCCGCCCGTCCGACCGCGGGTAGGCCTCGTTGCACAGGTTGACCAGGGAGTCGATGGTCGGGGTGTCGGGGGTGTCGACGACGCGCGCCGGGCCGATCCCGGAGGCGTCCACGGGATCGGGGACCACGGTGGTGACGGCCTCGGCGTTGGCCGCGTAGCCGCTTGAGGAGCGCACAAAGGTGTCCTCGCCGATCTCGCAGGGGTACAGGAACTCCTCGAGTGCGAGCCGCCCATGGCACCGGCCATGGCGTTGACGATGACGTGGTCAGACCCAGGCGGGCGAAGATCCGCTCGTAGGCGTCACGGTGGGCCTGGTAGGCGGCAGCCAACCCGGCGTCGTTGATGTCGAAGGAGTAGGAGTCCTTCATGACGAACTCGCGGCCGCGAATGATGCCGGCGCGGGGGCGGGCCTCGTCGCGGTACTTGGTCTGGATCTGGTAGACGATGGCCGGCAGGGTCCTTGTACGAGGGTAGAGGTCCTTGACCGCAGGGTGAACATCTCCTCGTGGGTGGGAGCCAGCAGGTAGTCCCCGTCCTTGCGGTCGTGGAGCTTGAACAGGGTGGGGCCGTAGTCGTTCCAGCGTCCGGTGGCCTGGTAGGGCTCGGCCGGCAGGAGAGCCGGGAAGTGGACCTCCCTGGCCGCCCGTGGCGTCCATCCCCTGGCGCACGATGTCCTCGATCTTTCGCAGCGTCCTCAGGCCCAGCGGCAGCCGTGGTGTACACCCGGGGGCGGCCCGGCGGATGTAGCAGGCACGAACGAGCAGCCGGTGGCTGGCGACCTCGGCGTCGGCCGGATCCTCGCGCAGGGTTCGGATGAAGGAGGTGGAGAGTCTGTGCAGCACGGGGGTGATCCTACGGGGTCTGACGCCACGGCCCCAATGGAGCCCGCCCGACCGTACGAGATCACGCGATTCGGGACCGGCTGACCAACGACGCCGACCGAGTGAACCAGGGGCCTTGACGCTGGTCAGGGACGACTTGCGGCCCTCGAGAAAGGCCCGATACGCTCCATCCCATCGGAGGGTTCGTCGACCCTCTTATCCCTGAATTCGGCCCGCGTCACGTCCCCCTGCTCGCGGACCACAGGCAAGGAAGCATATGGACAGGCACTCCTCCATGCGCGAGGGACACGGCCAGACGTGGGCGAAGGCCATTCTTCTGGGTGAGCACTCCGTGGTCTACGGCCACCCCGCCGTCGCCGTACCGCTGCAGGACCTGCGGATGCGAGCCACTGCGAGACCGACCTCGGGCGCCTCCACGCTGACCAGTCTGGACTACTCGGGCCCCCTGACGCAGGCCGGACCCCGGTTCGCCAGCGTGGCGCGAGCCTTCGAGGTGGCCCGGGAGTTCTCCGGGTGCCTGGACCAGACCCTCGAGATCACCACCGTCAGCGACTTCCCCATGAGCGCGGGCTCAGTTCGTCGGCCGCGGCGGCCGGCGCGATCATCCTTGCGGTTCTGGACGCCTGCGGGCACGAGGCCGACGCGGACGAGCTGTTCGCCCTGACGCAGATGGCCGAGCAGATCGCTCACGGCAAGCCATCGAGGCTCGACGCCGCCGCCACCTGCTCCCATGCCCCCATCCGGTTCCGGGGAGGGCAGATGCGGCCCCTGAGCCAGCGCATTGAGAACGCCTCCCTCGTCATCGCCGACTCTGGGATCCACGGCTCCACCCGAGAGGCCGTTGGCGGCCTGCGCCGGCGCTACGAGAACGATCCTGACAACATCGGCCCGCGTATCAACCGACTGGGAGCACTCACCCAGAACGCGATCATGGCCTGGACCAGGCCGACGCCCGGGCACTCGGGGTCGCCATGGACGAGGGCGCACGCGGTGCCTGACCGAGCTCTGCCTGAGCCTGCCGATCCTCGATGACCTCACCGAGGCCGCCCGCAGCGCCGGGGGCACTGGGCGCCAGCTCACCGGCGGAGGACTCGGCGGCTGCGTCATCGCCCTGGTCACCGGCGAGTCCGCCACGCGCCGGGTGCGTGCCGCCCTGGAGCAGGCCGGCGCGCCGGAGACGTGGATCTATCGGATGCGCATCAGCGAGGTGGACGAGTGACCGCCGTACCCCCTGGAGCCGCTGCCGGCTCCTCCCCGTCCGCCATCGCGACCGCGACGGCCAGCGCGAACACCAACATCGCGCTCATCAAGTACTGGGGCAAGGTCGATGAGGCACAGGCGATCCCCGCCACCTCGAGCCTGTCCCTCACCCTCGGCGGCACCCGGACGACGACGACGGTCTCCTTCGACGGCGGGGACGGTGCCGCAGACTCGGTGACGATCAACGGGGCCTCCCCCAGCGCCGTGGAGCTGGGGCGAGTGACCCGGTTCCTCGACCTGGTGCGCGCCCGCTCAGGCGTCACCGCCCCGGCAACCATCACCTCCGGGCCTCGGTCCCGCTGGCGGCCAGCCTGGCGAGCTCGGCGGCGGGCTTCGCGGCGCTTGCGGCGGCGGCCTCCCGGGCCGCTGGCATGGATCTCGATGGCCGGGAGCTCTCCAGACTGGCCCGACGTGGCTCGGGCTCGGCGACCCGCTCCGTCTTCGGCGGGCTGGTCCTGTGGAACGCGGGCCACGACGACGCCTCCTCCTACGCCGAGCCGGTCGCCTGCGAGATGGACCTGGCAATGGTCGTCGTCGTGCTCTCGCAGCGTTACAAGCCCATCAGCTCGACCCGGGCCATGCAGGCCACCGTGTCGTCCTCCCTCTCTCCCCGCCTGGGTCGAGGGCCAGCGGGAGGGACCTTCAGGTGGCGCTGGAAGCGGTCCGGTCGGGCGACCTGGCGCGGCTCGGAGAGATCGTCGAGGGCAACGCCCTGGGCATGCACGCCACGATGATCGCGGCCCGCCCGGGCATCATCTACTGGCTGCCGCAGACCGTGGCGGCACTGCACGCGATCCGCGCCATGCGCGAGGAGGGCTGCCCGTCTGGGCAACGATCGATGCCGGACCCAACGTCAAGGTCCTCACCGAGGCGCCCCGCGCCGAGGGAGGTCGCCGCCGCGCTGCGGGACCGTCTGACCGGCACCACCGTCTCGGTGAGGCATCCCGGCGGCGGGGTGCGCATCGAGGAGGGTCCATGCCCCTGACCTCTCACAGCAGCGACGTGGTCTCCAGGGCGCCGGGCAGCTCTACATCGCCGGAGAGTACGCCGTCGTCGAGCCCGGACACCAGAGCGGTCCTGGTCGCCGTCGACCGATTCATCACTGTGCGCATCGCGTCCTGCTCCCCGCCGGCGGGTACGCGGGCACGATCAGCTCACGGCTCTACGCCAACGGCTCCAGGCCCTGGCACCACCGACCGCAGGACGGCCAGGCCGAGGCGGTCGGAGGAGGACGACTACATCATCTCGGCGATCCGAGTCGTTGAGGCGCTGGTGACCCAGGGCGGCGACCAGCCACGCTCCTTCGACCTGAGCGTCTCCAGCGAGCTGGAGGAGGACGACGGGCGCAAGCTGGGACTGGGCTCATCATCAGCGGTGACGGTGGCGACGGTGCGCGCCGTCGCCGTCTTCTACGGCCTGGCCGCCGACGACCTGACCGTCTACAAGCTGGCGATGCTGGCCAGTGACACGGTCCAGCCGATCGGCTCAGGAGGAGACATCGCCGCGAGCGCCATGACCGGGTGGGTGGCCTACACCTCCCCCGACCGCTCGTGGCTGCGCCGGGCCCGGCAGCGAGCCGGGGCCGGTGGCATGAGCGATCTCGTGGAGGCGGACTGGCCAGGTCTGAGCGTCCGCCGCCTGCCGTCTCCCTCATTGCGGCTTCAGGTGGGCTGGACCGGTGCGCCCGCCTCCACCCCGGCCCTGGTCGCCGACGTCCAGACCCGATCCCACGGGGCCGATGACTACACCGTCTTCCTGCGCGACAGCCAGGACTGCCTGGCTCGTCTCATCACCGCGATCGAGGATGATGACGCCGCCCGGATCATGCGCCAGATCGCGCGCAACAGGGCTCTTCTGGCCGGGCTCAGCCGGATCGGCGGCCGGACCATCGAGACCACTGAGCTGGCGAGACTGGTCGAGATCGCGCTCGACCACGGGGCCGCGGCTAAGAGCTCTGGCGCCGGGGGCGGGGACTGCGGAATCGCCCTGTGCCCACCGGCCACGGACCTGGTTGCACTGCGAGCCGCGTGGGAGACGGCCGGGATACGCCCTCTGGATCTGTCGGTCTACAGCCCGGACTCATCCGCTGCCTGCGCAGCCGACGCCGCTGAGGCACGTGCTGATTCCTCGACCGCCTCCCCCGTTAAGGTCACCCCATGAGCCACGAGCCCATCACCTCGCAACGGGCCTCCCGGAAGGACGAGCACCTGGAGCTGGCGATGCGTCTGCACGGTCAGGACCGCGCCGGCGCCTTCGACGACGTCTCCTTCATCCATCACAGCCTGCCGGGGGTCAGCGCCGAGCAGGTCGATATCGGCACCACCGTCCTGGGCTGCCGCTGGGAGGTCCCGTTCTACATCAACGCCATGACCGGCGGAACGCAGGCAACAGCGGCTATCAATGCCGGTCTGGCCGAGGCGGCCGCTGAGGCGGGAGTCGCGATCGCCTGCGGTTCCCAGCACGTGGCCCTGCGTGACCCCGAGCGGGCGGACGGCTTCCACGTCATCCGACGCCGGGCCCCGGGCGCCTTCGTCCTGGCCAATGTCGGACCGACCGTCAGCCCTCAGGAGGCACTGCAGGCCGTGGAGATGCTGGAGGCCAACGCCCTGCAGATCCACCTCAACGCGGCCCAGGAGCTGGTCATGCCCGAGGGCGACCGCGACTTCACCGGCTGGAGCGAGGCGATCGCCGGCATCGTTGCGGCCGTGCCCGTCCCGGTGGTGGTCAAGGAGGTGGGCTTCGGGCTCTCACGCCGGACGATCGAGGCCCTGGCGCGCACCGGCGTCGCGGCCGTCGACGTGGCCGGGGCCGGAGGCACGGACTTCATCGCCATTGAGAACGAGCGCCGACCGCAGCGCGACCTGTCCTACCTGGTCGGCTGGGGCCAGTCGACGGCGCTGTGCTTGCTGGAGTCGCTGAGCGGCTCGGAGCCGGTCAGCCTGCCGGTACTGGCCTCCGGCGGCGTGCGCAACCCGCTCGACGTCGTCCGGTCGCTGGCCCTGGGCGCCTGCGCCGTCGGCGCCTCCGGGCACGTCCTGCACATCCTGGTCAAGGGAGGGCCCCGAGCCCTGCGCCAAGAGCTGCGCACCTGGAGCGAGCACGTGCGCATCCTCGCGACCTGCTGGGAGCGGACGATGTCTCTCAGCTGCGTCGCACCGATGTTCTCGTCACCGGGAGCACCGCTGAGCGGGCACGTCTGCTCGGCGTCGATCTGACCGGTCTGGCGCACCGCAGCGATACGTAACCGTCACCAGGTGCTTCCGTCAGGGGGATCGTCCCTCTGCCCCAAACTCCGACTGACTCATAGAGTGCTGGTATCAGGACTCAGCGTCGGAGTCTCGCGTGCCGATCGCAACAGACGTGCGGCGGAGGCCGGTCCCCAACCTCCGCCGCATCCCGCGAGAAGGAGATCAGGCCAGAGCAGCCAGGGCCTTGACGATGCCGGGAGCCGCGTAGAGGGACATGAACTGGACGCCGTAGAGACCCCCAGTCGGTTGAGCGACCCGCACGCGATTCCACAAGCAGGACCCCGAAGACATTGGCCAGGCCTGCCTTCTGGTCGGCGTCGATGTGCGTAAAGCAGGAGGACGAAGGTGACGAACAGCGCCAGCACCGCCTCGTGGGGAATGCGACGCATGACGAAGTAGGGTGATCTGCGAGGACCAGCGCACGGCGATGACGTACGTGATCGCAACCGCGGCAAGACCCCGATGGTCACGGTGATGATGAATCCGGGCAGGTCCAGCAGGTGATGCAGGTTGTGCTGCTTGGTGTAGACCGATCCCGCATTGAACAGCGGACCGGCGGGGCCGACGGACACACCGGAGATCAGGGACCCTGAGCGCCACCAGCGGAATGATGACGCCGGCCAGGTAGGTCGAGTGGGTCAGGGCGCTCATGACGGTCACTGCACGCTGCGCGCTGGGGCACCCGGTCCTCCTTCGGCGGGCCACGGAGGCCTCGCCCAGCAGGGAAGGTCAGGGCCCACCGGGCTGAGGACGAACAGCAGGGGTGGAGACGGCGGCCATGGCGGTACTCCACCAGCCCTCGGACCTCGTGATAAGCCGCCCGGCCACAACGCCTGTCGCTCGAAACCGGATCGCAGCAGCTCGGCCTTGGTGCGATTGCCGTGCGGCAGTGCCTCCCGACGCTAGGTGTTGAGCAGCTCCAGGAGGGTCAGGGCATGGGCCCCACGGTGATCCCGAGGAAGAGAGGTGATCGACACTGGCCTTCTCAGGGATAATTCCCGCCCTCGGTAGAAACGCGGAAGCGCCTCGAAACAGAGTGCCATGGGAAGAATCGATACCAGGAGAGAATTCGGTTCTTTCGAGCAGGGCCGAGAATCACGGCCCGCAGCCAGGACGATATCGGAGTTGGACTTGATCCAGTCGGCCATGGGCAGCACCAGACCGGCGAGGAGGAAGCTCGGGGAATGGAGATAGGGTTCCGATGGCCGACCCTAACCGCCATCTTCCGGATCGTGTCTGAGGCCAGGCCCTTGTTTGCGCAGCACTCATGGCGTGATCCATGAGCGGAGCGGACATGCTCCGCCGGGCAGGCCCACCAATGCCGTCGGGATCCCGTTCATCGAGGTTGAGCGTGACCACGGCGGAGATGAAGGAAAGGCAGGCACCACGTGCGGCGGTGCCCCGGCAAGATGATCGCCAGAGTGACGGGGGCCAGCACCTGGTCTCATCGGTCGAGGATGAAACCGATGAAGGTGTGAGGACCACGGCAGCCAGGATGGCGGCCACTCATGAGCGAGAAGGCTCACGAGTCACCGGTCTCCCCTTCACTCGCCCGACGTTCAGCTCATCGACAATGGTGACCTCACGTTTAGGAGTCGCACAGGAAGCAGCAGGCGATAAATCGATGAGTGGAGGCCCCCAGCCCCAGAACAGCAGCTTGCCTCCGAGATAAACGGAGAACAGCACCGCCGCGACGACACTACATCACCGATATCGGAGACGAGACAATCAAGTCTCTGGGTGATACGAGGTCATTCCATACCTCGATATTGTTCTGACGCTCCGTGTTCTCGGAGTCGACGTCGTAGTACTGCGCACGATTGGTGATCGTAGGCGAGCCACCCAAAGACGCTCCATATGTTGTTCACCGCTGACTTTGCAGGCGCCGTGTAACAAAACAGCATCGTCCTGCGGTCCCACCAGAGAACGTTCACAGGACACGGTGGCGAACAGACCCACCCTGCACGAACTAGAGGACCGGTAGAGCGCCAGGCGGGGCGTTGTAGTCGTTGACGTAGAGGCTGACAACGCCGTCGGCTCCCGACAGTGATCGCGACGTCACGGCGTCGACGCTGGCCAGAGCCGCCGCCTCGACTCCTCGCCCACGCGGGTCAGGGGCGCGTCCCACCCCGGTCAGCTGGGCGACGCAACCGGCGGGAGCGCCACAGGGCCCCGACATCGGCGCTTGAAGGCCACGGCCCGAGGCGAGCCGGGTTGAACCGGGTGACCGGCACCGTCATCGAGCACGATGTAGCTGCGTCCCTGCTCGATGAGGCCAGCTGTACGTGGCGGCCGTAACCAGGACCGTCCACGGTGGATCGTAGCCGAGCTCCCGCTGAACATGTCCACCGAGGCGGGCAGCACGCAGTCCGTCCTCATCAGGACGGGCAAGACGGACCGACCGCGCACAGGCCAGGGACGGACGACGACGCAGTGCGTGCTCCCCAGCCCCCCGCCCACCCGGGGGCGCGGTCAGGACCGGCTACTCCAGCGCTCATGGCGAGCACGCGCTCCTGCTCGCTGAGCCGCCCCAGATCGCGGCGACGTCTCGAGCCGGTCCCGACACGAGGCCGCGCCTGGAGGAGGCGAGGGCGGGCGTGGCTCGGCCAGCGCCAGATCTCACCGGCATCCGCGGCTCGCAGACCGTGCTCAGGGCGTCCGGCCAGGCCGAAGAGCATGAGAGAACCCACCGACCAGGCCGCGGCGACAGGACGGGCCAGTCCTCCCAAGCGACGACGTCGCCACGCCTAACGAGACCAGCGCTGCATCTGCTGGACCGAGCTCACGGCGCTGACCGGATCGAGAGCGCACATGACGACATGACACCGGGAGACCCGGTCGGCGGGGACCGGTGTCAGGCGATCGGCGCGACGCTGATCAGCGTCCGGTGATCACGGTGCCGTAGAAAGCCTGTCCGTCAGGCCCGGGCGGAGAGCTCTGCGCATCCCGCCCTCACCGGTCCTCAACCGGCGGCGGAGACCATGGGAGCGGTGCCGGCCAGTGCATCCTCACCGAGCTCCCTCGGCCATCTCAGCCGCCATGACCTCCCGGCGTTAGCTGAGGAGGGTCTCAACGACCTCGGTCCTCGGGACGGTCTCCAACCACCACGCCAGCCGCACGAAGATCTGGCCCTTGCCGTTGCCCGAGCGCAGCCCAGGTCTGCCTCACACGGGCCTCGCCGGGGCCGTTGACGACACAGCCCACTGACGGCCACGCGCAACGGCGCAGTGACTCTTGAGTCCGCCTCCACCTCCTCGGCAGGGTCCACATCCACCTGAGCCCGACCGCAGGAGGGACGGGAGACGATCTCGAGCTGGCGCTGACGCAGACCCGCATGAACTCTAAGAGCTTGGTGCTACCTGCCTCCCTCAACCCGGAGGCGCCGACAGAGACGCGGATGGTGTCGCCGTGCCCTCGGCGAAAACTCGAGGGTGCCGAAGGCGGCGCAGGACTTGATCGTGCCCTGGAAGGCGGGGCCGGCTCGGTCACACCCAGGTGAAGGGGCCACTGGCCGGCCTCTGGACGAGGGAGCCGGTGAGCCTGCACCATGGTGACGACGTCGTGGTGCTTGACGGAGATCTTGAAGTCGTGGAAGTCGTTCTCCTCGAACAGTCCGGCCTCCCAGGTGGCGGACTCACGAGCACCTCGGGGTGGCCTTGCCGTACTTTCGAGCAGGCGCTTGTCGGGGGCTTCCAGCGTTGACGCCGATGCGTGAGGAGACACCGGCGTCGGAGGGCGGCCTTGCAGATGTCGGCGACCTGGTCGTCGAACTGCGGATGTTGCCGGGATTGACGCGCACGGCGCCGCAGCCGGCCTCGATGGCGGCGAACGTACGGGGTTGAAGTGGATGTCCGCGATGACGGGGATGCGCGACTGCGCTTTGGCGATGATCAGCAGCGCCTCGGCGTCCTTGTCGGTGGGGCAGGCCACGCACGATGTCGCAGCCCGAGCCGTCAGCTCGGCGATCTGCTGGAGCGTGGGCTACCGATGTCGTGCGTCTCGTGTAGTGGTCATGGACTGCACTGTGATGGGCGCGTCTCCGCCGACGTGTGAGCTGCCGACCTTGATCTTGCGAGTTGGTCGGCGCTGCGCCGGGACCGGGGCCTCGGGCGCGCGTAGTGGGGATGCCAAGAGCGATCGCTGCAGTCACCCGACCAGTATGTCACCCACCTGTCCGGCCCTGTACCGCAGGCGTGTGGCATCGCTCCCGCCAGCACCGGAGCACCCTCGCCATCATGGATCTCACAGCGGGCGGCGATATCCACCCTGCCACCAGGACCAGGGCCGCGACGATGAGCAGGCTGAAGCCGACTCACCCCCACCGGGATCATCTTGGCCGTGTCCACCGGTCCCGGTCAGCTTCCCCTGCGCCTGGCGATCAGCGCCGGATGCCCTCCCAGCAGGCGCCGGCCACGTGCCCGCCGTCGAGGGGCAGCAGGGGCACCAGGTTGAGGCGAACAGCGCCAGGTTGAGGCTGCCCAGCAGCACGAGCATGCTGCTGACACGCATCGACAGAGGAACCTGCCCGCCTCCGGTCGACACCGCCACTGGTGGCCTGCCCGGCCATGCGCCCCATACCCACCAGGCCGACGACGCCGCTGTCGGCCTCGCTGCTCCATGCCCAGTCCGGCCTGGACGGCGTGGTAAAGCCCGACCGGGAGGGGTGACGATGGCCTTGACCGTCCCGCCGACGCGGCCTGTCCGGATGAAGCCCGGTATCTTGGCCGGGCTCTGCGGAATAGTTCCCCAGGAGGGGCGATCCCCACGTAGGGCGGGCCTCGGTCACGCACGGCGCCAGTGGCGTCCTTGACCGGGGCGCCTGGGAGTCGCGGACGGTCCGCTGCCTCGACCGCTGTGACGCTGACGAGCGCGTAGCGCCGTCGCGCTCGATAACGACCTGGGTGGGGTTGGTCCGACGGCTGCGATCCGGCCTGGAGCTCCTCCCAGGTGGAGACCTCGACCCGCCCCAGGAGACGACCCGGTCGCCGGCCTTGATACCGGCGGCGCTGGCGGGTGCCGGCCGGGTCCGGAGTCCTGGCGGGGACGTTCTCATCAACGTTGGACGAGACGCAGGGCTCCACCTTCGACAGCGTGGTCTGCGCCCCGGGATGCCGACCGCGCCGATGGCGATGCCGGAAGAAGGATTCCCAGGACCAGGTTGGTGAGGATCCCCGGCCAGCGACGATGAGCTTCTTGGGGACGCTGAGGCTGTAGAAGGCGCGGTGCTCCTCGCCTGGCCCGATCTCCTCGAGGGCCTCGGCACGCGCCTCGCCCACCATGCCCAGGCTGCCGTCCTTGCGGCGCCGGTCCGGCTTTCCGGGTTTGGCCGGCGGCAGCATGCCGACGAAGCTGACGTAGCCGCCCAGCCAGATAGCCCTTGACTCCGTACTCGGTCTCGCCGCGCTCTGACCGACCAGATCCTCGGTCGAAGCCGATGAAGTACTCAGGTGCCTTCACGCCGAACACTCTGGCCGGGATCATAGTGCCCGAGCTCGTGGAGGGCCACCGGACACCGATCCCGATGATGAGGATGATGATGCCCAGGATGTGAGGCCGACGGGGTGGTGCTCACGAGTGCGTTCCTCCGTTTCGTGCCGCGATGAGCTCGTCGGCGCGGGTGCGAGCCCAGGTCTCCACGGCCAGGACGTCGTCGAGGCCGGAGCGGACAGCCCTCGTGCTCGCCGACGACGGCCGCGTCGATCTCAACGATGTCAGCCACTCGATCCGGCCGCGGGAAGCGGCGACGGCCTGCTCGTTGGCGGCGTTGAGGACGGCCGGGTGGGTGGCCGATGCGGCCACGGCGCTACGGAGCCGGGTCGACGGCGGAGGCCTCACCATCCAGGGCTCGAGGTCAGCTGACCGGATCACGCCAGTCGTCTGGGTGTCACGAGGCCGGACGAGGTCGGGACGCTCGGGCCAGGTCAGCCCCAGGGGCGATGGGCAGGCGCAGTGTCGGGCGGGACGCCTGGGCGATGGTGGCGCCGTCGGTGAACTCGACCATGGGTGGATGACCGACTGGGGGTGGACGACGACGTCGATCTGCTCGAGGCCACGTCGAACAGGGAGGTGGGCCTCGATGAGCTCGAGGCCCTTGTTGATGAGGGTCGAGGTTGACGGTCACCACTGGTCCCCATGTCCCAGGTGGGGTGCGAGGGCAGCGGCGCTGATCGGTGAGACTCCGTCTCCTACCGCGGAAGGGCCGCCGGATGCAGATCGGGACCAGCCTGCGCACCTCGCTGTGCCCACCGGACGACGGGACTGAGTCAGTCCCCTCTCGTGACGGCCGCTGGCCGGGAGCCTGGGCGATGGCGGGTGCTCCGAGGTCCACGGGGACGACTGACCGGAGCCGGGTGAGTGCCTCGCGGACCAGGGCGCCTCCGACGACGAGGGACTCCTTGTTGGCCAAGGGCCAGGCGGGCGCCGCTGCGCAGGGCCGCCAGCGTGGGCAGCAGGCCCACGGGCCCGTGTGCCGTTGACCACCGTGTCATCGGGCGAGCCCTGCGGTCTCGACTGCCGTGGTCGCTGCATCGGGGCCGGTGAGGATCGTGGTGACCGGGTCAGGGGCGACCGGCCTGGGCGGCTGCGATCGCGAGTGCCTCGCGCAGATGCTCGGCGAGCTCCTCTCCCCGCCGGTGATGGCCAGGACGGGGACGTCCCAGGCCAGGGCCTGTCGGGCCAGGAGCTCCAGCCGGCCTCCACCGGCAGCCAGAGCGGCCACCCGGGGGCGGCCTGGTCCAGACGGCGAGAACCCTCAGGGTCTGGGTACCGATCGAACCGGTGGATCCGGAGCAGGACCAGTCGGCGAGGACTGCGGGGAACAGGGCAATGACGGTGCGTGGCCCGGTCGTGGGGCGGCAGGGATTCCTCAGAACGTACTCGATCTACTCGACTTACTCGGTTCACTCAACAGACAGGAGGACCTCGACGACGCGCGCCGGGTAGCGATCGACGCTGGGCTCCCCCTAGGCCTTGTTCCCCGGGCACGGCGGAAGACCGCTCCACGCACCTCGCTGGAGGTCAGGGTGGTGTCGAGGTCGAAGTAACCGGCGATGCGGTCCATGAGGGGCATCGACATCGGTCTTATCCTACCCTGCCCGGAGGCCGGGGCAGGGCGCTCACCGGCCGGACGCAGGAGGCGCGAGGTGAGGGTGGTGGCGAGCTGGGTGACCTGGTCCATCCAGGCCTGACGGCGCTTCTTGGCCACGAAGGCGGCACGACGGCGCTGAAGGAAGGCGACCTCGAGGCGGTCGAGGGGCCGCGTCGACGGCCTGGGGCTGGTAGCCGCGCAGGGACCACGTCGAAGGCGACGGTGCGAACGCCCTCAGGTCCATCTCGTCGAGATCGCCGGGTCGTGAGATCTCGTGAGCCGTCTCGAGTAGCGGTCGACCTGCTCAGGGCGGTAGCCCGGTCGCAGAGCGCTGACTTGGGGAACATGTCGCTCATGTCGTCTTGGCCCTCTCCTGGTTGAGTACCTCGGTCGCGAGCTGACCGCAGGCACCATCGATGTCGCTGCCTCGAGTGTCTCGCACTGTCGTGGTAATTCCGGCACGTCGAAGCGTGTCAGCGAACATATCCTGAACCGCAACCTCCGAGCAGGGTCCAGATGGAGCCAGGTCGGGTTGAGAGGGATGGGGTTGACGTGGGCCCATCCGGTGTCCCTGCGGTTGAGCTCGTCGGCGAGCAGCTGAGCGCGCCAGGCGTGGTCGTTCATGTCCTTGATGAGCGCGTACTCGATGGACACGCGCCGGCCGGTGGCCAGGGAAGTAGTCGTGGGCTGCGTCGAGCAGCTCGCCGACCTTCCGCTTGGAGTTGACGGGGATGAGCTCGTCTCGCAGCTCGTCGTCGGGGGCGATGCAGCAGGACGGCCAGGGTCGCAGGCGGCCCCTCGCCGGCCAGCCGGCGGATGGAGGAACAGAGCCCCACCGTGGAGACGGTGATGCCGCGAGCCGACATGCCGAAGCCCTCCGGGGACGGGTCCAATGAGCCGATGGAGGGCACCGACGACGTTCTTAGTGGTTGACCATCGGCTCGCCCATCCCATGCAAGACCACGTTGGACAGCCGCGCCGGTCCCCGAGTCAGCTCGCCGGCTGCGGAGGCTGGGCCGCGTGGCGCACCTGCTCGACGATCTCCGCGGTGGACGGGTTGCGGGTCCAGGCCCATCTGGCCGGTGGCGCAGAAGGGGCAGGCCATGCCGCAGCCGGCCTGGGAGGAGACGCACAGGGTGGTGCGATCTTGCAGCGCATGAGGACGCTCTCCCGCGGACGCCGTCGTGCAGCTCCCACAGGTGCTTGATGGTGCGTCCGCCGTCGGCTCGCAGAGCGCGCACCGGGGCGATGAGCTCGGGCAGCTCGGCGCACAGCTGCGCTCGCGCTGGGAGGCGGGCAGGTCGGTCATGTCGGCGCTGTCGCGGGTGAAGTGCGTGGTAATGTGCCGTGAGAGCTGGTCGGCCCGGAAGGAGGGCAGGCCCGAGCTCTTGCAGGCGGCCTTGCGACCGCTCAGGGTCGAGGTCGGCCAGGTGACGGGGGCCTTGCCCCGCCGCCGAGCACGGCGAGGACAGACGCGGCCTGGCATCGGGACTGGTGGCGCCCTCGGGCGGCTGGTCGGTGGGCATGACCTGGACCCTGGCCGTCGCGCGGCCGTCCGGTGATGCTGACGGGCTGCGGGCGCCGGGGGCGCTGTACTCGCGAAAAGACTCACGCTCGTGCTCCTCGTGTCCCGGGGCTGGGGAGGGGCCGGGCTGGTCGATAGGGGTGGATGCGGCATGCGGCCCTATTTCACTCAGGAGGGTGAAGGGCGTGAGACAAGTGGAGCGGCCACGAGGATGGAGTCGAGCCGGTCCATGATTCCTCCGTGCCCGGGCAGGAGCGTGCCCATGTCCTTGAGCCCCAGGTCGCGCTTGAGCAGGGACTCGCCCAGGTCACCCAGGGTGGAGACGATCACGGTGCAGACCCCAGTGCGGCCCCGGCCCACCAGGGCCGCCGATCACTGACGCAGCCGGCCCCTGTGGCGACGGCTGCGATGAGAGCCCATGAGGCCCTCCAGGACTTCTTGGGCGAGACCGACGGAGCCAGCGGGTGACGGCCGGTGATGCCCGCCAGCCACCCACCGGTGTCGTTGGCGGCTGCCAGGGGCGATGAGCATCATGACTTTTCCTCCATGATCCTGGACCAGGAGCAGCACGGCGAAAGCCGGCCAGGTAGAGACAGGTAGGTCGCGGCGAAGACCGAGGCGGCAGCAGCGCTGGAACGTGAGCGGCGGACCTCGTCGTGCGCCTCGGTGCGGGGATGTCGTGACCGGCCTGCTCCAGGACGGTGCCGGTCTCACCTCGGCATGGTCCATGAAGCTCCACAGGACGCAGGCGCCGGTGGTGGCCCACGTAGGCTGAAGGCCGCCTCACGCCCCAGCTCCCAGGCGCATACGGAGATGCCCAGGGTTCCGAGCCACAGGGGTGCCAGCGGCGGGCGGATGCTCTTGCGGGCGAGCCGCCGCCAGCTCCCAGCGCCCCGCACGGCCAGCGACGACGCCCACGAGACGACCTTGAAGGCCAGGGACCCCCAGGACCACGGCGATGAGCACGACCGCCACCCGACGGCGGCGGGCAGGGTTCGCCCTGCCCACCCGGTGGCGGGCAGGGGGTCGTGGTTGCGTGGGGCGCAGGTTCAACAAGTCGTCACGGGGCTCACAGGGGGTCGGCGGGACAGGGGCGGGAACCGGCGTTCGCAGGGCCGCCGGCCCCAGGATCAGTCAGGTCGAGACCTCGAGGAGCTCGCTCTCCTTGGCGCTCAGGGCGGCGTCGATCTGCTCGACGAAGCGCTTGGTAAAGGCCGTCGAGCTCGTGCTCGGCGCGCTTGACGTCGTCCTCGCCGGCCTCGCCGTCCTTCTTGATGGCCTCGGCTCCTTCTTGGCCTTGCCGCGGATACCGCGCACCTGGACGCGAGGAGTCCTCGGCACGGGAGCAGGCGAGCTTGACGTAGTCCTTGCGACGTTCCTCGGTCAGTGCCGGCAGGGTGACGCGGATGACGGTGCCGTCGTCAGTGGGGTTGACACCGAGGTCGGACTCGCGGATGGCGGTGACGATGTCCTTCATCGCCGAGGCGGTCGAAGGGGCTGACCAGGACGGTGCGGGCCTCAGGGGATCGTCAGGGAGGCGAGCTGCTGGAGCGGGGTGGGGCGCCGTAGTAGTCCACGGCGATCCCGTTGAACATCGAGGGTTGGCGCGGCCGGTGCGGATGAGGCGAGCTCGCTCTTGGCGGCCTGGAGGGCCTTGTCCATCTTGTCCTCGGCCTCGAGCATGACGTCGTCGATCATGGTGCTTCCTTTGCTGGGCGGTCGTGGGTTCTTGGGTCGTGAGCGGCCATCGCGAGGATGGCGCGGGGTTTGCGAGGATGCGCCGGTTGTCCGTGCGGGGACGGGCGAGGGCCCGCGCCGGTCCGTCGTCGGTCCCGCTGGGCCGCAGCCGGCTCAGCCGCAGCTGACGAGTGTCGATTCTCTCACCCAGCAGGGCCCGGGTGATATTGCCGGGCGCTCCATGCCGAAGACCCGCATGGTCAGCCCGTTATCGCGGCACAGGGCGAGGCGGAGGCGTCGACCACCTGGAGGCCGTCGGCCGGGGCCCGTTCGTAGGTGAGGGTTGTCGAGGCGCTTGGCGTCGGGTTCTTGCAGGGGGTCGGCGAGTGTAGACGCCGTCGACCCCGTTCTTACCCACGAGCAGCTCGTCGCGGGTGGGTCTCCAGGGCGCGCTGGGCCGAGACCGTGTCCGTGGAGAAGTAGGGCAGGCCGGCGCCGGCGCCGAAAGACGACCACGCGGCTCTTCTCCATGTGGCGGATGGCACGCAGGGGATGTGGGACTCGGCGACCTGTCCCATGGCGATGGCGGTCTGGACACGGGCGGGCACCCGGCCTTCTCGATGAAGTCCTGCAGAGCCAGGGCGTTCATGACAGTTCCCAGCATGCCCATGTAGTCAGCGCGGGCGCGGTCCATGCCGCGCGAGGAGAGCTCGGCACCGCGGAAGAAGTTCCCGCCTCCGACGACGACAGAGACCTGGACACCGGCGCGTACGGCATCGGCGATCTGACGGGCGGCGTCGGAGACGACGCGTCGGGATCAGACCTATCGATCCGCCGCCGAAGACCTCACCGGAGAGCTTGAGCAGAACGCGTCTGGGGTGCGTGCCGTGGGCCACGCGGTCGTCACGAGCCGGTTCCTGACTCATTGCGTTATGTCTCCTGGGTTCGGTGGGCAGGCTTCGCACAGCCTACCCGTCCGAGAACGGCACCGGGGCCCCGATGAAGTCACCCGGCGGTCAGACACGCCATGCGACTATGCCCTGCGACATGCCGGACCGGCCCGTCGACGGATCGAGGCGACGAAGACGGGGCGGGGTCACGGCATCGTGCTCGTGACCCCGCCCGTCCAGTCTCCGACTGGCCCGACGACGCCGGCTGCCCTCCGGCGAGCCGACTCGGTGGTACGCGGATCAGGCTCCGACGCGGAAGCGGACGAAGCCGGTCAGCTCGCCGCCGGTGGCCTCAACGACCTTGCCGACCGTGGTCTTGGGGTCCTTGGCGAGGCCTGGTCGACCAGGACGTTCTCGCTTGAAGAAGCCGCTGAGGCGCCCTCGACGATCTTGGGGATGGCCTTCTCGGGGCTTTCCCTCGGCGCGGGTCGTCTCCTCGGCGATGGCGCGCTCCTTGTCCACGACCTCGGCCGGGACGTCGTCGCGGGTGGCGTATTCCGGGGAGTAGGCGGCGATGTGCATGGCGACGTCGTGAGCCACCTCGGCGGCCTTGGCGTCGGTGCCCACCAGGACGCCGACCTGAGCGGGCAGGTCGGGGTTGGTGCGGTGCAGGTGAGCTCGATCTTGTCGGCCTCGAGGCGGCCGACGCGACGCACGACGATCTTCTCGCCGATGACGGCCTGCATGCCGTCGGTAAGCTCCTTGACGGTGGAGCCGTCGACCTCAACCTCGGCCAGGGCATCCGGCGTCGGTGGCGCCGAGAGTCGAGGGCGGCGGTGAGGACCTGCTCGGCGTGGTCGAGGAACTTCTGGTTCTTGGCCACGAAGTCGGTCTCGGCGTTGATCTCGACGAGGACGCCGACCTGGCCGTCGCCGGAGTCGACGACCTTGGCGGCGATGAGGCCGGCGGAGGCGGCGCGGCCCTCGCGCTTGGCAGTGCCGCCAGGACCCTTGACGCGAATGATCTCGATGGCCTTCTCGGCGTCGCCCTCGGCCTCGTCGAGGGCCTTCTTGACGTCGAGCATGCCGGCGCCGGTCTTCTCGCGCAGCGCCTGTGATGTCAGCAGTGGTGTGGTTCGCCATGAATGTCTCCTGGTCAGTCAGTGACTAATAGACGTGTGAAAAACGTGTGAAAGGTGTACACAGCGCGTGGTCGCCGCGCTGTGGACAAGGAGCGTGGGCGCGCGCTCAGGCCTGCTCAGCGGCAGGAGCCTCGGCAGCGGCCTCGGTGACCTCGGAGGTCGGCGCGTCAGCCTCGGCGCCGGCGAGGCTGGGCCTCCCACTCGGGCAGCGGCTCGGCGTCGGCAGAGCGACCTCGGCCTCCTCGCCGGTGCGGGCGCGGCCACCGGAGCGGGCCAGCAGGCCCTCGGCGGTGGCATCGGCGACGACGCGGGTGAGCAGGGTGACGGCGCGGATGGCGTCGTCGTTGCCGAGGGATTCCGTGGGTGGCCTCGTCCGGGTCGCAGTTGGTGTCCAGGATGGCGATGACCGGGATGCCGAGCTTCTGGGCCTCGGAGATGGCCAGGTGCTCCTTCTTGGTGTCCACGACCCACACGGCCGCGGGAGCTTGCTCGTGTCGCGAATACCGCCCAGGGTGCGCTGGAGCTTGTCCTTCTCACGGCGCATCGCGAGCAGCTCCTTCTTGGGTGCGGCCGGAGCCAGCCACGTCGTCGAAAGTCGATCTGCTCGAGCTCCTTCATGCGGTCAGGCGGGCGCGCACGGTGGAGAAGTTTGTGAGCATGCCGCCCAGCCAGCGCTGGTTGACGTAGGGGCATGCCGACGCGCTGGGCCTGCTCGGCCACGGCGGCCTGGGCCTGCTTCTTGGTCCCGACGAACAGGGATGTTGCCGCCGCGAGCGACGATCTCATGACGAAGTCGTAGGCGGTGTTGATGCCCTCGATGGACTGCTGGAGATCGATGATGTGAGATGCCGTTGCGCTCGGTGAGGATGAAGCGCTTCATCTTGGGGGTTCCAGCGACGGGTCTGGTGCCCGAAGTGGACACCGCTATCAAGGAGCTGGCGCATGGTGACGACGGCCATGACGGTCCTTCCGTGTGTGCCGAGAGGTTGCTCGACGCACGATCATTTCGGGGGACGGCCAAACGGTGCGCTCGGGCGCGTCGAGGGTGTTCTCTGGGTTGTTCCCCGTGACTCCCGCACGCGGGCGCACACCGACCGGTGACCGGCGAGTGAGCCGGCGCGGATGGGGCCTGGTGCCTGCGACACGGCCGCCCGTTCACTGGCGAACCGTGATGACCGGGACCGCGACCGTGTCGCCCGGAGGACGTCGGGTGCTCGAGGTGCAGGCACGCGAAGTCAGCACCCTGGGCTCATCTTCCACTGACGCCGGAGCGATCCGCAGAATGCTGCGGAGGTGAGGCTACCACAGGGCTGGCCCGCTGCCGAGGCCGATTCATTGGAATGCAGGAGTCATTCCGGTCACCACAAGCAACTTTCCAGAGGGTTTTTCCACAGGACCGACGACGTCCTCAGCGACCAAGGCCGATCGGCGCGCACTCTGAAGGCATGCACCCAGAACATCCCCCGCAAACCCGGCAATCCCAAGCACAACGCACGATTCCCAGTCTCCCCCGCCTCACCGCGCTGGCAACGACTGGTCGTCTGCGGATCGTTCGCCGCGCTCCCAGACGCAACCAGCTCAGGATATGAGCACAGTCACCAGCGCCGCCATGATCCCTGTCCACCGGCTCCGGGCTCCAGGACAGCATTTCCCGAGCCGATGGGCGCTCCGCCCGTGCTGGCCGGGGCAGCGCACTCACTGACCTCGTCGACCTCACTCTTCACGAGTTCCAGCCTCATCGCTCGGTTCGCCAGAGGAGACGGGACACGAAACTCAGGAGGGCGTGGGCCGGTCTCCGGGGCCACTGCGCCCGCAGGGACGTACCAGTGACGACCGGCGCACCGGCCACCAGTGGTGGAAAGCTTTCGATCCGCCTGCCGTCGTGTGGGGCGCGGGCACCGAGGAGTCGATCTCGCGGCCGCCGAGCCCTACACAGATCCACCAGCGCCGCAGCCGGGACGGTCGTCTTCGCCGGCATGGTGGCCGGGCGCCCAGTGGTCTCCGTCGACCGGCGATGGGATCCGTACCGACCTATGAACCGGTGGGGCCGAACGTCAGCGCGGGTGAGGCGGTCGGTGCGGGGCAGGTCATCGGCACCTGCTGCTGCCGGGCACCGATTTCGGACGGGGTCTGCGCTGCACTGGGGCGCGCGCCACCGGCCCTGAACGTACATCAACCCGCTGCGCCTGCTGCAGCCGGCCGTCATCCGCCTCAAAGCCGGTCCAGTAGAACCGGTGATCGACGCTTGATCTCGCCGGCACTCACTTCCAGACGATAGGAGGTCGTGGACAGTGGTGAGCTTTCGGGCACAACCCCTTCAAAGGCATCTTGTTGAGAGAGGTGGAGACATGAGGCCCTCGAGGTCCCTTCAGCGTTGGTTCAGAGTCCTCCCTGCGGCCCAGGCTGCAGAGATGATCGCAAAGCGACGCCCATGAACCTGCCGGCCCGGCAATTACTCATCATCGCCCCGGGGTGAGGCTCTGCCTTCAGTGAGGTCGACCGGCGCTTTTCACACCGCGAGTGCGGGGAAACCCTTCGTGGCGGTCGCGGCGGCACGCTGGCCCAGCAGGGACTGCTGTCCCTGGATGCGCCGATCGGCGAGCTCGCCCCGGGCATCGATCTGTCCGCGCTACCCGCCGCTCCCGGCGTCATTCTGTCGCGGGAGCTGACCCTGAGCCGTCTGCTCAGCCACCGCTCAGGACTGCCCGACCCGGTGCAGCCGCCTCGAGGACAGTCCACGAGTGCTCAGCTGGACCGCCTCATGCGCCACCCCGACCGCCGGTGGGACCTGGCCGAGTGGTGAGCGCAGTGCGCGGGGCTGCCGTCCTGGGCCGTCCTGGTGAGAGCTTCGCCTGCAGGGACGCCAACTACGCCCTGGCTCAGTGCGTGCTCCAGGCGGTCACCGGCCTGTCCGCCCACGAGGTGCTGCGCACCCAGGTGTTCCAACCCGCGGGGATGACGCGCACGGGTCAGCCGCACTCCACGGCCACCGATGAGGAGCTGGCAGGTCTGAAGATCGCTCCGGTCTGGGTCAAGGGTGCGGAGATCAGCCATGCCAGGGCGCTGTCCGTCAGGTCCGCTGACGGCGGCGGTGACAACCCCTGGAGGACATGGTGCGGTTCCAGGAGGCCCTGCACATGAGGGAGACCTGCTCGACCGGGGATCTGCTGGCGCGCCTGGCCCGGCCCCGCTCCCGCCTGCGCGCGGGCCTCCACTACAGGATGGGCCTAGCCACGATCCGCTTCGGTGAGTTCATGCCCTTGGTCCTGCAGGGCCTTCCCGAGCCGGTGGGAGGCGTGGGCCTGTGGGCAGTACGCTTCTTCTACCCGCGGCCAGCGCCGTCCACGTCGTCATGAACCTCCACGGCACTGCGCAGATGCAGCGCAGCTTCGCGCTGCACGTCGCGATCGCCCGTCGCCTGGCCCGCTTGTCCTGAGCCGCACTCCCCCACTGGCGGACCCTCGGATCGGGCGCGCGTTGGGGTGTCCGTGGGGCCCCAGACCTCACCGGCGCCAGCCACCACCGTGCCGTCGGATGGACGTGCTCGCCGTCTCAGGCGCGGGGAAAAGCCTGCTCGTAGACGCTGCGCAACCGCTCAGCCGAGACATGGGTGTAGCGCTGGGTGGTAGCCAGAGGAGGTGGCCGAGCGGCTCCTGGACGCTGCGCAGGTCCGCTCCCCGCTCAGCACGTGGGTGGCTGCGCTGTGGCGCAGTCCGTGCGAGGCCGAGATCGGGGACCTGGGCGGCGGCGCACAGGGCGGTGGACGACGTCGCGCACCGCGCGGGGATCGATGCGTCGTCCTCGCATCCCCAGGAAGAAGCGCCGCTGCGGCGTCGGGAGCGCAGATCTCTGCGCGCCGGCTCAGCCAGCCCTCCAGGGCCCCTGGCGGCGGGCAGCCCGTGAGGGGACGGTTCGTTCCTTGCGCCCTTGCCCAGGACGCGCAGCGTGCGCTGGGAGTGGTCGAGGTCGGTGACGTCGAGGGCCGACGAGCTCGGAGACGCGCACGCCGGTTGCGTAGACGCGTCTCGATGATGGCCAGGTCGCGTACGGCCGGGGCGTTCCCGTCCGCGGCGAGTTCTGCAGCAACCTTGAGGGCTGCGTGGCCTGCTGGGCCGTCAGGACTCCCGGCAGGCGGTTGTCGACGCGGGGCGCACGCAGGCGCGCGGCGACGTCGGAGGTGAGCACGCCCTCCTCGAAGGCCCAGGTGGAGAAGGTCCTCACCGAGGCCGAGCGGCGAGCCAGGGTGGCGCGCGAGTGCCCGCTCGCGGCCTGCGCGGCGAGCCAGTCCCGCAGGTCCGCCAGATCGAGGGTGGCCAGGGGCCGCCTCGACGGGCTCGGCATCGCCCCCACCGACGCCAAGGAAGCTCAGGAGGTCGCCGATGTCGACGAGATAGGCCGCACGGTGTGCTCAGACGGGTCCCGCTGCAGGGCCAGGTACCTGCGGTAGGAGGCGAGGAGATCGGCGCGTCCTCGGCATGAAGACTCGCTGATGGCGGTTGTCGCAAGCGAATGAAATGGGGAGATGAGTTATATCAGCGTGGCGACCTGTGAGCGGACCTCGGCAATACGCGTCTCATTGCGTTTGTAGTGGGTCCATTTCCCAATACGCGTAGAGGTCACCAGCCCTTCACGCTCCAAGGCGCGCATAAAGGCCGATACGGTCGACTGGGCAAGCCCAACCTTGTCAGTGATCTGCTGATGCAGACACCCGTACTCATCAGGGTCCGCGATCCCCTGCTCAATGGGGAACTCCGCCCTAGGGTCGCGGAGCCACTGAAGGATCTGAAGGCGCACCGGGTGAGCGAGAACCTTGAGACGTCAACCATCCCGCCCAGGTCAACACGTTCCGAACGACCTTCAAATGACTTTTGTGCGTTCTCCGGCATCTCCCTCCTTCCGCCGCCGCTCGAGGCTCCGGCGAGCATATCACCCGCTCGGAATCGGACGTTCTGACGCCGAGATACATCACGAACCGAGGACGATCCTGGCCCGAGTAGATGCTGACGATGAGGGATCACCACGCCGAGGAGCTGAGAGGTGTCAGGGCCTCTGAGAAGGGAAATAGGCATAGACGGCTGCGGCCACGGGCTGGAGCAGGGCGAACAGCGACCCGAGCTGCAGCGACGAAGTGCATGGCGTGCGCCATGAGGGTCTGCCGAGTATCTGAGATGTAAGAGCCAGAGCAACGAGCGGCAGCCAGCCGGTGACGGAACGCGAAAGCAGACTCTCTCACGCAGTATCGCCACCACGAGACACACCGCAGCGCACCGAGACTGAGTACCGCCATGATGCGCAGCGCGGGGTACCACCTTCGCAGATCCCTGGACGACAACCAGAAATCCCGTGTAGAAGAATGCCGTGGTCAAAGGCCATCACATTTCGAGCAGGTGGCGCGGGTCCGTATGAACACCGACCGGGTCAGGAGCAGTGGTCCTCCAATCACCAGGATCGCCGGAAGAACGAGGCCTGACGTCGGGGAACCATCCCTGAAGAGCACCCACCCGTAGATCGCCGCGGCGAAGGGAACAAGATTCGCCAGGGAGATTGGACTCCGCCAGCGTGGTGTAGAAGACGACACGTTCCACAGGCACGGGTCGATCGCCAGGGAGGGCTCCACCCAGAGCAATGGTGATATGGTCACGAAAAAGGCATGCGTTCCTGCTGTTGGGTGCCGCGCCGCAGACCGGCACCGATGTCGAGCAGGAACAGCGTAGGGGGCGGAGATCAGGGGACCGGAAGCCGCCGGTTGCAATCGGCCCCTGCCTCACTGAGCCAGAACGAACACTCCCCGAGCGCAGAGCATCCCACCGCGAGGCACCGCGCACGCGTCGCTCCTCCTGTCGCCCGACCACCGGCAGCACGGCTCAGATGCTGCACCCATCTGTCCCCTCCTCCTACCCTCTCATTGCTCCTGACACCGACCACCCCGGCCTCCAGGAGGCCGGTGCCCACATCCAGCCCGGCGATGCATCTCGCACCAGCATCTTAACCGACGCATCGACAATATGCGATAAAATCGATCCGTCAGGATCGATAACAAGGGTGAAACGCCAGCCGTCAATGGGTATAAGCCCTTTCTACCGTTCGGACGGTCGTGGCATTCTGGCTGTGAGGATGTCGCCGCCCTTCGCGACCGTTCCCAGGGCATCCAGGACCGTCTGACATTGACATCTGAAGGAGTAACGACGATGAGTGGAGAGCCTCTGCTCCTCGACTTCGTTGGCGAGCTGTTTCGGATCACGCCTGAAGTCCCTTCCAGATCGGCCGAGAGGGACGATCTCGTGATGATGAGGACAACCTCTTCCTCCATCGGCGCTTCCTCATCATCGAGCACGACGCCGGTCTGTGGTGGGTAGCCAACATCGGCTCCCGGATCGGTGCCACCATCACCGAACGCTCCGGTACCTCCCGCTCGTGGGTGGCTCCCAGTTCAGGGTCCCCCTGGTCTTTCCGGACATGGCAATCGTCTTCACTGCAGGGTTCCACGACCCTACGAGATCCTCCTGCAGGGTCCCCTTCCCCGGCTACGAGCTCTCCCAGAGCAGAGACGTGCCGCTCGGCGACGGCCAGACCACCGTGGGCATGGTGAATCTGACCCGAAACCAGCATCTGGTGACGCTGGCCCTGGCCGAGCCCTGGCTGCGACGCACCGGCACCGGCCCCGTCGACCTACCTCGCAACGCCGACGCGGCTGCCCGCCTGGGCTGGAAGATCACCCGTTTCAACCGGGCGCTGGACAACGTCTGCGACAAGCTCGACCGCATCGGGTCAAGGGCATGCGGGGCGGTCACGCATGCACGCCTCCTACAGGCGCACTGCCTGGTCGACTACGCGCTGACGGCCCGGCTCGTGACCATCGAGGACCTTCCGCTGCTGGACCAGGAGGCCCAACGGTCCCGTCAGGAGCTCTTGGCGTCCTCCAGCACCTCCTTCTGATGACGTGCACCCGGGCCGGGTTGGCACGACGAGTAGCCACCGGCGCCGGGCACCGGTTTCCAAAGACTAACGACGTCGCCGCCAGCGGCGAAGTGCGTTCTGCCTTCCCCATGAGCTCCAGGACCCCCAGGGCCGCAGTGGTCTCCTTCGAAGACAGGCCCGAGGGCGGGTAATGGCCTCGGTGGTCGCCGAGGCTCAGGCGGCATGGCGTCCAGGACAACGGAGGCGGCCGGGTCCAGTCCGTCCAGCAGCCCGTCTCCCGCCAGCCTGGGATCCTGCTCTCGGCGGCATCGGCATCGACGGTAGCCAAGCGGTGTCAGGGGCTCGAGGGCGTCATCGGTATCGGTGATGCAGACCGCGCCCTTGCGCGGGAGGCGGTGGCAACCGACCGAGGACATGGAGGTCACCGGTCCGGGAACCGCGCCGACCTGTCTGCCCAGCTCGAGGCGCGGTGCGCGGTGGACAGGGCTCCCGAGCGCCAGGCCGCCTCCACCACGATCGTCGCCCCGGAGATCGCCGCGATGACACAGTTGCGCAGAGACGAGACCGGTGACGGCCGGGCTGACAGCCGGGCGGAACCTCCGCCACCAGCGCCCCGGCAGCAATGACCGCCTCCAGCACCTCGGTATTCCCCGACCGGGCACTGGGCGGTCCTCCCCCGGCGGAGACCGACACGGTGGGGCTCTTTCTGCAGCGCCCCGCGGTGAGCTCAGGCGTCGATACCGAAAGGCACCCCGGAACGATGAGACCACCTGGCCGTCACTCCCGAGGCCAGGGATGCAGCCACCCTCACCGTACCGGGTGGAGCTCAGAGCCCCACCAGAGCCAGGCACAGCCCGCTGGCAGGCCCTGTCGGCATCCGGTGCTCACGCACAGGCCGGCCGGCGCTCGAGGTCTCTGAGCGTCGTCGTCTCAACGATCCTGTCCCCGTCTCCCCGAGCGTCCTTGTCCTCCAGCTCCTTGCCACTGACCAGCAGCGACGGGTCACCACGCACCCACAGGCAGAAGGGCGGCTGCTCCAGCTCGTCGAGCCCGGAGGCCACCAGGCGTCTCCTGGAAGGACGAGACTCCCCGAGGCGGTCGAGCACGTCCAGCTCGCGACGGATGTCGAGTCCTTCCAGACGCGGCGCCACCGCGCGGCCACCTGCGCCCAGTGAGCGCCGGCGCTTCCGTTGCAGGGAGGCACCGGGGCGGCTCCCGCAACGGCGGGCGCGGGCGCTGCGCACACGCCCAGAGGTCGATGGCCTCCTCCAGCAGCCACCTCAGGGGCGGCGCTCGGCTGAGCCGGTCCACCAGCATCGTCGCGGCGCGCTGGCGGGCTCGGCCAGAGCGGGACCAGGTGGCGCGGACCAGCGCCGGGTCATCGATGTCATAGGGCAGGCTGCTGGTGAGGTCTGAAAGTCACGGTCGTACTCTGAGGGTCCTCAGGGCCAGAGCGGTCCCGATATGGGTGAGAGTGAGCGCCTCGGCACCCTCGAGGTCGGCGAGGGTCCAGGCCAGTCGGAGGACCCGGTCCACCCCGCGCAGGGAGAGGTCCCCACGCTCCAGGGCGCTCATGAGCCGGCGGCTGAGCGGTGCACTCAGTCCGCCGTCGGGGCCCTGAGGAAGGGCCCGGGACCTCGGCATTGAGCCGCCAGGGAGTACCCCGCCAGTCGGCGCTCCGCGGCCTGCCGGGCCCGCAGCACCCGCTGCGCCACGGCGCTGGACTCGCCGCTCGCCGGGCAGGGCGAGATCCGCGGCACTGACCGCTGCCACCTCGACCTGGATGTCCACCCGGTCCAGCAGCGGTCCGGACAGCCGCGAGATAGCAGCCTCCGTTGCAGGGACGTGCAGGTGCACTCCAGTCCCCGGCCACCGGCCTTGCCGCACGGCCAGGGGTTGGCTGCCAGAACGAGCTGGAAGGCGGCTGGGTAGCTGGCCCGTCCTCCCACACGGTCAATGGTGACCGTCCCGGACTCAGGGGCTGACGCAGACGGTCCAGGACCCCGGCACTGAACTCGGGGGCCTCGTCGAGGAAACAACACGCCGCGGTGGGCCAGGGAGACGTCCCCAGGGGCGCGGTAGGCCGGATCCGCCTCCGACGACGGCGGCCCGGGTGGCGGTGTGGTGCGGGAGCGCGCAGCGGCGGCCGGGTGATGAGGCCCGTGGGCGGGGTTGAAGGTTCCGGCCACAGGTGGATGGAGGTGACGGTGACGGCGTCGGACTGCTCCAGGGGCGGCAGGATCGAGGGGAGGCGCTCGGCGAGCATGGTCTTCCGTCCCGGCGGCCCCACCATGATAGGTGATGGCCCCGGCCGCCGCGACCTCGAGGCCTGGCGGGCCTCCGTCTGCCCGACGACGTCGGCCAGGTCCGGCGGCTCGTCATCCCGGGCCAGGGCCGCAGGGGCGTCCCTCGGCCTCGGAGATCTGCTCCACTGCGGCGGCCACGCCTTCGCTCAGGCGCCCTCCGTAGCGCTCCACGAGCTGACCGATGTGGCTGATGGCGCTCACCCGCGCATCAGGAACGAGCTCGGCCTCGGCAGCGGCCTCCTGGCCGACGACGATCTCCCCACCCGGCTGCTACCGCCGCCTGGACGGAGGGCAGGATGCCGCGCACCGAGTGCACCCGAGCCATCCAGACCGAGCTCGCCGATGTACACGGTGCGTCCCAGGGACCTCGGCCGCTGACCGTCCGAGCCGGCCGCGAGCCCCCAGCACGGCCAGTGCCAGCGCCAGGTCCAGCCCGGTTCCGGTCTTACGCAGGTCCGCCGGGGAGAGGTTAACGGTCAGGCGCTGCTCGCCCCAGGTGACGCCGCACGTGCTCAAGGCGGCTCGGACACGCTCACGGGACTCGCGCACAGCCGCGTCGGGCAGACCGACGAGGGTGAATCGGGCGGGCCCTGGGTGGCGTGGGCCTCGACGTCGACGATGTGTCCGGTCAGCGGTCAGGGTGACCGCGAGCGTGCGTGCTAGCCCCGTGACGCGCCCACCGCCCGATGGTGGCGCAGCAGCGCAGGACGCGCGTCGCGCAGGAGGATGGAGATGACGTCGAGGCGCAGGCCGGCGCGGGGAGCCTCGTGGGTGGCGACCCAGGCGGCCGTCAGGGCCTCGAAGCCGGGCGAGCTTGCGGGGAGTCGACCGCAGCGGCCGGCGGTCCTTGACGCAGGGAGCTGCGGGTCTTGACCTCACGACGACCAGCGTCGCTCGCACCGACGTCCGCGTCACCTGCTCCGAGCCGATGGATTCGTCTCCTGGCTCCTGGCCTCCGGGGGCTGGTTCGAGGGCGATGATGTCGAGCTCTCCGCGCAGCCCGTGCTCCGGGCGCCAGTTGCGCTCCAGGACCTTCCAGCCGATGTCCTCGAGGTAGGTGGCGGCCAGGTCCTCTCCGTAGCGTCCGGTGCGCAGGCGGGACGACGGGCCGGCCGCGGCTCCTGGGGCGCCTGCGGATCCTCGGTTCTCGGCGGGCTCGGCGGGCACGGTGGGGAGGGCGGCGCTGGAGCGCGCGGCGATCACCGTTCTGCCTGCTGCGACTGCTGTGACCGGTTCGGCCATGCGGATCACCTCCGCCACTAGCCTGAGGCCGGATCCACCGGTCTGCGCAGCGAACCCATCAGGTCTGTGGAGGGCGCTGGCAGAAGCCCTCCTGTGGCCCCCTGGGCGCCCTGCTGCTCAGCGGACAGGGCTCAACGAGAGCCGGGGTGTGGTGCTAGGGAGGAGGGATGTCCATCTCGAGCTTGGTGAGCTCCTCGACGTTGACGTCCTTGAAGGTGACGACGTGGACGGACTTCACGAACCGGGAGCGCGGTAGATGTCCCAGACCCACGCGTCCTCGGTGAGCTCGAAGAAGACCTCCCCACCGCTGGTACGTACCTGGACGTCGACGGCATTGGCCAGGTAGAAGCGTCGTTCGGTCTCCACGACGTAGGAGAACAGAGAGGCCACGTCGCGGTACTCACGGTACAGCGAGAGCTCCAGCTCGTTCTCATAGGACTCGAGGTCTTCTGCGCTCACCGGGCCATCATGCCTGCCGACGGCGCCTGGACCCGGCAGGCCGCGGGGCGAGTCGGCCTGCCCCGGCCATGTCGGCCCGAGGCGTCAGTCGTGATGCTGGTCAGTCCTGGCAGGGTGCCAGCTGCGCCTGTGCTGGTCACTGGCCCCCAGGTCGGCCAGGCCCTTGATGTGGGCCGGTGAGGCGTAGCCCTTGTTGGAGGCCATCCGTAACCGGGATCGGCTAGGCCGATCATGAGGGAGTCTCGTTCGACCTTGGCCAGGACACTGGCTGCGGCGACGACGGCGCAACGGGCATCGGCCTCGACCTCCATACGCACCGGCGGGTAGAGAATCCGCGGCGGGACCGGGTGCCGTCGATGCCAGCCGCGCTTCCAGGAGCGGTGAGCAGGTCCGGCTGGGGGACGGTGAGCCAGTCAGCGACGCCGTCGAGGATGATGACGCCAGGGGCGTGACCGCGCTCGGCAACGCGCTGCAGGGGCTCGCAGCCCCGCCAACCGCAGGGCGCCGACGATGCCGTGCTCATCGATTTCGGCGGGCGAGGCGTGAGCAACGGCGGAGTCCACCAGCCAGTCGCGCACAGGGTCGACCAGGCCTGTGCGCGCACGGGCCGTCAGCTGCTGGAGTCGGCCAGTCCTTCGGGGAAGTCGTCGTCGGTGCGGCGTCCTACGATCGCCGGTCCTACGCTGGCCGGCCCGGCGAGCGCCCCACGACCGACCTCGTCCAGTCCGCCGACGTACTCATGGGTCTGGAGCAGATCCTTCTCCAGGCACCGGTCGGGACGGGGGCGGGACCGGGGTCTCACCACGTCCGTTCCAGATCTGTCCCCGATTCCGAGTCGATCCGGCGGTCCGGTGCGCTCGGAGCCGTTCGTCGCCTCACCGGTGTCGCCCTGCGAGTCGTCCGGGACCGTGCCGTCCTCGACCTCGGGGTCGGAGGGCATCGTCTCCTCAGACGCCGTCCGATCCGTCGTCTGACGCGAGGCTGGTCTGGGAGGGATGAGGAGAGGCGCAGAGGTGTCCTGAGCCGGTACCTGTAGAAGGCCTGCTCCCCGCCCTGCAGCCATCCCCCACCGGCTCGGGTTCGTCCACTGGTAGACCACCTTGGCCACCCCGACGACATTCTTCAGGGGCACGAAACCACCGTGGGCGTCATCGCGGTGGTAGCGCGAGTCGGCCGAGTTGCCGCGGTTGTCCCCATGACCCATACGTATCCCTGGGGAACCGTGACGTCGAAGGACGTCAGGGACGAGGACTGGCCGTCCTTGACGTAGGGCTCCTTGATCACGACGCCGTTGACGCTCAGCGTTCCCTTCCCGTCGGCGACCACGTGGTCGCCTCCCACACCGATCACCCGTTTAACGAGGTGGTGACCGGTGTGCTCGGGCAGGAGGCTCACGGAGATCATGACCTTCTGGATGGCGCCACGCAGTCCCGTCGGCTCCTCGACGATGGAGCCAGTCGTCGGGGTCGGTGAAGACGACGACGTCGCCCGGTCGATGCGGTCGGGTCGAACATCGTGACCGCAACCTTGTCCCCGTCACGCAGGGTGCGTTCCATGGACCCCGAGGGATCTCGTAGGTCTGGACGACGAAGGCCTTGAACAGGGCGGGGACCAGGAGGATGACTGCCAGGACGAGCAGCGCCCGCGTCAGCCGCTGCCCCAGGGAGCTGGTCTCAGGCGGAGGGATGGCGGGGGCCACGTGCCGACGAGGCTGGATCGAGGAGGCAGATCCACGGGCTCGTCGTCGGGTTCGGGGTCGGCATCGGGATCGATGAACGGGTCGTAGTCCCACCTCGCTGTCATCGAACAGTTCCGGCTTCGAGGGCGCGTCCTCCGGGTTCCGCAGACTCACCGCCCTCCTGGGGAGAGTCTGCGGACGAGGGGCGCTGCAGGGAAGGGGTGATGGCGGACCTGAGGCCAGCCGATCTGCGAGGATCGGCCTGTTTCAGGTCCAGTCCGACGTCGTCGGCCTCATCCTGCGCCGGTCTCACCGTGCTCCTTCCCTGTCAGTCGATGTACGCGATGTACGTTATTCGCCGCCATACGGCGGTCAGAGATGACGAGCGCCCGGGCCCGTAGGCTCCGGGCGCCGTCTTGAGACGCAGGGCGCTCAGTCCTCGCGACGCTCGCTGATCTTGGCGGCCTTACCGCGCAGGTCGCGCAGGTAGTACAGCTTGGCGCGACGCACCTGACCCCGGGTGACGACCTCGATCTTCTCGATGGAGGGCGTGTGGACGGGGAAGGTGCGCTCGACGCCGACGCCGAAGGAGACCTTACGGATGGTGAAGGTCTCCGAGACGCCGCCGCCCTGGCGCGCGATGACAACGCCCTGGAAGACCTGGACGCGGGTACGGGATCCCTCAACGACCTTGACGTGGACCTTGAGGGTGTCCCCGGGACGGAAGGAGGGACGTCGTCGCGCAGTGATGCGGCGTTGATCTCGTCGATCAGGTTCATGTTTCTCTCCACACCCGTGCCACTGGTCAGGAGTGCTGGTTCGGCGGCGCCGCGCCGTTCGGGGCAGCGCCGAGGTGGACGCCCTGAGCTCCTTCGAAGCGACTTCTCCCCAGTGGCAGAGGAGCCGCAGGACCCAGGTGCCCGCTCAGTTTGCCACAGGCTCGCGTCCCGGACGAGCGTGCTACCCCAGTCGTGCCTGAGTTCACGCGTTCCTCACGTTCCGGAGCATGTCTATCGGTCAGCCGCCGGAGCCCGCCAGCGTGCTTGCCGGTGCCGGCTCGGCCGGATCGGTGGGGAGCGCCGTCGGAGTGGATGTCGGTTGAGGAACCTGAGAGAAGACCTGGCGGCCAGAGCTCAGGCCGGACCAGTGGGAGTAGGGCCACACGACGTGCTTGGCGACGCCGACCACGTTCCCCATCGGCACGAAGCCGTGGTGGGCGTCGTTCTGGTGGTAACGGGAGTCCGAGGAGTTGGATCGGTTGTCGCCCATGACCCAGATGTAGCCCTCCGGCACGGTGACGTCGAAGGCAAGGTCTGAGGCCGATCGGCCGGGCTTGAGGTAGTCCTCATGGAGCTCGACGCCGTTGACGCTCAGGGACCCGTTCCCGTCGGCGACGATGTGGTCTCCGGGCATGCCGATAACGCGTTTGATGAGGTGGTGGCCGGCGTTCTGGGGGAAGATGCGGATCGCGACGAGGAAGTCCTGGGCCACGCCTTGCAGACCCGTGGGCTCCTGCGTCATCAGCCAGTGATCAGGATCGGTGAAGACGACGACGTCGCCTCGCTCCACGGTGTTGGAGTCGTACATGGTCACAGTGACGCGGTCGCCCTCGTTGAGGGTGTCCTCCATGGATCCCGACGGGATGGTGAAGCTCTGGATGACGAAGGTGCGGATGAGGGCGATGATCACCACGGCGACCACCAGGTAGGGACAAAGGTGATGCCCCACTGCTTGAGGCGGTAGGCGATCCGCCTGCCCACAGAGGCGGACTCTGCCGCTCCACCGTTGTCCCCTCGAGCGGCTCTGTCGCCCCGGCCGTTCCTTGCCCTCACCGTCACTCGGGCGCTGGGAGCCGGCCTGGGTGACAGGGGTCACCGGCACTGTCGGCCGTGTCCTGAAAGATTCTGATCGCTGGTGACTGCTCATAGGCCTTCTCCTGTCCGCCGGGTCATGACGACGTCGTGAGCATCCTGGCCTCCGACGTTGTAGGTGCGAGTCCCGACCTGGCGGAAGCCGGCCCGCTTGTAGGCCTTCTGGGCGCGCTTGTTGGTGATGTGGGTGCCGAGCCAGAGCAGGCTCGTCCCCGCGGGCGGCGGCCTGCCGTGTCACGGCGCTGATGAGCGCCGGGGTGAGTCCCGAGCCTCGCATGGCGGAGTCGACGTAGACCTGGACAGCTCACCGACGACCTGTCCCGGACGAGCCCGGACACAGGCAGGACGAGGATCGATCCCGGGGAGGTTCACCTGCCGCGTCGTGCTCCTCCCGCAGTACGGCGGCGTAGCCCACCAGGTTGAGACCTCCTGACGTCTCGGTGGTCTCCGTCTCACCGGATGTTCGTATGCCGGGCAACGGCGCAAGCAGCTCGGCGACGAGGAGGTCGACGCGCTCGTCGCCGGCCCAGGTGGAGAACAGCTCGGGAACCAGGTTCGTGGCGATGTGCCGGGTGATGGACTCGGGGGCGATGACATGCTCGCAGGCATCGGGGAAGGTGCGGGCGGCCAGGTCTGCCAGCGCCTCGGCGTCGCGCGCGGTGGCGGGCCGGATGCGCACCGGCACCGGATGGGCTGCCCCGACCGGCGTCGCCCATCCCAGGGCCGCCAAGGTGGCACGGTCCTCGTGGTCCAGGAGCGCGGCGTCCAGGTACGTGATCATGTCGGGGCGACGGCTGACGGTTCTGGCAATGGCCTGGTCCCGCCGGCTGCGAGCGATGCGGGCGTGGTCGCCGGACAGCAGGACGGGGTCCACCTCCAGGTCGCGCCACCGGGTGGGGCGGGTGTGGACGGGGTACTCCAGCAGGCCCGCGGCTCCGTGGGACTCCTCGACCAGTGACTCGGGGTTGCCCAGGACACCGGGCAGGAGGCGGGCGATCGCCTCGATCATGACGATGGCGGCGACCTCTCCCCGTTGAGGACGTAGTCGCCGATGCTCAGCTCACGCACCTCGACACCGCGAGAGGCGTAGTGCTCGGGAACGCGTGCGTCGATGCCCTCGTAGCGGCCGCAGGCGAAGACCAGGGAGTCGGCACCGGCCAGGTCCTCGGCGGTGCGCTGGCTGAAGACCTCACCCGAGGGGGTGGGGATGATGAGGACCTGACGACCGGCGGTGGCGGCATCCCCGGCGAGCACGTCATCGAGGGCCTCACCCCACACGTCGGGCTTCATCACCATGCCGGCACCGCCGCCCAGGGGCGTGTCGTCGACGGTGCGGTGACGGTCATGGGCGTGGTCGCGCAGGTCGTGGACGCGTAGGGTCGAGGTCGCCTCGGTCGGCAGCCCTCCCGATGAGGAGAGGTCCAGAACTGCAGGGTAGTCAGGGGAAGATGGTGACGACGTCGATCCTCACCGGACCCTCCACCTCACCGAGTCCGGGGAACAGCCCACCGGGCGGGTCCAGGGTCACAGTGCCGGCCTCCAGGTCGATGGCCGGCACGAGCGCGGCGACGAAGGAACGGCCACGTCATCGCCCTCGGGGGTGGTGACCACGAGGTCGGTCCTGAGCAACGCCCGGTTCCAGGTCCGTGACCTCCCAGCGACTCGCCGGAGACGCTGAGCGCTCGCAGCCCGACGAGCTCGTGGCGGTACCAGGACTCATCATCCTCCTCGAGCTCATGGCGTCGTCGGAGGCGTCGTCGGTCTCGACAAGGAGCCGGACTCCCCGCAGGGCCTCGGCGGCTGTGCGGTCGCGCCTGCTCGAGGCGGCGAACCAGCGCGAACCGTCGAAGCGTAGACGACTGACCGTGAGGGGCCCGGCCTGGACCGGTTCGGTGGGGACAGTGGTTCCGGGCGCGAGACGCCCCTCGGGGTCATCGGTACGGATCTCGAGACGCACCTCGCCCTTGAGGGCATGGGCGGGACCGATGACGGCGAGGGTGAGCAGCACCTGTCCTCCTGGGATCGGGACGTGGAACGGTTGGCAAGGGATCTGGATGTCTGACGCCAACCTACCGCGCCCTCGAGCTGACGTTCCCATCGGCCACAGGGATGAGGTGGAGCACCGATGACGTGAGGTTGAACGCCCCTCGCCCAGGTCTGTCTCCTACCTGCTCCGCCGACCGGCCGACCGATCAGCTGGGGCATGAGGGCGCGGATCAGCTGCCGAAAGCGACGGTGCCCGGCCCCTCATGGGAACCGGGCACTCGTATCGATCGGTCAGACCCTGCCGAGACCGACACGGTCAGCTGTGCCGACCTGAAGGCCCTGCGCTCAGCGGCGGTCAGTGTCGACGACGTCGACGCGCACCGGCGAGTCCGCCAGCGCTCCGACCACTGTGCGCAGTGCTCGAGCAGTACGGCCCGAGCGGCCGATGACTCGGCCGAGGTCCTCGGGGTTGACCCGCACCTCCAGCAGGGTCGCCGCGGCGCAGCGACCGAGAGGTGACGGTGACGTCGTCGGGATTGTCGACAATGCCCCGTACGAGGTGCTCGAGGGCGTCGGCCAGCATCTCAGGCCTCCTCGGCGGCGGCCTCGGCGGCCTCCTCAGCCTTGGCCTCGGTGGCCTCAGCAGCCTCGGCCGCCGCAGCGGCCTCCTGCTCGGCCTTGGCCTTGGCGGCGGCTGCCTTGCGCTTCTCGGCGTCGTCGGCGGCGGCCTTGACCGCAGCCTCCTTGGCGACCGTTGCGGCGTCGGCGTCCTTGACCTTGAGGGTGCTCTCAACACCCTTGAGGCCCTTGAACTGGTGATAGTCGCCGGTGATCTTGATCAGCTTGTAGACGGCGTCGGAGGGCTGGGCGCCCCACCGAGCCAGTACTGGACACGCTCAGAGTCGATGCGGATGAGCGAGGGCTCCTGCATCGGGTCGTAGACACCGATCTCCTCGATGACACGACCATCGCGCTTCTTGCGGGAGTCGAGGACGACGACCCGGTAGAAGGGGGCAAACTTCTTACCCATGCGCTTGAGGCGAATCTTGACTGCCACTTGGTTGAACTCCTGGTTCTGGATGGTTTGCGCGCGCTGGTCCCCGGTGGGGTCAAGCAACGGTTTCCGGCGTGAGCCGAGACGCGACCGGGGGCCGGGAGAGGGACCGACGTCCAATCGAGTACAGCCGGATATTCTGCCAGAGCGTCCGACGGCGTCGCCAGTCCGAGCCGGGGCGCCGCCCACCACTCGGTGCGAGATCGCCCACAGGCAACACCGGCTCCGAGCGGCACATGCCGCTTCACTCGGGTCCCCACCGGTAAGAATATCCGCATCACACACCGCGCCATCTGACGAGCAAACGAGGCTGAGGCGGGAAACCGCACCCATGAGCAGATTCTCTTGGAGGATCCGCCCTCCTGGCGCTCCCGACGTCCGATCCGCCTCAGCACCCTCGACGGACGGACTGCACCTGCCCACCCGCCACGAGAGCGACACGACCGAGACCGAAAGCACCTCGCACCCTAAGGACCCAGACCGGAATCGCGCGGGCCAGCAGCCCCACTAGCACCTTTGGCTTTGGCCAGTGGTCCTTCTTGGAGTCATCTGCGTGGTGTCTGGCATGCATTGTGACGGGTGGTCGTGAACTCCACCTCACATTTTGCGCCGAGCGCTCACTCACTTTCACCCCGCCTGCTTCCTTGCGAGATGAAGGGAAACCAGAATGGCTCTTCATGGAAAAGAACATGGCAGCCTTGACACCAACCTTCCTGCATGGGAGTAACGATTTTGCGTGCGACACGTACACGGTGCAGCTGACGTGGTTTGATCGATGCACCGCAAGAACAATGACGACGGCGGACCTGACGAACTACGACATAGAAGGCAGTACACCTAGGACGATCTGGACGACGTCACGGATACACATCCACACCGGCTAGCGCCACTGGTCGGAGCACGGCTGCTGAACAATCGATCCTTGACCCAGTAGCAGGGAAAACCAGCAAACACCAGGCTTCCGGTCCTCAGGCTTCGATCGCCAATGATCACGCGCGTCTCACGCGGCTCCTCACTCTCGGACGAGCATGGCACCTGCACGGGTTGGGACGACGATGGAGAGCCGACTCAGCGCTGGCAGCAGACCTATGAGTTCACGTCGATCGGTCCGCACTCTGGCACACCATGCCGATGGGACACCGGCATCAGACTCGATCGCGGCATCCGGTTCAAGGCACCGCCGAGAGCTCTTCCGCACATCGGAGTTCTTCGACGAGCGACGGTTCTCTTCTGACCCTCTCACCGGATGAAGAACGATCAAGGACACTCTGTCCAGCGGCTTTCCGCCAGGGACGGTTGGGTCATCATCGATCCAGACAGCCCCACAGCGTCCACCTTCTCCAAGAAGGGCTGCGGAGTCCTTCACCCTCATAGGGCTCCGATGCGGCCCTCCTTATCGCGATGGCCAGCAACCACCGCTAGTCCCAGTTCAGGCCGCTTACGAGTCGGGAGACACGAGCTGGGCCGATACCGACATCACCTGCACTCGAAACTTCGTATCTGCAGTTTTAATGGACCCCGTTAACATTGTCTGAAGGAATACCACATGGGACACGCCGGCTCGCGCCGCAGTTCCAGAGCTCCTGGAAACTGAGCTCCAACAAGCGCACGCTCACCATACGCGGCCGCTCCGGCCAGCAGTGAGATCGGTGCCGTGTTCATGATTGACACGGCGTCGAGACACCCCTGGACCCCCGCCCATCACATCCAGTGGCGCATTCATCCCCGTCGCGCCATGACCTTATTGTCGCTATCGACGGCTCCACGTTGATCGGCTACGCACCACAGTCCTGAGGACACGATGGTTCCCTGACTGACTCGCTGCTGCATGACAACTGTCGCGCAGCAGCGGTGACAGCGCTCAGTACCGGGAGCCGCGGGCCGGCGGGAGCCTGAGGCCATGACCCGAACCACCACAGCCCCGTCACTACTCCCCGGGATCCTGCCCTCAGGTCGGGCGCACAGCTCAGCCCCCGCGATTCGACTCCCGTGGCCTGCGCAAGATCTTCGGCAGCCTCATCGCCGTCGACAACCTCGACCCTGACCATCCGGCCCGGAGAGGTGGTCGCCTTCCTGGGCCCCAATGGCGCGGGCAAGTCCACCACCCTCGACATGATCCTAGGGACTGACCCGGCCCGACGCCGGGACGATCGAGCTTCTGGGGACCTCCCCAACCAGGCGGTCCAGGCAGGTCGCGTTGGTGTCATCTTCCAGGACGGCGGTCTCCTGGACGACTTCACCGTCGGGGAGACCCGCGGGTCGTAGCCTCGATGCAGCCCCGGCACTGCGACGGCGTCCCGCGCGCTTCCAGGCTCGACGACGTCGTCAACCAGGCGCATCTTGGCCAGATCCTCACCCGCAGAGTGAGCCGCTGCTCGGGAGGCGAGCGCCAGCGCCTGCGCCTGGCCCCTTGCTCTGCTGCCAGACCCCTGACCTTCATCATGGACGAGCCCACCGCCGAATGGATGTCGGCGCCCGGATCACCTTCTGGGAGACGATGCGCACCCAGACCCGCCGCGGCCGCACCGTCCTGTTCGCCACCCACTACCTGGAGGAGGCGGCCTCTTTCGCCGACCGCATCGTCATCATCGCCCATGGTCGCCTGGTCGCCGACGGCAGCGTCGATGAGATCCGAGCCCCTGGGCGATGGCGCCCTGGTCACCGCCACCTGGCCCGGGATCTCCGAGGAATCATTGGGGCAGTACTCGGCCGACTGTCCCGCGGCCAGCAGCATCCTGCACGCGGTCGTCCACGGTGAGCACGTGGAGCTGCGACGACGGACTCCGACGCCGTCGCCCGCTGGCTGCTGAGTACCACCCCTGCCGAGCACCTGGGCATCGGCGCCGCGAGCCCTCAACGAGGTCTTCACCGCTCTGACCTCCGACGGCTCTGACGGCGCAGCCCCGTCGGCGCCTTAGCCCACACCCATCACCCTGACCACCATCACCACATGCATTGAGGCCGCATCATGACCGCGACGTCCCAGACATCCTCTGACTCCCCAGTATCCGACTCCCTGTCGATCCCGACGCGGGCGGGCTCACAGACCGATCACTTCGTCCGGGAGGGCTCAGGCCCTGCACGCCCTCTCTGACCTACCTCTGGCTCGACCTCTTCCGGAGCCTGCGCGAGCCGGCCAACCTCTTCTTCGTTGTCGCCTTCCTCTGGCGATGTACCTCGTCTTCGGTCGGCTGAACGCGTCCGCCGGGAGACTACGGTCCGCACGCCCACGGCAACGTCTCGGCCTCGGTAATGCTCGCCATGGCCTCCTTCAGTGCCTGCCTGGGTGCCACCAGCGCTCGGCGACGGCCGCTGTCGAGCAGTCTGCGGGCTAGGGGCCGGCAGATGGCCGTCACCGGTGGCGGTCTGCGTGGCTACCTGGTGGTCAAGACCGGAACCGCAGTGGGAAACAGCGGCTCTTCCGGTCATCGTGGTCTCACCGCCGGGGCACTGACGGACTCGCAGATGGAGGGCTGGGTCTGGGCCGCCAGTCCCCTCATCTGCCTGATCGGGGTCCCGCCCTTCGTCCTGTAGGGGGCTGGCCGCCGGGATGTGGTTGCCGTCCTCGGCATCGATCGTATCGCGACCTCCTTGGTCTCCTTGTTCGCCTTCATCGGCAACACCTTCATGCCGCTGAACCACACGCTGCTGACGATCAGCCGCTTCACCCCGATGTACGGGTCGACGGCGCTGGCCCGGTGGCCGCTGGGCGAGGGGTGGGCCTACGTACCGGATCGACCGGCGGGTATCCAGGACCCGCTGTGGATGCCGTTGGCTAACCTGGTGGCGTGGACGCTCATCTCCGGGCTGCTCGTGATCGGGGCCCGACGCCGGGACGACCAGGCGCCAATGAGCTCGGTGACGACAACGATGACGACAACACAACCCTCTCACAACGATGCTGCCGTGGAGACCTCGGCATCGCAGAAGGAAGGACCCCGTTCCCGCTCCTGGCACCGCTATCGCCGTCATATCGTCTGGGACGCCACGGTGTGGGTGTTCTTCCTGGTCATCCCCTCGTCCACCTTCTCTCGGCTCCTTCGCCCCGTGGCAGCGCCTGCTGGAATCGCCGGAGTCATGGGGTTCATCGTCACCTACGTCTGGCCTTCTCCACAGGACACCCGCGCGGTGCGGGCAGGGATCCTCTGCCTGATCTCCCGATTCGCGTCCTCGTGGGCAAGCTGGCGGCCCTGATTCTCTTCAGCGTGCTGGCACTGCCGGCTCTGGGCTGGTGGACCGCCTACTTCTTCCCCTTCTTCTGCTCATTGGTCCTGTTCTCCACAACGCTGCGTCGGGGAATCCCAACCGTCATCACCGCGGTCGCCCTCTTGATTGCCGTCTCTCTGGCGTGGAACACGCATCCGGAGTCGCGCTGGATGGTGCTGGGCGCCGCACTATCGGGACTGACTATCATCATCGCCCGCATCGCGGTGGAGCCCAGGAGCGCAGAACATCCGCCGAGCGCGAGCTCGCCCTCATCTCGCAGCGAGAGGCAGTAGGGCGCGATGTCCACGACATCCTGGGGCACTCCCTGACGGTCCTCACCCTCAAGGCCGAGGTCGCCCGCCGGGCTCATCGAGCGCGACCCGGCCGCCGCCTCCCGGAGCTCGACGAGGTCATCACCCCCTGGCCCTGCGGGGCCCTTGCCGACGTGCGCTCCACGGTGACGCGCCTGCGGTCCCCGGACCTGGCCAATCAGGTGGAGGCCACGCGTACCGCCCTGAGCGCCGCCCAGATCGATGTGGAGATGATCGGCGGCGCCCAGGACATTCCTGAGCGTCAGCGGGCACGCTGGCCTGGGCCCTGCGCGAGGCCACCACGAACGTCGTCCGGCACGCGCGCGCCACCAACGTCACCGTGCACCTGGCACCAGGGGATGCTGCAGGGTGAGCGACGACGGCGTCGGCCTGGCTGGTGACAAACCCGGCAACGGGCTGAAGGGCCTGACGCTCCCGCATTGAGCAGGAGGGCGGTTCCTCACCATGACCAGTCCGATCACCCGTCGCACTGACTCATCCAGCGCCGTCGAGAGAGACTCCGCTGACGTGCCGTCCGGCGGAACCAGACTGGAGGTGAGGCTGCCGTGAGCCCGATCCGCGTGCTCATCGCCGATGACCAGGCCCTCGTGCGTGGAGCGCTGGCGACACTTCTGGGACTGGAAAGCGATCTGGGTGGTGGCCCAGGTGGGGCGGGGCGACGAGGTCCTGGACGCGGTACGCCAGCACGCCGTGGATGTGGCCTGATGGATATCGACATGCCGGGGCGCGACGGACTGGCGGCCACCGCGGAGGTCGTCGCCTCCGGGGCATCGTGCAGGTGCCTCATCGTGACGACCTTCGGTCGCCCGGCTTACCTCTCACGGGGCATGGAGGCAGGGGCGGCGGGCTTCATCGTCAGGACACCCCGCCCGAGGCGCTGGCTGAGGCGATCCGCAAGGTCCATGCCGGTCTGCGGGTCATCGACCCCGAGCTCGCCCAGGAGTCGGTCCTGCTCGGGCCGAACCCGCTGACCGAGCGGGAGAAGGAGGTTCTGCAGGCTGCAGCCACGGGCGCGGACGCCCGAGAGATCGCGACGCGACTGCGCCTGGGCGAGGGCACGGTGCGCAACTACCTGTCCTCGGCGATCGCCAAGACCCACGCCCGCAACCGCACCGAGGCGGCCCGCACCGCCGAGACCAACGGCTGGCTATGGCCCAGTCACTCCAAACCGTCGACATCGCGACGAAGAGGTAAGGATGGAGAGCTCATCACAGCGGCATGAACTGATCCGACGAGAACCGATCTTCCACCACCCGGAGCTGATCTGGGACGCCGGCTCCTTCGATGAGCAGATCGCGGAGGACTTCGACGAGGTCGGCGCCTCGGGACGACGTTACAGCCGCAGCGAGGTCAAGGAGATCGTCCTGGGACGCTTGGAGGGAACTCATGCGGACTCCTCGCCGATGGATACAGAATCGAGGAGGCTGAGTCTCGCATCCCTGCCGACGACGTCGTCCAGGTCCTCTACACCTTACGTACGCCGAGTCGCGTCACCCGCAGATCGACGCTCTACCGTCGCCGGGACTCGATCTGGCAGGCGGTATTCCACCAGGGCACCGTCATCGAGTGCGACTGCCCTGTCTCCTGACGACTGATCCGCCTCGGCCGATCCGATGACGTCCGAGCCCGCGGCTCGGCTCCCAGGCGCCGCGGGGCCGTTGAGCCTACAGCCCGAGGTGGCGCGCAGGGTCCTCGGGCAGGGCGCCCATGGCATCGGCGACGTCGTCGCCCGAGGGGCTGCGCACCGCCTGAGCCTGCTGCTGGGCCTGGGGCATGATCCCGTAGCCGGAGGCGCCGGCCTGGCCGCCGCCGAGGCCGAAGGAGGAGCCGGCTGCTGGCGCGGCGCCCTGACCGGCCTCGATCTTGGCCTGTCGGCGGCTGCGGCCTCCTTGGCCTGACGGGCGGCCTTGGCGGGGTTGCCGCTGCGGCCCTTCTTACCGCCCTTGCCGCGTTTGCGCCTTGGGGGCCTGACGGGCCTTGGAGTGCTTGCCCATGCCGGGCAGCGACCCCATGCCGGGCATGGGACCGCCCTCGCCCGAGTCCGCCCATGCCTCCGCCGGAGGCCATGGCCTCCATCATCTTCTTGGCCTGCCTCGAAGCGGTCCACGAGCTCATTGACGGCCTGGACGGTGGTGCCCGATCCCTGGCGATGCGGCTGCGGCGCGAGCCGCTGAGGATGGACAGGTCCTTGCGCTCGGCCGGAGTCATGGAGCACACGATCGCCTCGATGCGGTCGACCTCGCGCTCGTCGAAGTTCTCCAGGGCATCACGCATCTGCCCCATGCCGGGCATCATGCCCAGGAGCTTTCTTCATGGAGCCCATCTTGCGGATCTGGCGCAGCTGGCCCAGGAAGTCGTCGAGGGTGAAGGTGCCCCTGGCGAGCTTGGCGGCGGCGTCCTCGGCCTCCTGGCGGTCCAGGGTCCGCTCGGCCTGCTCAATGAGGGTGAGCAGGTCACCCATGTCCAGGATGCGCGAGGCGCCATGCGGTCGGCGTGGAAGCGCTCGAAGTCGGTCAGGCCCTCGCCAGTGGAGGAGAGCAGGACCAGGGCACTGTGACGCCGCGCACGGACAGGGGCACGCACCGCCGCGGGCGTCGCCGTCGAGCTTGAGAGGACCACGCCGGGTGAAGCCGACGCCGTCGCGGAACGCGACCGAGGTGTTGACGGCGTCCTGACCGACCATGGCGTCCAGGACGAAGAGGATCTCGTGGGGGACGACGGCGTCGCGGATGCGGATCGCCCGGTCCATCATCTCGGCGTCCACGCCCAGGCGGCCGGCGGTGTCCACGACGACGACGTCGCAACGCGTTAGTGCGTGCCTGCTCCGACGCCGGAGCGGGCCACGGCCACCGGGTCACCCACGCCGTTACCGGGCTCGGGCGCCACGTGCACCCCGGCGCGCTCGGCGACGACGCTCAACTGCGTGACGACGTTGGGGCGCTGGAGGTCGGAGGCCAGCAACGGGACGCGCTTGCCCTGGTCGCGCAGCCAGCGGCCGAGCTTTCCCGGCCAGGGTGGTTCTACCGGCGCCCGGAGACCGGCGGCATGATGATCGTGGGGCCGCGGTCGGCCCAGTTGATCTCCCGTCTCGCCGCCCAGGACCTCGATGAGTTCCTCGTTGACGATCTTGACGACCTGCTGGCCTCGGGGTTGAGGGGCTCTAGGGGCAGGCGGCGTCGACCGCCCTTCTCCACACCGCGGAGGTGAAGGCGCACCACGGGCAGGGCGACGTCGGCCTCCAGGAGGGCGCGGCGGATCTCGGTGACCGTGGCGTTGACGTCGGCCTCGGTGAGACGACCTTTTGCCGCGCAGCTGGTTGAAGGCGCTGATGCGATCGGAGGCTGCCGAACACGATATGGTCCTTCCTGGCGCCGTCGGGCGCGTTGGTCGGGGAGACTGCGGGCGGATGAGGGTGGGAAACTCCATGTCCGTGGTCCATGGCGATCACCTCGACCAGCCCAGGATAGCGGCAAGCGGGGCCCGCCTCTCCCCCGCGCCCTGGACCGGGAGCTGACCCGCTCGCAGCCGGCGGCCTCCGCCACGTCACACCTCTGGGCCCCGGCTCCCCTGACGCCCTCTCCCCCACTCCGAACGCGGGTTTTCTCCCGACATCCTGCGGTATTTCACCATCTGGCGACCCCTGAGACATGTCAGCGAGGCAGTGACCGATGGGCCATGGACCGCAGCCGACGTGAGACGAGTCTGCGAGCTATGAGCACAACAACGACCCGGTCCGCCCAGGAGCCCTCACTCCGGGAGGTTCCCATGACGACTCCCGCGGCAGAGCCCGCAGACGCCGTCAGGCTGACCGCCCTGCACAAGTCCTTCGGAGACGTCATCGCCGTCGACGGAATCGACCTGACCATCCGCCCAGGCGAGGTCGTCGCCCTCCTGGGGCCCAACGGCGCCGGCAAGACGACGACGATTGACATGATCCTGGGACTCAGTCGCCCCACCGGCGGAGAGGTGAGCACCTTTGGAATGAGCCCGCGCCAAGCGGTCAACCGAGGTCTGATCGCCGCAGTCATGCGACCGCCGGGCTCCCCGACATCACCCAGTGCGCGAGACGGTGGAGCCGACGGCGAGCCTCTTCTCCCACCGGATCGATACCGAGGACATGCGGCGCGCGGGCGTCACCGACTTCGCCTCACGCATCGTCACGAGAGTGCTCAGGAGGCTAGCAGCAGCGCCTGCGCTTCGCCATGGCACTGGTGAGCGACCCGGCTCTGCTCATCCTCGATGAGCCAACCACCGGCATGGACGTCGAGGACGCCGCGGCTTCTGGAGGCCATCCACGCTGACGCTCGCGCACGGACGCACATGATCATCTTCGCCACGCGACTACGCTGAGGAGGCCGACGCCTCGCCGATCGGATCATCCTGATGCGTCATGGGCGCATCATCGCCGACGGCACCGCGGCCGAGATCCGCACCCCTGTGAGCGGCCGCAGCCTGCGGAGCCACCCTGACCTGCACAGCCGAGCTAGCCACGCAGCGCCCTCGGGACCGATCTGCAGGCGTGGCCGGGTCCACGACATCGAGGTCCTGGGCAGCGCACTCACTCTGAGCTCGACCGACACCGACGCCGTTGCCGCACTCCTTCTCAACGATCACCTGGCCAAGGACCTGGAGATCACCGAGCCACGGCCTGGAGGACGCCTTCGTGGCCTCTGACCAGCGACGGCGCCGCAGCTCCCCACTCTGGGAGCGTCAGCGTGAAACGCACCAGCAGCACCGACACCTCTTTCTCCCACGCTTTCCACCGGAACCGCAATGTCTTCTTCATCTGAGTCCTCCTCCACTCTTGTCGGCAGTCGACCGCCTCGATCTCCTCCCGCGCAGCACCACCCTGCGGGATTGAGCCTGACCCTGCTGTCACTCGAGGGCACGCCGGCGCCTGCGCAACCGCCGGGCCAGCTGATCTTCTCCGTCCTGCTGCCGGTGGTTTTCTTCCTCATGTTCACCACCACTGACTACTCCTCAACGCCCCACGGCAACGCGCAACGTCGTGGCGAACATGATGATCGGCATGGCCCGCTGTACGGCGCACCACGACCACCACCGCCGGGGCGGCCGTGAGCAACGAGCGGGCCTCAGGCTGGAGCCGTCAGCTGCGCCTGACGCCGCTGAAGCCCATCGCCTACATCGCCGCCAAGGCGATCGTCGGAGATGCTCATCGGCGCCCTGCGCCATCGGCGCCGTCTACGCCTGCGGTCCCCTACCGTCACGCGCAGATGCCCGCGAGCGCCTGGATCCCTCGGCGCTCATCATCTGGCTGGGCTCCCTGGTCTCGTCGCCTTCGGACTGTTCGTCGGCTACCTCCTTCCCTCGGACAACGCCATGCAGGTGGTCGGGCCGCTCATGGCCCCTGCTCGCCTTCCTCGGGGCATGTTCATCCTGTTGACGCCGGCTCCACCATGGATCGCATCGGCAGCCTCACCCCATGTACGGGCTGCACAACCTGGCGCTGTGCCCATGGGCGCAGAGAGCTTCTCCCTGGTGGTGGGTGGTCAACGTCCCTGACCTGGCTCGCCGTCTTCCTGGGCGGGGCCGCCTGGAGGATGGGCCGGGACACCGCCCGGGTGTGAGCTCGTGAGTACCATCAGGGTCATGAAAGCCCGCGCCTCCTCCCTGGCCGAGGCGGGCGCGCCGCACCCGCGTCGTGGCAGTCCGGCTGGGGGATCGTGTGGGCCGCCTCCATGGTTCCGGTCGTCCAGGGCCGGGCGTGGCACGAGGGTCCAACGGCAGGGTCTGGGGCAGTCAGTGCCATCGTCTCCTGCGCATAGCCTGTATGCCGCCTGCTCGCTCAGCATGAGGCGGATCCGGCAAGGGCTGACCTGGCCCGCCGCCCGGGCCTGTCGCTCATCATCATCGGCGCGCTCACGGCGAGCGGGGCCGCCCTCGGTGGGATCGCCGGCCTGCAGCTGGTGGTCTTCCTGGCCGTCGTCCTGGCCTTCTCACTGCCTTGGCAGGCGGCCATCGGGCCCTATCGCGATCCTGACTGGCACCCTGTTCCTCATTCCCAGGATGATTCCGTCCTGGTCCGCGAGCGAAGACGCGTGATCGCTCTGCTCGTCGCGGGCGGCGCTTGCCTTCGGGCGCTACATCATGAGCAGCGGCGGTGGCCCGCATTCTGGAGCAGCGCACTCACGAGCTGGAGATCAACGAGGGAGCGCAACCGCATGGCCCGGGACATGCGTGATATCCTGGGGTCACTTTCGCCGACTGGGTCATCGCTCTGAAGTCGGAGCTCGCCGCCCGACTCGTCGACGTCGCCCCGATCAGGCCAGGACGGAGCTGAACGAGGTGCAGTCCCTGGCGCGCCCGCCCCTGGCCGACGTGCGCGCCACCGTCAACAGCTACCGCGAGCTGAGCCTGGCGGGCGAGCTGGCCCGGGCCACGGGCGTCCTGACTCGGCCGGTATCCGTGCCGACCTCCCGCTGACCGTCGAGGCCGTCGACCCCTGAGCTGCGCGAGCTCTTCGCCTGGGTGGTGCGCGATGGGCGTCAACATCGTGCGCCACGCCCACGCCTCACACTGCAAGGTGGAGCTGACCACCGACCTCACTGAGGTGGCTGACGACGGTATCGGCTCGGACTCGACCGGCACCGGCGACGGTCACGGGTTGGAGGCTGCGCCAGCGCTGTCAGGACAACGGTGCCGACCTCACCATCGAGGCACCCTCCGAGCGGCAGCGGCACTGTCCTGAGGTGCGCGCCGCTGTCTATCCTCCCGTATGACGCACGACGCGACCGAGTGACCCGGTCGCGCACCTGAACTCCGGCGAGCACCCAATGTCGTCGGCTCCCTGAGGAACCCTGGAGTAACGGAGCTGAGCGATGATCCGAGTGATGCTGGCCGACGACCAGGCCATGGTGCGCGGGGACGCTGGTCACTGCTCGCCCTGGAGACCGATATCGAGGTCGTCGCCCAGGTCGGAAACGGGACGATGTCTCACCCGTCGCACTCGAGCACCGGCCCGATGTCGTCTGGCATGGACGTCGACGACGCCCAGCACCGACGGGCTGAGCGCGACTCGCGAGGCTCCTGGAGCGAGCTGCCGGCCACGAGGGTCCTCATCGTCACGACCTTCGGGCGCCCCGGACTCCCTGCGGCGCGCCATCCAGTCCGGGGCCCACGGCTTCGTCGTCAAGGGATGCTCCGGCCACCGAGCTGGCCGAGTCGGTGCGTCGGGTCCATGCTGGGATGCGGGTCGTCGACCCGGCGCTGGCTGCCGACTCTGCTCATCTTCGGGGACCCCGCTGACCGCCCGGGAGACCGAGGTGCTTCAGGCCGCCGCCGACGGCGCCACCGTCTCCGGAGGTCGCCCGGCGGGTCCATCTCGGAGGAACCACCCGTAACCACCTGTCCCAGGCCATGGCCAAGACCGGTGCACCCACCCGCGCCGCAGCGGTGCACATCGCCGCCCAGAAGGGGTGGATCATTGAGTAGCACTGGCTAGCGAGGGCACTGGAAGACCTGTTCGACCGGCCTGAACGTCCCCGGCCACCACGCTCTGGAGACGAGGCGGGTGCCGGGGACGTTGTGCAGTGGTCTCGCTCCGGGCTCATCAGCCCGGCGGCTCAGCCCAGCAGCGCGTCGACGAGCCCTCCGGTCGAAGGGGCCGGTCGTCGGCGCCCTCCCCAGGCCCACGAGCTTGACGGCACGCCCAGCTCCTTCTGAACCGTGACGACGATGCCGCCCTTGGCAGTGCCGTCGAGCTTGGTGAGCACGATGCCGGTGATGCCCACGGCCTCCGAGAAGACCCGGGCCTGGCGCATGCCGTTCTGGCCTGTGGGTGGCGTCCAGGACCAGGAGGATCTCTCCGACCGGGGCGATCTTCCATGACGCGCTTGATCTTGCCCAGCCTCGTCCATGAGGCCGGCCTTGTTCTGCAGGCGCCCGGCGGTATCGACGACGACGACGTCCGTCTCCTGGTCGGCTCGCCCGGCGAGCGAGCGTCGTAGGCGACGGAGGCGGGCCGGCACCCTCCTCTCGGAGCGCACGACGTCGACGCCACACGCTCGCCCCAGGTGCTCAGCTGCTCGGCGGCCGCGGCGGAAGGTGTCGGCACGACCAGGACGACGGTCCTGTCCTCAGGCCACCAGGACGCGGGCGAGCTTGCCGCAGGTGGTGCGTCTTGCCGGTGCCGCTGACACCCACCATGAGGGATGGCGGCCGCGGGCGTTCCTGGCGCCGTCGGCTGGTGGGACGCTCCAGGTTGAGGAGCGGTCCAGGCTGGGGTCGACGAGCTTGGGCAACTCGCGCGCAGGACGGGTGCGCACGGCCTCCGGGTCGAGGTTCCCAGGACCTTGGCCTGGTCGCAGATCGTCATGAGGGACGTAGACCTCAATACCGAGGTCGGAGGTGAGCAGGTGTCCTCGATCTCATCAGTCCTCCTCGGTCAGGTCACCGCGGGACAGGACTGGACAGACCGCCTTGCCGAAGCCGCCGGCACCGGCAGGCGCGCGCAGACGCTGCATGCGACCGGGGATGGACTCGGGCGACTCCAGCGTCGCGGCCGGCGCCGTGCCTGCTTCCAGCCTCTGCAGCACCCTCCCCGCAGGCTCCTCGTCTCTCCTCCTAGAGGGCAGGAGGTCCGACGGACATGGGCCTGTGGGCGCTGACCTCGTCGGGGACCTGGCCTCAGCCGCCTGCCCGCACAGAGCCACAGACCTCCGCCGACGACGATGATCAGGATGATGCCGAGAACGATGAGGATCGGTTCCATAGGCCCATCAGTGCCCGATAGCGGACCTGTCTGCGGCAGGGTTGTTCTCCCCTGACCATCTCTCAGCGGGCACGACCTCACAGGGAATCACCGACGTGATGCGACGCCGAGTCGTGACAATGAAAACCTGCGGCACACCATTGGCGTACCGCAGGCGGAGAGACCGAGGCCTCCATATCAATGCGCAAAGGCGTTATCTGTTCACGTCGTGGGCATGATCAGGGACGCAAGAGGCAGGTGCAGTCAATACCGGATGACGACCTCTCGGGGCCAGGACTATATCCAGAGGTTGCCATCGGATCCGATGAGTCGTGAAAATGAATGCAGGGCATGGTTTTTACGAACCGCCGGAGAAACTCACCCTGCGGCTGCGACGGCCCGCTGGCCGCCGGCTCGTGCACCTGGCCGACGCCGCGAGCCGACGGGCCCCGAGTCCTCTCCGCACCGTCCATCGCCTTCTCGAAAACGCCGTCCCACCAGGCCGCCGAAGGAGTCGGTACCCACGTAGGCGCGGGACCCTCACGCGTCATGAGGTCGGAGGCGGGCCTCTGAGGCACGACCTCAGCCCTCGACATCCTGCTCCTCCTGACGCACCTCCTGCGCATTGCGCACCAGACTGCGAATGCGTGAGGGCCAGGAGCGGATCGGAAGCGCTCAGCACAGACCAGTGCCGAGCACAAGCAGGCCGGCACCAGCACAACGACGAGAGGAAGAATCATGGCACCCAGGCTAGGATTCCGCCTGCGAAATGGATCTGATCTGACCCTGCGCATCGTCGTCCAATCGACAACAAAACCCGACACTCCCGACATCAACAATGGCTTGACTCTGAAAAACGAGTGTCATATTGCAAGGCGCTACCACACTCTCATGATTCACTCAGGCATCAGGAGTCACAGCCGTACCACGGTCGGACTGAGCCAGCCGCTGCGAGACCGCCTTGCAGTGATCCTGTCACGCATGGTGATGCCGTGAGCGCGTCGGCACCTCCACGGTCCGCTTCTGGTGGGTGATGATGAGCTGACTGACCGACGCAGCTCGGTAAAATCTCAGCAGCCGGCCCAGGTTGGTGTCATCCAGGGCCGCCTCCACCTCGTCCATGACGTAGAAGGGCGAGGGGCGCCTTTGAAGATCGCCACCAGCAGGGCGACGGCGGCCAGTGAGCGCTCCCCGCCCGAGAGCAGTGAGAGCGCTTTGACCTTCTTGCCCGCCGGCGCGCCTCGATCTCGATGCCGGTGGTGAGCATGTCGTCGGGATCGGTGAGCACCAGGCGCCCCTCGCCACCCGGGAAGAGCCGGTCGAAGACGGAGGCGAACTGACGAGCGGTGTCCCGTAGGCCTGCGAAAGACCTCCTGACCCGAGCATCGATCTCCTCGACGATACTGAGCAGGTCGTCTCGCGAGCGCTTGAGGTCGGCGAGCCTGCTCAGCCAGGAACTGGTGCCGCTGTTCCAGTGCGGCGTGCTCCTCAGCGAGCGGGGTTGACCTTGCCGAGGCGGGCGAGAGGTCGCGCGAGGCCTGGCCAGGCGCTCTCCTGCTCGGAACGCACGTGGGACGGCGTCCGTCCGGGCCTGGCGGTGTGGTCACAGTCCGGCCACGGCCGGTTCCGCGTCCGCGCCGACGGTATCGAGCTCCTGACGCCTCGGGGACGAGCAGCGCAGTCTGCGTACCTCAACGAGGGGTTCCAGCTCGAGGCCGAGCCTCACTCATGGCCCGCTCGGCCCAGGGACTCCAGAGCGCATCCGCTGCCCGCCCGCACTTCCCTCTCGATGGGCGGCGTCGGTGGGGCGCTGTTGTTCTCCTGGTGAGCTGGTCGATCTCCCCTCGCGAACCTCGTCTGGTTGCGGCCGGACTCGGCCCGCTCGGCCTCGATGGTGGCACGCTCATCAGCCGCCTGCTGGACGCAGGCTCGCCGCCGTCCCGGCGGTGGCGCGAGCCTGGTCCCACAGCACGCGTGGCGACGGCGAGCCCTGGGCGCTGCGGCGCTGCTGAGCCCGTTCGCGCGGTGCGCTGCTCCCGCTCACGGCGCGGCGCCCGCAGGGAGTCGGCACGCCTCGGCTGGAGCGCCTCGCGCCTCGGCCGTGCGCAGCGCCAGTCGGGCGTCGGTCTCGGCGCCGCGGGCCTCGCGCGCAGTCCCTCCGCCGCCCCCTCCCGCTTTTGCCGGGCGCGCTTTCAGCGCGCGCTCAGAGATGGTCGGGGCCATGACCTCCTACGTCGCTCCACCGCATCCCGCGCCGTCGGCGGACTCCGCCTCGACCTCGGCCAGCGTGGCCGTGGCGGCGGCGAGTTCAGCGGGTGCGCTGGACGGACCTCCCCAGCCCGATCCAGGACCCGGCGGGCCCGCCGTCTCCCTCGGTGGCGGCGTGGACCGCTGAAGCCAAGGGCCATGGTCTCAGCGGCCCGCCGCCCGTGCGTCGGCCCTGAGCGAGGGCGGTCAGCGCCTCACTGAGAGCCTGGCGCGACCTCCTCCCCGCGACGCGCCTCCTCCAGCGCGGCGTCGGCCGAGGTCTCCGCCAGCTGCGGCGGCGGCTCGGCCTCGGCCTCCTCGTGAGCGGCACCGAGCTCGAGAACCGAGGAGGACCCACGCCCCGCCCCGGCGACCCAGCCGGGAGCCAGGACATCGCCACTCGCGAGTGGACACGACGGCGTCGGGCAGCGTTGCACGCAGTGCCCGAGCGGTCTCGATATCCTCCACGACCCAGCAGTCCTTGAGCAGCCCGTCCAGGACCCTCCTGAGGCTCCCTCGTGCTCCCTGCCGCGTGACACTCACGAGCCTCGCGGGCCACCAGCACGCCGTCGACAGGGGCCGGCACCGCCTCGTCATCGGCGTCATGCTCGACGCCCATCGACGGCTCACTGGCCAGAACCAGCCGTACGGCCCCCACGTCCTGGCCGCGAGCGCCTCCAGCCCGGCCAGGGCCGCCCCGGCGTCGACGGCGAGCCCGGCCTCGGCTGAGCACCCCAGGAGGGCGGCGACGGCGTTCTCCCAGCCGCGCCTCGACGCTGATGTGCTCCGCCAGCGGACCGAGGAGGCCCTCGACCCCCGGCCTGGAGCAGTGCGGCCGTCCCGTCCTGGCTGCGCAGGGACATGGCCAGGTGTCACGTCTGGCCGTCCAGGTGGCCGCGGTCGGAGGCGCCTCCCGGCGGGCGTCGGTGGCGGCGGAGACGGCCTCGCGAGCTCGGCCAGACGGCGGGTCGCCTCCTCGACGGACGGCAGCGGCCCGCGACGTCGCCTCGGCCGCACTGGCCTCAGCGGCTGTCCCCGCACCGCCCTTTCAGCGACTGCCGTTGCTGTCGTCCTGATCCTCCTGCTCTCCCCGGCCTCGGCCAGCGTGTCTCGAGCACGCCTCGCGCGTCTCGGCGGCCTGAAGGGCGCTGCGGGCTCGCTCGAGGCGGCCAGGCTGGCCTCGTGACGGCTGCGGGCGGAGGCGACGTCCACCGGCGCGGGCGATCGTCCGCGTCGCCTCGAGACCCGAGTGCGCGGCCGAGAGCTCCTGGTCTGCGCGCCTCTCAGCGGTCTCTCGCGTCCGTGCGCACCCGAGTGGCGTCACTGAGCGCCGTGTGGCGTCTCGACGGCGTCGAGGAGCCTCGGCCTCCTCCCGGCCAGCGGCCCGGCCCGCCGTTCGGAGCCCTCCTCGGGGTCGGCTGCTGTGGGTCGCGAGGCGCTGCAGCAGGAGCCGGATCCGGTTCTCCGCCACGTCCGCGAGCGCACCGAGGACTGGGGCACTCCGGTGAGCTCCTCCCAGACGCCACCGGCTCGGGCGAGGCGCTGGGCGGAGGTGGTCTCGACAGCGGCCAGCTCACTCAAGCGTGCCCGGCGACGCGCTCGGCCTCCTCGACTGAGCGGCGGCGCTGGCCAGGCCTCCTTGTCCTCATCGCCGGCCTCCAGGAGGACTGGGCCTGGACGACGTCGTCGGCCAGCAGCCGGGCGGTGGCGTCACGGACCTCGACCTGGATGGCTCCGGGCGCTGCCGACGGCGGCCTGCCGGGCCAGGGGGCCAAGCTGGCGACGCAGCTCCCGGGCGAGGTCGGAGACCCGCGCCAGGTCGGCGGCCATCGGACTCGAGCTTGCGCAGGGCGCGCTCTGCAGCTTGCGGTGCTTGAGGACCCCGGCGGCCTCCTCGATGAAGCCGCGTCGGTCGTCGGGGGTGGCGCTCAGGACGGCGTCGAGCCTGGCCCTGCCCTGACGATGACGTGCATCTGCGCCCCGAGGCCCGTAGTCACTGAGGGTCTTGAACGTCGAGGAGACGGGCAGGTGCCGCTGATCTGGTACCTGAGCCGCCCCCGCGGAACAGGGTGCGCGAGATGGTGACCTCGTGTAGTCGATCGGCAGGCGCCGTCGGTGTTGTCGATGGTCGAGAGACTCCGCTCGTCCGAGCGCGGGCGTGGAGCCAGGCGCCGGCGAAGATGACGTCGGCCATGCAGCCGCCGCGCAGGTTCTTGGCGCCCTGCTCTCCAGCGACCCAGGTCAGGGCGTCGACGACGTTGGACTGCCGGGAGCCGTTGGGATCGACCACGGCGGCGATGCCGGAGCTCTGACGAGGGTGGTTGACGAGGCGAAGGACTTGAATCCCTGATCGTCAACGTCTTGAGTGCACGGGCGCCACCCTAACAGCGCGAACGGCCCGCGCAACGACAGAAAACGACAAAGACACTTGACATCGACGTTTTGGACAAGCAACTTTCCATGTCAAGGGAAGCTGATACGCTGGGTCGACCCGCGAACGCAGACCCCTGTTCCTCCTCATCACCCCTTCGCCCAACCACTCGTCTCGAGACCCATGAGCCACGATGCTCACCTCAGTCCAACCCTCTCCAAACGCTTCAGAGCGCAGGCCCTCGACCGCCTCTCCGTCGCTGGAAGCGGCGATCGTCGACTTTCGTCGAGCCAACGGGGCTGGCAAGTCCACCACGATGCGCATCATCATAGGGCGGCCGCCGCCGACCGCGGCACTGTGACCCGAAGGCTCTGCGGACGCCGCCACCCGGCGAGCCATCGGCACATGCCCGAGGACGCGGCCTCATCCCCGGATGAAGGTGGCCGAGCAGCTCGTCTACCTGGCCCGCCTCCACGGGCTTCGCCTCCGCCAGGCGCGCCGCGAACCAGTGGACCGAGCGCCATGGCACTGGAGGGAGACGACGGCGACGAGGTGCAGAGCCTGTCGCTGGCAACCAGCAGCGCGTCCAGCTGGCCGCCGCACTCGTGAGCGACCCCGAGTTGCTCATCCTCGATGAGCCTTCTCCGGCCTGGACGGTGGCCGTCTGACGTCATGGAGCCAGGTGCCCTGGAACGGGCGGCCGCGGGTGTGCCCACGCCTTTCTCTCCCACCAGCTCGACGTCGTCGAGGCCTGCTGCGACCGGGTGGTCGATCATCCGCTCAGCCGGCTCATGGCCGACGGCGCGGTTCCCGTGCGCGCCACCGAGACGCCCTGCTGGCGAGTGTCGTCGAGCCACTGCTCGACGCCGCCCCGCTGGAGGCGGACTCCCTGAGCGCGCTGACCGCGCCGGACGTTGCAGCCTCATTGACGGGCCGTCTGGCTAGCATCACCGCCGCGGGCACCGACGAGCAGGCACTGCTGAAGGCACTGGCTCCAGCGACTGTGACGGTGCGAGGCTCGGCCGTGCGTCACCCGCTCACCGAGATCTACCGGGACTGTCCTCACCGCTACCTCGCACGGGACCCGCAGACACGCAACGAAGACGAAGGGAGGCGCACCGATGAGCGCCCAGACCAGCATCACTCGCCGTCAGGAAGTCGCCCTGGTCACCGGCCGCGAGCTGCGGGCGCACTCTGATGAAAGTCGACCACCATCCCGACCCTGCCGTTGCTGCCTCGCACATATCGGCAAGCACTCATCGGCAAAGCTCTACCCTCGGGTCAGGACCAGGCCTTGTACCGGGTCGGGCTCACAGGCGTGACAGGTTGCCCAGGCACGCAGGGCTGGACCAAGGTGGCCGCCTCCACGCGGGAGACGATCGACTCGTTGACCTCTCCGCGCACCACAGGCGAAGCGACGTCCGGGCCGACGGCGCCCGCTGCACGCCGCACCGCGAGTCACGGTCCTCGACGTCTCCGGCTCCGCCCCCACCATCGCCTGTGGAGGCGTCGGCCGACGACGCGATCGTCCAGCCGCCAGGCCTTCACTCCAGCAGGCGGCCTGAGCCGGCAGATCGCGACGCTGGGCGGGACGCCCAGGTGGCCTCTCAGCTCAGCAGCGCGAGCCGAGGTCACGGTACTCAACGCCTCCCTGCGCAGCGATTCCGGCCGACTTCGGCTCGCGCTGGCGCCATCCTCACGACGATCGACGTCGCCGCGCTTAGTTTCGCCACCGCGGGCGTCCGTCACGTCCATCGCCCAGGGTGGTGGGAGGAGGCTCGAACCGGATCGAGAAGTCCTCTGACCTTGCGTGCGGCCCGGCTCGCTGCTGGCCGGCAAGATCCTGGGGATCGGCATCGCCTCGGTCCTGACCACCGAGTCGTCGCCGTCGCCGGGTCGTCACCGCGAAGGCGACGGAGTCATGCCGGACATCAGTCTCAACCTGACAGTGTGCTCGTCGCGATGATCGTGGATGATCGTGGCCACGACTTCGCAGTCGCCTCGGTGCCGCGGCTCACTCGTGAGCCGGCAGGAGGACGTCAGCTCAGTAGCGCGTCCTGGTCATGCTCTCGATGATCCCCTGTTCTGAGCCTGATGGCCACCGGGGACACCAACAGCATGACCTTCCGGGTCCTGTCCTTCCTGCCGCCCTTCGCGCCCTTCATGATGCCGGCGGCGCCTGGTGCTCGAGCCTCCGGACCGAGCAGGCGATCGCTCTGGGGATCGCGCTCGTCTTCCTGCCGCTGCTGGTACGCGGGCGGGCGATCCACACCCGCCGTCACCCGCACCGGCGCCCGAGTGCCGCTCAAGGAGGTCCTCAGAGGGCGGAGCGGCCTGACCACGATTCTTTGAGATTGCGCCTCCCGCGGGAGGCGCACCGTCGTCGTGTCAGGGTCCAGTCGGCCAGCTCGGAACCAGATGGCGATCTCACGGGCTGCGGACTCATCGCTGTCCGGAGCCGTGGACGAGGTTGAGGATGGCAGGGTGCTGTCGCGCCCCAGGTCGCCGCGGATGGTGCCGGGGCGGCCGTGGTGGGGTCGGTGGGACCCATGAGGCTGCGCACGCCCTCGACGACGCGTTGCCTCGGCAACCGCGGCCACCACGTTGCCGGAGGTCATGTACTCCACGACGCCGGAGAAGGGCTTGTCCACGTGCTCGGCGTAGCTCGGCAAGGATCTCCTCGGTGGGGGCGAGAACCTTCAGGCCGTCAGCACATAGCCTTTGGCCTCGATACGGCGCAGGATCTCGCCGGTCAGACGGCGCTGACGGCGTCGGGCTTGATGAGAACGAGGATGCGACCGGTCTGGGACGTGGTGGCCATGGAGCCCTGCTGGGTTGGCTGGTGAGGGACCGAGGACCATAACGGGTCTGACTCGCCATGGCAGTGCCCGACTCAGGCCTGCTCGACCACCAGGAACGGGTCGGAGGAGCGGTCGCGGGCGGCGTCGGCGGCGGCCTGGAGATGGAGCCGAGGACTGGGCGCCGGGTCGCGGCCCGCAGGAGCGTTCCCCAGGAAGGAGGCCCGGCCACGGCGGCCTGGAGCGGCTCGGTCCTGGGCCCTTGGCGGGCCTGCGGCCGCGCAAGGACCTGATCTCATCCTCTCCGATCTCCGCCGCCTCCTTGCGGCTACCGCTGCGGCCGCCAGGCGTCAGCCATGGTCTTGTCCCCACTGGTGGCATGTCCTCTGGCCTCCAGGCCCGAGGTGGCTCTCCAGAGCCCGGACCAGCCCTGAGTCCCCAGGAGGCGTCGCTGAGGAGCGGCCCTGAGGAAGGCGGTGC
>BNJU01005102.1_pt1 | contig 83230 bp, 112 predicted proteins | sample 8539281 | NCBI WGS metagenome assembly BNJU01 (sample SAMD00202456, study PRJDB9452) | human saliva metagenome | isolation source: human saliva | place: Japan | reverse complement strand
GTCACGTATTGCTGAGTATAAACCCCATCCGATGCCTTTTTGGAGAGTTTAGGAGTTAAGAAAAAAAGAGTCCGTATTTGATAGCGTAGATAAGTTTGTTGCCTTATTAGAAGATTATGATGATGAAAAAAATTTGGTGTTTGTATTAACTTTATTGTCGTTGCCTTTTATAGTAAATGTACTATTTGGCAATCTTGAAAATCCATGGCGTCTTGTTTAGCTTATGCTATCGGGTTTATTGCTGGTATTGTATTTAGTGTTTTATTTTTTATAAAAGAGTAGGACTAAATGACAAACGTGCACTAATTAGTGTTTCAGACAGCGGGCATTTGCTGTTGAATTTGCTCAAGAATTACTTGCTGGGATATTATCTCCAACCGGCGGAATAAAGTTACGCTTGATAAAGCAGGCGTTGATACCATCGCCATTGATGGCGTGACGGGCTTCCCAGAAATGATGGACGGTCGTGTGAAAACACTCATCATCAAATATTCACGGCGGCCTTTTGCTACGTCGCGACCCGATGACAGTCTTCAAAGCCGCATAAAAGATAACCACATTGAATTGGATTGATCCTTGTTGTGGTCAACCTCTACCCATTCAAAGAAACCATTCTGCAAATCAGATGTCACTCTACGCGAGTGCGGTTGAGTGTTACGATATCGAGTGGTCCTTCCATGCTTCGCTCTGCTGCCAAAACCATACTTTAGTGCACAGTTGTCGTTGACCCAGCCGATTACGCTGTTGTTTTGGATGAGTGTCAGCTAATCGGGTGAAACAAACTCGAAAGACTCTGTTGAGCTATGCCTGGCAGCAAGTCGTCATACAGCAGCTTTATGACGCTGAGTGCAGAATATTTTTCACCAAAACAAGTTGGTGAAACAGGAAACCTGAAAACCTCACAATCACTTACGATTTAGAAACAACCAATGCGCTAGCAGTGAAAACTCAACAAGACGCTGATTTACTACAAAAGCTTTGGGCTCAACAGATTTACTCACGCTTCTGCTAAACAATTTGAATGGTAAGAGGTGTCATTTAACAACTTGTCCGTGACGCCGACGCGGCAATCCGCATTATCCGTGATTTCAAAAGACCGTCCCTGCTGTTGTTGCCCTCAAACTACATGAATCCGTGTGGTATCGGGGCATGCTGATGAGACTGAAAACAGCCGACTACGCTTATGAATCAGACCCAGTTTCAATCTTTGCTGGTATTGCAGTGCTGAATCGTGAAGTTGACGCCACGCAACCAGCTAAGAAAGTACGCTATCTCCTCGCCGTCATCGTGCACCAAGTTGATTCAGAAGAAAGCCCTTTGAAATCTTGACAACTAAGAAGAAAATTTGCGTATTCTACAATTGCACATCTGAAGCTCAAGAAGCTAGCCAAGTTGAAAAGAATGCACGGGTGTTGTTGCAGGGCTGTTGGTTTCAAAACCAAGATGTTGTCGAAAGAAATCGCAGCTGACTGGAAAGTTGTGACAAAACGTCAGCATCCGACCAAGAGCAGCACTTGAATTCTGCTTGGAAAGCTATCAAATCACGGGAAATCAACACGGTGTCATCGTAACAAATGGTCATATGACATTGCGTTGACTGGTCAAACAAAACCGTATAGCTTCTGTTCGTATCGCTCTTTGACCAAGACCAAAGACCGTCTTTGACGGTGCGGTTCTTGCTAGTGATGCTTTCTTTCCATTTGCGGATAATGTTGAAGAAATTGCTGCTCGCAGGAATGTGAAAAGCAACTGTCCAACCTGGTGGGTCCGTCCGTGACCAAGAATCTATCGATATGGCTGATAAATACAGCGTGCGCTATGGTGGTTTACAGGCGTGCAGCATTTGAGACATTGAGAATAGTGCATAAAACCTTTGGATTGATTTTCCAAGGTAAGTTGTTCAAGAGGTAGCTTATTTTGGATAAATTGTAACTAACTGCCCTTGTCCAGCTGCATGAGGATTGAACCAGCCGCGGGAAGTTGCCAATATACCGCTTTCCAGCAGCGTAGTTGGCCTCTTGAATCTGAATGCGTGAGCTTTAAAGAGGCAACGATAATTAACAACTCAACGTGACCATGTAACCACGTCTGTCCAACAAATAACAGCCCCTCACTTGTGGAGTTGTCGGTTTTAAACCAGCTCGTCTCTGGCACTAGCAGCCCAGTCACCACTCGTTGCCCCAGTAGTACCGCCCAAAGGCGCAAGAGCTGAGCGCTAAATACGCGATGCCCTTTGGATAAGCCGTTGCTGCGGCATAATTTGTTGGAAAGAGATAGCGACGGGCTCTACTTGACAGCTCGTACCTGTTGGTCCAATTATGACCGCTGAGAGTTGCGGTAAACATAATGTGTATGGAAAAAGGCCACTGCCAGCGTTGTTTTGCGTATCAACTGTGAATTTGTAAATTCCATTTCCAGTCTGAGTAGCGAGTGTACCACCGAATATCATCTTGGCCGTTGACTTCAGACCAAGTCGAGTGAGGCTAGTCTCGCCATCGCCGTAGCATCTGTCACCGTCTTACTCATAAAGATAAGCTGAGCGTCAGGCCGGACAGATACTTTGGTTTTAATCTGCGCGGACGCAGCAAACCGAATCAGCGTGCGTATCCATGCTCGCTACTCGTTCCCTTTTATATTTCACATAAATATAGATTGCGTATGTTCCGGAAAACTTGACGATTGCGAATATCAGCATGTCGTAAAGGTTCCATCACCGCGATTAGTGGCTGCATACCACTTGATAGTGCTGATTGCTCGTGCTCCAAATAGGTACTCGGACGGATTGAATCGGCTTGGACTCTTGAAGTTTCACTACTCCTGACGGTGTAAGTCCCGCTTGTTCTTGATTGATATCAACAGAGAAGAATGGTTTTTGCTCTTCTTCAGAAGGCAATTTATCAGCATCAACTTGCGGTGATTCCAGCCTAGCTTCAGTAAAGCTCGTTTGACATAGCTTTCTCCGTAAAGATGAATGTGATAAGTTCCTGTGTCATAGTTGCTAGAAGTGAGCTCAGCTCTCAACGTTAGCCAGCTTTCCATCAGGATTTTAGCAGCCGCATACCATTGAAGATCATCCTGTCCGCTGCGGTCACGACCAAGCCGGAACAGTCGTGTGAGATTGTTTTAAAGGAACATTTTTGATCTGAATATCCATGATACCAGGCTCAGGAAAGCTAGTCTGAATAGAAGGATTTGGTTTTTCAAGGTTAAAAGTGGTGTCATTTAATCCAATCATCTTTCCGTACTTTCACAAGTATGAACATGGTAGGCTTACCGCATCCTGCGATTGGATAAGTCAATTTCTGTTGTGTCTTGGCGCTGCGTATACCACTTGATGTCATCTTTGTCCTTTTCGTCCAGGACCAAACAGCGTGTAAAACATTGAGCATTGCTCGATCTGTTTCGGAAGCAGCGATATTTGGAGCAGTCTTTCCTAAAACGGTTGGCAGAAACCGTGCCGCTGAAGCTAGTTTTCTACTTTGAAAAGTCGTTCCGTTTAAACCAACCATTTTCCATTGGATGGCTGATATAAGTGTGAGATACGAAAGGTTCTACAACCAGCAGTGCTGACGTTTCAAAGTCAATAGCCGTAGTTGGTGTCTGAGGCGCAGAATACCGCTTTAATATCGTCTTGCCCATTTTCATTGCAGACCAAACAGCGTGGTAAACGAGCAGGAACTTGTGTCTGTGAGCGTGTGTAGTTAATAGAAGCCGGTATTTCCAGAAACGATTGACGGTACAAGGTGCTAGCAAGAATTGCTCGGATTTGATGCTTTTTGAGCATTATCTGCTTCCGAGGCTTGGAGCAGTTAGTTGGGCAGAAAAACGCTCGAAAATAGTGCTAGATAGTATAATTGACTGATCAGGCTTCTTCACAACTCTCCTTTGGAATAAACAATTGGATAGTTCCATTTAGATTATTCGAAAAGATGATTGAAAACTGAATTGAAAAATTAGAAATGGTAATGGAATTTCGTTATTATCAAAATATTTTACGATAAATGGAAAAGTATAAACGAACATTTATGGTATAATTGATAAATAATTCGTAAAGAGGGCAAATCATGGAAACTTTTAGTTGTTGGTTCGGGTGGTCGTCATGAGCATGCGATTGCTCAGAAGTTGTTGGAGCTCGCGCGCGAGTGTAGAGACGGGTCTTGCTGCTCCCGGAAATGACGGATGACCTTCGACGGTCTTAAGTTGGTTCCTGATTGATTTCTGAGCATGCAGCGCTGATTGACTTTGTCAAAGAAAATGATATTGCTTGGACTTTCATTGGTCCAGATGACGCTTTAGCTGCAGGTATCACGTTGATGATTTTGAAGCCGCCGGTCTCGAAGGCTTTGGACCGACTCCGATTGGCTGCGGAACTGGGTGGTCTCAAGGACTTTGCCAGAGTCAATCATGAAAAATACGGTGTGCCGACAGCACTGCTATGAAACTTTTCAGACTTTGAAGCAAGCACAGCCTATATCGAAAAAGGGGCGCTCCAATCGTGGTGGTGAAGGCGGACGGCTTAGCCGCATTTTGGGAAAAGTGGCGTGGTGATCCGCTGAAACGGTGGAAGAAGCGATCGCTGAAAGCGCGCACGAAATGTTAAGCTGGACAACAAATTCGGCGATTCTGGTGCGCGTGGACGCTAGAAGATTAATTTCTTGAAGGAGTAGCAGGTTTCTTGCCTTTTGTTAATAGTGATAAGTTTTACATCACGCCAATAGCTCAGGACCTACAAACGTGCTCATAACGGTGGCAAGGGTCCCAATACATGGGCGGTAGCGGTGCTTATGCGCCTGCGTTCACATCTGCCAGCGCACGCGGTTGAAACTGCAGTTGACATCGCATTGCTCAAGCCAGCGCCGTGAGGGGATGATTAAGAAGCGGCGGCGACCTTTATCGGTGCTCCTTTATGCTGGCTTTGATTTCGACTCGCGGACGGTCTCAAGGTCATTGAGTTCAATGCTCGCTTTGGTGATCCAGAGACGCGGGTCATTCTGTCGCCGCCTAACTCTCTGATTTTGCGCAAAACATCGCGGCGGACATTTTTGGAGGGCAGGAGCCAGATATGACCCTGGGCGGACAGCGGTGTGACATTGGGCGTTGTGGTGCAGCTCTGGCCGTTACTCCACTTGACTACGAAAAAGGTGTGGGTCTCGCTTTTCAGAAAAAGACCGGACGGTGATATCATCACACCACTACCATGCAGGCGCTAAGTCGTGAAGATGGCAGACACTGCTGTCGCTGGCGGCAGAGTCTATATGTGGTCACCACATCTGACAGCGTTTCAGTGCGCAGGAAAGAAATTTACGCAACTCGACAAACAAGACACGACTGGACTGTTCTCACAGAACTGATATTGGGCAAGGTCTTTGAAAATAAAAATGTATACTAGTCGTGCCTGCTTTGCTTGGAGAAACTGCAAGTACAAAGGAGGCACATAGTGCAATCAAGCTGTTATTGACTTTGTTGCGTGATAAAAGATGTCTTAACAGTGTGCCCAGAAGTTGCGTGAGCGGCTTACCGAAGTTCCAAGAGAGCTAGTAGAGATGTAGGCGGCCATGTGATGCTCAATGGGAATTTTATGATAAAAGAAATTTCAAGTAGGAATTGATCACACATTGTCTAAGGCTTTAGCTGAAAAACATTGACTCTGGCTATTCTTCAGTCCCGAAGTCCCTCTTGTGGTGTCAACCAGATTTACGATAATGGTCATTTTTCTGCTTGACGAAAATAGAGGGCAGTGGTCTTTTTGCGGCAAGTCATCAAAGAAACGAGCTGCCACGAGTTGTTGACGCTGAAGACATAATTAGATCAAAGTATAGCGCTGGCTCAAGCGACCAAAGGTCGCTAGTGGAAACTATGTCTGTTATCGCTGTGGTGGAGTTTTAGGAAAGTCATAGAAGCTCAAAGGTCTCACAAACCTAGTCAAGAAGATTTTTAGATGGGATGTTGGCACTATCGCCTTTTAGAAAGATGAGAAGAAAGAGCGCCAGCATCACACGCAAGAAAGTTCACGACGCCTCTGCAGCCCAAGGCGGAGCTTTGAAAAGGAGAATTATGACAAACCCAATTATTTCTATCATCATGGGTTCCATCCGACTGGGAACGATGAAAAGCGTACGACTCTTGAGGACCCCGGAAGTTGCTGATGAGGTGGTCTCTCGCCCGACCGAACGCAGACCTTGGTGTTCCGATATGCCGAGAGCCACGCGGTCGCGGTAATTACACACGTCATTGCGGGTGCTGGCGGGGCGGCTCACCTGCCTGCGCGGTAGTGGCAGCTAAAACAACGTTGCCGGTTGTCGGTGTGCCCATAAACTCTCGTGCATTGAGCGGAGTGGTCTCCCTCTACTCTGATTGTGCACGTGCCTGGTGGTGTGCCTGTGGCAACGATGGCTATCGGCGTGAGCAGGTGCAACCAATGCTGACGCTCTTTGCTTTGCGCTTGCTGTCTGTTGAAGATGCCCTAATTGCCCAAAGCCACCCGCCGACTTTTTGCAGAAAACACAGGAAAATTGCTGGGAGCCCAGTCAAATGAACCCAACTAAAACGATTGGAATTATCGGTTGCGGTCGTGCGACAAATGATGGCGATTGCCGCACACCGAGGCCTAAAGTCATTACGCCAGATCCAGCTGCTAATTGCCCGCTGCTCGTGTCAGTGAAGTCATCGTTGCGCACTTATGCGATGATGTGGCGTGCTACGTCGATTGGCTGAGCGCTGGTGATGTCCTGACTTATGAATTTGAAAATGTGGATGCAGGCATTACGATGCGGTAGCTGATTTGGTGAATTTACCACAAGGAACAAGGTTGCTACGTGCATCTCTCAAAACCGAGTACACGAAAGAATTTCTCTGCAATCTGGTGTGGACTTTGGCTCTATCGAATTATCCGCTCATCGGCAGACTTTCGACAGCTAGCGACTTTTCGACTAGCGCGTGCTGAAAACAGCAACAGGCGGATATGACGGTCACGGTCAGGTGGTCATTAGAGACGAGGAGAGTTTAGCGACTGCGCGTGATTTAGCAGACAAGACTCTTTTGTGCTAGAGGATTTTGTCCCCTTCACCACGGAAATATCGGTTATTGTGTCTGGAAAATGGCACGGATTTGACCTTTTCCTGTTCAGAAAAATATCCACCGCAACAATATCCTTTTCTAAAACGATTGTCCCAGCGCGGATTTCCAAGATTTAGCGGACAGACTCTGCAAAATGGCAAGAAAAATTGCCACAGAAGTCCAACTTTCTGGTACACTCATGTATAGAGATGTTTGTGGCTGGCAACCAGATTTTGGTCAATGAAATCGCACCGCGCCCACATAATTCAGGGCATTATTCTATCGAAGCCTGTGATTTCTCACAGTTTGATACTCATATCTTGGGTATTTTTGGGTCAGCCTGCCAGAAGTGCCCTTCATGCCCCAGCTGTCATGCTCAATGTCCTCGCACAGCACAGCTGGAAAAAGCTGCGCAGTACGTCTGCAGAACATCCTGGCGCCCACCTTCATCTCTATGGCAAGAAGAAGCCAAGCATAACCGTAAGATGGGACATGTGACCCTGTTTAGTGACCAGCCGGATGAGGTGAGAGACTAGGTGAGGGAATAGATTTTTAGAGGAGTTTGTTATGATTCAAATCATTGTTCACGCCTTTATTGAAAATGGAGAAGCAGGAATCGTCGAAGTGCTCTTTTGCCAGTAAAAGACGCTGACAAAAATCCAAGCCAAATATGAGGAACTGACAGCCCAGCACCCAGCAGACCACCTAGCAATCTATGACCTGCCACTGGATACAGACTTAAACACTCTAGTGCATTATCCTTCTGTGGTGATTTAAGAGGAGTTTGAAGAAAGGGATTTACAAGGTACTAATAAATTCTTAAATTTCATGAAAATTGAGGAGATGATTGAATATGATATAGAAACAATGAAAGTAATAAAATTACATAAAGTTTATAATTATGATATAAAATTCAATCAAGATATAACGATTTTATATGGAGAAAATATGGTAGTGGTAAAACAACCATACTATCTATCCTGAATCACTTTTAACCGCGAGAGTGGGAATTATTTGAGATTGACTTTGAACAAATAATACAAAGTGATAAAGAGTTTTCTATCAGGGTGTTCAGAAAAATTGATAAAGAAAGTGGATTATTTAGAACTGAAATTTTACATGATGAACTAAGTAAATCAGACAAGATTTTCCAAAATACAATTAATTCTCTAGACATTTCTACAAGTGATGTTCAGATTGATTTTAATGCAATTAGTTCTGTTTATCCTATCATTACAGATATAAAGACAGTTTTTAATGACTGTACTTGCAATCAATAGGGATTCCTTCAACTATCAGAGAAGGACAGATTCATATGAATTCTTATAGGAGAAATAATTTATCCGATAATACTAATATTGATAGTTCTTTAAAATATGCAATGAATTTAATTGAGAGAAAATAGGATTATTGAAAAGCAGTAGGGTTAGATATAATCAAGAATTTAAGAATCAAATTTTTCAAGTTCGTTAGGTATAAACATGTATAAATTCATTTGATATAAGTAAATTAGATTATATGAGAATTGAAAGAAATTGTCAGCGTAATAATACTAGTTAAGTGAATTGATAGTTAATTTTGACTATAAAGGAGAACAACAATGATCAACCGTTATTCACGCCCTGAGATGGCGAATATTTGGAGTGAGGAAAACAAGTACCGTGCTTGGCTTGAGGTAGAAATCTTTAGCAGATGAAGCCTGGGCTGAGCTGGGTGAGATCTAAGCTGATGTGGCTAAAATCCGCGCTAATGCGGATTTTGACATTGACCGCATTTTGGAAATTGAGCAGGAGACCCCGCCACGATGTGGTGGCCTTTTACCGTGCAGTGTCTGAAACGCTTGGGAAGAACGCAAGTGGGTTCACTATGGCTTGACGTCTACTGATGTGGTGGACACAGCTTATGGTTATCTCTATAAGCAAGCCAACGATATCATTCGCAAGGACTTGAACCATTTTTCTAATATCGTAGCTGATAAGGCGCGTGAGCACAAGTTTACCATCATGATGGGACGCACCCACAGAGTCGCATGCAGATCTCACGACGTTCGGTCTGAAGCTCGCGACTTGGTACAGTGAGATGAAGCGTAATATTGAGCGTTTGAACATGCCGCAAGCGGCGTAGAAGCTGAAAATCTCTGGTGCGGTTGGGAAACTTTGCCAACATTCCGCCATTTGTGGAAAAATATGTTCTGTGACAGGTTGGGCATCCGCGCGTCAGGAAATTTCAACACAAGTGCTGCGCGTGACTTACATGCCGAGTATTTTGCAGTACTGGCATGAGCATTGCTACGTCTATCGAGCGTATGGCGACCGAAACCGCGGACTGCAAAAATCCGAACAGCGCGAAGTGGAAGAATTCTTTGCTAAAGGGCAAAGTGCGCTCTGCATGCCTCACAAACGCAACCCAATCGGTTCTGAAAATATGACCGGTCTGGCCCGTGTCATTCACGCGTCACATGGTGACGGCTTATGAAAACGTGTCGCTCTGGCATACGAACGTGATATCTCCCATTCTTCAGCAGAGCGTATTATTACACCTGATACGACGATTCTGATTGATTACATGCTCAATCGCTTTCGGCAATATCGTTAAGAATCTGACTGTTTTCCTGAAAAACATGCGCCGCAATATGAACTCAACTTTTGGTCTTATTTATAGCCAGCGCGTCATGCTGAGTTTGATTGAAAAAGCATGACACGTGAAGAAGCTTATGATTTAGTACAGCCAAAGACGGCTTATTCTTGGGACAATCAAACAGATTTTCGTCCGCTACTAGAAGCTGATGAAGCTGTGACCTCGTTTAACACCAGAGGAAATTGACGATATTTTTAATCCAGTTTACTACACTAACGTGTGGATGATATTTTCCACCGCATAGGTTTGGATTAAAACAAACTAAAATCCGGGTGAAATCAGGCTTGATTTCACTGGATTTTTTGCCTCTCACCAAGCAAAAGCATTGGTTGGGGTTTCTAAAGGCTCTCAGCCAGAAACCGTCGGAAACACGGCAGAGGGTAACAGAAAGTCCTGCCATCTAGGCTTGTGATGAGGTGACCTGTTTTGACAAAGGGTAGTTTCAAACCTCTATATCAACAATTGAAGAGATGTCATCTGTAAAACGAGCTCTTCCAATTTTGAAGTGCCACCTAAGTTATTGATGAGGAGAATAAATTCTTGTCCTTCTTGCCACTTGAATTTCATTTGATTTTGTTGATGAGCTCAACAGCGAGCAAAGCTCGGAAGATTCAAACGGAACCATCCGATAACCGGGCTCACCGTGGATTCCTATTCCGTAGGAAATGTGACCTTGGGGCAAATCAAAGATAGGGCAGTTGCTGGCTTGGCAGTTGTAGATTTTTGTAGCTACTCCCAGCGTCGCAATGGAGGTGGACAGAGAAAGAGCGAGTTTTTCCAACTCATCCAGACTGGCTCCTTCTTTGGCAGCTTGCCCGAGAATTTTATGTAAAAGAATTGTTCCTGCAACCCCGCGGTGGCGGATTTGGAAATTGCTTTTTTCCACAGAAATATCATCATGCGAAATGATGTATTTGACTGAATCCCTTCCCTTGCGTGTGATGAAATGGCTTGTGAAAATTCTTTAATGTCTGCATCAAAGTTTTTAATAATGACAAAAACGCCCTTACTTCGATGCAGAAAACGAATGGTTTCTAAAATATGCTCAGCACAAGGTGGCACAAAAATGGGACCACTAATAGCAGCGGCTAACATACCATCGCCCACATAGCCAAAAATGAGCTGGTTCATGACCGCACCGCCTGAAAATAATGGGTCGACAGAAGAATCGTGCTGATTAGTGATAAATGACGGCAGCTGTTTAAGCTGCGAAAGGTGAGGACACATGCGAGTGATTGCATTGATGCTTTTGCTGAATGCTTGAATGAATTGAATTGATAATGTGAACCATATACTTGCCTTTAATTTCTCATAGCTGTTTTGATTAGTTGTGTCAAGAGTTGCGCCTGCTGCTGGTAATCTTGCTCAGATAGATCAGCAAATGTTTGATAGCATTCGCAAGCGCTTGACTATGATAATGAATGACTGATATTCCACTTTCAGAGTGGAAAGGGCAGGAATGATATTCTCTGACGAGTTTGGCTACAAGCTGTTGACAATAGGGTTTGAAAATAAGAAGAAAAAGTCATTTTGGTCAACGATGTCAAATAATTGTGCATAAAAACCTTATTGACACTAAAATAGTGCAGCAATTCTTGCAGCAGCTGATAGCCAGAGATATATTCAGATTATCTGTGACTTGCTCTCTAACTCCGTCTGAAAAATCCATTCTAATAATTCATACTTGTCCAGAAAATGATTGTAAAGAAAGTTTGCCTGCGAATACCGGCTGTCTTCCATAATTTTGCCGAACGGAGATTTTTCAAAGGATTGTTTTGTCATAATAAAGGATTTGGCAATCCTCGTGATTAAGGATAATGTCATTTTACTCCTTAGTCTTTTTCTAGTTCTATCCTTAGTTTATCATGAATGATGCAATAGGAAAAACTAAAAGTGGGACATATTTTGCTTTTTGTCCGTTCCAAAAATAGGAGCAAAGAATTTTACAATAAAAATAAGAAAACGTAAACGCAAAGGAGAAACTCATGAAAAATTATCAATCAACCAACGGCTGTTGTGGACGAAATGCTGGACGGTTTGGCTTATATCCACAGTGATTTAGTGCATCGTGTAGAAGACTTTTGACATCATTGCTCGAAGATAGCGAAAAAGTCTGGCAAAGTAGCTATTATCTCAGGTGGCGGAAGCGGTCATGAGCCTGCACATGCTGGCTTTTGTGGGCAACGGTATGTTGTCAGCTGCGATTTGCACGAGCGGTTTTACTCTCAACTCCTGACCAAGTCTTGCAGGCAATCAAAGAAGCAGAACGAGGGCGCAGGAGTGTTCATGGTTATCAAGAATTATTCTGGCGACATCATGAACTTTGAAATGGCGCAGGATATGGCAGAAATGGAAGGCATCGAGGTGGCAAGTGTTGTTGTAGATGACGATATTGCTGTTGAAGATAGCCTTTATACGCAAGGTCGCCGTGAGTTGCTGGTACCATTTTTGTTCATAAGATTTTTGGGAAACGCTGCGTGCTGGAAAAATCACTGAGTGAAATCAAGGCCTTGGCTGATGAATTGGTTCCTCAGATTCATACGGTTGAGCTAGCTTCAGTGGAGCAACTGTTCCTAGTTGGGAAACCTGGCTTTGTACTTGCTGATGATGAAATTGAATTTGGAATCGGTATTCATGGAGAGCCCGGCTATCGCAAAGAAAAAATGCAGCCGTCTAAAGACTTGGCACAAGAATTGGTGGCAAAATTGAAAGGCTCTTTTGAACTCAAAGCAGGAGATAAAATCGGAATCCTTTATCAATGGCATGGGGCACACCGCTCATGGAACAGTACGTCTTTGCCAAACGATGTGGCTGGAATCCTTGCAGCAGCAGGTCTGAAGTTGTTTACAAGAAATTAGGAAACTACATGACATCTATTGACATGGCAGGCATTTCTCTGACCTTTATCAAATTGGAACGTGAAGACTGGCTAGAAGCTTTGAACAGTCCTGTTGCAACGATTGCTTGGTAGGAGGTATGATATGGATGCAGGATTAGGAAGAAATGGATGCTTCTCTTTCAACGAAAAATTCAAGCCAACAAAGACTATCTGTCAGAGTTAGATACACCTATTGGTGACGGAGACCACGGTGGCAATATGGCGCGTGGCATGGCAGCTGTCGTTGAAAATCTGGAAGGAAAAGGATTTTTACCAATTCAGCAGAAGTCTCTCAAGTTGTTTCCATGCACTGCTTAGCAAGGTTGGTGGGGCTTCTGGTCCTTTTACTGGCTCAGCCTCTTATGGGAATAATGAAGGCTGAAAAAGAGGGTACTAGCTTGGCGGATGCTGTTCAAGCAGGGCTTGATATGATTCAAAAAGCGAGGAAAAGGCTGTTCCGTGAAAAACCATGGTGGATGTCTGGTCTGGTGTGGTGATGGCTCTTCAAAAAGGAGAATTGACCAAAGAAACCATTCATACTTTGGTTGAAGCGACGAAAGATATGAAAGCAACGAAGGGTCGGGCTTCATGTCGGAGAGCGCTCTATCGGACATATTGACCCCGGTTCGTATTCATCAGGCTTGCTTTTTGAAGCCTGCTAGAAGTGGAGGAAAAGGCATGACAGAAATTGGGATTGTCATCGTTTCTCATTCAAAATGGATCGCTCAAGGCCTTGTAGATTTAATTTCAGAAGTTGCCAAGCGATGTCTTGCTGACCTATGTAGGTGGTACAGAAGATGGCGGCATTGGTACAAGTTTTGAGCAAGTCCAAACGATTGTGGAAGCCAATGAAGCAGAGAAGATTTTAGCTTTCTTTGATCTTGGATCGGCTCGCATGAATCTGAGCTGGTGGCAGACTTTTCAGATAAAGATATCATCATTAACAATGTTCCCATTGTTGAAGGAGCTATACTAGCAGCTGCTCTTTCTTGCAAGCTGGTGCAGATTTGGCGACCATACAAGAACAATTGAAAGAGTTAGAGATTAAGAAATAAAGGAGTTTGATTATGATTCAGTATCTCGGTGAATTTTTAGGACCTTTATCCTAGTATTGCTTGGTGATGGGGTTGTTGCTGGGAATGTTTTGAGCAAGACGAAGGAGGAAGGAACTGGCTGGGTTTCTATCGTTTTAGGCTGGGGATTGCTTGCAACAGTGGCGGTTTATGTATCTGGATTTTTCAGCCCAGCTCACTTGAATCCAGCGGTCACATTCGCAATGGCTTCTATTGGAGCGATTAGTTGGGGACAGTTTTTCCGTTCATTCTGCACAAATGCTGGGTGCCATGGCTGCAGGCTTTTGTTCTATGGCTTACTATTATCCTCATTGGGCAGAAACGAAAGATTCAGGCTTTGATTTTAGCCAGCTTTTTCAACGGGTCCAGCCATTCGCCACTCGGCTTCTAACTTTTGGGGAAGCACTAAGAACGGCCATTCTTGTCATCACGATTATGGCAATTGGTCCAAATAAAGTTGCTGCTGGTTTGGGTCCAATCATCGTAGGAACGGTTATTTTTGCAGTCGGTTTCACTCGGACCAACGACAGGCTATGCGATCAATCCTGCACGGGATTTGGGACCGCGTATCATGCATGCTGTTTTACCAATTGCAAATAAAGGGAGATTCTGACTGGTCCTATGCTTGGATTCCAGTTTTCAGGGTCCAATTGTCGGCGGTGTCGTAGGGGCTTTGCTCTACAATATCATTTTGGGTGTCATTTAAAAATAGTCAAAAGTAGGTTTCGGCCTACTTTTGTTGTCTCTTCTTGTGCTTCTTGTCTGAATTTTTTATAATAGCTGTATAGAATAGCGAGGATAGAGATGGCAAAGAAGCATTGGCTGAAATTACTTGGAGTGTTTTTGATTTTTCGAATAGTTGCCTGTCATTCAGTTTTGCTAGATCCAACTGAACGAATAGATGAACAAAAAGAGTATCAAGCTATTGTAGCAAAGTTTCATCAGATAACCGTGCCTGAACTCAAAGAAAAGCAGGCTCAGAGTGAAAAATTTTATCTCTACATCGGGAGAGGAACTTGTCCACACTGTAGGCGATTTGTGAAACAACTGAACGAATCAAACAAAATCTTTTTATTATTTAGATAGTGAGAAAAAGACACCAGAGTTAGTTGCTTTTCGTGAGGCATATAAGATAAAATTTGTTCCTTATTTTGGAAAATTTAGTGGTTTTTACAGAAGAAAAAGTGCTACAAATCAAGAAAAATATGACTGCTAAAGAAATTGAGGATTTTATTAAGTAGGAGAAAACAAGGTGACAGTAAATCTTGTTTTTTCTTATAGCAAGAATAGAAAATTGATAAAATAAAAATAACAAAAATACTTTTCAAATTGGTCTAGATGGGTTATAATGATGTCAGATATAGAACAACTGGCATTCAGATGTTCTTTACGTAAAAATAATTAATGATTTCACTGCGTGACACGAACTTGATTTTTAAAAGAAGTCACTACGTTTGTACGCTTCGCTATACTCTAAAATTTGTCCTGTACTTTCTAACTGTGTTGTTTTTACTTGGAAGACGGTCGGGAAGTTTGTGTCAATATCCAGTAATGTTGCAACAGCTTCTGGTGTCAGGAAGATAATTTCATTGGTTTCTTCAAAGTGCTCGTCATTCATGTGAATATGATAGTCTTGTTTGAAGCGGTTGTAGATAGAGCTATAATATTCAAGATTTGGATAATTTGCATTGATATATTGCTCTGGGACATAGGATTGATGATAGATGTAGGGTATCTTTTGCTTTACGAAGTCGCTCAATTTTATAGTAAAATTGGTGTCCCTTCAAATCTAACTTATCAAGAAATTTCAAGTCGTTTCCGCGCTCGATCGATAAAACGGTCACTTGATCATTTTGGGTAGAAATATCTCAACGTCAGAAAAATTCAACGAGTTTGTGTTTGCGGGCAGTGATACAAATGTTCCTTTTTCCTTGCTGGCGAATGATATATCCGTCTTTTGCTAGCTCATTTAAAGCTCTGACAACAGTATAGAACTCACATCGTACATTGTGATTAGCTCAGCTTCTGTATAAAATTTATCTCCATTCTCAAATTGACCTGAGATAATCTTGCTTTTGAGTTCGTCTTTAATGTATTAGTATTTAGGGAGTTGCCATGTCATTCACCTCTCTTTCGCTTCCCTCTCATAAAAATTTTTACCATAATTTTCTTAAAATGGATTAAATTTATTAAATTTTTCAAAAACTATTGACATTTCATACAAAATATATTATATTAACCAATGTAAACGATTGCAAAATCAAAGATTTGTTGTATGAAAGAAGGAATGACTTAGCAGATTTGAGGTTAGAGAAGAATTTTATTTTGATCAGCAGCCTTTTAAACTATTAGTCTGTTGCCATTCTATTATTTTCGGATTCAGCCAGATGATTGGTATCATTCGCTTTTATAATTTGAAAGCTCTGGGCTTTAATACAGTTGAAACCTACATTCGCTTGAATATGCATGAGCCGGAAAAAGGGCAATTTGATTTTGAAGGTATCCTTGATATGAGAAAGATTTCTTCAAATCGCTCAAGATTTAGGCTTGTATGCCTTGCTCGTCCGTCACCTTATATTTGTGCAGAATGGGAATTCGGTGGTTTGCCTGCTTGGCTTTTGAAGGAGGAAATGAGGATTCGCTCTTCTGCTCCTGCTTATCTTGCAGCGGTTGCTAGTTATTACGATAAATTAATGCCGCGCTTAGTCCCGCATCTTTTGGAAAACGGCGGCACATTCTCATGATGCAGGTCGAAAATGAATACGGTTCGTATGGCGAAGATAAGGAATATTTGAGAGCTGTTCGAGATATGATGCTAGAGCGAGGTGTGATTTGTCCGCTCTTTACATCGGACGGACCCTGGCGTGCGGCGTTAAGGGCAGGGACGTTGATTGAAGATGATGTGCTGGTCACGGGAAATTTCTGGCTCTAAAGCTGCTTTTATAATTTTGCAAATCTGCAAGCTTTCTTTTGATGAGCATGGCAAGATAGCGCTCATGTGTATGGAATTTTGGGATGGTTGGTTCAATCGTTGGAAGGAGCCGGTCATCACACGAGATCCAGAAGAGTTGGCTGAAGCGGTTCACGAAGTCTTGCAACAAGGCAGTATCAACCTTTATATGTTTCATGGTGGGACAAATTTTGGTTTTATGAATGGCTGTTCAGCGCGAGGAAGCATTGACCTGCCGCAGGTGACATCTTATGATTATGAAGCTCTCCTTGATGAACAAGGAAATCCAATGCCTAAATACTTTTGCTATTCAGCAAATGTTAAAAATATTATCCAGAGTATCCACAAATGGAGCCTTTGCTAAAAAGAATCGTTTGAGTTAAAGGATATTCCGCTCAGTGAGAAAGTTAGTTTATTTGAAACCTTAGAAGATGTAGCTAGCCAATCAAAAGTCTTTACCCTATGAACATGGAGGAACTGGGGCAAAATGTTGGCTATCTGCTCTATCGTACAGAAGCGGAATGGGATGCGGACGAGAACGGATTCGTATCATTGATGGGCGTGATCGGATGCAACTTTTTGTCGATGGAAACCGTATCACAACTCAATACCAGACAGAAATTGGTGAAGACATCTTTGTTCCTAGGCAGAAGCAATCCACGCATCAGATTGATATTTTGATGGAAAACATGGGGCGCGTCAATTATGGGCACAAACTGTTGGCAGAGACGCAACACAAGGGCATTCGGACTGGAGTCTGCAAGGATTTGCACTTTATGCTCCATTGGAAACAGTATGATTAGAGTTGAAAAATCCAGAAAAATTGATTTTACGAAGAATGGCATGAAAAACCAGCCGGCTTTCTATGCGTTTGATGTCGAATTGAAAGTGCTTAAAGATACGTATATTGATTTGACCCACTTTGGCAAAGGAATTGTCTTTGTCAACGGTGTCAATATTGGGCGCTTCTGGGACGTCGGACCGACCTTATCGCTTTATATTCCACATAGTTTGTTAAAACTCGGACAAAATCGAATTATCATTTTTGAAACCGAAGGGAAATACAGCGAATTTATTCATTTAGTTCACAAAACCCACATTTAAAAACGATAAAGGGGTAAATTTATGACAATCGTAGGTAATCGAATCGATGGACGTTTGATTCATGGACAGGTAGCTAATCTTTGACCACTAAGCTCAATATTTCACGGATTATGGTCGTGGATGATGAAGTAGCAGAAAATGCTATTGAAAAAGCGGCTTGAAGCTGGCAACACCAGCTGGTGTGAAATTGAGTGTTTTGCCAGTGGCAAGAGCAGCTAGAAAATATCTTAGCAGGCAACATGCGATAGCCAACGTCTGCTCATTGTTGCGAGAAAAACCGGACCGTTTTTGAGATTGGTGGAAGCAGGGTACCAATCGAAACGTCGAAATGTGGGCAATATGTCACAGACATCTGAAACGCGATCGATCACACGATCGATCAACGTGGTGGATGAAGATGTAGCCATATTTAACAAATTACATGACAAAGGTGTGATAATAACAGCTCAAATGGTTCCAAATGATCCAGTTGAAGACTTTGTGAAAATTATTGAAATAAATTTAGAGGTCACTGTTAGTGATACAATGGTGGCAAATTCTCTTACTGACGCTGTATTCAGCGTATCAAATTTTGGATGAGTTGACGATTAACTCATCAGCAGGCTCCCCTGTTTTTGCAGGTTTTATCACTGGTCTGGTCATGGGAGATTTGAAGACTGGTTTATTTATTGGTGGTAGTCTCCAACTCGTTGTGCTTGGGGTTGGTACATTCGGTGGTGCCTCTCGTATTGATGCAACGTCTGGTGCGGTTCTTGCAACAGCATTCTCTGTGGCAACAGGTATGAAATCAGAACTCGCTATTTCAGCTATTGCCGTTCCGGTAGCAGCCTTGCTGGTTTATACAGACGTCCTTGGACGGTTCTCTACGACTTACTTTGCACATCGTATTGATGCAGCGGTTGAAAAATTTGACTACAAAGGCATTGAACGCAATTACTTACTAGGTGCCATTCCGTGGGGACTTTCACGTGCACTTCCAGTATTTCTGGCTTTGTGGCTCGGTGGAGACGCTGTAAAAGCCTTCTCAGACTGGCTTGCCAATAATGCACAATGGATTGCAGATGGATTGATTCTTGCAGGTAAAAATGCTTCCTGGTGTCGGTTTTGCAATTTTGCTTCGTTACCTTCCAGTCAAGAAAAATCTTCATTATCTTGGTTTAGGGTTTTGCCATTACAGCTATGTTGAAAGTTGTTTTTGACTATATTTCAACACTGGCAGCTGCTTCAGGAGCTGTCAAACAAATCGCTACAGCTCTTGGTGGTGCAAAATTTGAAGGCCTACCAATGATTGGGATTGCGATTATTGGCTTTGCCTTGGCAACAATCAACTATAAAAATGCAACTAACAAACAAGTCATGACCGTTGCTGCAGAACAATCAGAAAGTGGGGAAATTGACGATGACGAACTCTAATTATAAATTAACAAAAGAAGATTTTAAACAAATCAACCGTCGTAGTCTCTTTACTTTCCAATGGGGTTGGAACTACGAGCGTATGCAAGCGTCAGGTTATCTCTATATGATTCTACCGCAATTACGCAAAATATATGGAGACGGTACGCCAGAATTAAAGGAAATGATGCGGACACATACGCAATTCTTCAACACATCTAACTTTTTCCATACTTTAGTAACAGGGATTGACCTAGCACTTGAAGAAAATGAAGGAGTTGCTGCTAAAGATACCGTTACAGGGATTAAAACTGGTTTAATGGGGCCATTTGCAGCGATTGGCGATGCGATTTTTGGTTCTACTATTCCTGCTATTATGGGTGGTCTGGCTGCTGGACTTGCTGTTGAAGGCAATCCTCTTGGAATTTTCCTTTGGATAGCTGTGACAATCGCAATCAATGTCTTCCGTTGGAAACAACTGGAGTTTGCCCATAAAGAAGGGGTGAAATTAGTTACAACCATGCAGGACAAATTGTCTGCCATCACAGATGCTGCAACAGTTCTTGGTGTTTTCATGGTGGCTGCCTTGATTGCTACGATGATTAACTTTAAGTTTACCTATACACAAAGTTTCGGTGGTGTCACCTTCAATCTTCAAGAAACATTGGATAAAATCTTCCCACGTTTGGTTCCAGCACTGTTTACAGGTTTTTGTTTATTGGCTGTTGGTAAGAAAGGTATGAATTCAACAAAAGCAATCTTTATCGTGATTATTATTGCAATTGGTGTTTCTGCATTTCACACTTTACTCATACACCAATCTTAGGTGTTTAAAAGGAGCTTCTCTATAAATGACAAAACAACTTGTATTGGTCAGTCACGGTCGCTTTTGTGAAGAATTGAAGAAAAGCACCGAAATGATTATGGGGCCACTGGACTTCACTTCATACAGTTCCCTTACTTCCAGAAGAAGGAATAGACGACTTTACGGCTAAATTTTTAGCGACTGTAAAAAGAGTTAGATGATTACATTGTCTTTGCTGATTTGCTTGGAGAACACCTTGCAATGTCGTTAGTCGTCTTATTCTGGAAGAGCTTCAAATTGAACTCTATGCAGGAATGAATATGCCCATGGTGATAGAATTTATCAATTCTGCTTTGACTGGTGTGGAAGCGAAATATATTGAAAAAGCGAACAAATACATCGTGAAAGTCAATGATGTATTAGCAGAAATGAACGATGACGAAGATGAATAAAGGAGTGTCCAGCTAATAGTCGCTGAAAAACACGTCCTTGCTTGAATTGCTCCAATGAGCAATCTGTATAACTAAAGGGGCTGGGGCAAGAAAATGGATTTCTTTGAAATCATCATTTTCCCGCCTCCTTTCTTTTAGTTAGCATTGTAAAGCAGAAAGGAGAACCATGCTAGATTATACAAAAGGAAGACTTGCTTGAGATTAGGTGCGAAATCACCACACGGGAAATCTATCAACAGCCACAAGTTTGGCAGACGGCTTTCGAAAATTATAAAGCGCAATCTGATGAGATTGTAGCTTTTCTAAATGGGATTGGTAAAAAGCATGATTATATCAAGGTTATTTTGACAGGGGCTGGGACATCAGCCTATGTCGGAGATACTCCTTTGCCTTATTTCAGAAAGATTTACGATGAGCGCAAGTGGAATTTCAACGCTATTGCAACAACGGATATTGTAGCCAATCCTTTGGCGTATTTACCTACAAGTACCGACTGTTTTGGTTTCTTTTTGCCCGTAGTGGCACTCACCAGAGAGTGTTGCGGTAGTTGACTTGGCAAAAGACATAGTTGAGGAACTCTGCAAATCACGATTACATGTGCAGCAGAAGGCAAATTAGCCCAGCAAGCACATGGTGATGAACTGCAATTTGTTATTGCTCCAACCTGCGCCGTCAAATGATGCTGGCTTTGCCATGACATCGAGCTTTACGTCTATGATGTTGACAGCCTTGCTCGTTTTTGACAAAAACAGACTTAGTTACAAAAAGAAGAAAAATTTCTGCTTTGATAGCCTTGAGCCAAGAGATGTTAGACTCAGCAGCAGCCATTCAAAATGGTTTCCTTAGATTATAATCGTGTCATTTATCTGGGAGCAGGTCCTTTCTTTGGCTTGGCGCATGAAGCCCAGCTGAAAATTTTGGAATTGACCAGCAGGACAGTGGCAACGATGTATGAAAGTCCCATCGGTTTCGCCACGGTCCAAAAATCGTTAGTGAATGAAGAAACGGTCGTTGTGGTATTTGGCTCGACAGATACTTATACCAAATTATACGATCTTGACTTAGTACGAGAAGTAGCTGGAGATGAGATTGCCCGCAAGGGTAATTTTATTGACAGATCAAAAAGAAAGATTTGGAAAAAATGTTGAACAAGTCATTCTTTCTAGTCAATATCTAGCAGATGATGTTTATCGCGTATTCCCTTATATTGTTTATGGTCAATTATTTGCCTTGTTGACAGCCCTCAAAGTGAAAAATCGTCCAGACACACCGTCTCCGACAGGCACCGTCAACCGTGTTGTGCAGGGTGTTATCATTCACTCATTTGACAAAGAATAGGAAGGAATCCATGGAAAAATTAAGGATTAGTCACGAAAAATTAGCGCACTAAAAATCTTTTCAGATGAAAATGGTATTATTGGAGCTCTTGCCATTGACCAGAGAGGATCGCTGATGTTAGCAAGTGGAGCACAAGCTGTGTCAGGAGATGAAGCGCTCATTGAATTTAAACAATTGATTTCCAGTCAGTTGACTCCGTATGCAACTTCTATCCTTTTGGATCCAGAATTCGGTGTACCTGCTACCAAATTACGTGCGCCAGAATGCGGTCTTATTGTTGCTTATGAAAAAACAGGTTATGATGCGACAACAGAAGGTCGCTTGCCAGACTTGCTACTAAATTGGTCAGCCAAACGCATTAAAGAACTGAGGCGGTGATGCAGTCAAGGGTTTTTGATTTACTATGATGTAGATGACAAACCTGAAATCAACGACATCAAGCAAGCCTGGGTAGAGCGCGTGGGAAGTGAATGTGTGTAGAAAAACATTCCTTATTTCATTGAAATCTTGACGTATGATGCAAAGCGTGATAATGTAGTAGATGCAGATTATGCGAAAAGTAAAACCGCACAAGGTCAATGAAGCCATGAAAGCTCTTTTCAAATCCGCGCTACAATGTTGATGTCTTGAAAGTGGAAGTACCGGTCAATATGAATTTTGTCGAAAAGGTTTACGAAAAGGTGGGGTTGAACCTGTCTACAACCTCGCGGAAGCCAAGACATTTTTCAAAAGAGCAGTCTGATGCAACTCACCTGCTCTTTATTTTTCCTGAGTGCTGGAGTTAGCGCAGAGCTTTTCCAGAAACGTCCAAAGTGGCGCATGAAGCAGGTTCTCAATTTAATGGAGTCCTTTGCGGTCGTGCGACTTGGAAAGAAGCTGTTACCGTCTTTGCTAATCAAGGGAGCAGAAGCAGCCAAAGCTAGCTTGATGAAACAGGGGCGTCAAAATATTGAAGACTTGAATCATGTTTTTACGTGAAACAGCCGTTTCGTGGACGGAAAAAGCTAGAGATTTAAAAGAGGAAAAACATAAATTTGTAATAAAAACAAGGAAAAGTTGTATGAAATCTTATCAAGACTATTTTTGGAACGTTTCCAAGGAAAAAGATATTGTTGCTTACACATTTGAAAAATGACTTGGGCTATCGTTTGAAAGTCATGACTTATGGTGCGACTGTCTTAGAGTATGTCACTCCGGACAAAAAAATCATGAATTTAGCAAATATCGTGGTGGGGTTTGATCATTTTGATGCCTATGTAGGGCAACAGTCCTAAATATGGTGCAAAGCGTCGGACCAGTTGCAGGACGGATTGCAAAAAGCACAGTTTGAGCTGAATGGTGAAAACCTATCCGTTAGAAGTCAATAATGCAGAAAATTGCAATCATAGTGGCTCTACTGGCTGGGATAGTGCTATTTTTTCAAGTTGAAGAAGTCACGAATGAAGGCATTACCTTTTTACACCGAGCGTGTAGATGGCACTGGTGGTTTTCCGGAAATCTGAAAGTCTGGGTTTCCTATGCTTTAACGGAGATAGGCGAATTAGAAATTTCTTACCAAGTCCAGACGGACAAGGATACCTTGGTCAATCCAACCAATCACAGTTACTTTAACTTAACAGGCAATTTCAGCCAACCAATTGATAACTGTATCTTTGCAGCTAAATACCCTCAGGGGTATTTCAATCGCGATCGGACGTGCCTGCTCATGTCATATTCAGAGCGAGATTTTGTCAAAGACTTAATGAAAGGTGTGGCTTTTTAAAGATATTTTTTGCCAATCAAGATGAGCAGATTCAGATTGTATCGGGTTTAGATCATCCATTTGCTTTAAACAAGCAAGAGGATAGGGCTGGTTCTTTTGTACGATCCGAAGTCAGGTCGCTTTTTGACGTTCAAAACAAGTGCGCCATGCTAGTGACTTATTCAGCAAATTTTTGTAGATGATACGAGTCATTTTAAATGGGCAACCCATGATTCAACACAATGGCTTGGCTTTTGGAAACTCAGGCACTTCCTGATGCGATTCATAGCGACTTGAAAGCAGATGTTATCTTAAAAAGCGAGTGAGATTTTTACCAGCACGACCATTTATCATGCAACAAGCAAATGAAAATGAATATTGAAAACGGCAGTTGATTGTTCTGTCGTTTTTTTATTTAATACCAGCTTTAAAATACTCTATTCCATATTAGTATCATCAAAATAAAAATCTTCAGTGTCTATTTGTCAAAAACCTAAGTTCAAACTAACTTACTAACCTGATTTTTGTTATAATAGTAGTTATGAGTAGAATTTTGGATAATGAATTGATGGGAGACGAGGAGCTCGTAGAGCGCACATTGCGTCCCAGTATTTACGAGAATACATCGGTCAAGACAAGGTCAAAAAATCAATTGAAAATTTTCATTGAGGCAGCTAAACTGCGAGATGAGGCGCTAGATCACACGTTGCTTTTTGACCTCCAGGGTTGGGAAAGACCACTATGGCTTTCGTCATTGCCAATGAACTGGGAGTCAATCTCAAGCAAACTTCGGGTCCAGTTATTGAGAAAGCGGGCGATTTGGTAGCAATCTTGAACGATTTGGAGCCGGAGATGTTCTCTTTATTGATGAGATTCATCGCTTGCCTATGTCTGTTGAAGAGGTGCTCTATAGCGCTATGGAAGATTTTTACATTGATATTATGATTGGAACGGGTGAGGCGAGCCGTAGTGTTCGCTTGGACTTGCCACCGTTTACTTTTGATTGGAGCAACAACGCGGGCAGGTATGCTGTCAAATCCTCTACGCGCACGTTTCGGGATTACTGGTCACATGGAATATTATGCAGAAGCAGACTTGACCGAGATTGTGGAGCGGACGGCAGACATCTTTGAAATGGAGATTACGCATGAAGCAGCTGAGAAATTGGCACTGCGCAGCCGGGATGCCTCGGATTGCCAATCGGCTTCTAAACGCGTACGAGATTTTGCTCAGATTATGGGCGACGGACTAATTGATGACCAAATTACTGATCAAGCCTTGACGATGCTTGATGTGGATCAGGAAGGTCTAGATTATGTGGATCAGAAGATTCTCAAGACCATGATTGAAGTGTATGGCGGCGGGCCCAGTTGGTCTGGGAACTCTTTCGGTTAATATCGCTGAAGAACGAGAAACAGTTGAAGATATGTATGAGCCTTATCTGATCCAAAAAGGCTTTTGTCATGCGGACGAGAACAGGGCGCGTGGCGACCCGCAAAGCTTATGAACATCTAGGTTATGAGTATTTTGAAAAAGTAGGATTTATGAAAAATAGCAGAGCAGGATATTTTAAATCAATTTACTGCAGATAAAGATTTGATGACGATTTTTAACAATGATTCGCAGTTTGCAGCTAAAAGATAGTTGGTTGGCTGCTGGCAGTGTACGAAAATTTTATCTGAATTATTTGTCAAATCAATCGGGATTTGATACAGAGACGAGACGTTGATGTAATTTTCTTTGATCCAGCTATTTCTTATGAAGAAACCCTTAAAAATCGAGACAAAACTGAAAGAAAAACTATCCAAACTATAACTGGGAGCTGAAAAATCAGGTTTATATGCATATTCACAATCCTAATACAGAACCTTATCGAGATTCTAGAGATGCTATGAGCAAAGTACCCAGAACGCTGTACAGCAATTGGGCTTCGCTTATTGGACAACGACCAGTTGGAGTTGTTTGCTCCTATGGTTTAGACGACATCCTCCATTTTCGTAGTTCAGCCGACTCTGCATTTCTTAACAGATTCAGCGAGAAAAAGCTCTTTTATGAACAACGACTGAGCAAAAAGAATTGGCAGAAGAAGTGGAACAATCTTCAAATTGAATTTCTTTAAAATTTTTAGAAAAAGAAAAAAATCTTTAAGAAAATTTTAAGTCAGCATCGGTATACTATAATTACAAGTTGAGAGAAGCTTAACTTGAACTCCTAAAAACTTTTTCTTTTTCATAATAATCTCCCTATAAGAGTCGCCCAATCGGCGGCTTTTTGAGATTTATAAAGAATTGAAAAATCTCAAGGGTTTAAATTCCTATTTTTAGATTTTTGTTATAATAGTAAAGAGGTCTATGCTATGAAGAAAATTGTGTTTGTTTGCTTTGGGAAATATCTGTCGCAGTCCGATGGCAGAGTTTGTGATGAAAGATTTGACAGATGATGTTTTATGTTGAAAGTCGGGCGACTTCAGACTGGGAGCATGGCAATCCAATCCACTCTGGAACGCAGGCGATTTTTAAGAAATATGCCATTCCTTACGATAAAAAGCAAAACTTCTCAACAAATTTCACAGCAGGATTTTTGTAGACTTTGATTATATTATCGGAATGGATAAATCCAATTTTCAAGATTTGAAGAAAAAATTGCACGAGAAAAATATTTGGAGAAAGTATTTCAATTTGAAGAGAGAAGTGTGCCAGATCCTTGGTACACAGGTGATTTTGACGAGACTTACCACCTTGTTTTGGCAGGGTGTCAGAAATGGATTGAGCGCGTGAAGAGCGAAGATTAGTGGAGAGAATGGATACGATTAAAAAGAATTTTACGAAAAAGTACAAAAATTTACCTCACAAGGCATAACTTGGAATTGCTAGCAGTAACGGTTATTGTCCTATCAGCGATGGTGGCTTTTACATCAGGTATTCCCAGTCAAGGGGCATTGACCTTGGATAAAGGAGCACTCAAATATAATGGCAGCCTTGTTCGTGGTAAAATGAATGGTCAAGGAACCTTAACCTTTAAAAATGGGGATACTTATAGAGGCAATTTTAAGAACGGTACTTTTTAATGGGAAAGGAACCTTTACAGCTAAAGCTGGTTGGAAGTATGAAGGCAACTTTGTGAATGGACAGCCTGAATGGGCAAGGCAAATTAACAACAGAAAAATAATGTTGTCTACAAGGGAAAAAGTTTAAACAGGGATTTATCAAAATGCGCATTAAATGGTTTTCATTAGTGAGGATTACAGGATTACTCCTAGTTCTGCTCTATCATTTCTTCCAGAAAGCTTTTCCCTGGTGGGTTTATTGGTGTGGATATTTTCTTCACTTTCTCAGGCTTTTTGATTACGTCTCTTTTAATTGATGAATTTTCCAGAAACAAGGAAATTGATGTTAGCGATTCTTAAGACGTCGCTTTTTATCGGATTGTGCCACCGCTTGTCTTTACTGATTTTGATTATCATGCCCTTTACTTTGCTGATTCGGAAGGATTTTTGTGGCTGGTATTGGGACGCAAATCGCTGCTAAGTCGGCTTTTTGTGACAAATTTTTATGAAATTTTGTCTGGTGGAAATTACGAGAGTCAATTTATCCAACATCTCTTTGTGCACACATGGAGCTTGGCGTTGGAAATGCACTACTATATCTTGTGGGGCTTAGCGACATGGTATTTAGCTAAGAAAAAGTAAAACAGTCGGGCAATTTCGAGGATTATCTTTCTCGTTCTCTGTTCGCTTTCTTCTTGATTAGTTTTCTTTCTATGTTTGTCAGAAGCTTCTTCGTTTCAAACTTTTCTGTGATTTACTTTTTCAAGTTTCTCACGCATATCTTCCTGTTTTTGCAGGAAGTATCTAGCGACACTTTCGGGTGTGAGTGATTTGGGAGCACCTTTTCTCGTAAAAATGGAGCAAGCGCTTGATTTGAAAAAGACCTTTTTATCTACTTGGTGGTAGTTTTTGTAGCTTTGCTATTATTAACGTTCCTCCTAAGATTTGATAATTTATTGACTTATCTGTTTGGTTTCCTTTTGGCAACGGTATTTTCAGTCGTGATGATTTTGGCAACACGTGTGCTTCATGATAAAAACGTCGCATGTTGATGAGCCGCCTCTTATCACATTTATTGCAGATACGAGTTACGGCGTGTATTTGTTCCATTGACCGTTTTGCATCATCTTTTCCCAATTGATGGGCAATGGATGGGCAGTTCTATTGACAACCGTGTTTTCCTTTGCCTTGGCGGCTTTCTCTCTATCTGTTGGAGCCGACATTAGCAGGTAGAGAGCCAAAAGTATTTGGCTTGAAGATGGACATCAAGCAAATCACAACGCCTGTATTTTATAGTTTGATTCCATTAACACTGGTCGCTTTTGGTCATGATCGTGACTGCTCCGAAAATTGGTGCTTTTGAAGAAAATTTGCTCGTCAATGGGTTAAATCAAGCTGACAGTAAAATGCAGATCACTCGTACCCAAGCTGATAATGTGAGTGCCAGTCAATACAATGTAGCAAAGGGTACGACCGTTATTGGAGATTCGGTAGCTTTGCGAGCAAGTGAATGGCTCAAGCAGGCTATGCCGGAAATTCAAGTGGATGCAGCAGTCAGTCGAAACTTAGAATCGGGCTGCAAGTCTATCAAACTGATATTTCAAACAAGGTGCTTCTGGAAACAGTGGTCTTAGCCTTGGGAACCAATACGGTTGATAACTACGAAAAGTTTGCTCAATCAATTTATTGAGAAACCACTGAAAGGACATCGTTTGGTTTTAGTGACGCCGTATGATGGTCGCACAGCACATAATGCTTCTAGCCCGGCAGTCAAAAACCCGTCAGTATGAATTGGAATTGGCGAAAAATACGATTATGTATTTGTAGCGGATTGGTATCAAACTGCTATCCAACACCCAGAAATTTGGTACGGAACTGACTATGTGCACTTTTGGCTCGGAGACAACAACGATCACCAAGGGCGGTGAACTCTATGCACAAAACCGTCAAACAAGCCATTGATGAAGCTGTGAAAAAGGAACAGTGAAGAAATAATAGTAATAATTAGAAGTCATGGATTGCCTTGCGATTCATGACTTTTGTGTGCTTTAAAAAGATAGTAGGGTAGAACGAGGGTGTAGGAATACACAGCAAAAATGCTCTTTTTACATAACTTTTGTTTTTGGAAATCTTGAAAAAGTATGTGAAATATATAATTTTTAAGTTTTAAACTTCACAAACAATGTTTTAAAAATATAGTAGAAAACTATATTTTGAAACAAATTCACAATATAAAAAGAAAAAGTTTGTGAAGTTTACTTGAAAGTGTTTACAAGAGAAAAGAAAATAAGGTATAATAATCTTGTGAAAAATTAACAAAGGATTTGTAAAAGTCCTGAGAACCATTGGAGGAACACATGGTTGATAAAAACATTAACTCCCGAAGAAAAAGAAGTTAGCTGCTGAAAAGCATGTTGACGAACTTGTTCAAAAAGGGTTAGTTGCTCTAGAAGAAATGAGAAAATTAAATCAAGAACAAGTGGACTACATTGTTGCAAAAGCTTCAGTTGCTGCTCTTGATGCGCACGGTATCTTAGCTGAGCATGCTGTTAAAGAAACAGGTCGTGTGTCTTTGAAGACAAAGCAACAAAAGAACCTCTTTGCCTGCGAACACGTTGTTAACAATATGCGTGGTGTTAAAACTGTTGGTGTGATTGAAGATGATCCTATTACAGGTTTAACGAAAATTGCTGAACCGGTCGGAGTAATCTGCGGAATCACTCCAACGACCAACCCAACTTCAACAGCGATTTTTAAATCATTGATTTCGTTGAAAACGCGGAATCCAATTATCTTTGCTTTCCACCCATCTGCTCAAGAATCTTCTGCTCATGCGGCACAAATCGTACGTGATGCAGCGATTGCAGCAGGTGCACCTGAAAACTGTGTTCAATGGATTACTCAACCATCTATGGAAGCTACAACAGCTTTGATGAATCATGAAGGTATTGCAACCATTCTTGCGACTGGTGGGAATGCTATGGTAAAAGCTGCTTATTCATGCGGCAAACCTGCTCTTGGAGTTGGTGCTGGTAACGTTCCAGCTTACGTTGAAAAATCAGCAAATATCCGCCAAGCAGCACATGATATCGTGATGTCCAAATCATTTGATAATGGTATGGTCTGTGCATCTGAGCAAGCTGTAATCATTGATAAAAGAAATCTATGATGAATTTGTAACAGAATTCAAATCTTACCATACTTACTTTTGTCAACAAAAAAAGAGAAAGCGCTTTTTGGAAGAATTCTGTTTTTGGTGCAAAAAGCCAACAGCAAGAACTGCGCTGGTGCAAAATTGAACCCAAATATTGTTGGTAAAACCAGCTACATGGATTGCTGAGCAAGCAGGATTCAAAGTACCAGAAGGTACAAATATCTTGGCTGCTGAATGTGCAGAAGTTGGAATTAAAGAACCATTGACTCGTGAAAAATTATCACCTGTTATTGCGGTTTTTGAAAGCTGAAGATACTGAAGATGGACTTAAAAAGCTCGTCAAATGGTTGAATTTAATGGTCTCAGGACACTCAGCTGCTATCCATACAAAAGACGAAGCTCTTGCAAAACGTTTCGGTACGGAAATAAAGGCAATGCGTATTATCTGGAACTCTCCATCTACCTTTGGTGGTATCGGTGATGTATATAACGCCTTCATTCCATCATTAACACTTGGATGTGGTTCATACGGACACAACTCAGTTGGTGATAACGTATCAGCTATCAACCTCCTTAACATCAAGAAAGTAGGGAAACGTAGAAATAATATGCAATGGTTTAAAGTTCCTTCAAAAATCTACTTCGAACGTAACTCAATCCAATACCTTCAAACTTGCGAAGGTATCGAACGTGTCATGATTGTTACCGATAAATCAATTGAAAAACTCGGTTTTGTACAACGTGTGATTGACCAATTGAATCTTCGTAAAAACAAAGTCACGATTCAAGTCTTCTCAGATGTTGAACCAGATCCAGATATCACAACAGTTCGTCGTGGTGTTGAAGTAATGCGTTCGTTTGAACCAGACACTATCATTGCCCTTGGTGGTGGTTCACCAATGGATGCAGCTAAAGGTATGTGGATGTTCTATGAACAGCCAGACGTTGACTTCGGTGACCTCGTTCAAAAATTCATGGATATCCGCAAACGTGCCTTCAAATTCCCATCACTTGGTAAGAAAGCACAATATATCGGTATTCCAACAACATCTGGTACAGGTTCAGAAGTAACACCGTTTGCAGTTATTTCTGATAAGGCAAATAATCGTAAATACCCTATCACTGACTACGCTTTGACACCAACTATTGCAATTGTTGACCCTGCTTTGGTAGAATCTGTTCCAGCATTTATTGCTGCTGACACAGGTATGGATGTCTTGACACACGCAACTGAAGCTTATACTTCTAACTTTGCCAATGACTATACAGATGGTATTGCTCTTCAAACCATCAAGTTAGTCTTCAAATACTTGGAAAAATCTGTAAAAACAGCTGACCCAGAAGCACCGTGAAAAGATGCACAATGCCTCTACAATGGCTGGTATAGCCTTTGCAAATGCTCTTTCTTGGGATGAGTCACTCAATGGCGCATAAGATTGGTGCTGTTCACCACACCATTCACGGACGTACAAATGCTATTTTACTTCCTTATGTTATCCGTTACAATGGAACTCGTCCATCTAAAAACTACAACATGGCTAAAGTACAACTACTGGAAAGCTGATGAAAAAAATTCCAAGATATTGCTCGTATGCTAGGTCTTCCTTGCTCAACACCAGAAGAAGCGGTTGAAGCGTATGCTAAAAGCTGTTTATGACCTTGGTGTAGCGGTTGGTATCAAGATGAACTTTAAAGATCAAGGTATTGATGAAAAAACTTGGAAAGATAGCTTACATGATATTGCCGTTCTTGCTTATGAAGACCAATGTTCACCAGCCAAATCCACGCTTGCCAATAGTTACTGACATGGAAGAAATCATGGCTGACGCCTACTATGGCTATGCGAGAACGTCCAGGACGTCGTAAATGACAGTAAAGTTTGTTCTGATTTGAATCGTTCGTCATTGTACAGACAATGTATTCAGATTTTTAGACCTAAATAAGTTTATCAGTCACATCTCCCTGCTTTTGTAGGGAGATTTTTCTATTGGAGAGAGTGTTCTTTTCTCTTGCTTGGTATTGTATGTGTTTTCCTGTAAACTAGTTGTGAAAAAAAGGAGGGACGGTCATGTTTCAATTGTTAGTGTTTGATATGGACGATGTCATTGTGGGATACAGAAAATCTTATACTTCTCTTTTGCCCTAAAAATATCATAATAGACTGATAAGTTTTGAATCTGTAAATTTGATACTAAAATAATGAAAAGTTGATGTTGCAAAAAAAGCATTATGAGTGTTATAATATAGTTGTGTAAGCGGTTTCTAAAATAGATGATATTTATAAAAAAATAAGGAGGAAATATAATGTCAGTATTTTATGTTCCATCAGTTAATCTTATTGGTTGTGGTGTGATTAATGAAATAGGTGATCATATCAAAGAATTGGGGTATAAGAAAGCTCTCTTGGTGACAGACCATTATATTGCAAGCAGTGACATTTTACCTAAGGTAACTGCACCACTTGATAAGGAAGGCATTGAGTATGTCGTTTTTAGTGATGTTGAGCCAAATCCAACTGTAAAAAATGTTGAAGACGGTTTAGCTGTTTTGCAAGATAATAATTGTGATTTTATTATTTCACTTGGTGGTGGTTCGCCACAAGATGCTGCAAGTAGTATTTCAATTCTTGCAACGAATGGCGGGCGTCCGCAAGATTACGAAGGCGTTCACAAATCAAAGGAAAAAGGCTTGCCGGTTGTAGCAATCAATACGACAGCAGGAACATCAGCTGAAATCACGATTAACTATGTTATTACTGACGAAGAGCGTAAAGTGAAAATGGTTATGGTTGATAAGAATAGCCTTGCACTCCTGTCAGTAAATGATCCAGAATTGATGATTTCAAAACCAAAAAGCTTTGACAGCTGCAACAGGTATGGATGCTCTTACACATGCGGTTGAGGCTTTGGTAACACCAGGTGCGTATAATGTGACGAAAAACATTGTCTATTGGTGCAATTGAGTTAATTAAAGAATTTTTACCTCGTGCTGTTGAAAAATGGCCATGACATTGAAGCACGCGAAGCTATGGTTAATGCGATTTTCCTAGGTGGGATGGCCTTTAATAATGCTGGGCTAGGTTATGTACACTCTATGGCTCATCAACTTGGAGCAGTTTACAATCTTCCTCACGGTGTTTGCTGTGCCATGCTTTTACCAGTTGTAGAGCGTGAAAATGCGAAAACGTGTGCCAGAAGCATTCCGAAATGTTGCAAAAGCTCTTGGTCTCCATACGGAAGGTAAAAGTGATAAAGAATGCGCTGATTATGCCATTTCTGAAATTGAAAAATTATCAGCAACTGTGGGCATTCCGAAAAAATTGACAGAACTGGACATTAAAGAAGAGGAATTTGACTTTGAATACCTTTCTAAAAAATGCACTCATTGATGCTTGTGCACCAGGAAATCCATTTATGCCAACCTTAGAAGAAACGATTGCTCTTTACAAAGAGTTGTTTTTGAGCGCTGATTTGTCGTAAAAAAATAAAAAGCGAGATAGAACTAATATTTGAAAATTTTTAGTCAGTAGTTTCAACTTCGCAAAAGTTGTTCAATAGCCTCTCGGGCTGTCAAAGTGGTGAATGAAGAGAAACGCAGTTTTCGTCAAAAATACTCATCTAAAGCTTGAAAAATGACTAAGGAGTGGTTTGCTTTGCTGTAACTTTAAAGAAGTATTTAGATATTAGCTACTACGTCAAAAAGCGTTTTGCTATTATAAAATAAGGCAGGGATAATATTGTCTCTGCCTTTTTATTTGCAGTTCGTCTTTTGGGAGAATGTCCCAAAATAGGTACGATATTTGTCATAAAAAGTAAGTTTTATTTGAAAATCCAACACTTTGTGCTACCTCGTAAATTGGCATACGTGAGATAGGAGAAGATGTTTAGACGGACGCCAGGACAATACCGAAAAGAACACCAGCACTGAGAAAAATTTTTAAACTTTTATTCAAAAGCGACTCTGGATGATACTCCTGAAAAAAGCATTCCCCCTTGCTAATTCTATTATAGGGTCTCCATTCTAGACAATTCTTGGGGAGATAGCATTCGCAGAGATGCAGTCTTTGTATGCCTCAGAGGCAATCCGCAATGATTATAGCGTCATGTTAACAGAGCTATCGTTCTGGTTGAAACTACTTTCAAGATTTAAGAGAAAAAGTAATTGTTATTAGAAATTAGAACCAAAAATCTCAGATATTGTTGAAAGCGCTTCAAAAATAGTTATAATAACATCGTGAGATTGAAAGCGCTTTAAAAATCGATCTACAATAGCAAAGGAGAAGGCTGTCTATGGCACAAATGACAAAAAGACGAGCTGATTGCCAAAATAAAAATGGCATCATTGTTTCCTGTCAAGCCTTGCCACACGAACCGCTATATACTGAAGCAGGTGGGATTATTCCCCTTTTGGTGAAAGCGGCTGAACAAGGAGGAGCTGTTGGCATTCGAGCTAATAGTGTTCGGGATATTAAGGAAATTAAAGAGGTTACTTCGTTGCCGATCATCGGCATTATCAAGCGGGATTATCCACCACAAGAGCCATTTATTACCGCAACGATGCGAGAAATTGATGAACTAGCAGCTCTGGATATTGAAGTAATTGCTTTTTGATTGTACAAAGAGGGAACGTTTTGATGGTTTAAAAGATTGCGGATTTCATCAAGCGAGTGAAGGAAAAATATCTCATCAATTGCTCATGGCAGATGTGAGCACCTTTGAAGAGGGTGTGGCTGCAGCAGAAGCAGGTGTGGACTTTTTAGGGACAACTTTGTCAGGTTACACCTCTTATAGTCTGCAATGCGAGGGACCAGATTTTGATTTGGTAAAAATTGTGTGATGCAGGTTTGGATGTTATCGCGGAAGGAAAAATTCACTACCCAAGTGAAGCGAAACCATTCATGACCTAGGTGTTAGAGGAATTGTAGTAGGTGGTGCCATTACGCGTCCAAAAAGAAATTACAGAGCGTTTTGTTGCAGCAGTAAGTGAAAAAGTAGGAAACAATTTTATCTTAAAAAGGATGACAATAAAAGGAGAAAAAAATATGAGAATGAAGAAAATACTTTGTTCGTTGTTTGCAGGGGGCTGCTATTTTATCGTTTGGCAGCATGTGGAAATTCAGGTGGTTCAAACAAATCAGCTGATTCAGGGTAAGTTCTTCTGGTAAGACAGAGATTACTTGGTGGGCTTTCCCAGTTTTCACGCAAGAAAAAGGCCAGCGATGGTGTTGGTACGTATGAAAAAGAAATTATCAAAGCACTTTTGAAAAAGCCAATCCAGATATTAAAGTGAAATTAGAAACTATTGACTTTCAAAATCTGGTCCAGAAAAAAATTACAACAGCTATTGAAGCAGGAACAGCACCAGATGTGTTGTTTGACGCACCAGGACGGATTATTCAATATGGTAAAAATGGTAAATTGGCAGAATTGAACGATCTCTTTACTGATGACTTCGTCAAAGATGTCAACAACGATCAAATCATTCAAGCAAGTAAGGCTGGTGATAAAGCTTACATGTATCCAATTAGTTCTGCTGCCGTTTTATATGGCATTTGAATAAGAAAAATGCTGAAAGAAGCTGGTGTGAAAAACCTTGTAAAAAGAAGGGCTGGACAACAGCTGATTTTGAAAAAGTGTTGAAAAGCCTGAAAGGCTAAAGGGTATACTCTGGCTCGCTCTTCAGTAATGGTCAAGGTGGTGACCAAGGAACACGTGCCTTTATTTCAAATCTTGTATGAGTGGTTCTGTTACAGATGATAAAGTGACAAAATATACAACAGACAGTCCAAACTTTGTTAAAGGGTTTGAACAAAGCAGTGAGTTGGATTAAAAGATGGTTTGATGACAAACGGCTCTCAATTCGATGGTGGAGCAGATATTCAAAAACTTTGCAAATGGGCAAACTTTTATACTGTTCTTTGGGCACCTGCGCAAAAATGCATCAAGCTAAAACTCTTGAAAGCCAGTGGCGTCGAAGTTGTTGAAGTGCCATTCCCTGTCAGATACATGGAAAACCAGCTTTGGAATACCTTTGTAAATGGCTTTTGGCATCTTTAACAATAAAAGATAAAAAGAAAGTAGAAGCTGCTAAGAAATTGGTCAAATTTATCGCTGATGATAAAAAGTGGGGACCACAAAATGTTGTTCGTACAGGCGCTTTCCAGTCCGTTCATCATTTGGAAAATTGTACAATGACAAAACGGATGGAAACAATCAGTACTTGGACAAAAATATTATTCACCATATTACAACACTATTGATGGATTTGCTGAAATGAGAACAGCTCTGGTTCCCAATGTTGCAATCTGTTTCAAATGGTGACGAAAAAGTTGAATCTGCTTTGAAGACCTTTTACAGAAAAAGCAAATGAAACCATTAAAAAAAGCTCAAAAAAATAAGTAATTGAATTTCTCCCTTTTTCTGTCGTCAGTTATGTATAAATAGGAAAAGGGGAATTTCTATCAAAAAGGATAAAAAGCGGAAAAGAACTAAAAAGCTTTTAAAAGAGTTGGTTTCCCTCTAATCTAAACGAGGTGTTTGATGTAAAGTAAATAAAATAAGAATGAGAGAAACCTTGGTATCCTATGCCTTTTTAGCACCAGTTCTATTATTCTTTATTGTCTTTTGTATTAGCGCCGATGGTGATGGGATTTGTAACGAGTTTCTTTAATTATTCTATGACATCCTTTTCATTCGTTGGATTGGACAATTATACACGAATGTTTAAAGATCCAGTCTTTATCAAATCTCTCATCAATACGGTGATTATTGTGATTGGCTCAGTGCCAATTGTTGTGCTGTTTTCTTTGTTTGTAGCGTCACAGACCTATAGTCAAAATGCGATTGCACGCTCATTTTCTATCGTTTTCGTCTTCTTCCTGCCGGTGGTAGACAGGGAGTGTAGCGGTAACCGTTGTATGGAAATGGATTTACGACCCGCTGTCAGGGATTTTAAACTTTGTACTAAAGTCAGGGCATGTCATCAATCAAAACATTTTCCTGGCTAGGGAGATAAGCATTGGGCTTTTAATGGCGATTATTGTGATTTTGCTGACAACTTCTGTCGGACAACCCATTATTCTCTATATTGCTGCTATGGGAAAATATTGACAATTCATTGGTGGAAGCTGCGCGTGTTGATGGAGCTGACAGAACTGCAAGTTTTCTGGAAGATTAAATGGCTGAGCTTACTTCCGACAACGCTCTATATTGCGATCATTACTACGATTAACTCTTTCCAATGTTTTGCCTTGATTCAGCTGTTGACATCTGGAGGTCCAAACTATTCAACCAGTACATTGATGTATTACCTGTATGAAAAAGCCTTCAAGTTATCTGAATATGGTTATGCCAATACCATGGGGGTATTTTTAGCTGTCATGATTGCTTTGATTAGCTTTGCCCAATTCAAGATTCTTGGAAATGACGTCGAATATTAAAGAAAGGAGACAAGATGAAACAGAAAAAATAAGTGCCTTTACGGTTATTTCAACGATTATTCTCTTGGTGTTGACCGTTCTCTTTGTTTTCCCTTTCTATTGGATTTTGACCGGAGCCTTTAAGTCTCAACCAGATACGATTGTCATTCCACCTCAATGGTGGCCTAAGATGCCAACATTAGAAAATTTCCAACAGCTGATGGTGCAAAACCCAGCCCTGCAATGGATGTGGAATAGTGTCTTTATCTCACTAGCAACCATGTTTTTGGTCTGCATTACCTCTTCCTTTAGCAGGTTATGTTCTAGCCAAAAAGCGTTTTTATGGTCAACGTATTCTTTTTGCGACCTTTATCGCTGCCATGGCTTTGCCTAAGCAGGTTGTGCTGGTTCCTCTGGTTCGTATTGTCAATTTTATAGAATTCATGATACATTAGCTGCAGTTATTTTGCCACTTGTCGGCTGGCCTTTTTGGTGTCTTTTTCTCATGAAGCAATTTAGTGAAAATATCCCAACAGAATTGTTGGAATCTGCTAAGATGGACGGTTGTGGTGAAATTCGGACTTTTTGGAATGTAGCTTTTCCGATTGTGAAACCAGGTTTTGCTGCCTTGCCATTTTTACCTTTATCAATACATGGAATGACTACTTTATGCAATTGGTCATGCTGACATCGCGGCAGAATCTAACTATTTCACTAGGGTAGCAACAATGCAAGCTGAAATGGCGACCAACTATGGTTTGATTATGGCTGGTGCTGCTATGGCAGCGGTTCGATTGTAGCTGTCTTCTTGGTATTCCAAAAATCCTTCACACAAGGTATTACCATGGGAGCTGTGAAAGGCTAAGGAGGATGACCAAATGATTTTCGATGAATTGGAAAATCTCGCCCACTACAAAGGTATCCATGAGAATTTGGATTGCGCCATTGATTATCTCCTGACGCACGATTTAAACGATTGTGAATTAGGACGGTACGAGATCGATGGAGGGAAAAGCCTTTCTGTTTGTAGCAGGAAAAATGAATTAAGTTCTGACATGACAGATGAATGTGAATTTCATCAAGATTATCTGGATTTGCATTTTCTCTTTAGCAGGGCATGAAATCATTCGATATGGTACAACAGGGTAAAAGAAGTAAGAAAACCGTATTACAAAAAGAAGGATATTGGCTTTGTGACTTGTGAGCAATCTCTATCCACTTTTATTTGGATAAACAGAATTTTTGTTCTATTTTTACCTAATGAGTCTCATCAACCCAATAGGGTTTTGCTGGTAAAGGTGATACGGTCAAAAATGTGTCGTCAAAGTTTTGCTCAACGATTGAAATAATTGATTAGGAGGTAGAACCATGGAAAAGAGGTTCTCAGTTAATACAAAGTCTATTTGATACAGATAATTTCTTTATGAGAATATGTGAGAAAATATTAGATTTGGTGACTGTGAACTTGCTCTTTTTGCTGTCCTGCTTTGCCAATTGTTACGATTGGTATTGCAAAAGATGAGCTTGTATCAGACTTTGTTTGTTATCAAAAGATTCGCGACGCGTAAAAAGTCACAGCAACCTATGTGCAGGCTTTTTAGAAAAAAACTGGAAAAATTGGTTTTCAAACTCGGTTTGCTAGAGTTGCTGATTGTAGGTATCAGTCTATTTGACCTCATGCTCTTTTTGGCGACAAGAGACGCTACCATTTCAAATGTTAAAAAGCTACTTGTATCGGTCTCATCATTTTTGCTAGTTTGCTGTTTTTATGTGTCTATCCTTTGGCAGCTAAGTTTGAAATGACGATAAAAGATATGTTGCAAACGGGTCTTATCATGGTGAGTTTGCATTTCCCGTGGTTCTTTTTGATGATAGCCTTATTAGCTGCAATCATCTTTTTCCTCTCTAGTTCAGGATTTGTGTTGCTACTAGGCTTTACTCTTTTTGTATTAGTCGGTTTTTGCAGCCTTAGGATTTTTGCAATTGCCAATCATGGAAACTATTTTTAATAAGTACAAACGATAAAAATCAATCAAATTGGAGAATAAAATATGAGAGATTTATACGAAGGGGTCATTCCGGCCTTTTATGCCTGCTATGATGACCAAGGTGAGATTAGTCCAGAGCGCGTGCGGGCTTTGGTAGAATATTTCCTCAAAAAGGAGTTCAGGGCTTGTATGTCAATGGCTCGTCGGGGAGTGTATCTATCAAAGCGTTGCCGATAGAAATTGATTTTGGAAGAGGTCATGGCGGTGGCAAAGGGAAACTAACGATTATTGCCCACGTCGCTTGCAACAACACTAAGGATAGTGTGGAATTGGCACGCCATGCAGAAAAGTTTGGGAGTAGATGCTATTGCGGCTATTCCGCCGATTTACTTCCGCTTGCCAGAATACTCGGTTGCCCAATATTGGAACGATATTAGCGCAGCTGCGCCACAAACAGACTTCGTGATTTACAATATTCCGCAGTTGGCAGGTGTAGCTCTGACGCCGAGTCTCTATACAGAAATGCTCAAAAATGAACGTGTGATTGGCGTGAAGAATTCTTCCATGCCTGTCCAAGACATTCAAACCTTTGCAGCACTTGGGGGGAAAGACCACCTCGTCTTTAATGGTCCAGATGAACAGTTCTTAGGTGGTCGCCTGATGGGAGCAAGAGCAGGTATCGGCGGAACGTATGGCGCAATGCCAGAGCTTTTCTTGAAGCTCAATCAATTGATTGCCGACAAAGAACTGGAAAAAGCAAAAGAACTGCAATTTACCATTAACGCTATTATCGGGAAATTAACTAGCTGCTCATGGAAATATGTATTCTGTCATCATGAAGTCTTGAAAAATCAATGAAAATCTGAATATCGGTTCTGTCCGTTCTCCATTAACACCAGTGACAGACGCGGATCGTCCGATTGTAGAAGAAGCAGCGCGCTTTGATTCGTGGAAGCTAAGAAAGCATTCCTGTAATAGAAAAAGAGGTGGATTATGGGAAAATATATTGCCATTGATATTGGTGGAACAAATATCAAATATGGTCTGATTGATGATACCGACACCTTGCTGGAAGCGCATGAAATCCCAACCAGAGGCTCATAAGGGCGGTCCAGAAATTTTACACAAGGTAAAGGGAATTGTAGCACGTTATTTAGAACAAATTCCAGTTGCTGGGGTTTGTATCTCCTCAGCCGGAATGGTCGATCCAGATAAAGGAGAAATCTTTTATGCTGGCCCTCAGATTCCAAATTATGCTGGTACTCAGTTCAAGAAAGTGGTAGAAGAAACATTTGCCGTTCCTTGTGAGATTGAAAATGATGTCAATTGTGCTGGCTTGGCGGAAGTTATGTCAGGCAGCGGCAAGGGAGCGAGCATTGCGATTTGTTTGACGATTGGAACGGGTATCGGTGGCTGCTTGCTGGTGGACGGTCAGGTTTTCCACGGTTTTAGTAATTCGGCCTGTGAAGTCGGTTATGTGTATCTGCCAGACGGTGCTTTCCAAGATGTGGCTTCAACGACTGCCATGGTCAACTATGTAGCAGAGCTTCACGGAGAAGATCCTACTATGTGGAATGGACGCCGCATTTTCAAAGAAGCGACCGAAGGAAATGCACGTTGTATCCAAGGAATCGACCGCATGGTCAACTATTTGGGGCAAGGGATTGCGAATATTTGCTATGTGGTCAATCCAGAAGTGGTGATCTTAGGTGGCGGCATTATGGGTCAAGAGGCCATTCTTCGTCCTCGAATTGAGACTGCTATGAAAGCTTGTCTGGTACCAAGTATTGCTGAAAAACCAAAGCTCGCTTTTTGCTCATCATCAAAATGCTGCAGGGATGTTTTGGAGCTTATTATCACTTTTAAAAATAAACATCATTAACGAAAAAGCCTTCTATAATGAAAATGAGCAAATCCTTTGGTGAGGAGATGCTCATTTTATTTGGTCCCTTATTTGTGTCGCCTGTAATAGCCGTTTAATTTTTGATTTTCCCAAAAAGCTGTTGAAGATTTTTCCTTCTTTTTCCCGGTCAATTTCTAGGAAAAAGGCATAAAGGAGGTCAATCATAAGTAGCATAGGAAACTGTGCTGAGATGCGTAAGATATACTCTGGTTTGCTTTGAATGGCAACAGTGATGATTTCAGTAAAGGTTTCTTTTGACTTTGTTGGGGTGTCCTGTTACTAACACTGTTTTAGCGCCCATTGCTTGAGCGTCGATGAGGCTGTTGATGATAGATTGCGTTCCTCCGGACAAAGAAAATCCAATAACCAAGCAATTTTCATCTAGGATACTGGTTGTCCAAGCAAAACCGTCTTGATCTGTCAATGCTTCGCAGACAACACCAAGCCGCATGAAGCGCAGTTTTCATATCGCGTGCGACAAGACCAGAGCTTCCCGTCCCAAAGAAATAGACGCGGTCAGCTGCTTCGATGAGATTGGCAACGCGCAGCAGTTTGTCTTCGTCAACCAATTCCTCAGTTTGTTGACGGATTTGAGCATAGTTTCGTAGCACTCTACGAGATAAGTCATTTTGTACTTTCTCGTCCTGTTCCGCGTTTTCTTGCAATTGATGAAGGTATTGAAAATTAAACTCTCTGTAGCCTTTAAATCCGCATTTCTTTGCAAAGCGTGTCAAGGCTGCTTGAGAGTGTGAGAAACTTGCGCAACTTTTTGAGAGAGAGATCGTCATAGATGCTAGAAGGGCTCAAAAAGTAGTTGGCAATCCGCTTTTCTAAGTCGGTCATGCTATCAAAGTGGCTTTCAATCGTCGTTAAGATATGCTGCGTATTTTCCATAAGAGGTCACTTTCTTTGCTGGTGATAGTTATAGAACAACTGTTTTAAAGAGTATAATTGTATTATAACATTTTTAAGGGGAATTAAGTAGGAGGGAGCTTTTCAGAACAGGTAGTTAGGAAACACGTAAATAAGCAGGAAATATAAACTGATAGAGTGGAAAATGCAATATAAAAAAATGTTCATCTACCTAGAAAAGAAATAAAACTCTGTGACGAATGATTTGAAAAATGTGTTATAATTTACACAAGAAAGCGTTACACCTATTGTGTCAAAAGGAGGTGCGAGATATGACGAATGCTACTCTTGAGCAAATGCAGGAAATTGAGCAAGCAGCAGATGAAGTGTTGGCGGGCTACAAAAAGTCAAATTCAGGAATTGCGAGAGCAAAGCGGCTAGTAATCTGAAACAGCTAGGGCAATCTTACGACGAAGAGAAAGAGCGATTGGTGACCGAGTTAAAGGAGCGCTCTGAACGAGAGTTAGCTGTCTTAACACAGGATTTAGAGCAAACGAGACAAGAGAACGAAGAAAAAGCCCAAGCGGCTTTGTCAAATAGAAGTGCTGCTACAAATGATTGTGGACAGGGTGGTAGAAAAATATAGCCATTAGTCAAATGCAGGAGTTGTCGCTGCTATTGCCAAAAAGATTTGTTGGATGATGTCCTCCTATTTGCAAAATCTCCAGTCGGTTGAAATTCAAAACTTGCAGACAAAAAGAAACTTGGCAGGGAGCTTTCGAGCAAGAGTTAGTGTGGAATCCTGATAAGTCTTTCTCGGAACATCTTCAAACTTTGACTCGGCGGCAGGAAAAACTTGCAAATATGATTGAACGTTTGCAAGCGTTTGTGCCAAAGAAGAAATTACTGGAGTCGTTGAAGGAAGCTCCTTTGGAAACAACCTTTGTAAGTCTAGAAGAAGCAGGGCAGGCGCGTGATGAAGAAGCGCTTTGCTAACATTCAACAACAATTTCAATCGTTGACAAGAGCAGAGGAAGTTAAAGAAAGAGCTCAGTCAGATGTGGCAGAGCTAGAAAAATGGGCAAGTTTAGTCGTTACGCCGTCAGCACTAAGCATTTTAAAAACACCTTCGTGCGTTTGTGGGAAGCATTCCAAGCAGTGAGAACAATCAGCTAAATGCTCGATTACGGGACTATCCTAATCTGGAAGTCCAAGAGATTTTCACCAGTACCACAGAAAAGTGGAATTCTTGTGCTATGTAAAGCAGAAAGCTGTGAAGGAAATCCAGCCGTTTCTTTGACAGAGTCTTGGTTTCAAAACCTTTTGAATATCCCTTTGAAGAATTGCCTAGTGAGCGCTTGACATCGTTAAAAGAAACGATAAAGGAGCAAGAAACGGTTATCAGCTCAACGCAAGCGCAGCTTGCAGCTTCCAATGAGAACTGCAACAGCTCAAGCTTCAGTTGGACTATATTTTGAATCTTACTTCTCGCCAAGAAATCAAGGGAGATCTTGCCAGTACGCAGAATTTGGTTGCTTTTAGAGGGCTGGATTGAGCAAGAGCAGATAGAAAGATTTGAAAAATGGGTCTTGCGCAACAATTTGGTGGGGCTGTCTTGCTTCAAATCCATGAAATGACGGTGGCTGATCGACAGCGAGTCCCGACAAAAAACTTAAAAATAATGCTCTGATTGAGCCCATTTGAGCTGAGTGACAGAGATGTACTCGCTGCCGAAATACGAAGATAAAGATCAACGCCCGTTGTTTCGGTCTTCTACTTTATCTTTTTGGCATGATGGCAGCTGATATTGGCTATGGTTTGTTGCTTTTTGGCGGAACGACTTGGGCTTTGAAGACTTTTACATGTCAAGCCAAGCTCTGGCAAAAATTTACGCTTTTTAGAATTTTAGGAATCGGCGTTGCACTCTGGGGAGTGATTTATGGTTCTTTCTTTGGTTTCAAATTGCCTTTTTGCGCTCATTGATACCAGCACAGATGTGATCACTATTTTTGATTATTTCGGTCGTGATTGGCTTTTGTGACAGTCATGACAGGACTGTTTCTCAGTGGCAAAAAGAACATTCGCATGAAGGATTATGCGGCAGCCTATAATTCGGGTTTTGCGTGGATGTTGATTCTCATCGGGTTGGCTTTTGCTAGCAGCGGGGCGACTGTTCCCAACTCTTGCTATGGTCGGCTTTTATCGGAGAATGGTTTAGCTACTGTAAATGCTGTGGGCATTGTACTGGTTTCTATTATCAGCGCTAAAAGTTTGAAAAGGCTTGGGTCCTGCACTGTTTAATCTATACAATATCAGTAGCTATGTGGAGATTTGGTGAGCTTTACGCGACTTATGGCTTTAGGGGCTTGCTGGTGCGAGCATTGGCTCAGCCTTTAACTTAATTGTTAGTCTCTTTCCGCCTTTTTGCTCGCTTTAGTATTGGGATTGTGTTGTTTCTCGCCCTCCACGGTATCAATATGTTTTCTCCCTTTTTATCAGGCTATGTGCACGGAGCGCGTTTTGATTTTTGTTGAATTTTTGGGAAATTCTACGACGGTGGCGGAAAAAGCTTTTAAACCCTTTGAAGCCAGCAGAGAAATATGTCCGTTACAAAAAATAGCACAGCGAAATTATTTTAGCAACTCAGCTAGAAGTTTTTATGTCATTGACAAAATTACTAAATAAATAATGTTTACTATTAGAAATGGAGTTTATTCATGCAAGCTTTTTCATCTTATTTTTCAACTTACGGTGGTGCCTTTTTTGCCGCACTCGGTGTGGTTTTGCGATTTTTCTCAGCGGTATCGGTTCTGCGCGCAATGTCGGATCAACCGGTCAGGCTGCGGCAGCCCTATTAAAAGAGCAACCTGAGAAATTCGTCAGCGCTTTGATTTTGCAGCTTTTTGCCGAGTACGCAAGGCTTATACGCTTTTGTTATCAGGGATTTTTGATTTTCTTTAAAATCCAGCCTGAAATGGCTCTTCAGACAGGTCTAGCCCTCTTTTTGCCGCACTTCCAATCGGAATTGTTGGTTATTACTCTGCTAAATATCAAGGAAATGTAGCAACCGCTGGTATGCAGATTTTGGCAAAGCGACCTGAAGACGTCATGAAAGGGGTTATCCTTGCTGCTATGGTAGAAACTTATGCTATCCTTGCCTTTGTTGTATCTCTTTTGATGGTATTGAAATGTAAAATGAGACAGGGTTCAATGTCTTGAAACAAGATTTCATAGAAGGAGGCAGATATGGAATTTGAATCTCATTTGAGGGATTCGGTTTTAGAGCAGGCGCATGAAAATGGGCGGCAGCTATTAGCCGATGCTAAAGAGTCTATTGAGCGTGAAGCTAAAGAACAAGAAGCACGGTTGAAACAAGAAAAACTGCAACAGCGTGAGCAAGAAATAAAAGCGATCAACCGTCAGGTACAGCGTGAAGTGCAGCAGCTAGAAAATGAAAAACGTCAGTCTACTTTGGCGACCAAGCAAAGGGATTTTTGAAAGAATTATTTGCGGGAGGCTTATGAGCAAATGGCGACTTGGTCGGTCGAGCAGGGAGCAGGCTTTCTTGGAGCAGGTCTTAAAAAGTATCCTCAAGAAGAACTTGTTTTGACAGTTGGCTCACGGACATTGGTTAAATATTCGGCTGGACAATTGGAACGATTGTTAGAGCACTATCCGCACGTAAAATTGGCCTCCCTCTCTGTGAATGGAGAAGCAGGTTTTCTCCTTTCGCGAGGCAACATTGATGATAATTACCTCTATCGCAATTTAGTAGATTCTTTGTGGCAGGAGGAGAGTTATCAGCTTGCTCAGACGATTTTCCAAGATGAAGCAGACTAAGGAGGCGTTCTATGAATGAAAAGACCTTCGCTCAAGTGAATACAGAAATTAGCATTCGTGAGAGTAGCTTTTTAAGCCTAGCGCAGTACGAGCAGTTGTTGCGACTTCACTTCTGAAAGTCGGTCAGCAGCTTTGGAAGGAACGGTTTATAATCTGGATCATGAGCAACTAACAGACTTAAATGCGATTGAGAAGTTTCTCATGAAACATTTGTTTGCAGAGTATGCTTGGGCTTTTGAAGTTAGTCCAGACTCTGCTTTGGTGGAGTTTTTACGCTCAAATATACTTATCACAATCTTAAGGTATTGCTTAAGCACAAGGCGACAGGTTTGAATTTAAAGCATCTGTTGATTTCTGTTGGACCTTATCCTTTAGATATTTTGGAGCATTTGGTTTGCAACCTTTTCTGCTGAACATTGCCCTAAATTGATGGCGGATGAAATGGCGGCGACTTGGGCGGAATATCAAGATTATCAAGATGTACGCGTTCTGGAAATTGGAATGGATCTGGCTTATTTCAAGCACTTAAAAAGCTTGGAGTCTGCATTTGAAGATGAGCGGCTCAAAGCAACTGGTGCGGTTGACAATTGATTTTTATAATGCAGTAACAGTGCAGCGAGCGATTCGGCACCAAAAACCGCACAGTTTTCATGACACAGTTGTTATCAGATGAAGGCTCTTTGACGAGTGTAGAGTGGATTGAGTTGGCTGAAAAAGGCGATCTTGCTGGCTGGTTTTCCAAAGTTAATCCATTGGAATTTGACGCAGAACTGAGCACTTATGAAGAAAAAATGCGTTCGGGTAAGTTGACAAATCTTGAACTGGAATATTTGGCAGACTTGGTTTCAGTTTAAACTCTTAGAGCAAGGACGATTTGAAACAAGTGGTCCGCTTCTGCTGGTTCGTTATTTATTTGGAAAAGAGTTGGAAGTGAAGAATCTTCGACTTATTTTTGACTGGTTTGACGAACCAGCTTCCAGTAGAGATCATCAAAGAAAGGATGAGACCGATTTATGGCTCAGTAAAACTTATAAAATTGGTGTGGTGGGGAACCGCGATGCCATTCTGCCTTTTTCGCCTGATTGGTTTTCAGACTTTTCCAGTCACCGAAGCGACCGATGTGGTGAATACTTTTACGACGACTGAGCCGAGAAGATTTTGCTATTATTTATTTGACAGAAGACATGGCTGCTGAAATCCCTGAAACGCTGGCTTACTATGATAAGCAAGTGTTGCCAGCGATTATCTTAATCCCGACTCATAAAGGAGTAACAGGATTAGGACAGAGACGTATTCGTAAGAACGTAGAAAAAGCAGTTGGACAGGATATATTGTGAGGTTTTTATGAAAATAAATGAATTAGGCCAGCCCATTGGAGATGCCCTGCCGAATTTCAAACCGGGAGATTTGCCCAAGATGGAGCGACTAGAAGGACGGTATGTTATCGTTGAATGCCTGTCCAAGGACAAACATGGGGCGGATTTGTATGAAGTCTATGGTCCGGATTCTCCTGCTGACATGTGGACTTATCTCTTTCAAAATCCTGTTCAAAGTCAGGAAGAATGGTCGGCCTTGCTAGATCAGATGTTGGCAGCTCAGGATCGTTTTTACTATGCCATTGTAGACAAGGGAGGTGGCAAGGCATTGGGCACTTTTGCTCTAATGAGAATCAATCGTGGTAGCCGTGTCATTGAGGTAGGGGTCTGTGACCTATTCGCCCCTAAATTGAAACGAACCAGACTGGCGACAGAAGCCCAATATCTGTTGGCACGCTATGTTTTTGAGGAGCTGGAGTATCGCTCGCTACGAGTGGAAATGCGATGCACTCAATCAACCTTCAAGATACGCAGCAGAAAGGCTTGGTTTTATCTACGAAGGCACTTTTTCGTCAGGCAGTTGTTTATAAAGGGCGGAACCGAGACACTGACTGGCTAGCCATGATTGACAAGGACTAGCCAGCGGTCAAAAATTCGTTTAGAAAAAATGGCTAAAGCCAGATAATTTTCGATGAAAATGGGCAACAAATAAAAAAGCCTTGTCTGATTTTTAAAATAAGAGTATCAATTTTTGCTGTAGAGATAGCTAAGAAGGGTTTCAAGCTCACGGCAAGGATAGAAAAATAGCAAAAAAATCTCCCAAAGAATGGAGGAAGATTGTGAGTCAAGGAAAAGATTATAAAAGTTTCGGGTCCTTTGGTAGTAGCTTCTGGGATGCAGGAAGCGAATATTCAGGATATTTGTCGTGTAGGGCAATTTGCAGGCTTGATTGGGGAAATCATCGAGATGCGTCGAGATGAGGCCTCCATTCAGGTATATGAAGAGACCTCTGGGCTTGGACCAGGAGAGCTGGTGGAAACAACGGGGAGTCCGTTGTCGGTCGAATTAGGGGCCGGGGCTGATTTCGCAAATGTTTGACGGAATTCAGCGTCCTTTGGCACGCTTTTCAAACAGTAACTAATAGTGACTTTTTGGTGCGCGGAGTGCAGCTGCCTCATCTGAATCGTGAGACCAAGTGGGACTTTGTGCCTTGTCTGGAGATTGGAGCAGAGGTGACCGCTGGAGACATTCTGGGAACGGTTCAAGAAACCGAGCTGGTAGTCCACCGCATTCTGAGTGCCAATTGGTGTCAGTGGTCGTGTGACTAAGATAGAAGCGGGGAGTTATACTGTCAATCAGCCTGTCTATGAGATTGAACAGGCAGATGGAGCCGTTTTTGTTGGCAGTCTTATGCAGAAGTGGCCGGTTCGTCGAGGTCGCCCCTTTGCTCAAAAGCTAATTCCAGAGGAGCCTTTGGTGACGGGTCAACGAGTGATTGATACCTTTTTCCCTGTGACCAAGGGCGGTGCGGCTGCTGTTCCAGGTCCTTTCGGTGCGGGAAAGACCGTTGTTCAGCATCAGGTTGCTAAGTTTGCCAATGTGGATATCGTGATTTATGTGGGTTGCGGTGAGCGGGGCAATGAAATGACCGATGTGCTCAATGAATTTCCAGAGCTGATTGATCCAACGACTGGTCAGTCTATCATGCAGCGAACTGTTCTGATTGCCAACACGTCCAATATGCCAGTTGCGGCGCGTGAAGCTTCTATCTATACAGGAATTACGATTGCTGAATACTTCCGAGATATGGGGTATTCTGTCGCTATTATGGCAGATTCGACCTCACGTTGGGCAGAAGCTCTGCGGGAAATGTCCGGGCGTTTGGAAGAAATGCCGGGGGACGAAGGCTATCCAGCCTATCTGGGCAGCCGTATTGCTGAATATTACGAACGAGCCGGTCGGGTGAAAACCTTAGGGAGTGACGAACGCGAGGGAAGTATTACTGCAATCGGTGCTGTTTCCCCTCCAGGTGGAGATATTTCAGAGCCAGTCACGCAAAATACTCTACGGATTGTCAAGGTCTTCTGGGGTTGGACGCTCAGTTGGCACAACGTCGCCATTTCCCTGCGATTAACTGGCTTAGTTCTTACTCACTTTATCTAGATGAGGTAGGGCACTATATCAATCAGCATGAGCAGTTGGCTTGGTCGGAAAAAGTAACCAAGGCGATGAATGTTCTTCAAAAAGAGAGTGAGCTACAGGAAATCGTGCGGCTGGTTGGTCTGGATTCTCTGTCTGAAAAGGGATCGTCTCACCATGAATACAGCTAAAATGATTCGTGAGGATTACCTGCAGCAGAATGCTTTTGATGAGGTTGACACCTACACTTCCTTTAAAAAACAAGTAGCTCTGCTCGCTAATATTTTAACATTTGATGAGGAAGCCAATCGTGCCTTGAATTTAGGTGCCTACTTTTACCGAAATCATGAACGGTACTGTGGAGCTGCGAGATCAGATTGCTCGCTCTAAATTTATCCCAGAAGAGCAGCTGGATGCAATTTGTAATTTGGATACTGCTATTCGAGAAAACTTACATGATATTCTTGCCCAAGGAGGAGCAGACAATGAACGTGATTAAAGAATACCGTACCGTCAGCGAAGTTGTTGGTCCTTTGATGATTGTGGAGCAAGTTGAGGGTGTGCATTTTTAATGAGCTGGTGAAATCCAGCTCCATGACGGAACCAAGCGTCAGGGAGCAGGTTTTGGAGGTGCAAGAAGACAAGGCGATGGTGCAGCTGTTTGAGGGTTCCAGCGGTATCAATCTAGAAAAAGCCAAGGTTCGTTTTACTGGTCAGACCGCTTGAATTGCCAGTGTCAGAAGATATGGTAGGACGAATTTTTCAACGGTATGGGCGAAAGCCTATTGACGGTGGACCAGATATTTTGCCGGAAAAAAATACTTGGATATTGACGGTCAAGCCATCAATCCAGTCGCACGAGATTATCCCGATGAGTTTATCCAGACGGGATTTCGGCCATTGATCACCTCAATACTTTAGTTCGGGGACAAAAATTGCCAGTTTTCTCTGGTTCAGGTCTGCCTCACAAGGAATTGGCTGCCCAGATTGCTCGTCAGCTACGGTGCTCAATTCAGAAGAAAATTTTGCAGTAGTCTTTTGCGGCTATGGGGATTACTTTTGAAGAAGCCGAATTTTTCATGAACGACTTGCGGGAAACAGGGAGCTATTGATCGCTCTATCCTCTTCATCAACCTAGCCAATGATCCCGCTATTGAGCGGATTGCGACACCGCGGATTGCCCTGACTGCCGCTGAATATTTGGCATGAAAAAAGACATGCATGTTCTCGTCATCGCGACAGACATGACGAACTACTGTGAGCCTTTGCGAGAAGTATCCGCTGCTCGTCGAGAAGTGCCGGGGCGCCGAGGTTATCCGGGTTATCTCTATACTAATCTTTCCACTCTTTATGAACGAGCAGGGCGCTTGGTGGGGAAAGAAAGGCTCGGTGACGCAGATTCCTATCCTCACTATGCCTGAGGATGACATCACTCACCCCATTCCTGATTTGACAGGTTACATCACCGAAGGTCAGATTATCCTGTCGCGTGACCTTTACAACAGCGGTTATCGTCCACCGATTAACGTTCTGCCGTCTCTTTCGCGTCTTAAGGATAAGGGCTCTGGCGAGGGAAAGACTCGGGGAGACCATGCAGCAACGATGAATCAGCTCTTTGCAGCTTATGCACAAGGCAAACAAGCCAAAGAATTAGCGGTTGTATTGGGAGAATCCGCCTTATCTGACACCGATAAGCTCTATGTTCAATTTACCGAGCGATTTGAAAAAGAGTACATCAATCAAGGTTTTTATACCAATCGGACGATTGAAGAAAGTCTGGATTTAGGCTGGGAATTGTTGTCTATCTTGCCACGGACGGAGCTTAAGCGGATCAAGGACGACATGATTGACCAATATTTACCAGAAAGCAAGCAGCATATTTAAGGAGGTGAGCCAATGACTCGTTTGAATGTCAAACCAACCCGAATGGAGCTGAACAATCTAAAAGAGCGACTGAAAACAGCTACTCGCGGTCACAAACTCCTCAAGGATAAGCGGGATGAACTGATGCGTCGTTTCATTGAGGCTGTTCGCGAGAACAATCACTCCGCCAAAAAGTTGAATCAGCTCTGGTCAGTCACATGCAGGGATTTTGTATTGGCAAAAGCCTTAGAAAGCGACCTCATGGTGGAGGAAATTTTTGCTGTTCCTATGCGAGAAGTCAACCTTCATATCGAACAGGAAAATATCATGAGTGTGCAGGTGCCAAAAATGCATGCTCATATTGATAATCCTTATGGTGATGATGAGGGAGATGTGGTTTATAGCTATGTGGCTTCTAACAGCCAGATGGATGAGACGATTGAGGATATGGGCAACCTATTGCCCGACCTCCTGCGCTTAGCAGAGATTGAAAAGAGCTGCCAGCTGATGGCAGATGAGATTGAAAAGACCCGCCGTCGGGTCAATGGTCTAGAGTATGCAACCATTCCAGATCTCACAGAGACCATTCATTATATCGAGATGAAGCTAGAAGAAGCCGAACGCGCTAGTCTAGTAAAGAGTAATGAAGGGTGAAATAAAGATGTGAGAGCATTAAAAAAATCACTGAAAAATAGGCTGTAAAAACAATTTACAAAGAGAGTTCTGCAAAGTTTTTAGCCAGTCGACCTCTACGCTGACAAATTGAAATAAAATAATAACAAAAAGAGACGATAAATTCATCACATTTTATCGTCTCTTTTTGTTGATTGAAAAGAAGCAGCTTTTTCTGTGGTCATCTATTAGTATTCTTTGAAAAACTCATGATGTGTCGTTGGCTTCAGCCTGCCTAATTCTGCACAATCATCCAAAAATTCTCTTAAATTTCTCTGTAATAACGACAGCTTTTCCTATTTTTATACTTGAAGAAAAATTAAATCACACATTGTTAACTTCATTTTGTCATACTTACTGTTACCGACAATTCGGCTCTTTGATTTTTCATTACCTGTTAATAAGATTCACGCTTTTAGCAATATTTATTTTAAAAAGCTAAGAAGTTTCCACTTGACAAGTGAGTGATTACTTACTACAATGGGGAATTGTAGTAAGTAATCACTCATCTATTAGAAAGAGGTTTTTTATGGAAAAATTATTGGATTTACAAAACCTGATAAAAAATTTTGGCAGTCAGGTTGTTCTTAATCATGTTAGTTTCCATCTAGAAGCAGGGGAAATTGTTGGTTTAATTGGACCGTCTGGTGCTGGAAAATCAACGATGATAAAGACTATGCTCGGAATGGAAAAAGCCAACGAAGGGAAGGCGCTGGTTCTCAATCATCAGATGCCTAACCGGCGAGTTTTAGGAGATATCGGCTACATGGCACAATCCGATGCCCTTTACGAAAGTCTATCTGGGGCAGAAAATCTGGAATTTTTTGGAAAAATGAAAGGGCTGACGAAAACAGAACTTTCTCAAGCTATTCACCACGCTGTTCAGGTTGTTGATTTATCTGAACACCTCGATAAAACTGTTGCAGGGCTATTCCGGTGGAATGAAGCGTCGACTTTCTTTGGCAATTGCTCTTTTGGGCAATCCTCGCCTCCTCATCCTAGAATGAACCGACTGTTGGGATAGACCCCGCACTGCGTCGTCAAGTTTGGCGAGAACTGCGTCAACTCAAAACGGCGTTGGTATCCTAGTGACAGCATGTCATGGATGAAGCTGAATTAACAGATAAAGTTGGATTATTGCTAGATGGTAGAATAATGGCTTTTGATAGTCCTGCTAATTTAAAAATCAAGCTATCAAGTCAATTCCATCGAAGATGTTTTCTTAAAAGGCAGAAGGAGAATTATGATGAGAATTTTCGCGATTTCAAAAAGGTATTGACAGAATTATTACGTGACAAACGGTCTCTGGCACTTTTGTTTTTGGCTCCAATATTCATCATGTGGGTCATGAATATTGCTTTTTCTGCCAGTACCGATACGAATGTTCAAATAGCTTCCGTCAAATGTTTCAAATGCTGTTAAAAAGTCATTAGATGGTGTTAAACACATCAGTACTAAAAGGCTATAAAAACAGAATATGCAGCTAAAAAGGCTTTAAAAGACAAAAGGCAGATGCCTGCACTAGTTTATAAAGGCAAAAGAAAAATATAAGCTCACCTATGCTAATACCGATACTAGCAAAACCGCGCTAACGCGGCAGGCTGTTAAAAAGCACTCTAAAACAAGTGCAAATACAGGAATTGCTTCAAAAAAATCTCAAAAAGGCACAACAACAAGCGAGTGCAAAAGCAGCTCAAGCGAATAGATTGCCAGACCAATATCAAAAATAATAGCCAGTCTGATATGAGTGAAGCTAACCTTAATCAAACCAAACAAACTAATATTCAACAAACGACATTTGATATTTCTGAAGATTATATTTACGGCAATAAAGATACCACCTTTTTTACTAAGATGGTCCCAATCTTGATGGGCTTTTTCGTCTTCTTCTTTGTTTTCCTCATTTCAGGTATGACCTTGCTTAAGGAACGAACAACAGGAACACTTGATCGTCTTTTTAGCAACCCCAGTCAAACGTTCAGATATTGTCTTTGGTTACATTCTTTCTTATGGCGCTGTTGCAGCCTTACAGACAACTATTATTGTGTTGTCAACAGTTTGGCTGTTAAAACTAAAAGTATTAGGAAGCATGATAGATGTTATTTTTAGTCAATATTTTATTTGCCTTGGTTGCTTTATCTTTTGGATTATTATTATCCACTTTAGCGCAATCTGAGTTTCAAATGATGCAATTCATTCCTATCATTATTGTTCCGCAAGTATTTTTCTCAGGTATTATTCCTTTAGATTCCATGGCAAACTGGATCCAATCTATAGGAAAATTCCTCCCTCTTTATTATGCTGGACATGCGTTATCAGAAATTGTTTTACAAGGGACTAGTATCCTTAACCTAGAATCTGACTTATTTGCCCTCCTAATTTTCTTGTCTATCTTAACCGTTCTCAATATTGTTGGACTTAAACGTTATCGCAAGGTATAATAAAATAGACAAAAGTGAGGTAACTATGAACAACAGTAATATTTTACATAACTACAAAAAGAATGGTTAGAGCATCATCAAATGCCAGCTGGAAAAAGAAAACATTAGTTGCTGCCATTGAACTTTTTCTCAACAAGGCTATAATGGAACCTCTACTGCTCAGATCGCTGAAAAAGCTGGGGTTAGTCAGGCTACCATCTTTAAATATTTTAAAACTAAAAGTGAATTATTATCAGAAATTATGCAGCCTATGATTCCTGAGTTGAAGAAAGATTTTTCCGCGGCTTAAGAACTACCATCGTTTGGAAGAGACTGTTCATTTCATTGTTCAAGATCGTTTTTCACTTTTTAGCTCAAAATGCAGAACTCATTAAAATTCTTGTGCAAGAATGTTTGGTCAATACAGAATTACGAGAAGCGCTATTAGTTAACATTCAAATGTCGATCTTGACTGACTTTACTGACTATTGGCAATTATTAAAAAGCAAAAACCCTCAAATCAATTCTAATCTCAGCGGTATGGATGTTATCAGAACGAATGCTGGTTTGCTTTTTGCTTATTTCGCACAGCGTTTTATTTTAAATATACCAACACTATCGCAAGCTGATGATTTAATCCTTATTGAAAAACAAATCCTGTCTCTTTTTGACATTGAAATAAAAATGCTACAAGACTATGACTCAAAAATCAGAGAGGCATAGGCTTTATTGAAATAGGGCAAGCTCAAAGCGTCCACTGTGAGGAAATAGAGACAATCTAATCAGTGTCATGTCTACAATGGCATAGTATAAAAGTTCAAAGTGTCAAAAAACTTTTCGAGGTAGCTATATAAACACTGAGAATCTCCAACTCCACTCTCTCACATTTCCCATAAAATGCGAGAATTTTCTGATAAATCATGTTATAATAGAACAGACTACACGAAAAGGGACAGAAATTCATGACTTTTAATTTATCAATCAACGCGTGATGCAAACAATACGGTGACAGCCAGTCAGGCTATTTTGCAGGGGTTAGCAACGGACGGTGGTCTCTTTACGCCAATTTCTTATCCGCAGGTAGACTGGACTTTGCCAAACTCAAAAACGCTTCCTATCAAGAAGTTGCAAAATTGATTTTTATCTGCTTTTTTTAGATGACTTTACAGATCAAGAGCTGGATGACTGCATTAACAATGCCTATGACAGCAAGTTTGACACGCCAGAGATTGCTCCCTTGGTGAAACTGAATGGGCAATACAATTTGGAGCTTTTCCATGGTGCTACGATTGCTTTTAAGGATATGGCCTTGTCTATTCTCCCGCACTTGATGACAACAGCAGCGAAAAAGCATGGTCTGAAAAATAAAATCGTCATTCTGACGGCGACTTCTGGTGATACCGGAAAAAGCAGCTATGGCAGGCTTTGCGGATGTTCCGGGAACAGAAATTATCGTCTTTTATCCTAAAAACGGTGTCAGCAAGGTTCAGGAGTTGCAAATGACCACTCAGACCGGGAACAATACCCACGTGGTGGCTATTGAGGGCAATTTTGATGACGCTCAGACCAATGTTAAACGTATGTTTAATGATGCGGATTTTCGTGAGCGGCTAGCAGCGCACAAGTTGCAATTTTCTTCTGCTAACTCCATGAATATCGGGCGCTTGGTGCCACAGATTGTTTACTATGTCTATGCTTATGCACAGCTGGTTAAGACTGGTCAGATCGTAGCTGGTGATAAGATTAATTTCACAGTTCCGACGGGTAATTTTGGTAATATCTTGGCAGCCTACTATGCTAAACAAATTGGTCTTCCAGTCGGTAAGTTGATTTGTGCTTCTAATGAAAATAATGTCTAACGGATTTCTTTAAGACACATGTTTATGACAAAAAGCGTAGCTTTAAGGTAACGTCTAGTCCGTCTATGGATATTTTAGTTTCTTCAAACTTAGAGCGCTTGATTTTCCACCTGTTAGGAAATAATGCAGAAAAAGACAGCAGATTTGATGAAATCTCTCAATCAACATGGTCAGTATGAGTTGACTGATTTTTTGACTCAGCTATTTTAGAACTCTTTGCCGCAGAATATGCCACCGAAGCTGAAACAGCAGCTGAAATCAAACGAGTTTATGAAACGTCTGATTACATTGAAGATCCACACACAGCGGTCGCCTCAGCTGTTTATCAAAAAAATACCGGACAGCTACAGGTGATGAGACTACGACTGTTGTTGCTTCAACCGCCAGTCCTTATAAATTCCCAGTAGTGGCAGTCGAAGCTGTAATGGGACAAAGTGGTCTTAGTGATTTTTGAAGCTTTAGTAAAACTCCACGAGATTTCAGGAGTTGCAGTGCCTTCTGCAGTTGCTAACCTAGAAACCGCACAAATTCGCCATAAAACGACTGTTGCCGCTGACCAGATGCAGGCAGCAGTAGAGAGTTATCTAGGGCTTTAATTAAAAGGTATTATCAACGCTCAGCTGGTCAGCCAACTGGGTGTTTTATTTTGCAAAAAGTATCTATGTGGTTAAGATATTTGTAAGCTTGGTGCAGAAAAAGTGTATAATCAATATTAGGAGTTTTTAATAGATGACCAATTACAAAAAGATTTTTAAAACATCCTTTACCAGCTATGGTCAGAAAATTTTCTGCAAATGTTAATGGGAGTGGTGGATTCGTATTTAGTAGCGAGTCTCGGTCTCGTGGCTATTTTCAGGGAGTTTCAGTTTGCTGGTAATGTTATTACGATTTACCAAGCTATTTTTTTATTGCGCTGGGAGCAGCAGTATCCAGTCTCATTTCCAAGAGTTTGGGAGAAGGAGATCGAGACAATCTGAGCTTATCACACTAGCGAAGCCATTAAATTAACTCTGATTTTGAGCGTCTTTCTAGGACTTTTCTCGCTTGTTTTTGGACGCCAGATATTAGCTTGGCTGGGAACGGAGCCTGTCGTCTCCAATGCAGGTGGTCTTTATCTGGCTTTTAATCGGGGGAACGATTCTCCTTTTTGGGTCTGATGACTACGCTAGGCTCCTTGATTCGGGCAACTAGCAACCCTCGCATGCCCATGTATATCAGTTTTTAAGCAATCTGCTCAATGTCATTTTTCCAGTCTTGCGATTTTTTTATTTTTCCACATGGGAATTGTTGGGAGTGGCGCTGCACCATTTTAGCCCGTCTGGTAGGCGTTTTGATTTTATGGAAAGAATTGTCTCTGCCTTTTAGCGCCTTGAGTTGGAGGCTGGATTGGGACCTGTTGCGTTTATCTCTGCCAGCTGCTGGAGAGCGGCTGATGATGCGGTCTGGAGATGTGGTGATTATTGCCATTATCGTTAAGTTCGGGACAGATGCCGTCTGCGGGAAATGCTATCGGAGGTTCTGACTCAGTTTAACTATATGCCGGGCTTTGCGGTCGCTACCGCAACGGTTATGTTAGTGGCTCACGCAGTAGGACAGAGCAGACTTTTCAGACAGTTAGGGAAGCTGACGAAGCAGACCTACTGGCTATCTCTTGGACTCATGTTACTGGTGGCTCTGCTTATTTTTGCATTTGAGCAACCACTAACACATCTTTATACAAAAGGATAGTAGCGCTGTGACAGCTAGCTTGTCGGTCATTCTGTTTTTCACTTTTGGGTGTGCCCTATGACAGCAGGAACAGTCATTTACACAGCTGTTTGGCAAGGATTGGGAAATGCCAAGTTGCCTTTTTATGCTACGACTGTTGGTATGTGGCTGATCTCGCATTGTAGCGGGTTACTTTCTGGGGGTAACTCTGGGATTGGGCTTGCTCGGAGTTTGGACAGCCACCCTTTTGGACAATACCTTTTCGCTGGATTTTTTACAAATCATCTATCAACGAAAAATGAGGAGTCAAACATGACAAGAGCTTTTATTTGGGATTTGGACGGAACCTTGCTGGACTCTTATGATGCGATTTTGGCGGGGCTTAGGAAACCTATATGCACTATGGCTTGGATTTTTGACAGACCAGCTATCCATGCTTATATCTTGCAACATTCTGTTCAGAAATTACTGGAAAAAGTCGTAACAGAAAAAGGTTTAGATGCTGAAGAGATGAACCGTTTTCGAGGTCAAAGTTTGCAAGAGAAAAATGCTCACATTCAGCTCATGGATGGTGCTAAGGCTATTCTTGTTTGGGCGCAGGAAGCAGATATTCAGCAGTTTGTCTATACTCATAAAGGGAAAAAAATGCTTATCAAATTTTGGCGGATTTAGAGATTTTGGATTATTTTCACAGAAATTGTAACTACTGCTAATGGATTTGCAGAAAGCCCGACCCAGAAGGTGTGAACTATCTCGTAGAGAAATACCAGCTGGATAAGACAAAGCACTTACTATATCGGCGATCGGACGTTGGATGTAGATGTTGCCTTTAACAGCGGTATTCAATCAATCAATTTCTGCGATGATCGACCAAACATTAATCACAAAATCGACTATTTACTAGAGATTAAACAGATAATCCGTTAAAGAAAGGCAAAATATTTGCTTTTCTGTTTTTGATGACCTATAATTGACTTGTCAATAGTTGACTAGTCAATCAAAACCAGAAAGGAGAAAATATGGTTGCCATTCATCATCTGCTATATCAATTACATTTAACCGATCAAGCTATCACGCAACTCTTTGAGCAAAAATTAGAAATTAGCTTAACGCGGTACGAGATCTTGAACTTTTTATTGGACAATGCTCCATGTAGTCAAGTTGCTGTGCAAGAGGTCTTAAAAATTGATCCCGCAGCATTGACTCGGCATTTCAAACTTTTAGAAGAGCGCGGTTATGTTCAACGGAGCCGCAATCCCAAAAATCAACGAGAAGTCCTAGTGGATGTTACGAATGTTGCAAAAGAGCAGCTTCGCATGAGCCACAGACCTATCATGTAGATGTCAAAAAGCAAATGGAAAAAGTTCTCTCGGATGATGAGCAAAGGACGCTGAGTACTTTATTAGAAAAAAACTTGTATCTGGCTTAGATCAGATTACCGTGGAAAAACATTAGAAAGAAAGAAAATGTATGTCACTCATTACTACGATATTAGCTACAATTGTCGCACTGGAACACCTCTATATCTTTTATCTAAAGCATCGCTACTCAGTCAGACAGCACCAGCCGAGTCTTTAACATGACAAAGGAAGAATTGTCTCGCCCGTCCGTCACATCTTTGTTTAAAAATCAAGGGATTTACAATGCCTTTTTAGCTCTTTTTCCTGCTATATGGCTTGTATATTTCACATAATTTAGAAATTGTGACCATTTTTGTTTTGTTTGTCATTGGAGTTGCAGCTTATGGCGCTGTAACGGCTAATAAGAAAATCATCTTGACCCAAGGGCGGGACCTGCGATTTTAGCTATTCTAAGCATTTTTATTGTTTTAAATAGCACCAAATATTAACCATTATAAAAAAATATAAATTAACCACCGTTAATAGTTTGTGCTATAATATATAGTAGAAACAATTCTACAATAGAAAAGAATGATAGAAATGTCAGACAAAAAGGTTTCCTTAAGTGAAGTTAACTAAAAGCATTGCAACGCCTAAAAACGCTGGTTTCTTTTCGTACTTTATTAGCTTTTTCAGGGCCCAGGGAATGTTGGTTGCCGTTGGTTATATGGATCCGGGAAATTGGATTACAAGTGTTGTAGGTGGTGCCACCTATCGTTATTTGCTCTTATCAGCTGTTTTGGTTTCTTCTGTAATGGCTATGCAGTTACAACAAATGGCGGGAAAAGTAGGAATTGTCACAAGGATGGATTTGGCACAAGCCATTGCGGCTCATACGTCAAAGCCAGTTCGCTATCTCCTTTGGGTTATTACAGAGCTGGCTTTAATGGCAACGGACTTGGCAGAAGTCATTGGTGCAGGGATTGCACTTCATTTACTATTTGGCTGGTCTTTACTATTTTCGATTTTTGATTACAGTCTTTGATGTTTTTCCTGTTGCTTTTTGATGAAATTAGGCTTTCGTAAGATTGAAGCTATTGTTGGAACGCTGATTTTAACTATTTTATTGATTTTCTTATATCTGGTGATCCTTGCAAAGCCCGATCTTCATCATATTTTTATCAGGATATTTGCCAAATCTGGCAGCTTATCAACATACGGCTAGTAAAAATGGAACGTCCGTTTTGACCTTAGCACTAGGGCATTGTGGGAGCAACGGTCATGCCACACAATCTGTATTTACACTCTTCTATCGCTCAGACACGAAAAAGTTAACTACAAAGGCTAAACAATCTGTACATGAAGCTGTACGGTTTATGACGTGGGACTCGAATATTCAATTGAGTTTGGCTTTTGTGGTTAATTCTTTGCTGTTGATTTTAGGGCAGCATTATTCTTTGGATCATGCGGATAAAATTGGTGCTTTTTCTGCAATGTACAATGCCTTAAAAAGACCCTCAAATTGCTGGTGCTATTGCTAGTCCCTATCCTCTCAACGCTCTTTGCAGTGGCTTTGTTAGCAAGTGGTCAAAACTCAACTATTACAGGAACTTTAACGGGACAAATTGTGATGGAAGGTTTCTTAAACATGAAGTTACCACCGTGGTTTCTCCGCTTGGTAACCCGCTTATTAGCTCTTTTGCCAGTTGTGATTGTTGCTATTTTATACGGAGACAAAGAACAAGTGCTAGACAATCTTTTGGTCTATTCCCAAGTCTTTCTTTTCTGTCGCTTTGCCATTTTCAATCTTTTCCACTCGTATATTTCACCTCTAATAAAAAAGCTCATGGGCGAATTTGTCAACAGTAAATGGAATACCTACTTAGCTTATTCCGTTTCTATTTTATTAACTATTTTGAATGTAAAACTTGTGGTTGATCTGTTTTAAAAAATTTGTCTATCAGTTTCAATTTTTCTCTAGAATAAATGGCTTAAAAGCGCTATAATGAAAGAGGAAAGATTTGCACATATGGAGGTGTTAAAATGGACGAATTGAAAAAGTTTTGTTGGCAGGTATTGGATTGACATCTATGACCTATGATAAAGCCACTGAATTTGTTAAAGAATTGATTGCCAAAGGTCGCTTTGACGGTGGATGAAGGCAAGCAGCTTCAGTCAGAGCTAAAGCGCAAAGTAAATGAAAAAAACGGCTGAAAAGTCCAGAGGAGCAATCCGATGATGTATATGCCACCAAGCAAGATATTGAAACGACTAGAAGATAAACTAGATCAGCTACTCAAAGGACTTTCAAAAAAACAGAAGAATAATCTTTCCATGATAACGCAGTCACAACTTTATAAAGGCTGCGTTTTTTTGCTAAACTAAAAGTAGGATTTGAAAAGAAAAAAATTGATGATGACAAACAGGATGGAGGATAACCCTTATGGCAAACAAACGCTTACGAGAGATTCTAACAGCCTTTAGTGCAGTCGGCTGGTCCAATCTGAAAGATCGAAAAACCGTTGGATGAGAAAAAGCTCCCAAAGCAATTGCGAGAAGCTTTTTGAACAACTAGGACCCAGTTTTGTAAAAATCGGTCAAATTCTATCTACCCGTAGTGACTTATTGCCAGAAATCTATATCAAGGAATTAAGTAAGCTGCAAGATGATGTCAATCCTTTGGACAAAAGAGACTGTTATGGCTGCGATTGAGGACGAGTTAAAGCGTCCGATTGAGCAACTCTTTTTAGACGTTCTCGCAGGAACATTTAGCGAGCGCTTCCGTCGCACAAACTCATCGTGCTGTTTTTGTTAAATGGCGATGAAGTCGTACTGAAAATTCAGCGGCCGCACATTCAAGAGCAAATTACAGAAGACATTGCTCTTCTGGTTCGTTTAGCCCGTCATTTTCCCAAACATTTGCTGCCCATGGTGGATTTGCCAAAGATTTTGCAACAGTTGCAGACCACATTGTTGAACGAAATTGACTTTCGCAATGAAGCTAAGTACATGGATGAATTTGCCCGCTACAATCAAGAGATTCCTTGTGTTGGCGTGCCAAAGGTCTATCCAGACTTTACCACTCCGCACTTGATTGTCGAGAGAATACATTCCTGGTGTCCGCATCAACCAATATGCTATTTTACAAGAGGCTGGCTATGACTTAGAAGATATTGGTCAGAAGCTCATGTTGAGCTTTTTATCAAACAAGTCTTTAAAGACGCTTTCTTTTCATGGTGATCCACATCCAGCAATCTCTTGATCTATGAAGGAAAGATTTATTTTATTGATTTTTGGGATTATGGGGAGAATTGGAAACGGGTTTTTCGTATGTCTCTAAAACGACATGTTGTCTCAGCTTTACGACACAGGACATTGACTCGATGACGCAGGCTATTTTTAACCATTACGACGGCTAGTGAACCAATCAATAAATTGCAATTAGAGCAAGACGTTGAACGCATGCTAACCAAATACGGCAATTTAGAGTTAGGCTCCTTGTCTATTACAGATATGTTTGAGGATGTAGTAGCGATTTGTACGCGTCATCATTTGCAAGTACCGTCCCAGATGACGATCTTTGGAAAAATCAGCCTTGCAAATTGAAGGATCTTTTTCGCGAGTTAGCTCCTAATATCAATCTGATGACACTTGCTAAGCAATATTTCCTTGAAAATATGAAAGTCAGATATCTTGTACCAGACTTTGAGTTACGATTCTTTCTTAATCGAACTGCTCTACTTGCTGCGACATGGGAAAAGTATTCCAAGACGGCTTCATCAGCTAGTGGAGCAGATTGTGAATGGTCGCTTGGTCGTCAATCATGACTTAATTGACTACAATCAACGCTTTCGTCGTATCGAATCCGTAGCCAATCGTCTTGTACTAAGCTTTAGTCTTTTCTAGCTTTATTACTGACAGGTGGATTTTAACCCTCAATCCAGACATGCTGTTTCTTGGCAAAATTTCTTTTTGTCTTAGCGACAATGGTATTACGTAGTTACTCTATCTCATCATTCGCTCCACAAGATGAGAAGACAAAAAAGAGCGCGACAAGTTGAATTTTTGAAAATCACAACTTATCTCGTTCCTACAATCTTAAAATAGCACTATTAGAAATTAGACATTAGCATCTTGAAAGTTGAATTATCTTGTTTGAGGCTGAACAACAGTTCCTCTGGTTTCAAAGCTCTTTGTCTACTAAATCAACTACAACTTGCGAAAGCAGTACTTCTTCATTCATTTTCAAGCTCGGAAGAGCTGTGGAGTGAGACTATGAACTAAGAATTTTCACATATTAGTTCCGGTCTCACTCTTTTTCTTTATCTTCCAAATTATTTTAGTAACGATTAGTTTGTCATTAGAGGAAGCTTGGCTTGAAACGAACATAGTCCGTTAAAGGGAAATGAATCAAATTTAAAAAGTCTCGGAAAACTGCTCAGGCGGTGTGGGTTCAGGTTGGGTAATCCAAATTTCAATAAAGATGAGAATACCTCCAACAAGAACCTGCGATGCCTTTTCTTTTGAATGTTTTAATTTTGATAATCAATCGTAATGTGCTGCTCAATCCATTGACCATACGTATTTCTTAAAAAATCTCTCCAATAGGGATCTGCTGCTGTCTTAAAGAGACAACTGATTTGCCTTCGGTGGGTGTATGAGATGGAATAACCACTTCGCAAAAAGACAAAAGGATCAGGATAAACTTTCTTATCATAACCTTGAAAAATCAGTTGAAATTCAGCATCAAGCTCTTTATGAATATAATCTAGAATTTCATAATTTCCATTAAGATGGCGTTTGTAAATCGCTTGTCTTGAGATTCCTGCTTTTTGCACAATTTCTGCTAAAGAAAAAGTACGATTTCTGAGGATTTTCCATTGAAAGTTCAAAAAGCTTCTAAAATCTTCTCTCTTGTATTAAGTACCATCTTACTCTCTCCTTATACATATTTTTAATGTAAAAATATATGTAGTCTAGCAGAAAAATCTGGAAAAAGTTTACGTTTTGTAAACAAATTTACAATAAAAATGTGTATAACATAAATCAGCATAACTAAAACTGTATTTTTGCCTTAGATTTAAAGAGACTGACTTAAAATCAGATACTATCGGCATCACAATAAAGCAGGGCTTCTTAATCTCTGCTAAGGATTTACCTCCTACAGAGATTGCAGATCCAATAAAATATTTTTAAATAACTTATTTCAAAAACTTTACAGACTGTCAAGAAATACAGCGAGAATACAGGGCATTTTGATTGAAAAGTGCCATAAAGGGGGTTGCTATAATGGTCTTATTAGTGAGTCTTTGTACTGCAAAAATTCTACTATAGAAAGGAAATCGTAATGATTAAAAATGATGAATCTTGTTGGGGTAGCATTATTGTTGGCTTCGACAATCTATCACCGGCTAGTGCTGTTGCTCAAACGCGACGAATCAATCTTCAGCATTGACAGCTCAGATCAGAGACGAAAAAGGTTTGGAAAATTCGTCTAGAGAAGAAGAGACAGCTAAACAAACAACACCTTCTACTGACTCGACAGGCACAAATGAGCAGTTCTAGCCAAAGAGAAAAGGCTAATGCCTGCTTCTGAAAAATAAAACGGAAGCAAGTGCTGATTCGAGCCAAGTAAAAGAAGATACTGCTTCAAAGAAAACTGATAATGTGGGAGATGAAAAAGCAAACCAGGAGCACCCCTGCCTTAACACCTAGAAGCAGAAGGAAGCAGATGATCTTTCTAGCGCTGCAAATGCTAAAGAATGGAATGATGTTATCACAGAAATGTATGTGACAAACAAAGATGGAAACCTATCCCCCAAAGGTACAGATGTGAAAACTTTCCAAGTGTATGTAAAAATTTAGTCTTCCGAATAACACAGTTAATGAAGGCGACACCACAACTATTACGTTACCAGAAACTTTACGATTTCCAGAATGGATAGACTTTGAAGTTAAGGATTCAAAAGATAAAAGTTGTTGCGCATGCAAAAATCAACCCCATAACTAAAACGATTACGTTGACCTCATACAAAATATCCTTCTGAACATTCGGATGTTTTAGGAGAACTGTTCTTTTTATGCAGCTGTGTGACCATAATAAAGTTAAAATAGAAAAGACATAGATCTTGATTTTTAAAGTGGGTCATAAAACTAAGATTGGTGGAAAACTTCATTATCAAAGGCCCTGGAAAGAAAAATCGAAAGTATACTAGAAAAGTGCTTGCAGATGGAGCTAACAAAATCTCTTTTCAGTATGCTCTTTGCTATCAATAGAAAAGGTATTGATTTAAAAGAAGTCAATGTTCAAGATAGGCTGGACGACGATGCTAAAGAGTTCAAATTGATCAGAATAGTATCCGTATATATGAGTAAGATGGTCCCTGGAAAAATGGTGAGTGGAAACACGATAATGAAAAGATGTTACAACTAACCACCAGATAAAATGGATGATGATAAACGTGGCTTCCAAACTTACTTTAGGAAATATTGGGACTAAAGGTTACTATATCAGATATCAAGTTAAAACTAACTATGAACCGGTGGGTGGAGAAGCTTTTTAAAAATAAGGGCAAGGCTTTCTTCAAAAGATAAAAATTTCGGAAGAAGTCAATATCTCTTTTAGTATATCGAGCTGCTGGCTGGTTGCAGAAAGGTTATGTTTACTCAATGAACTCTGCATAAAAGAGAGACGAAAACAAAAACAAGCTTTTAGCTGAGTGCAAAATTAAAGTAATGCGTGACAGTAATGAAAGTCATTGGTGAGTATACAACAGATCCAAACGGTGATATTACAATTTCCTAATCTGTTAAAGACGATCATACGATTGAAGAAAGTGGGCTCAAAGGATACCAAAATCAACTGAAAAAGATTCAGTAGTTAAAGTCAACTGACTTTGGAACAGACAAAAGCTTACAGAAAAACAATCACTAATAAGAAAGATGAAAAAGTTTCTGCTCAACTTCAGGTTGAGAAAAGAGAAACTGATTGCTCGCCAACTGAGAGATAAAAGAATTCACGTTTGAATTGAGAGAAACAGGGTGAACAAACTCGATTCGAAAACAAAAATCAAATGATGCTTAGACGGAAAGTAACATTTGATGCTCTTGAATTACAGAAGAAGGAACTATAACATACTATTTCTGAAAAACGTGAAGACCATCCTGAAAAAGGGAATCCTACTATGATCCAAATGATATTCAAGTAACAGTAAAAGTCTCAAAAGGAATCAAGAAGGTGTCTAACTACTGAAGTCACTTATAAAGGTAAGGATGACAAAGGTGGGTTAGAAGATAAAAAGAAATTCACCAATCATTATATTCCAGATAAAACAAAAGGGAAATCTTTTGGTGAAGAAAAGAACTAACAGGTCGTAAACTTCAAGCCAGGGTGAATTTGAGTTTGACCTAAAGAGAATGGGCAAATTCTCCAAACTGTGAAAAATGATGCTGACGGAAAAGTTCAATTCAAAGATATTGAATATACTAAAGCAGGAACCTATGAGTATACCATTAGTGAAAAAGCTGGTGATGTTCCAGGAGTTGAATATGAAGCGAATCTTATCACAGACTGCAACTGTCAAAAGATAAGGGAGGAAAACTTGAAGTTACAAAGGTCACTTATTCGAAAGCTGGTGAGGAGACTAAAACTAGCACGAGAATCGCTACTCTCGGAAAGACTTATCGCTCGATTAGAAGTGAACAAAGTTCTTGGTACGTCATCTACAAAAAGACAGTTTGAGTTTGAGTTGAAGAGAGAAAGGTAAGTCCGATGTTCTTCAAACGGCTAAAATGATGCCAAGGAAAAAGTTCGGTTCAAGTTATTAACTACGAAAAGGCAGGTGGTACCTACACCATTACAGATAATGGTCTGACAGGGGTTTGCTGACTCTAGTCAAGTGAAAGTCACAGTTAAAAGTAACGGATGATGGTAAAGGAAGCTAAGTACTACTGTGACTTATGACGATGATAAAACGACCTTTAAACGAATACGTTCACACCAAAAAGAAATCACAGTACCACTGCAGGTGACAAAAGCCTTAACGGGTCCGAAATCTACAAGATGACGAGTTTGAGTTTGAATTGTGCCGATGGACAAAACAAGCTACTTCAAACAGTTATAAAGCGGATGGTACGATTCCTTTCCACAGCTCTTAAGTTCACCAAAAGCTGGTCTCATAACTATCTTATCAAAAGAAAAAGATGGTAAGGTTCCAGGGTGTTGACTATGATAAACAACCAATTAAGGTTACCATTCGTGTTCAACAAGAAGAGGATGGGCAGTTGGTTGTCAATATCGTCTACCTCGGTTTTTGACGAGAGCGGTATAAGAATTTCTAAACAAAGCTTTTACAAATAAATATACTCGCAGAAAGGTACCGATGCTACTTTCTCTGTCGCGAAGAAATTAACAGGTCGTGCTTTGAAGGGATAGCGAGTTTAACTTTTGAACTGAAAAGAAGACAACCAAGGCAGACGTTCTTCAAACCAAAAAGAATGACAAAAGCTGGCAAGGTTCAATTTGATGCAATCAAGTATCAAAACTGTTGGTACTCACAAGTACACCATTACTGAAAAATACACGATTGGGTGGTGTGACTTACGACACCAAGACCATCAAGGTAACAGTTGAAGTCACTGATAATGGTAAAGGTACAGCTTGTTTCAAAAGTAACCTATGAAAAACAATGACCAAACTTTCAACAATACATACTCTAGTCAAAGGTTAGTACACAACTAGGCGACTAAAGAACTGACAGGTCGTGCATTAAACGACCAGAGTTTCAATTTAATTAGTGGATCTGATGACAACGTTCGTCAAACGAAGAAAAATGCAGTCGAACGGTCGTGTTGCATGGATGCGATTGACTATACAAAAGTTGGCACTATCATCGTACACCATCAAAGAGAAAAGACAATGGCTTGGGTGGTGTGACCTATGATAAGAAAGAAATCAAAGCGACTGTCAAAGTTACTGATGATGGCAATGGTCAGTTAGTTGCCCAAAGTATCTTGTGATTACAGCTAATCCAACCTTCAGCAATACTTACACCTTGCTAAAGGAAACAACTGCGACATTAGAAACGAACAAAAGGTGCTAACTGGTCGCGACCTAGAAGCGAATGAATTTGCCTCTGACTTGATTGATCCAAACGGTAAAGTGGTGGATACCGTGAAACGCTAAAAAGCATGGTAAGATTTCATTTAAAGAGTTGACATTCAAAACAGCTGGAACTTATACTTATGCTCATTAAAAGAACAAGCTGGTGCTTTAGGCGGTGTGAAATATGACACCAAAAGTAATCAGCAACAGTCACTGTCACGGATGATGGTAAAAGTCAACTCATACAACAGTTGCTTGAGAAAACAGCAAAAACACCTTCACGAATACTTATTCAGCAGATAAAAAGCCACTGCAACTCTTTCTGCTAAGAAGCTATTAGAAGGTCGTAACACTCAAAGAAGGAATTTGAATTTGACGGCTGGGCATGAGACGATCAAGTTCATGCCAAACGAAGACAAATGCACAAGATGGTAGCGTCACTTTCGATACCATTGGTATACTAAGGTGGGTACTTATCACTGCACCATCACCGAAAAAGATACGAAACTCGGTGGTGTGAGAAATATGACATCAAAGTGATCAAGCGACAGTCACTGTTACAGACGATGGTCAAAAGGCCACTTAGTAACAAAAAGTTGCTTATGAAAAAGATGATCAGACCTTCAAAGAACACTTATTCCGCGCAAAACAAACGCAACTCTCTGTTAAGAAAGCCTTGACAGGTCAGTGCTTTGAAAGATGGCGAGTTTGAGTTTTGGAATTGAGGCAAGATGATAAAGTTACTCAAAGCAAGAAAGAATACTCAAGATGGTAGTGTCACTTTCGACACCATTGAGTACATGAAAAGCCGGTACTTATCATTACACCATCACTGAAAAAGATACAAAACTTCGAGGAATCACTTATGATAAGAAAGTCATTAAAGTTGCAGTTGAAGTGACAGACGATGGCAATGGTCAGTTGTACGCTAAAAGTAAGTTACGACAAAAACATCCAAGACATTTGAAAAATCGCCTATACTCCACCGAAGAAGGGCTTACCTCAAAGACAGGTACCATCATTCATATGTTAGCTATTTTCATTGGACTCGATTGTTTTGGCTGGTGCAGTTTATCTTATTAAGATCTTGATAGAATTAGCTTATAGGAAAAATATAAGTCTAAAATTGAAATCTAGTGAGAATTCTCTCAAGAAATGGGTCTCTCTTTAGATTTCCTTTTTGATGTTTAGGGAGAAATGGTGTGAGAAGCAATGGAAGAATTGAAGTCATTTTCTGTGAAAAATAGAAAAACAAAAGAAATTATGTAGAGAGCTTGAGGTGATTCTCAGGCTTTTTCTTATGAAAAAGCGCTGAAATTTTTCACTTGACTCTTATTTTTCTTTATGATATACTTAACTAGTAAAGAATTAACTGGTTAATCAGAAAAGGAGAAAAATGAGTCAGCTAGCACATGAAATTGATCGTTTTAAATGAAATCATTTTAAAATCCGAGAATCAACATATGATTTTTGATTGGATCTTGCACGAGTGGTATGCCATTGACCAATACTCAAGAGCATATTTTGATGTTGTTCTGAGGATCTTTGACAAATTCAGAGTTAGCGAAGCGCTGAGATATCAGTCAGGCGGCGGTGACAAAAAGCTATCAAGTCATTGATTAAGCAAGAAATGTTGGAACCTTTTTAAGATGTGAAAGATGCACGTGTTATTTTTATCGGTTGACCAGAATTAGCGAAGCCAGTTGCTGCGGAGCATCATCATCATCATCAGCATACATTGGAAATTTACGAAAAATTGCCAATCAATATAGTTCTGATGAGCAAGCAACTATTCAACAATTCTTAGAAACCTTAGTGGGGAAATCGGAAAATGAGATATATCACAGTTGAAGATTTGTCCTTCTATTATGATAAGGAGCCTATGCTGGAGCATATTAACTATAATATGTGGATAGTGGTGAGTTTGTGACTTTGACAGGTGAAAATGGAGCACAAAAACGACCTTGATCAAGGCTAGTCTTGGTATTTTGCAGCCTCGATTTGGTAAGGTGACGATTTCTAAGACGAGATACAGCTGGCAAGAAGCTGCGGATTGCTTATCTGCCACGCAAATCGCTAGTTTTTAATGCAGGTTTTCCCAGTACTGTTTATGAATTTGTTAAATCAGGTCAGTATCCACGTAAAGGCTGGTTTCGTCGTTTGAATGCGCATGATGAAAGAACATATCAAGGTCGAGTCTGGACGCCGTTGGCATGTGGGAACATCGAGACAAGCGGATTGGCTCGCTTTCGGGTGAGCAAAAGACAACGGGCAGTCATTGCGCGCATGTTTGCTTCGGATCCGGATATTTTTGTCTTGGATGAGCCGACAACGGGGATGGATGCTGGCAGCAGGATGAATTTTATGATTTGATGCCATAGTGCATCGGCGTAGCGAGGCTGTGCTGATGATTACGCATGATCCGGAGGAAGTCCGAAAATATGCGGACCAGCAATATTCATTTGGTGCGAAATCAAGATTCGCCATGGCGGTGCTTCAATGTTCACGAAAGTGACAAGGAGGAGGTGAGCACATGTTTAATTTGATTAACACGACTTTATGCAGCGGGCTTTTCTGGCCGTAGTAGCCATCAGGTCTGTTCTCGCCTGTGTTAGGAACTTTTTAATTTTTGCGGCGTCAGAGTTTGATGAGTGATACGCTCAGCCACGTGTCGCTTTCAGGGAGTTGCTGGCGGTGCTGGGCATCTCACCTACGATTTCAACGGTAGTGATTGTTATCATTGCGGCAGTCTTCTTAGAATACCCTGCGGACAATCTACAAGGTTTCATGGAAATCGGAACAGCAATTCTGATGTCAACAGGACTTGCCATTGCTCTGATTGTTATGAGTGGGGCGAAGTTCCAGTTCTATGAGTTTGGATCAGTATTTATTTGGCTCTATTGTCACGATTGAGTACGGAGCAGGTGATTTCACTCTTTATCATTGCGGCAATCGTGCTGGCGTGTAACCTTCCTCTTCATTCGACCAATGTATATTTTTGACCTTTGATGAGGATACAGCTTTTTGTGGACGGTTTTGCCTGTGCACCATGTCCATTCTGTTTTAACATGTGTGACGAGTGTTGCCATTGCCTCATGATTCCAGCGGCGGGTGCGTTGCTGGTATCAACCATTATGGTTTTGCCGGCAAGTATTGCCTTTGCGGTTGAGCAAGAACTTTAAATCCGTTATCTTGTTGGCAAATGTCATCGGCTTTTTGGGTATGATTGCTGGATTGTATAGTTTCTTACTGTATGCGAAACGCCAGCCAGCGCAAAAGTATTACCATTATTTTTGTCGGCGTATTTTTACTAGATGAGTCTATTATTTATCAAATAGGGTGAAAATAAGAAAATTGGTCTATTAGTAGCAAAGACTTACTAAGTCTCTTTTTAGTGGCTTGTTCCAATCAAAAAGTGCAAATGGGAAATTAAATGTTGTCACAACATTTTACCCAGTTATGAGATTTACCAAAGCAGAAGTGGCAGGCGATACTGCAATGTTAGAGATTGTTAATCGGTGCGGGGACAGAACCACGTGAATATGACCTTCTGCTAAGGCTGTCGCAACGATTCAAGATGCGAGATGCTTTTCGTTTATGAAAATGAAAACATGGAAACTTGGGTCAAAATTGCTTAAAACACTTGAAAAAGGTAAAGTCGATGTGGTGAAAGCAAGTGGAAAAATGTTGCTTCTTCCTGGTACAGAAGAGGAAGAAGACCATGATCATGGGAGCGAAGGACACCATCTCGAATACGATCCGCATGTGTGGTTGTCTCAAAACGTGCTATTAAAATGGTGGAAAACATTCGCGACAGCTTAAGCAAGAGTTATCCAGATAAGAAAGCGACTTTCCAGAAAAATGCAGCAGCTTATATTAAAAATTAGAAACCTGGATAAAAAGAATACGCTACTGGGTTGACAAAGTGCAAACAAAGAGCTTTGTAACACAACACGCAGCCTTCCGTTACCTTGCTTTGGACTACGGTTTAAAACAAGTTCCTATTTCAGGCCTTTCACCAGATAGTGAGCCTTCAGCAGCGCGTTTAGCTGAATTGACAAAAATATATTAAGAAAAACAATATTAAGTATATCTATTTTGAAAAATGCTTCTCAAGCATTGGCGTCTACGATCAGCAAAAAGAAACAGGTGTGAAGTTAGATGTCATCAATCCGCTTGAAAGTTTGACTGACAAACCAAGGACAGGGCTGACTACATTTCATCATGAAATCAACGAAAGCCTTGAAGAGACAACTGACCAAGAGGGCGCTGAAATTTCTGCTGAAAAGAAAGAAAATACGAAGACCGTTCAAAACGGTTACTTTGAAGATGGTATATTAAAGACCGTACGCTGTCTGACTACGCTGGTCAATGGCAATCTGTCTATCCATATTTGCAAGACGGAACTTTAGACCAAGTCTTTGATTACAAGAGCAAAATTAAGCTGGTAAGATGACAGCGGCTGAGTACAGCCTATTATGAAAAAGGCTATAAGACAGATGTGTCTCATATCAATATCACAGATAAGACCATGGAATTTGTAGTAAACGAGGCAAAAGAAAAATATACTTACAAAATATGTCGGCAAAACACACTTTGACGTATTCGAAAGAGTAATCGTGGCGTGCGCTTCATGTTTGAGCGACAGACCTGACTGCAGGTAAAGTATAAATATGTTCAATTTAGTGACTATAATATCTGCACAGCAAAGCACCACTTTCATCATTTCTACGGTGGTGAAAAGCGAAACCTACACAACGATTGGAAAGATTGGTAACTTATTGCCAACGAAATTAGTGGACAAGAAATCGCTCAAGAAATGACGCATTGATAAAAGACACAATTTCTATACAGAAAGATCGAGTTGAGTAAATCTTCTCGATGTGACACATTCTGATTACAGATGTAAACTATAAAAGAAGTGAAAATTACAGCTGTAATCAGAGAAAGAGATGAAAACAAAAATGGAACAACAAAAATATCAGTCAGGCAGAATGGCAAGTTAGTGCGTGTTTTGTGGGCAGTATCCTCATAGCAAGTACTGAGGTGGTGGGCGTTTAGAAACTGATTTTCGATTGGAAACCGGCTACTGTCAAAACCTTACTGAATCACCTGAAGACCAAAAGAGTTTATTTCAATGGAAAAGATTGAGGCAGGATTTTTACTATGATGCTCTGATCTTAGAAGATGAGCATTTTGAAAATAGTTGGCGGACCTTGCCGACAATATGTACAATACCCAAGCATGGTGATTTAGTAGATTTCAATACTGAAAGCAATCAATTCAGTCAAATGGTTGTCCCGGAATCTTGGATGTTGTAAAAGAAAAGCAAGTTCAAGCACCGAAGACGATTCAGTGCAATTGTCACCAGGTCAGTGTGCTTGTGGCGCGCATTGTCAAGATGAAACGAATCAATCTAAAATGGCGGAGTAAAAATGGGAAAAATGACAAAAAGAGTACAAATTGTCGGCTATGACCTGTGCAACTTGCGCGATGACCATTGAAATGGCGGTCAAGGAACTTCCAACGGTTTTGAGGAAGCTACTGTGAACTTGCGACGGATTGACAGTTTTTCCAAAAAGAAGGATTTCGCAAGCGAGGCAAGTCTTGAGAGCTGTAAAGACGGAGTTACCAAGCGGTGAAAAAGGGGAGCGGTCGGATTATGCCACAGGCTGCAGAGAGAGAAGAAACCGTGCGCAAAATGGCGCGTCGAGATTTAGGTTTGCGGCAGGAGCGACCGTGCCACTCTCTATATTTCAATAGGGAGCATGATTGGGCTTTGCCGCGCCCTCCTAGGTCACATGACGCGTCCCATTGCCTGTGTATTGGTGCAGTTTTTCCTTACTGCGCCAGCGAATTTGGGTTGGTCGCGAGTTTTATGTACGTGGTTTTTCGGAATTTGGCAAAACGGCATCGAACGTGGATAGTTTGATTGCTGTGGGAACGGTGCAGCCTTTCTGTATGTGATTTGTACTCGGTCGTTCAAGAAGTTTTACTCGGGGCATCATGCTTTTGGCACCAGTTGTATTTTTGAGATCAGTTGAGTGTGATTGTCACTCTTGTTTTGCTGAAAGTATCTGGAGAGCCAATGCCAAGGACGAACTTCACTGAAGCGATTCAAGTTTTGATGGAAGTTTGAGTGCCCAATCAAGCAACGGTTATTCGTTAGTCACGAAGTCGTCACGTGATTACAGAAGACATCGGGTTGGAGGTACGTTGTACCGGATCAAACCGGGAGAAGCGGCCAATGCCAGTAGACGGTGTGGTTATCTCTGGACAAACCTATGTGGGTGAGGTCTATGATGATCAGGGGAAAGATGTTCCTGTCGAAGATGTGGGCGATGTGATTGACCAGTGCCACTATATGAATCGAAACGGGTTCTATTGACTCTGAAGCAACTAAAGTCGTTCGGACAACCTATGTAGCTCAGATTGATTCGTGGTGGAAGGGAGGCGCAAGGGCTCCAGCGCCCTATTGCGGCTATGGCGAATAAAATCTCGCTCTGCTGTACGCCGATCGTCTTGGGCGGCGGTTTTGGCAGCTCTGTTGTGAGTACTTTTCTGGCAGGAGAGAGCCTGCAATTCTCACTTTCTATCTTTTATCGCGGTGTGGTGATCGCTTGTCCCTGCGCTTGGGCTAGCAGCTCCGACCAGCTATTATGGTAGGCACAGGAAAGGGTGCTGAAAATGGCGTCTTGATTAAGTCGGGACAGGCTCTTGGAAGCGGCTCATTTGTGAATGTTGTCGTTACCTGGATAAGACAGTGTACGATTACCGAAGAGCTCAGGATTTGACGGATGTGTTGACACTGTGATGTCACACGGGAGGAATTGCTGCATTTTGCTTGCAAGCTGAGTGAGCAGCTGTTCAGAACATCCATTGGCGGTAGCAATTTTGAAGCCGCTCAATCGATGAAGTCCATTATCATTTGGCACCGGTAACGATTTCCAAGCAATCTCAGGTAAAGGGATTGCGAGCTCAAGTAAAAGCGCAAGAAATTTGATCGGGAATGAAAGCTTGATGAGACAATACCAGAGATCGAGCTCCGCGAAGCATATCTCTGACTTTGAGTTTCCTTTATCTCATCAAGGAAAGGGCGGCATGTTTGTCGCAGTGGATGGGCAGTGGTCGCTGCAGCAGTCGGCTGAATCCAATCATAGCCGTGCAGCTATTGCTGATTGCAAAAATGGGCTTAGAAGTGGTGATGCTGACAGACCGTGAGGAAACAGCTCAGAAGCCATTGCACCAGAAAGCTGGTGTCGATCAAGTGATTGCAGAGAGAGCATGTTCCAGACAGCCAGAAAGCAGATGTCATGCAGACTTTGCAAAGCGCAGGGGAAAAGAGGTAGCCATAGTGGGTGATAGGAATCATGCCAGTGCACCTGCTCTGGTGCAGGCCGAAGTTGGGATTGCCATTGGTTCCTGGAACGGATGTGGCTAATGACTCGGCGACATTGTCTTGATGCACATAGCGACCTTTTTAGACGATGGTGACAGCCATTCGCCTCAGTCGAGCCACGATTAAGAAATATCAAAGATCTTTTCTGGGCCTTTGCCCTACAATACCTCTAGGAATACCGGTCGCAATGGGACTCTTTGCATGTATGTTGGCGGTCCGCTGCTCAATCCTATGCTAGGCCGATCTGCCATGAGCTTTTAGCTCGGTTTCTGTCGATCGCAATGCGCTGCGTTTGCGCGTTTAAATAGAAATCATAAAGAGGGTGTCATCAGTGATCATCACTGTTACTGAAAACCTCATCTTGCCAAAATTGCGTGAAGCTTGTGTCACCGAGCACTTCCTAAAGAATTGGAAGAGTGTACGGACGATTCAAATCGATTTGAGATACAAAGGTTGCGACAGCCAACCACCAATCGTACGCATACGGTGCAGAAGAAGATTGTCAAGCAACTCTGGCTAAAACGATTTATAAAGTTGTTAATGTTGCATATGAGGCTGAGCAAAAGTGCTCACCAGCTTCTAGCCAAGGGTAGTAATAAACCCAGACGCAGCTTCGACAATTCACTGAATTGTTGAAGTCGCGAAATCAGCTTGCTGCAACGAGTCACTATGATTGCGCAGCACTGCTTTGTAATTGGCAATCTGTTTTGCGAAGCAGAAATGTCCAAAGCTGTTCCGGCTTTTTCCAGCTCGGAAGAGGCACATAATTACCACTTGCGGGATGGGACCACGAACTAAAAATCGGATTTACAGTTCTGTTTCCACCTCCCGTGGCTAAATCAATCGCTTTCTCAAAAGCTTTGAGAGCTGACTTCAACACTAATCAAGCGTACAGATGTGTGAAAAGTTAAACGAGTGAGCATGGAGCATGAGACGACTTTGCTTTTTGCGGATTGTACAATGGATCGCCGACGATAGGAGTGTCCGTGATGAGCAAGATGTAACACCGGAATTTGGTGGGTTCGCCAGTTTAAGTTGACAGCTTGATCAAAGACGATCGTTGTTTTCCAAGTACTTTTGAGCTTAGTGACCTGACGATTATAACAGCGTATTGACCGTTTTATTTATCCACTAGCCGTTTTCGCCGATCGTGATCACGACTCGATTTTATCTGTATAGATGTGACGTTTTGAAATGCTCCCTTGTGTGAAACCCAATATTCACGCGAAATTTCCTTGTTTTCTAGCAATCGATTTAAAAGATTGGCAAGGTAAAGATCTTCGCAGAACAACTCCGCTTGTTTCCTTGTCTAAAGCGATGATCTGACATAGCAAATGTTTCCAACATAAGCAGAGACATGATTTAGTGCCAACTCCGTGGGTACATTGGCATGTGTTTCTTTATACGGGCTTCGAGGTGACGATGGTGATGTGTTCATCTTGGTGGTTCTTCCACCAGGCTAGCATGCCCGTGCAGAAATGACTTTCTGTGGATAATCTGCTTCGTCAAAGATCAGCAAAGTCGCATCATGCTGGATGGACAATCCGACTTTCTGCGATTGATGGAGTCATGGTTTGACAAGGACGTGTAATGCGCAGAAAATGGCGGAGATCTTTCGTGGAATCAAAAATGTTCTTCCAGCTCTTTGACTGTCATCTCCTGGCAAACCTTGTGGAATCGTGATCGTAAAGTGCATATAGTTGACCGTAACAAAAATAGCCGATTGATTGAAAAATAAGCAGCTCGAAGATTAAAATAATTTCTTAGGAGTTTCCTAAACCTAAACGCTTGAATCCAGAGATCCTTTCTTGTCTGGATATGGAGAAGGTGATGAGAATAAGGATATGATGAAAAATTTAAGTGAGTTATTTGATAGTAGTGAATCATTTAAAAAGGAAAGTCCTAGAGCGCAAACATCGAGAGAGAGTGACAGAGGGTTGAAGAATCTGAGCCGCATTTGAGCCGATCTGAAGAAAGTGCGGACCCGATTTCTCAGCACCCATTTCGTCGATTTTGGCGTCGCTATCACCTGACGAGGTGTCTTAATTTTGAGGACTTGGTTTTGGTTTTACGGTGACAGGAGGTTTATCTCTTTTATGTTTGCCAAATCCACTAATGTGAATGATTTTGCAGGAAGTAGCGTTGAAAGCGACGACATCAATTGTATGATGGGGACGGCAGCAGGCAGTTTCGTCGGGGCAAAGGAACTTACGTGAGTATTGTCCCAGATTAGCCGAACTTACGCAACATGCCGTCCATTTGCGACAGAAGACCGTTCCTTTTATATATATAATAGTGGGATTAACTACGAGATCGTTTTATCATGGCGATTTTTGACGGCAGGACGTTCTGCGGTGGCTCCACCATTGCGCAACAATTGTACCAAAGTGACTTACTTATCTCAGGATCAGACCATTGAGCGGCGGAGAAACAAGGAATTTTCCTGCGCATGGAATTAACCAGATATATATAGTAGAAATCGAGATTCTCACCATGTACCTCACAGAATTCTTACTTTCCAGGAGTGGTGTGTGTGCGTGAAAGATGCCTCTAAAATATACTCGGCGTATCTGCAACCCAGCTGACGCTAGATCAGTGCTGCCACCTTGGCGGGCATCGTAGGGACCGAGGCTATACAGTCCATGCTACTATCATCGCAAACCAATCGGCGCAATACCGTCTGCAAAATACTTGGTGAGCAGCAGCTATATCGATCAAAATACTGCACAGCCAAGCAGGCAACCGTGAGCGTTTCGGCAGTCAATTGGTGAGATGCCTGCAGGAAAATCAGCAGATTGTCGCTGCGTCTTATTTCTGATGCACGGTTATCAATGAAAGCAGTTCCCGAGATTATGGCTTTGACAGAAGCTGATATTGTTAATAACGGCTACCGCATTTACACAGAGACTGAATCGAGAAATTACCAAAGCTGGCATGCAAGTCATCTATGATCGCGAAGATTTATTCCGCAAGCAGCCGATGCAGACGCGCAGGCAATCGAGACAGCGATGGCGCTGTGACCCTAAAAGCCGGGAGGTGTTCGCGCGCTTGTCGGGCAAATCAATAGTGCAGTGCCAATTTCAGAAGTTTTAACTATGCTACACAATCTTCAAAGAAGCCCTGGCTCGACTGTTAAGCCCTTGGCGGTTTACAGCCTCACCACAGTTGCAGCAAGGTTGGTCCATCAATAAAGAGAGTTGGACAATGCTGCAATGACTTACGGAAATTACACCGTGGTAACAACTATGGTGCAGATTCAATCAGAATCCGACGGTGCGTGTGTCCGGCTTTACAGCGCAATCCTTTAAATATTCCAGCGGTTTAACACTGCTAATGAGTGGGACTGAGTTTTTGCGAATATGGTAAAATTTGGCGTGACATGATGAATAGAATGGATCAGACCCTTGGGGTTGGCTCTCCGGTGAGTGGCGTAACCACCAATCCGCTACAAAATGGCTGCAAAGCTTCTACTCGACTTTGCCAATAATAGTTGTTTATGAATGATGCTCGATGCAGTGCAAAATTGCGAAAATGCTGAGTGGACAGACGTGGTCAACTCGCTAAATCAACTTCAACACGAGTGCTTAACCGCTCAACAACAAGATGACCAGTATGATGCTGGGGAACGTTTACCAATGGTACTGGTGTGTGCATGCGGCCTTACGGCTATGATGTGGCTGGGGAAGGGCAAGACGACAGGGGCAGACTTTAACCCAGATTTATCAAGGAGACCAATGGGTTAGTGGTTACACGCATAGATGGTGGTTATCAGTCAGTGGCTAGGTTTCCCAAAGACAGATAAGAAAATCATTATCTGACAGGCACTAGTGCCAATGAAGCTTCAGCTACTTTTCCGGTGATAAGCAAAATAAGTATCCTACTAGCGCTACAAAATGGTACAGAAGTTCGGTGATGCAATGCCTATGCAAAATGGCATTGCGCAGTTTGATGCAGAATCATTTACAAATGATACACACTTGATCAGTGACAGTAATCGTTCAGATGTGTGAAAGATGTGCGAAGATAAAGCCATAGAAATTTGGTTGAAGCCAAGCTAAGAAACAGTGCAATCTGAAATTTCCTGAAAAACACAGAATCTTTGGGACACGGTTAAGAGTTGGTTCCAATAAGACTTGCATCCAAGAAACGGCTTTCTTGATATGACATAACTAAGATGGAGCGTTATGGCGCACTAGCGAGGTCTGGCGTGCACGGTGTGGATCGAGAAACTATTCAGTCAAATTGGTAGTACGCCAAAACCAAAACGATCACGAGTGATAAATATTGGCAAAAGCATTGCAGTAAAATACATTTTCGATTCACCAGAAACTAGATGGGGAGAAAGTTGTGAAATCGTAAAGGATACATTTCAGAGTGATACCAAAAGATACAACTTGGTAACTAGAAACGCAAAGCTGGAGTGAATTTTTATCCTCGAGTCGCTGGAATAGCACAGCTTTCTTTGTCGTCATTATTTATCTTTCGACTTTGCACTCGTCACAAGAGGGTTTGGTACGGTGTTGAAATCTCTTTTAATGTTTTAGCCTGCTTGTTGTTTTTATCCAAAGTGAGCTTTATCCTCAAAGCTGGTAGTAAAAAGGTGCATTGCCATTTTGTGGGTATAATAAGGGCTAGAAAAGAGACCAAGCCCTCAGCTTTTTATTTAGGAAAGGAGAGAGACGATGGACGGTTTGATAAAAGGCTGGTTTGTCTTTGCAGACATACTCAGGATATGAAATAGTAAAATGAAAATCTTTTACAACGATGCACTGAAACCTATAATATAGTAGAAAATATTTTGCGTGATGAAATCATAACGTCAAAACAGTATACAGTGGAGAAAAATGGAAAAACCAGAAGAAGTTGGATCCCTTCCCAGAGTTGCGTCTTGGTAGAAATGGTAGATGACAGATGGAAGCGTGGTTTTTGTCGTGCAGACTACCAAAACGTAACAGGCTTTGTCGCTCGCACGAAACGCTCTAAACGACACCACTATTTGGAAGGAAAATTCGCACAAATCTTGATTTCAATGGGACAAACCGTTCAGAATTTGACATCGATGCGAGAGTTGGCGATACAGTTCGGATCATTGACGTGAGCTTTGTGCAGATGTACGGGTGAAAATCACCGAAAATTGACAACAACAAGAAAAGTGAAGATGATTGTTCGCTGTTCGGAAATGATACGAGTTTGCCAGTGATCTGACCCGAGTGCCAATTATAATAAAGAAGTGAGCTAGAAAGTGATTTTTGCTGGTTATTGAGTTTTAGCTCACTTTTGTGTGCTATTTGATGAAAATGAACTCTTGTTGATGTTTGTCTAATTCATCACCAATTTTATTATGAGCTGACCTGATTAGCCAGACAAAAAATCAAAAGCCCGATGTTGCAGACTTTTCATTCGATTAATTCCTGTTAAATCAGGTTAGAGGGGTGGAGGGAGTTTGAACCGGCGATCAGCTTTTGCAGAGAGTGCCTTACCACTTGGCTATACCGTACAACGTTTATTATTTTATCTAAAATCGTTTTCGTAGTTGGGTTGATTTCTCTTGTAAAATTTTTAGTTTTTCGATTGATTTAATCGTTAAAGTGGTGAAATTATCATTTTGATAAGCCAAGAAAGAAAAGTTGGATGATGGTTTTCTTTAAAGATAATAATAAAGGAGATGACAAACTGAATCAACCAACTAAAATATATCGATGCCATCTTCTAGTAAAGTCATAAAGTTGATTTCCCGTTACTTGCTTCCTTTTTAATAATTGTATCCATCTCATATGACAAATTTCTAAAATTAGAAGTTCCTTGTTGCAGCCATGAGACTTCTTCCAGCAATGTTTAGCCCTTGAAAGAAAGAAGTTTAGAGAAAGGGTAAAAAGATGAGAGTAGTATGACAGAGGTCGAGGAGATGATGCACTAGATGAGTTTGTCGCTTGAGGGGCGACAAAGACCTGTACAGCGAAACAAGACGAACCAGTGTGCGGGCGACTGTTGAAGCAGTCCGTCAAACGTGGAAAACAATAAATCTGTCGGTGGCAGAAATGGTGAGCTCAAACTTTACCGTTTGATCACGGCTCGCAGGACCGAACACTGGCGGCGTGACTAATATACATGCCAAGTGGGACGCACAGTCTATGCACCGTAGCTTGCTACACCATAGACAGTGAGGTTGCGATTTCAGGTGTGAGTAACGTAGGTAACCACTGCCTGTGAGAGAGATAACTTCGGCCCAGAGCGAGTGGCTAATGCCGCATAACGGTATGTAACACATGTTGGAGTGCTTGAAAGAATGCAATTGCATCGCTGGTAGATGGACCTGCGTTGTGTGTTAGCTGGTGGGTAGTGATGGCACTTACCTGAGCGACGATACCTTAGCCGGGCACAGTGATCGGCCACACTGGGACCTGAGACGGACACGGCCCGGACTCCTGCAGGAGCAGCGATGCTGTGAAGTCTTCGGCGAGAACCCTGAGCCGAGCAACGCCGCGTGAGTGAAGAGGTTTTCGGATCGTAAAAGCTCTGTTGTTGGGAAGAGCAAGGTGTGAGAATGGAAAGTTCATGCATGGCGCACTTAACCAGAAGGACGGACTGACTACGTTGCCAGCAGCCGCGGTAGTACGTGGGTCGAGCGTTGTCCGGATTTAGTGGGCGTAAAAGCGACGCGCAGGCGGTTAGAAAAGTCTGAAGTGAGAGGCAGTGGCACAACCATTGTGAGACTGAAACTGTTTAACCCAGGTGCAGAGAGGGAGAGTGGAATTCCATGTGTAGCGGTGAAATGCGTACTAGATATATGGAGGGGCACACCGGTGGCAGCGCTCTCTGGTCTGTAACGGCCGCGCTGAGGCTCGAAAGCGTGCAGGGGGCGAGGCAGGATTGAGACCTGCACAGTGGTCCACGCCGCCGTAAACGATAGGTGCTAGGTGTTGAGGTCCTTTCCGGGACTCAGTGCCGCTGCTAACGCATTAAACGCACTCCCGCACAGGGAGGTACGACCTGCAAGGTTGAAGCTCAAAAGGAAGGTGACGCACGCACAAGCGGTGGAGCATGTGGTTTAATTCGGAAACCAGCGCGAAGAGAACCTTGCCAGTCTGTGACATCCCGCTGACCACTCTAGAGATAGGAGTTTCCTTCGGGGCAGCGGTGACAGGTGGTGCGTGGTTGGCGTCATCAGCTCGTGTCGTGATGGATGTTGGGTTAGAATCCACGCAGCAGGCGCAACCACTAGTGATGGTTGCCATCGTGAGTTGGGCACTCTGGCGAAGACTGCCGGTAATAAACCGGAGGAAGGTGGGGATGACGTCGAAATCGTCATGCCTATATGACCTCGGAAGCTGCACACGTGCTCCGATGGCTGTGTACAGCGAAATCACCAAGCCGGTGACAGCAAGCTAGTCTCTGAAAAGCCAGTCTCAGTTCGGATTGTAGGCTGCAGCTGCTCACGCCATGAAGTCAGAGTCGCTGGTGATCGCGGATCAACGCACCGCCGTGAATACGTTCTACGCGCCCATTGCACACCATGCCCGTCACACCACGAGGAGTTTGGCAACGCCGAGGTCGGTGAAGGTAACCGTAAAGGAGCCAGCCGCCTGAGGTGGGATAGATGATTGAGGGTGAAGTCGTAACACTAAGGAGTAGCCGTATCGGAAGGTGCGGCTGGATCACTACCTCCTTTCTAAGGACAGAGCGATGAGGTTTGTCTTGTTTAGTTTTGAGGAAGGTCTTGTGGAGCCTTAGCTCAGCTGGGGAGGCGCCTGCTTTTGCACGCAGAGGAGGTCTCAGCGGTTCGATC
>BNJU01004621.1_pt1 | contig 83304 bp, 76 predicted proteins | sample 8539281 | NCBI WGS metagenome assembly BNJU01 (sample SAMD00202456, study PRJDB9452) | human saliva metagenome | isolation source: human saliva | place: Japan | reverse complement strand
AAAATATTACGGATTGCGATGCTAACAATGGGAAAAACGCAACACCATTTCAGGGAAATTCGTGGACACGGGCACGATAAATCGGCCCCTGACGCCTACGGGGTGAACGTGGAAAACACATCTCCATTCAAAAAACATTACCAAATAGAGGAACGAAATATATACACAGCGTGCATTCCACAAGGCTTATTCATTACGCAATATATACGCGATGTGCATTCCGAAAGGCGTAGCCGATTCATCGCGCCCACATCATCAACAAAAACAATTGGTTGTAATCTGCAAAATATTACGGATTGCAATGCTAACAATGGAAAACGCACACCCATTTGAGGCGAATTTCGGGGACACGGGCACGAAAAATCGGTCCCTACTGCGGGTGAATGTGAAAAACGTGGGTGAACGTGGTAATACATAACGAAATGGGTAACGCAAAAATATATCAACGAACATTCCGAAAGGGGTTATTCATTACGCAATATATAGCGCGTGCATTCCGAAAGGCGTAGGGGCCGATTCATCGCGCCCACATCATCAACAAAAACAATTGGTTGTAATCTGCAAAATATTACGGATTGCAATGCTAACAATGGGAAAACGCAACACCATTTAGGCGAATTTCGGGGACACGGGCACGAAAAATCGGTCCCTACGCCTACGGGGTGAACGTGGAAAAACGTGGGTGAACGTGGCAATACATAACGAAATGGGTAACGCAAAATATATCAACGAACATTCCGAAAGGGGTTATTCATTACGCAATATATAGCAGCGTGCACTCCGAAAGGCGTAGGGGCAGATTCATCGCGCCCGCATCATCAACAAAAACAATTGGTTGTAATCTGCAAAATATTACGGATTGCGATGCTAACAATGGGAAAACGCAACACCATTTAGGCGAATTTCGGGGACACGGGCACGATAAATCGGTCCCTACGCCTACGGGGTGAACGTGGAAAAACGTGGGTGAACGTGGCAATACATAACGAAATGGGTAACGCAAACTATATCAACGAACATTCCGAAAGGGGTTATTCATTACGCAATATATATAGCGCGTGCACTCTGAAAGGCGTAGGGGCAGATTCATCGCGCCCGCATCATCAACAAAAACAATTGGTTGTAATCTGCAAAATATTACGGATTGCAATGTCAACAATGGGAAAACGCAACACCATTTCAGGGATTTTCGTGGACACGGGCACGATAAATCGGTCCCTACGCCTACGGGGTGAACGTGGAAAAACGTGGGTGAACGTGGCAATACATAACGAAATGGGTAACGCAAAATATATCAACGAACATTCCGAAAGGGGTTATTCATTACGCAATATATACGCAACGTGCACTCCGCAAGGCGTAGGGGCAGATTCATCGCGCCCGCATCATCAACAAAAACAATTGGTTGTAATCTGCAAAATATTACGGATTGCAATGCCAACAATGGGAAAACGCAACACCATTTAGACGAATTTCGTGGACACGGGCACGATAAATCGGCCCCTCATGCCTACGGGGTGAACGTGGAAAAATATATTATCCATTTAAAAACATTACCAAATAGAGAACGAAAAGATATATCAACGAACATCTCCAAAGGGGTTATTCATTACGCAATATATACGCAACGTGCACTCCGCAAGGCGTAGGGCAGATTCATCGCGCCCGCATCATCAACAAAAATAACCCATTTTGGCATGCAAAATATTATGAATTGCACACCAACGGTGGAATGCGCAACACCATTTCAGGAAATTTGTGACACGGGCACGATAAATCGGCCCTCTACGCCTACGGGGTGAACGTGGAAAAACGTAGGTTATGGTGAATATACAATGAAATTGCAATGCAAACAATGGGAACAAAATATGAGAAAAACAATGTTGTGTAACTGTTTGTAGACAATGCTTTGACGAAAACCACCTTTTTGTGTTAGAAGTATGGTTTTTGCGTGCAAAAACCATACTTTTTACATTGTAAAACCCCTTTTGCATTGCAGAAGGGGAACTACATTACTCTTTGTGATTGTTCTGTTGTTGTTTTCGCCACTCATCATCACGTATCCGCATTAGTTTTCTTACTGTAAGCATATAGTTTACCACTATAATAGCAAGTATAACTATTGCGAAAACTGTGGACGATTCTGATTTTCATATCCCACAACGCCATAAGAGCCATAACCAAACCTAACGATGTTAGTTCTATGGCAAACACACGATAGAACTTTGATACCACTATAGCCTCTCGAACGTTTGCAGGGTGGAAGTCGTTGCTAGCCCAACGCATACCTGGCCGATACGAAATGTAGTGTGCTATTGCCGCAATAATAGTAAAACAAGTAGCACAGTAATAATTACTCCATTCTTTCTGTGTGCATTTGTTGCCATAACGCCTGCTATCCATGCAAGCAGAAGCATAATTGCCGACACCACTTCGTATAGTGTCGATTCGGTAGTACGAGGTAAACGTAAATTTTCAATTGCTGTTTTCATTGTCGTATTTGTTGTTTTTGTTTCGGCTTTGTCTCTTAGTTGCTGCTTTGGAAGGCGGTGTGCTTTGCGCAGAGCTTCGGTTATTATCCACTGTAACTGTCCGTTTGTGGAGCGAAACTCATCGGCAGCCCACTTCTCTATTGCCCCCATTGTGGTAGCATCTACCCTAAGAATAAAGCTTTTTGTGTTATTTTCTTTCTTTGCCATATAGTTTTAGCTTATGCCAACAACACGTTTTTACAGTGCATAGGCACGGCACTCGGCACGCGCTTATATATATAAGGTGTGGGCAGAGTGCCTCTATAATGTTTGGTTTACATATTCAGTGTGCCCGAATTTACCACTGGTTGGGTGGCGTTTTCGCCACATAGCACCACCATAAGGTTGCTCACCATAGCCGCTTTCTTATCGTCGTCTAAAGCCACAACGTTCTCTTTGTCTAGCTTTTTCAGTGCCATGTCTACCATAGAAACCGCTCCTTCCACTATTTTTTCGCGGGCAGAGATTATGGCAGAGGCTTGTTGGCGACGCAACATTACGGCTGCTATCTCGGGAGCGTATGCCAAATAGTTAATGCGAGCCTCTATAATTTCTATTCCTGCCATATCTAATCGTTCGTCAAGCGTCTGTTCCAACAGTTTGTTTATCTCTTCACTGTTGTCTCTAAGTGTCTGTGCTGTCTTGTCATCGTCGGTGTTATCGTATGCATATTGACCAGCTACGTGTCGCAAAGCCGCATCGCCTTGTATGCGAACAAAGCGTTCGAATGCCATCATAATATTGCTTACAGGATTAACTTTGCCGTTTTCGTCTACCGATGTTGCCATTGCTTCAGAGTCAATCTCGAATATTGCCTTGTAAGTATCCCTTAATCGCCACACCAACATCATACCAATTAAAACTGGATTACCTGTTTTTGTCGTTCACCTTAATGGGGGCAGCGTTCATGTTTTCGTGCCCTAAACGATAGTCGTTTTGTACTAATAAAGGGGTTCACCCAGTGGAAACCTACAGTGGTAAACGTACCCTTGTATTGTCCGAAGAACACCATTACACGAGCTTCGTTAGGTTCTATTTTCACAAAACCGCACATTACGCATATCATACACACTATTAATGCAACACCCAAACCAACAAATAAGCCTGTTGGCATTGTTGTCTATTTGCGCAAAACCATATATGGCACTGGCAATGCCACATAACAGCAATGCAAGCGTTAGGCTTAGCATAGCAAAACTATTCACTACTGTGCCTTTTAAAGGCAAATTCTTTTCTTTTCCATAGTCGTATTATTTTTAATCCGTTTCGTATGTTTTATAATATCATTTTTGATATCGCAAAGATACATTATATATTTTTAATGGTGCACCAAAAACACTACTATTATAGAATATTAACGAAACAAAAATTATAAAATCATCTTTAATTATCATTAAAACAAATTCCAATGTTCTGAAAAAGAGAATATAATATCTAACTTTGCACCGAATTCTGAGACTATAGAAGTAAACTTTTGTTGAGAAAGAGCCACGACCTAAACGATGCTCAAAGCCACCAACATTAGTAGTTTTTGTATATTCAGATTAACGGAAATAACTTAAAAAGAATGTGAAAACACGTGTGCGGTGAAATGAATATGTATATTTGATAATGTAAGGATACGGGCGCGATGAATCGGCCCCTACGCCTGGCGGAATGTTCGTTGCGTGTTCGTGGGTGAAATGTATATTTTTACGGAGTGTTTTGTGGGCATTTTGTGGGTGAATGTGGACATTTCACGGAGTGTTCGTTGCGTTTCGTGGTTGAATGTTGCGTTATAGGCAGGTTGTTTGCAGCATTTTGGCAGACCACAAGCAGCCGTAGGGGCTGATTTATCGTGCCCGCGAATATATATTCGCCACGCATTCGCAATCTGTTTGAAATACATTCTATGGTGTTCGCAACGTGTTCGTTATCTGTATGTTACATATTCACCATACAAAGTATGGTTTTTGCGTTGCAAAAGTATGGTTTTTGTCGTGCAAAAAGGGGGTTTTTACATTGCAAAAGTATGGTTTTTGTTTTTTGAATGCTATGTTATTGCAAATTGGTTACAATGTATTTCGTGGTTGAATGTGAATACTTCACGAAATAGATGTAGATATTTCTCAGCGTATTCGTTGCATTTTGGCTAACCGTTCGTAACGGAACGGCAAACCACAAGCAACATTTTTCCAATTCGTTTACAACGAAATGGCGGTCCCAAAGCAGCCGTAGGGGCATATTTATAGTGCCTCCGTATATACAGTTAGCAATATTATTGCAATATGTTTGTGGCAAATGGAGGAAACATTTCCTAAGTTTTTATGCCTTCTATAAGCATTAGAAAGGCATTCCAATGGCAAGATGTAGGGCTTGCGCATCGCCAAAATTGCGAATATTATAGAGCCTATTCAACCCTGGTCTCGTAAGGAACGTGCAGACCAATGCCCCAATCCCACACGAAGCATAAAGTAGCTTCATGCCGTACTCGAAGACCTACGCCTGTGCCGAAAGCCAGCTCTTTTAAAGAAGTTGTTAAAGTGGAATTGCGAACCTGGTCTGCTGGTATCGTTGTGCAAAGTCCACACATTGCCAGCATCGAGGAAACAGTGCGCCGTACAAATTTCCTACTAAATGCGGACGATACTCTGACATTTGCTTCTACTTTTACCTTCGCCTGTTTGTTCCACATACGACCGTACGAGCGATGCAGAACGGTAAGTTCCTGGACCACTTTCGCGCACATTGAAGGCACGAATGCTGCGTTTGCGCCACCCACAAAGAACTGTTCTGAATAGGAGCAACCCTGCTGCTGCTATACGCTCCACACCACTCCTGCAGTGCTTTGCATGTGCAACTATAGACGACTGGCCAGAGAGGCCCTACAGTTTAGTAAAGTTAGTTTCGATTTTTTACAAACTGGGCAAATGGATTTTTAAACATGGTTTTTCCACGCTTATTCCACTTCTCCGCTTTGCCAACAGCCTAAAGCGAGCACGTTAGAGGCTTCTGCTGATCGTAGACCACCAGCGTATTGGATTGGCATATCCACTCGACTCTGGTATGTATACTGGAATAAGGCTTTCGGAATCGAACTGATCTCGCCATAGAAACTTCTGAGTATGGCACGCTATCGGTGAGAGCTTTAGCGGCTGGTTACGCTTCATATACTCGTATGTAAGCGATAGGGCTTAAAATGAACGAATCGGCGTTCGCTGGCGCCCAACTGTAGGTGAGTTCGCCTGCCACCACGTGGGCGTCTAAAGCAGAGTGCACGTTTAATAATGTTGGCTGAAGCACCCAGCTGGTCATTGGCGATCTCGAAATAGGTGCGTCGGCTTCAGCGTGAGAGGCTTTTCAGCTGCAATAGCGGGCAGCTTCGTCGGTTTCGCAAACGTTCGCGAAGTATGCGAGGAGGTGCTTAAACGGATTAAGAAAACGAGGAAACTGTAGGCTTACCTCTCGTCTGCATACCGGTAATCGTTACGGCGTCCGGTGGTGCCAGCATCGTTGCTGCGTTTTGTTGCCCACTCGTATGCACCGTGCAAACGCACATTTAGCAGTTCGGCACCACGGAAAGCGTTACGCTTAGTTACACCTACCACCAACTCGGGTCCATATTTTCCTGTTGTTTTTCCCCGTCCGTAAGCCTCCACATAGAAGTCGTATGGTCGGTCGAACATGAAGTCTAACGTTACATTAAGCGTGCTACAGGTGTCTGTAGAGTTGCTTTGGTTTGAACGAAATGTTAGACGCTGTAAAACAGTCTGGTGGCGTTTAGGCGTTCCATAGTCTCGGTGTGTTTGCTTTGTTGGTATAGGGTCGCTGGACGAAATTGCAGGTCGTTTGCAATCACCTGCCCCTTAATGGCGAGGTCTACAAAGCTGAAATTAAGGTCAGAACCCCTGTTTTTGCGATGTTGGCGTAGTTCTTCCATAAAGTGCAGATTTACCGTTATTTTTCCTATGCGCCACTGTTTCAAATCTATGGGATTTATGGAGTCGGCAAGCTGCAAACGTGTTATAACTTTACCACGAACGAGGGTAGTATCTGCCAAATAGCTAGCGTCATTGTTCTTATAATAGTAGTAACCATTATTGCGAAACAGGCTTGTAAGGCGTTGGCGCCTTGTTCAGTGTGGCAACGTCGAGCATCGCCATTTTATAATGGCATTAGGCGTGAAGCCCTGTATCAAACTGTCGATATCTGGTGGAAATTTACGTATTGCAGATCTGTCGATGGTCCACAAATGTCCCATATTTACGGTGTATTTCAGTTTTATTTTCTTCTTGTTTGATTGCGGAACAAGCTCGTGTGTAATCTTATTATTGAAGTATCCACGCTTATTTAGCAGGTTTTTCCAACCGTAGTAGCGTGAGGTCGGGGAGACACATTCTGATATGTAATGGGGTCGCGAACCGAACACTCTTTTGTATCCATCTACCAAACTTTGTGGTATCGGGAGAAGGTATTCCATATCCATAAGCCCACGGGGAAGGGCGACTTCAGCGACGGACCGCCGAAAAGCGATGCATTTTGGCTTTGTGGCTAACACAATATCGAGTTCTTCTTGCACGGCATTGAAGTGGGCGTTTTTGGTGCATTGGTGTATTCGGTGGAGCTCATACCCGTGTAAAGCTGTTCACCTTCGGTAAAGCACTGATTGTGTCGCGATGCCGAAAGCATAGCTGTGAGCACAAACAAAACAACTATTGCTGTGCAAAACAAACTGCCACGCTGCTGTAGAAGTGGCTATGGTTGCGTTTTATTGTCTTTTCATTTACGAAATTTATTAAACTGTCGCGCTTTTGGAGCCTGTTCTTTCTTACTTTTAAAGCGAAATATGTCTTTAAATGCTGCAATCTATGTCGCCACACAAAAGCCTCATTCCAAACTCTCCTTGGTTTCTTCTAGCTAATCGAGCGCTTCTCGCTCGTACTAGAGCTTTAAATACTGCGTTTCTTGTCGGTTTAAGCGATACTCTAACGAGAAGTTATCGAAGAAAGCACCGTTCTGTTCGGACACCTGAGAGCCTGTTGAGACACGTCCGCCCATAATTATTCGGAGCCTATTGTCCCACAAACGTTTAGAAAAACGGAAGGTATAGTCGGTGTGAAGACTACCTGATGCATCGGCGCGACTCTCCATATTGGCTGTAATGTCTACTCCCTCATAGAGTTCAAAGCACGTCCTGTTATGGCGTTTACTTGGTTTTTGAAGGAATCCTATTAGAGCATTATTCATAGCCGAATTGGCGGTTGTGCCTGTGCTTCCATCAAAGTACATGCCCGATGCAAGCATAGTAACGGCAAGTTTAGAACGTTCTTCTGCACCCTTAGAACTTAGTTTTCCTTGCATTTCTTGGTCTTCATGGCGTTGTATAATGAACTCTACGCCGGGGGTTAGGAAGCGTTTCGATAGTCGGACACCCGCCTCAAAGTCTACCATTCGTCCGTTGCTCGATCCACTCAGAAACGTTAGTACGCACATTTTCGGTGGCTGTAATGCTAGCAATGGTGTGGTGGTCGCCCATAAACTCTACATAACTACCTTCTTTTTATATTGAAAGTGTGCAATGGAATAGGTAATGAATACTTCATTTTACCATCGCTAATGGTGTAACGCCCTCTTAAGCGTGTTCCGTTAGTAGCATCGTACTCCATATTTAGGGTTCCTCCGCCCACAATATCTATATAGTTAGACCGCTCTGGGTTGAGGCACACCAAATGAGCCTCGTTATCCACCTCTGCACGTAGTTTCGTGCTTAGTCCTTCTATATCTGGTCGCTTCACAACGTCCTTTGTTGAGTCGTTGAGATGGGTGAAAGTAACAAGGTTTTTCCAGCTCGTTATCGTTGGCAAGCTGTCATCGCGCATTATGTAAGTAAGGTCGGTGTTGTTCTAAAATGTCTACTTTCCAGCCAATTGGAGTGACGATAGTGGTCCTTGCAGCTCTCCATCGAAGTTTACAAAAGCCTTTCCGAATACTTCAGAACGTGCATTTTCCGTGCATCAATTACCTGAAAGTTTCAGTGTTCGCATACGTAAATCGGTGTTCATTCGGTCGAAATTAGAGAAATCTATGGTAGCCAGAGATGTCGAGCGGAGCCTTTATTGGAAGCGAAAACCCTGCAAAGTTTTCGAACTCCACACGACTATGATTGATGAGCACTGGGTCGTTTGCGAAGTTGAGTTTTACCCCGTATGGTTCGCTGAAGACGTAGGAAGAGTCGAGATAAATCTCTCCATTTATATCCATATTTTTTAGTGGTCCTTGCATAGAGAGTGTACCTTCGCCTGTTCCGTGTAGGCCTATTATGCGGTCGGGAATAAAGCCGTTGATGTAACTAAGGGGGAATTTTTCGAGTGTAAACTCGGCATCTAAGCTGCCTTTACCCTTACTATCGTACACACCAATGAGCCTTCCTATCTCTTTATCGTCCCTTGTTAGCATACCATCTACATAGTGTGTACCATCGCCTTTAGGCATATAAACAAACTGCCCTTACATCGCCCATGCTGTTTTGCTCGTATACCATGTTTTTAATACCCATATCGCTCGACACAGTTAGGCTAGATGCTGTTTGAATAACGTGATAGTCGCCATTAAGTTCGCCCGAAATGCGTGGTGCAAATGGTAGAACTTTCATAAGCTGACTAAGTTCGAACTTGTTGATAGATAGGGTGAAGTTTTGCAACGAGGTAGAATCGGTGTCGTCGCTGTATAGGTGTAAACCTGCTTCATCGGTAGCAAGCAGTTGCATTTCTGCCTTTAGTCGTTTGTTTCTGCCTATATATAAGTAGTTGTTAGGCTCTACATTATGTTTTATAGCCTACATTGCTTTGGGCAGAAGTAAGCGAAATGCTTTATGCCCTTGCCCTTGCATTGCTGCCTGTGCAGATAGTGCAAGAGCTGTTTTATCGTCCATATCGGTTATCAAAAGAGAGGTATTGAGTCCACGATCGAATAGCGAACCGTGCACAAAACCTTTGTATGGATAGCTGTTTTGGGCGTTGTTTAGCACTTGTAAGTCGTAGTTTAATCCTGTATCGTTGGTAGTTAAGTCTACTATTAACGAGTCGGCTTTCACATCGTTGTATACTAACGAGTCTACAACAATGTTGCCGTGAGTCCCTTTAGAGGCGATGATGTGAGGTTTATGTTGGCTGTTTTAAACACATAACCTTGCTGTTCGAGCAACTTACTAAACAGATTTCCTTCGCCACTAACTAGTTTTAATTGTCCAATGGGGAGTAGTTTTTGCAACGAAGTTTGGTCTATTCGTTTGTTTTTCACCTGCTTTTGCAAGTTGGTTGCTATTTTTTCGCCTGCTGTTAGCACGTGTTTATAGCTTCCATGCCAGCCGGTGTTCAGTGCAAAATCGCTCCTTCAATCACGGCATGGGTAGTATCGGCTCTACTTAGCACGTCTATGGTAACGTCGCCGGGGCTAAACTGTTTGTTGTCGGTCCGCACCTGCAGGTTGCCAAGCATTCCGCGCACCATCAGTTTGGCTGCCATGTCGGTGTCAAACTCTATGTTTAGTGCATAGTTAGAGACGAAAGGCTTTGTCTACAAAGCCCACTGGTGAGAGGTCGCGCAGGTACAATACCGTTGGCACTGCCGCTCAGCAGTTCCCAGCCATGCTTGCGTGCACGTTTAGGTCGCCATTGAAGAGTGAAACAACCTTTCCGCCACGATGTTCGTCGAGCTTCAGATTGCCGAGATAGCCCTCCACGGTGTAGTGTTTCGGTCGGTCGGAGCGGAAGGCAAGGTTGGCTTCGGTGCCCAGAACGTAGGGTTTGTCCATCAGTCCCAAGCTTTTCAGGTTGGCATAGTCTAACTTTCCATTGACGTGGGCGGCAGTCTTGGCTCCGTTTATGCTTGCCGTAATGTCTAAATTGCCTGCTGCAAGGTGCTGTTCGCCATGCTTATGCACGCTTGTGAGCACGAGTTGGTGCAGCGGTCCGCTTATGTAGTGGTGGTTTTTCAGGTCGGAGCGCACATCAACATCTACCCATGCAGACACCACGTAGGGGTCTTTCATTACGCTAAGTTGCCTTAAATCGACACGACGGAACCACCCTCGCAAGTGTCCGTCTACGTTTTTAGCCGACAGTTGGCCGCTGTATGTGAAGTCGCCGCCCAGCATTGGGTTCAGTGCTGACGATGCGTGCAGTGGTTGTCTCGCTCGTCTCGCGATGTCGCCGTTAATGCCGTTGAGCACATAATTGCCGAAACGGAACTGCGTTATGTTTGCTTTCAGGCGCAACGATGACTTCGGACTGAGCACGTCGAGCCCTCGTCCGTAAACCGAAACCATGCCCGTGAAGGGGTGCAGCCCCGTTTTGGCAACGAAGTGTTGCAGCTGGAGGTTTACAGCACGGGCTGTTACGTTGTAGGTCTGGCTGCTCTTGTTGAAGTCTGCCTTTACGGCTACATTGCCTCCGCCCTCGTACAGCAGAAAAGCATGTCGGCATGGTATTGCGTTCCTTGTGCCCTGACTTTCGCATTGAAGTCGATGCTCTGTCGGAATTTTTAATCGTATTGCTTATGCTCTTGGGCAACAGGCGTTTAATAAAGCGAATGTCGCGCAAACTGCCGCCTAAGGCAAGGTTTGCCGACAGGTTTCTCGGACTTTGCAGGTTCGATATCCGCCCATTCACCTTCAAGGCGAAGTGTTGCGGCATGCCGATGCGTAGCTTTTGCAAGATTGTTGCGCATATTGCCTCGCAGCGAGCTGTTCACGTCTATCCGTTCAGTCGGAATGGCGTGCAAGAACCTCGTTGAACGCCGCCTGACAGCAGTGGCCGCTAGGTCGTTGATGCGCACGAAACCATTCAGCGAGACGGCAAGTTGTCCGGGATTTATTGCACCAAAGGCATTCAGTAGCCATTGCCACGCTACCCTTCAGTTCGGTTTGGGGCATGCGCAGATAGAACGGTTGCAGATAGAAATGGGTACTATCGAGGCGAAAGCGTGTGCGCAAGTCGTTCACTATCAGTCCACTTTGTTCTGTAAAATTGGCTGTCCTGACATTGACGGAAACTCCGGTAGAGTCGTACGAAAGCGAATCACCCCATGTTCAGCCTGTTCAGCGCAATGTGGCGCGATCGAAACCGTGCCGCATGCGTGGAACAAAGGTCTTGTCGTATGTCAACGACCCACCCTGCCGTAGCTATTCCGTCCACTCGGTACACCTTATTATATAGGTCAATGGAGGCATTTTGTGCTGCCGCCTTGTGGAAATTGGCATCTATCACCATCGAATCGCCCGGCATGTGCAGTCGGAAATTGGTGCGATAAAGGTTCAGTTTGTCGATGTTTATCTTCCAAATGGTTTTCTTTTTAGTGGTGTCTTTCGGCATTGTATCGTTAAGGGCGATGTCAAGAAAGCCCCTGCACGTCGGCATTGTTGAGCAACGCCGTGGAATTTTCAAGGTCTATGCCGTGCGAAACAACGTGCAACCGTTCCAAGTTGCCCCGTATCTGCAAGTCGCCGATATAGTTCATGGTGTTTGCCTTCAGCCCCTTGAAGGTAAGTTGGTCTATCTCTACCCTACTTTTAAATAGCGGCATCAGTTGCACATCAACCACAAGCTCCTTTTACATCTGCCACGGTATCGCGCCTTTGCGGAATGCTGTCGTTGGGTCGCAGTGCATTACCTGTTCCAATTTCAGGGTCGAGCGGGAAGCTGAGCGAAACGTGTCTGACCGATATTTCCATTCCTGTTTTCTTCGAAGCATAGTCTGCCACCCTCTTTACAATCCAGTTCTGAACAGGGTGGCAAGTAAAGAAGAACGAGCAAGAACATAAACAACGAAATGGTGCTAACACTATGGCGGCTGCAGCCATTTCTTCGATTTCCGAATGCGCATAAGCTTTGTTTCGGCAGTCGGAACAATCCGTTTCAGATTGCAAATGCACGAAAAAACTTATGGACTTTAGTTTTTACTGCCAAAAATCTAATAAATTCCGTATAGCCCTGCTGAAAAAGTCTGCGGTGCTTTTTATGCTCTAACACCATTTGTCCGTTCTTGTTCAGCAAGAAGCCAACCTCTATTTCAAGTATCTGAGTGTTTGTACCGCCATACAAAACAACGGTTCTCACAATCTTATAGAGTGGATAATACTTCTTTAAATATAGTTTATCGAACGAATTATAATTGTTTAATTCTGCTATTCCTTTATCTTTGTTTTCGTACTTCTTCCCTCTATGGTTATAGCTTCTTTCGTTTCAATATCTAAAAAGAACTAAATCGGGAATAAAGACTATTTGGTTTTTTATCGCCAGCTTTATAGGCTTTTTGTCTGCATACTTAGCTAAAGGAACACATTCGCCTTTAGATGTGTGAAATAACCCTTCTCAGCCCGCATGATTTTTCGAATATGGAATAGCCTTCCAGTGAAGTTTTCAATCACAATATGTATAAAGATGGTTCCTAACTTTTCGCCTTCCATATCGTACCGCCAGTAGTTTTGGGAATATCTGCTTTAGGAACGGTTATGCCCTTAGGCTTATTGCCAACATATTAGCGATGAAAACGAATTTGTTTCTGGCTTTAACATGCTTCTGCTGTAGTCCATGCCGTGTTATTTCTATACATTTATTCCAGCCTAACTTACGTAAAGCAGCTGCAATAACGCTTAATGCACCGATGTTTGGGTCGTGCGATAGACTGTCACTCTTAAACAATCGTCCCGAAATTTGTATCTTATCGTCCGACTTATACAAAGAATGGGTACATTCCCATTGGGTGGTTAGGCATATTTGCCTTAAAGTCAATAATGTCTTCAATAGAAGTGAAAGGCTTAAAAATGTCTGCATCTAATGTTTTTCCCAATATTTCTACGCCTAATGTCAGCAATAAGCGAGTACCAAAGATATACGTTTCGGTCGGCTTTAGCTTTTGTTTTATTTGTAAAGCATAAAGCATTATCTTCTTAGTCTTTAGGAAAATAGTTCTCAATAAAAACGAACTTGGAACAGCGTTGATACACTCCTGTGTTTCGACTTTCGCTATCGTCGGTCTTTGTTTCCTCTATTGCATAAAGCGGAACATCGGCTGGAGTAGGTTCATTGTCTTGATAGTAGATTAGAAAATCGACGAAACTGGATGTGCCTGACACCGCTTTTTATATAGACATGTTGGACTTTTGCACAGGTAAACCTATTACTTCGTATGCAAATTCAAAGCATTTGTTCTCGTTAAGAATAGGTATTATACGGAGTGTATCTCCGAAAAAGCCACATTGTTGGTCCTTTGCAAAGTACTCAAAGATACTTTGCAGAACCACTTTCTTAGGTCGTTCCTCGGTTAAAATCCATAAATTTTTCCCTGTATTACTCATTTTTCTTTAGGATATATAATTGTTCGGATATATGTTTTTTGGTTTTTGAGAGTCCCTTATTGTTGCTCTTGAAACGCAAATTATCGAAACTCTCCATTGTAACTCTACCGTAGTTCGACAGCATAGCAACGATTTCTTCCTGTGGCATTATACCCTCAGAATTGTAACTAAGCACCAAATACTTGTAGTTTGCATTGGAAGCGATGTAGTCTAAGTCCTTTAAGGCTGTCTTTGCATTGCAGAACGACGACTTCAGGTTATTGTATTCGCGCATACCTGTTATACCTTTTATTATAGGAGAGTCGTACTTTGCTATTGTTTCAAGCAAATGATAGTTAGGTAAATACTGCCGTTCGTTATAAGGAGGGTCTAAGTATAGAATATCAACATCTATGTGTTCTACAAGCTTTAAACTATCTTCATTGTAGACAAAGTTCTGTTTTCCGTTGTCGATTGTTTCTATTGCACGCATCGTAAGCGGTTTTACTGCACGTGGATCCCACTTTTTCTGAAAGGCAGCATACACTCCCGACACGTTGGCATAGAAAGAAACGGTTTCTATCAGGCACGACAATAAGATGTAATACTCGCTATCAATAATTTTGTTTTCTTGCTTCCAAGCCTCTATTTGCAGGCGTATTGCGTCTATTTTCTTTCCGTTTTCAGAACTGAAATACATTCTCGGGCGTTCAAGAAGCAGTGTTCCATCAGGCGTATAGTTCTGATAGATAAACCCTTCCACAGGAGGAATAGTGTCTAAGTAAGCTAAAACTTTCTCTAATGGTGAGGGGAAAAATGGTAGGCTCTTACTTTCTGGAATTGTTGCTAAAAGGTTCTCGAACTGCGGTTCCTTGTTGTTTTCAATGTAAGCCTTCTGTAAACAATACGACAAATAGAGCATATCACAACTGAAAACCGTATATCCTTTGCGCTTAAAGAAGCGTGCAACATTGGTTGTACCCGAAAAGAAAATCGAAGAAACGTTTGCCTTCGACCTGCGTTAGCTTTTTAGTATTTGATATATTTTATCTAAGATATTTTCTTTGTTTCCAATATATCTCATCGCTTTTCAGGTCTATAATTCGTAACAAGAACTTCTGCCGTTTCTCCCTTGTCGCAGTTGTTTGTGTGATAATTAGAGTTGCTATAGCTCTTCTGAGGCTATCTTTACAACAAAACCATGCTCGGCTATCCACGTCTTCAAATTTTGTTTTCCTGCCCTTTTGTGCTCCGTTACATCTCGACAAAGGCAAACCTTATGTGTCGGCTGTCCAACTGTTCCAAGATGTCCAACAATGCCTTTTTCTTCTTCCTCGTTCCACCCTGTGAAGCCCTGTTTGCCGTCGTTATAGGTTCCCGTTGTAATGAGATAAGGAGGGTCGGCATACACAAAGTCGGCTGCTTTCAGTGTTTCTAAAGGGATATTGTTTGCAAGTCTGAGCTTTGAATTCTACATTCTTGCTGTGCACTGCATAAAGAAACTCGATGAGTTTCCTTCATGTGCTCGTTAAAACAGCTTCTTTCTCTTCCGAATGGGTTGTTAAATTCGTGGCTGTTGTTGAACCGTATCTGATGATTAAACGAGAAAGCAATCAGTACGAACAAGTCTCAATGTCTGGCGTTCAGTATTGTATGCCCTCTCAAACGCAAGTATCCGTCAGCATTCGTCAGCGAAAGTGCAAAGTGTTCAATGCGGTTTGTTACGTACGAAAAGTACTTCCTCGGTCGATTTGCACCGGAATTCGTTGTATAAACTCATGAGATATGTCAGGGTTGTCGTTGAAGATAACTCGCTCTGCTTCCGCATTTAATCCAACGTTGCAACCACCGCAAAAACAAGTCTACAAAGGTAGAAAACGTGTTTCGGAAATAAAGGCAAGATTTATGATAACAGCTTCCTTTTTCCCCGATATAATTCAGAGGCGAACCTATATGTTCTGTGCCTGCTTACCATTTGTTGAAGTATGGCACGCTCGTCGGTGTCTTCTTCAAACGGAAGCATCAGGGTATTTGCAGTTCTTTCGATACGTCTCACCTCTTTCAGATATATTTGTTGCTAAAAGGAAGCACTATGGCGTACCAGCCATTTCTTCGATTTCCGTATGCGCATAAGCTTTGTTTCTGGCAGTCGGAACAATCCGTTTCCAGATTGCAAAATGTACGAGAGTGCAAACAGAAGGTATTGTGCAAAAAATGTTGGGGCAGTGGTGTATAGGTTGGTAGCATTTTCTCTCTTCCGTAGAGTCTACCAGCAAATGTAAAATTAAGAATAAAACCCGAAGAACTCTTCTTTCGGCGTAGAAAAGTTGAGTTTTTCCCCCTCGGTCTTCTGTTTTCTCGTTTCCCTATAAAACAAGTATTTTTATGTTATCCCTTGTTGTAATGGAATATACTCAATGAGATTATGGTTTTTGTCCTTGCCAAGCATTAAAAAGTACCAAGGATTTATTTTATTTTTCTACATTCTATTTTTTTACATGCCTTCAGTATTGCTTTGATAAACGGACTTTCCAGATAGTATTTTCCTTTCCTGTAATATAAATTCACTGTGGGTGAAACGTTTCTGTCAATATTGGGCATCAGTGTATCTCCCGACAGCAATTTGACAAAATCAAGGGAGAGTTTGTCTTTCGTCTCTGTTTTTACACTGCATTGGATTTCAAAGGCAGTCAGAGTGCTCATTACCGCTGAATACACATTGGTCAGCCGCAATGCTCAATGTGTACTCTATGAAAGGCGAGGGAACAACGGTCGTATCTGAGATGAAGTATTCATATTCACCGAACCATTTGTGATTTTGAACGGCTACGATAGGTGTGGGGCTTTCTTCTGGTTCTTGGTCATCGTACTTTTCCTTTATTTCTTTGAAATATCCCTTCTCATTGGTAAAGTAATTATGATACACTTCGCCATCTTCCATATACTTATATGTCCATAAAGCTTTATTCTGATCTCATTATCTTACATCTGAATGGTGTGCAAATGTTATTGACAAAAGATATGATAAACTCGTCTTTTTCTAAATGTACCGTGTCTATGGGATAATGTACATCTTCCATATCGTACTGCACAAAAAAAGTTCTTTTTTTATTGTATCGACATTTATTTTGTAAAGCTACATCAAAACAAGCATGGTATATTACGGTGTCTCCATTGTCTGTAATTGTCAATTGCTCCCAATTTCCTACAAAGGAATGATTGTTGCACCTTTTATGTCATACCATTTTTTTGTGCATTGCTGCATGAATAGAAGAATAAAAAGATAAAAATAAGATATTTAATAATTTCATAATTAATTCCTCCTAATTTGTGTTACTACATATTCTTGTAGCATTATATTTTGTATAGGTGGGTAGCCGTTGAACCAACCACCCATCACCAAGATACATTATTTTATCTCTTCAAAGCTACCTTTTGAATTGATGCGATAGTATCTTCTACGCTCTTTTGTTTTCCCGCTTTCTCGCTTTTCTCCTTTTAGGCACATTACATAATTCGGATAAATTTGGAAACTAATCTTACTATAATCTGCATTTTCTTGATTTTCATCTCCCCAATCATCCCACGTGTAATGCACTGTCATTTTTTGAGTATCTCCATTTATAATTCCCTTATCAGATATACACATTTCCCAATATTCACTATCTCCATATTCAAAGTATATGATAAAAATGTCATATCCTTGATAGCTTGGTAACGGAAAGATTGCGTTCACACACGAATTTATATAGTCCTTAAATGGATTCTTCTTCCCATTGATAATGATTGTTTTTACCTTATCTGTTACATTTTCTATATTTGCTCCCGGCAAGGTATATTCATCAAACATTATTTTTGTAGTATCAATTCCAAACTTATCTATGCTAATGTCTTTTCCATCGAAGAAATTTTCAGATGACGTCTCCTAAGATTTGTATTGAATCTACATCACTGCTATCGCCTCTTCTATCAACAGCGTTAGAGAGCTTAACTCCATGAGGTATCTCGTAGATAAGCATGGCGTTCTCTTCATCATTATCGGAGAGAATGCAAGGAAAGAAAATATATTTTCCGGCAATGACACCCAATCCTAACATATCTGTATAGTTGCGACTCCAAGTTTCTTTCCCGGCATAATCCTCAGGCTTTTAAAAAAAGGTTATGGTGTTACTACCATCTTTATATCCCAATTTATCAAGTTCCTTTGCATAGAAATTTGATATTCCATAACGATGATTATAAAATTGTTTGGAATCTGCCTGCTGAACACTAAAAACGATCTTATTGTCACCGTTAATTATAAGCGTATCTCTGATGATAGTCATACGCATATCTTTGAAAAAGATTTAGTAAATCCTTGCTCTTCTCAGAAACAGAGCCAGCGTTATACACCTTAAATGCAATGAACTTCAATTCATGTCCATTATACGTTTTTTCTATATTTGCATTTTGCATTAAGTATTCCTCCGCCTTTTGCAGCCATACAACATTGAGCAATGTTGGCAACAGTAATAAAAAATAATATTTTCTTCATCATTTAATCTATTCATGATTATGTAGTTATTGTTATCAAATATATACCGATTCTGCCGAAAAGTGCTATTGATTATCCAAAAGTTCTTTCACTAAATGGTGAACCTTGGTGCATGGGCACATTTCGTGGGGCTTGTCGGTGTGGATTGTGTGGTGGTTTTCTAATCTTTCTGCACGTTCTATTGCTGCTGTTCGGCGTGTTTCATCTTTTTAGTATGGGCAAAATGTGATTTTTAAAGTTCCTTTTATGTTTAAAACATTCCTCATAATTGTAATGTCCACTATCTATGGCTTTACTAAAATGGCTACACAATTCATCGTCGGATTCCATTATCTTTGTCAGTCGTTCATAGTATTTAGTACGCAGTAAAGGTTTCTTCTCGTCTACATCTTCGTAATGTAACAGCACCCAAAGTTCAAAATTATCGTTGCTCCATGCCACTTTTATATTGTGTTTTTCGGCTATACACATTGATTCACTGAACATCTTATCGTTCTTAAAGGTCTCGTTAGGATTACTATTGTAATCTCTATCGTAGACACACCATACATGTGGTCCGTCTTCTGCAACCTTTTCATCATTGTCGAATAGTCCTTTCTTTTCGCAATGAACTATCGCATTGAAAACATTCTCTATGCCACGTTTTTGGTTTCCTATTGCATTAACTTTCACTCTCTCAGTTTCAAAGGACTTAAAATATACTCTTTCCGATACCTTATCTTCGGTAAAGATGATGAAAGTAGCAAGCTTATCTTCTTTGCGAACGTCGTCCGAACGTAGCTCCCACGGCTGTTTATTGTTTTCCATTCTCGTTTTCCTCCATCTCGGTATAGTCGTTTAATACTGGTAAAGCACCATAATAACCTGCAAGATACTGCTTTTGCGAAGTCGGCATCGTTGCGTATTCCGCGCAAATCGGCTAACGAATAGAGTCGCGTAGATTCATCTTCCTGCTTCTCGGCAAAGTAGAATTGGTCGCGACGCATGATGGAAGGAGACATCAAATTGGTGTCGTGGCTGGTGAACAACAGCTGCGAATTGTTTTTATTTATCTTAGGATTGTTGAACATTTCTATCAATTTGATGAGCAAGGAAGGGTGGAAATTACTGTCTATCTCGTCGATAATAAGTAAGAATGGATCGTCTTCCGAAATGAATGCCACAGAAGTAGCCCTGCCAAATCGAAGATTTTCTTATTCCTGCCGACTCTCTGTACTCAAGATTCATTGACAACGTCTTATTATTGCCATTGTGAGTAGTTCTTTCAACAACACTTTGTTCGATGGAAAGCCCAAATACTGAACATCAGCATAACTTTCATCGTCTATCAATTCAATGTCATCGTATTTCATATTGAATCGTTTCAGAAAGGGAAAGAAACAATGGTGTTGATTCTTTTTATCGCATTTATTGAAACTCCTCTGAACATTTTCTTTTATATCAATATTGCCGATTATACGACGTTTTAAGTAGCTAACTATTTGCTCAGGAATACCCTTTGCATCAAAAGCAGCGGCGTGAACAAGGAACAATGTGTACGGATAGGGTAGCTTGGTGGGTATTATCATTCCTTCCGAAGTGGGCAAATTGTTCTCCTTCACCTCGTTGTCTACACGTAAAAATAGGCGTTTCATATTTTTATCTACGTTGCCATAGAGCCACTCGCTCTCTATTTTAACACCGTTAGAATCAGCATTTCCTGATGCATCATCAGACTTGTTCACCACAAAACCATAGCGATACTTCTGCCATTTAGTAACAATACTATCTGAAAGAAGCAACCTTCATTGGACGTTTCGAAGAGAAATGGGTCGTAAAGTGGTCGTATTCCTCGGGAATCTATAGCCAACGTGCTTACTGCATGTGCAAAATAGCTTAACGCCATCAGCATGTTCGACTTGCCGCTGGCATTCGGTCCGTACAGACCAACCGTCTTTAAGAGCGACACGCCATCACTTTTAACAATATTGTTAGAGTCTATTTCGTTGCCGGCAGGACACTTTTCAAGCCTGTTGCTTTAAAGCTAATTGTCTGCAAATCTCTTATGGAACGATAGTTCTTTACGCTAAATTCTATAATCATAACATCGTGGTATTTCTGCAAAAATAGGCATAATTATAGAACTAACAAAACGTTTTCTTTAAAATTTGCGGTTATTCTGCAAATTCGAAAGAAACGATATCAAATTATAGAAATATGGCTGGCGTGTAACTATCTATAAGCCACGCTGTTGCGAAAACCCATTTTTTGCAATGCAAAAACCCCTTTTTGGAGTGCAAAAAGGGGTTTTTATGAAAGATAAAGTATGGTTTTTTACAAAACGATGGTATATAGGTAAGAATACTCCTTACCAGTTCGGCTGTTTGAGATGTTACGAATATGCAACATTATTTCGGGGAGTTTCGTGGGTACGGGCACGATGAATCGGCCCCTACGCCTGGCGGAATGGTTGCTGATAAATACATTATGTGTTAAATGCGCCTTACGTATTCTAATGCTTTCCTTATGACTTTATCTATATCAACCTCCAAAAAACGATAGTCATCTACCGATACCATACTAGGAATAGTCATAACACGGTCGAACGTTTTATACGTTCCTTCTTCCTCGTCTACCACCATTTGGTATAGCACACCCCTGTGGCAGACTTTCCCATGCCGTAGTATAGATTCCTTTGTTACGGCAAAACAGCCCAAAAGATCCATAAAGTTCTCTTCTGCTTCAATAGCCGAAAAGAAGTCAGACAATTGATGTTCTTTTACGCCAAGCCTTTTTAGCAATGCCAAAAGCTTCACTAATGGGGTGTCAGACTGGAAGCGAAAGTTGTCCGTAACACTCACTTCTTCTCGTATATATGCATCTTCGAAGTTGTCTAACACGTTCATCATGTCTTTAATATCGCTCTTATCCAGCTTTATTCCAATAGCCATTAATCCTTTAGACACGGTGTCGAAGTTTATTTTACACTCTTCTTTTACATACGATTGTAGGGAGCTTTTTGCATGTTCGGATACTGAATGATAGAAAGTGGTACGTGCAACAAACTCTTTTATATAGCTTTCGTAGTTGGCTTCGCCATAATAGTTACGAAAAATAGTGCCTATTGCAACTGTGTCCATCATAAATATTATCTTAGCAAAACCAAACTTATTTTGTGTTTTTATTGGCTTTATTTCGTTGTCATCTTCCTGTTTTTCTGTTGCATTAGCTGTGGTTTTCTTTTCTGTTCGTGTAGAAAATATATTGAAAATACCGAACAATTGCACTGGGTCTATGCGGTCAAAGTCTTCTATTAATAGCACTGGTGTCTTTTTTAGTCCCATTATGGCATGTGTTATTAGCCAGCTAATAGGGTCAAATTCGCCTATCTCGTCGGTTGCAGCAGACATTTTTGCTATTGATTTTGCAGCTCTTTCAAACTTTGCTCTTGCTATATTTTCTTTTAATCCTCTAAATTTCTTACACTGTTGGGCATATCCTTCTACCAGTGTAATGGCTCCTTTTAATAGCATTCCCAGCTGATTACCATTGCTTAATGTAGATGGTGCGAACCGCATAATGTCTTTTACAACATCTATAGTATTCTCGTTGAAATACCATTGCAATAGAATGTGGTCGGGAATTTTAATGTTTGTGTTTAACGTACCATCTAAAATGAGTTGGAAAAGTAGGTCGTGTTTAACATACTCTAGTATCTGTTCGTTCATTGCAACCTCGTAGTTTATGGGCGTAAGCGTATAAATGCGTATTAGTTGCTATACTTTTCTTTAAACTTTTTTATAAATTGGAATTTCTTTCGCTAATTTTACCGAAAAATGGTTCTGTTTACATCAGCTGCATTCAGATGATTGTAAAACGCTATTAGTTTATTTGCGATATCCATAGGGATTTTTTGGTTAATGTCCTCATACTTAGTGATTAATATCTTTGGCTCCATTACCACACATTTTCGTAATGCAAGCATTGTGAATATACGGTTTAGAGCTTTCGATATAAAGTTACTAATAAATTTTTATAGTACAATTTTGCGTAAAAGTTTCTTTATATAAACGATGATATTAGGGTGGTTTTCTGTACACAAAGTGTGATTATTTCTAAGGTTTCAATGCTTGATGAGCATATAGAAACCTTAGAAAAGGTGTGTAAAAAGTGATGTATTTTTAGTACAATCCGAACCAGAAATGGTAAACGTAGCTAATGCCAAGTCCGGCAATAGTTGCCATAATAACGTGTATCATACCTGGAGTCATAAACGAATGGTTCAGCAAATACTTACCAATGACGGTTGTTCCCGACCTATCGAAGTTCACGATAGCTATGTCTGATGGATAATTAGGTATAAAGAAGTAGCCGTAAGTAGATGGCATTACGCCAAGAAGAATCCACCCCGGAATGCCTAAGGCATAGGCAAGTGGCAAACATACTAACCACTACTGCGCCCTGAGAGTTAATGAGAACGGACACAGCAAAGAAGGCAATGGCTATAGACCAGGGGTATTCGTGCACTATTCCTCCTAAGAATTGTTGCATTTCTGTCTGGTAATTGTCAAAAGTAAGTGTTGTTTCATCCATGCTATACCGTATATTGCTACCACTGCAACCATACCGTTTTGCCATACTGATCCGCTAATTGCTTTCTTGGGTTTTGCCTTACAAAACATTATCATAAGGGCACATGATACTAGCATTATTATCTGAATGACTATGTTTTTTCAAGGTATATATACATAGAAAAAGGTATATATATAAAAAGAAGCTGTGCTCGCACTTCATGAGTATTGGAACCACGAAGTTTTTAGTTTACCGCACAGCATTCTTTTTCTATGTTGCGCAATGTTCTCGGTTCCAATGTACAGCTTCGCTTTATTCCCAACGTTCCCTGATTGTACAACACTGCGTTTAATTTGTTTTCAACATAATAGTGCTATATTTCACAACATTGTGGAACGCACAACTAAACCTCATAGGTATATTTTCATAATCCCTATTGGCTTTTATCAGTCCGTTGTAGATTTGCCTGTCGGTTGCTTCATAGCAGGTATTGACTACTATATACGAAGCTTTATGGTTAATTACGTTTATTTGTAACTTGCTGCAAAGGTAGATATTATTTTTGAAAAGAAAAAGAAAAATACAATAAAAGTTTTTCTGAAAACATCATGGTTTTGCGCTTTATGGTCTCTACCCTATCGCTAGTTCGTATATATATTACGACGAATCGAGCTACGCTATTTTATTGTTCTATTTTCCTATTATGACAAAAATAATTATAGGAAAACGACATTTTTTGCATAGTGTTTTGTATAAAAATATGAAATATGTTACAATTTCTTACTCTATCATTTGACATTGTCAAATAAATGGTTTATATTTAGTAACGACTTGATATCTATATCACAAAAAGAAAGGAGTTTATATGAAGAGCTTAAATCATTCGGAGTTGTATAACGATAGTACAACTGAAAATAAAGTGTATAACAAGAAGGAGAATGTGAACAATCTCCGGTTCAAAAGGTGGAAACAACTGACAAGAAACCATTAGGGTGGCGAAATATGGTATACATAACAGCAATACATATAGTACTAACGGTATTGTAAAGGCTGTTTCTACGTTTTCGTGTAGAGGCATTGCTCTTACTAATCTTAGAAAAGCGCAACCTCATTTGGCGGGTTACGCTTTTTAATTCCTCAAACAAGTTTATTAGAAGCTATATAATAATGTAGATAGAAACACCTGTTACTGCAAAAATCTGCCTCCGCTGTTATTCCAAAATATATGTAGCTACCACCCAACAAAAGCCTTTCACATTCTCTTGCATATTATACCATTATACAAAAACCCCCTTTTTGCCGTGCAAAAGTATGGTTTTTGGCGTGCAAAAAGGGGGTTTTTACATTGCAAAAGTATGGTTTTTGCAATGCAAAGTAGGCATTCTGTGTATGTTGTTGTGTTATAGCAAGTTGCAAGTGTACGTTGGCGCACAATTTTTATGGTGTTTGCAGATACGTAAACAACCGCAAAATAACAACCCGTTAGCAGCCGTAGGGGTCCGATTTATCGTGCCCGCATATCCGTATACACCCACAAAATGGTGAGGGGAACGCATATTTGATAATGTGAAAATGCGTATTTGTTGAAATGGATATGTATATTTGGTAATGTAAGGATACGGGCGCGATGAATCGGCCCCTACGCCTGACGGAATGTTCGCCACGTGTTTCGTGGGCGGACGTTGCATTATTAACAACCCGTTCGCAACATTATTGGCAGCCTGTCAGCAGCCGTAGGGGCCGATTTATCGTGCCCGCATATACATAAACAACCACAAAATTCCAACCCGTTAGCAACATTTTGGCAGACCGCAAGCAGCCGTAGGGTCCGATTTATCGTGCCCGCATATCCATAAACAACCGCAAAATGGGGAACGAACATACGTGTGTGGTAGAATGAATATACGTATTTGATAATGTGGACATGCACGAGGAAACGAATATGCATATTTAATAATGTGAAAATACGGGCACGATGAATCTACCCCTTACGCCTGGCGGAATGAAATGTGGGGTGTTTCGTGGTTGAATGTGGACATTTTGCGGAATGTTCGTGGGATATTTCGTGGACAAACGTGGCATTGTTGGCAAACCACAACACCGAAAATAATTGATATTACAACTGTTATGCTCTGTGCAAAAGAACAATACAGAACACACACATACTTTTGGTAAAAACAAAAACAAATAAAACGAAATATTTAAAATGGGTATTCTCTATCATCACTATTAGCATCGATTCTGCAGTTTTTACCGTTTTGTACAAAAAAGTACTACAAAGTAGGTAAAAAGAGCATTTTCTTTAAAAATAAAAATCACGAAAAAAATAAGTATTGTGTAAAAGCATCTTTCTTCCTAACTTTGCACTGCTTAGATAAGCTAAACAATAAAAATTCAAATTTAATATAAACATAAAATAACAACAATAAAACAATGAAGACAAAAGTTTTTGCAGCACTCTGCTTTTGCTGCCGCCCTGTTTACATCGTGCAGTAGTGACAAGAACGATGGGCCTAAAGTTGCTCTACGCCTGAAACGGCACAGGTAAAAACACTTCGAGACGCTTTTATGCCCGGCTACGATTCGTGGATTTATGAGACCTCGAAACTGGCAAATACGAACAGCAAGAAGAGTTGGGTGCACGCGAACATCGCAAATACAGCACAATGAAAGACTACGAAGTGGTGAAAACAGAACCTGCAAAAGGCAGCGAGAAAGACCTGCCGAAGAAGTGGGATTTGGCTTTCCACATAACCGATGTCCGTACCAACGGCGGTGCAGTAATGATGACGGAACAAACCGACATCAGCAGTATAAAGGCACTTCCACAAGGAAACTACATTGAAGACGTACCGGGCGAGATATTCGTAGAGCTGGGTGCCATGAAGGCAGGCGGCATTATGGTAGTGGCAAAGACCAAGTTAAACAAGGAGATGGCAAAGTGGGCGAAGAGCACCGGCATGGGTCAGCCAAAGCTAATTAGCGACAAAGTGTTTGCCGTAAAAGTTTAAAAATGGCAACGAAGCCCTTATCTTGTTTAAAGATTACCTTGACAAGACAGGCAAGAAAAAGGCTGTAAGCTTCGACTATAAGTTCATAAAGAAAGCATAGCACAGCCAACCCTGTCTGCACAAAACAATGCTACAAGCGATAAACATAGTGGGCAACAACTCGCTGATGTTTATCGCTTACAATGTGGCTTAGTGTAAAATACACATTATTATATATGGGCTTGTAGCATTTGTCGTTTTCCTTAAGGAGGCGATAAGACTCGCTTTACTCTAAAACAACATAGATACAAATTTATCAAAGCTTCATTGAAATGAAGAAACTATTCCTTATTCTCATACTCCTAACAGCAACCTTTGCCATCATTCATGCCGATAACGTAATATCCGAAAAAGGTTATCCAATATCGGAACGGTGGTAGATGTTGATACCGACGAGCCTTTGGCAGGCGCAGTACTAAGGTTGAAGCGCACAAACATAGTGGTGGGCACAAACAGTGAAAAGGTGAATTTCGATTGGTGCCGACAAGCTCTATACAGTCCGCGTTATGTGCATGGGGTACGCACCCCGTACACTGCAAATACCGGCTGTAGGGCACCCTGCACTCAAGATAAAGATGATTCCAACCAACTCCAAATTGGAGGAAGTTGTGGTAACCGGATCGCGAAGCGAGAAACCTTTGAAAGACGTTCCCGTGATTACGCGTGTCATTTCGCAGGAAGAAATAAAGACCGTAAACCCTGTAGACCTGAACACGCCTTGAATATACGCTCCCGGGCATACAGTTTTTACTACAACAGCATGAGCCAGACCACCAGCATTAACTACCAGGGCATGGACAGCAAGTCGGTTCTTTTCCTGCTCGATGGCGAACGGATAAGTGGTGAAGGCTCCGACCACAACATCGATTTCAGCCGAATCAACGTCGATAACATCGAACGAATAGAGGTGGTAAGGGGCGCAGCGTCTACCCTTTACGACAGTCGTGCCATCGGCGGAGTCATCAATATCATCACAAAAGAACTCTCGCCCCTCAATGTGCGACTAAACTCACGCTATGCAGGCGTGAACGGACAGAGTTATGGCGTGCAAGTGGGCGTAAACCATAGCCGCCTGAGTTCGCAGACGTCGTTCGGGTATCGCCATCGCAGCACTTATTGGGTGAAAGACAAGGAAGGAAAGACCGTAGAACGCATTGCCCCGGACGGAAAAGCGATTGAAGAGAGAAGCGAACCACGCGATTTGCCCGTGTACGGATATAAGATTTGGGATCTGGGATAGCATTTCCGCTATCGTTTCACCGACCAGTTCACGGGCGAAGTCTTCGGCTCTTTCTATGCAAACATACGTCCAACCTACCAAGGACGCCGCTACCATCAACGCTACGAAGACCTTGTTTTAGGTGCAAAAGGCAACTGGCAGATGAACGAGAACAACGGTATAGCCTTCTCGTACACCTTCGACAACTACGCCAAAAAGGACGATTACAACCTTGTCAAGCTTGTAGAGAAAGTGTACAACAACATTAACCACAGCGCACGCCTGTACTATACAGGTACGTTCGGACGCCATACGTTCAACGCCGGCATAGAAGGCGTGCACGAAAGTCTGCGCCATTACATGATGAAAGATACAAGTATGGTGAGCAGATCGCAGTTCTCGCTCTGCGTTCAGGAGGATTGGAAAATCAGCAACAGCCTCAACGTGGTGTTAGGACTGCGTGGCGACAAGGGCAATCACTATGCTTTCCACCTCACACCAAAGGTTTCGGCACTCTACAGACCTCTTTCTTACCTTACATTCCGTGCCGGCTATTCGCAGGGATACCGCATGCCCACACTCAAAGAGCTTTATCAGGAGTTCAATATGGCTGGCATGATTATGATATATGGCAACAAAGACCTGAAACCCGAGTACGGAAGCCAGCTCTCGGCATCGGTTGAATACGACCGGAATGGTCTTAACCTTTCACTGTCGGCATACCACAACCGTTTCAGAAACAAGATAACATACGAATACATAGATCCCGGCGTAAACTACAACATGCGCTATGTCAATTCGGAAAACGTCAAGACAACGGGCATCGAAGCCACTGTCAATTACAGAATGCAGTGCGGATTGCGCTTCATGGGGGCTTACACATACATAAACGACTATAATGTGCACAACGGATACAACCGTTCGTGGATACGTCCGCACTCTGCAAAGTTCAACGTAACGTATAAACGGAAGTTCGGAAAGACCACCGAGTCCATCGCATTCAACAGTCAGTGGATGTCGCGAATAACGCGTTATTCTTACGATTCAACCGAAAAGGCATACGTTCGCTACGTTTACGACCCGCGCACAATATGTTCTCTCAACCCTGCGTTCGGAACTTCCACATGGCATCAAACCTCGGTTTTATGATAGACAACCCTGTTCAATCATCATGATAAAGCTTCCGATTCCGACGTACAGCTACCACTCAATGGGTATCAGCTACGTACTTACGGTTGGCATAAATCTGTCCGACTTGTTCGGCAAATAATCTCCTTTGCATCATTGCAGAAACTGTGCAACCTCAAATCCATAATGTATCAATTATATGGCTAAGAAGATTTTTGACACTATGGTGATAACCTTTTATCACCATAGTGATAATAGTTTTTACCCATAGTGTCAGAGTCTTTTTGCACTTGGCAAATAAACAATATTATCCTGCCCAACCATTCATTAAGAACAAAAATACGAACAGAATGAAAAACGAAAATAATAATCTGCGCCGTCATAGCACTACATGTTGCTCATAGGTTTCTGGCGTTTGGAGCAAGTGGATGTCCACCACTGATAGCATTCATAAAACCATCAGACCATCACACTGGGCGAAATAGGTCGTGCCAACGACAATCCGCCTCGTCAAAAATAGAGAGTCTTGATGCCGAAGACATGGCGAAAGCCAAGGACTACGATATGGTTTTCGTGCAGGCTATGGGCTTAAGGCTCACCGAAGACCAGCGTGCTGAACTGGAAAAGGCCATGAAAGACGGAACACCGGTGGTGAGTACGATGATTACAAACCCTCGATAACGACTTCTGTTCGGTAGACACCGCCAAAGCCAATCGCATGAAAGCGTATATCGACAACGGCGGTCGCAAGAACTATCATAACCTCGCTGAGCTACGTAAGAAAGTATATAGACAAGAAGATTATCTATGCTTCTGAACCTGAAAAGGTAGTGGAACGTGTTTACGGACTGCTCTATCACGCTGACCCAAACCGCCCCGACGACGAGAACAAGCAGTTTAATTCGCTGTCGGAGTACAATAAATTCCTTAAAGAAAAAGGACTTTGAAACCCAATGCACCCGCTATCATCATAACAGGAAGTATGGGCGAGCCTAAAGAACTAATAGCAGAGTTAGAGAAAACTGGCAATATGGTGTATCCAGTGAACTCTATTCAGCAGTTTGTAGAGGACATCACGCCGACAGCATTAAGGTTTTCAGCTATCATTAATATGGCGCACGGACGCTAGGGCGATGCTTTCGTAGACTATTTGAAGCGTGTTGATGTTCCATTATTCGCTCCGCTGAACGTAAATCAGCAGGAAAAGAAGTGGGAAAACGACAAGATGGGCATGAGCGGAGGCTTCCTTTCGCAGAGCGTAGTTACCCTGAGATTGACGGGAGTTTACTGTCCGTATGCCCTTTTCGCCCATTATGTAGGCAAAGACGACCTTGAATATGTTGCCGCAATGCCCGAACGGTCTCGGCACTTTCGTGCAAACTGTAAACAACTACATAGCTTTAAAGCACAAGCCAAATAGCCAGAAGCGAGTTGCTATCTCACTATTATAAAGGACCGGGACAGAACGCTTTAACCGCAGGAGGTATGGAAGTGGGGCCTTCGCTCTACAATTTGCTGGTGCGTTTAAAGCACGAAGGCTACAACGTAGCGGGCTTGCCGGATTCGCCGGAGGGTTTAATGCAAGCCATACAAAGGCAAGGTGCAGTGTTCAACCTATATGCCAAGGGTGCGTTCGACGACTTTATGAAGAACGGAAAACCAGCTCTTGTAACCAAAAAACGAGTACGAAAGTTGGGTGAAAAGACGCTTCGACCAGAGAAATACCAGGAAGTGGTGAAGGCAAACGGCGAGTTCCCAGGCGAATATATGTCTACTCCCGATGGAAAACTGGCTGTTGCACGTGTTCAGTTCGGCAATATTGTGTTGCTTCCACAGAACGCTGCAGGTGCAGGAACCAATGCTTTCCAAATCGTTCACGGCACGAATGCAGCACCACCGCATACATATATTGCCTCGTATTTGTGGACACAGTATGGTTTCAAAGCCGATGTGCTGATACATTTTGGCACACACGGCAGCCTCGAATTTACCCCAAAGAAACAGTCTGCCCTAAGTAATCTCGACTGGCCCGACCGCTTGGTGGGTGCATTACCGCACTTCTATCTTTACACTATCGGCAATGTTGGCGAAGGCCTGATAGCCAAACGCCGTTCGTATGCCGGACTACAGTCGTGTCTTACACCACCTTTCATGGAGAGCGGAATGCGTGGAGCTTACGCCGAACTGACCTCTAAACTGAAACTTTACAACCAAAACATTGGCAAAAACAAGGCTTTATTGCAACAAACATCGCTTGCAATAAAAGCCATTGTGGTGCGTTTGGGCTTCCATCGCGACCTTGGTTTGGACAGCATACTTACCCGTCCGTACACGGAAGAGGAGATAACGCGCATCGATAACTTTGCCGAGGAAATCTCAAACGAGAAGATTACGGGACAACTTTATACTTTAGGCGTGCCTTTACGAGCCTGCACGCATCAACAGTAGCGTACTTGAAATGTGCACAGACCCCGTAGCTTACTCGCTGTTTACGCTCGACAAGGTACGCAAGAAAACCACCGAAGCCTTGCTGAAACACCGTTCAGAGTTCAACAGCCGCTACCTTTACCCTGCCAAAGCATTGGTTCAGTCGCTCATAAACAGTTCGGCAGAAGTGTCAGACGCCTTTGTCTGCAAGGTAGGACACCTGTCTCCAGCTGACCTTCAGCGTGCCCACAAGATATACGAAGACCTTACTGCCCCATCGGACATGATGAAAATGATGATGGGAATGGGCCTATGGGCAAGAAAAGGCAAGGGCGGCAAGAAGTATGCCAATGGGCATGGGAATGCCAAAAGGTATGGGCAAATGCCTCCAGGAATGGGCAAAGGAATGCCGAAAGGCGCTCAATGCACGCTAAACAAGGGGTATGCCCTCAATGGGACACCCCGGAAAGATGCCAACAGGTATGGGAAAGAAACCTGAAAATATGGGCGGACACCCCACAACAAAGGGCAAAACAATGCCACAGATGGGCAAACCAATGGGCGGAAAGGCTATGCAAGGAATGCCTAAAAGGAAATGGCAGGCATGGCGTGCATGATGAAAGACAAAAAGAAGTCGTATTCTAAAGAAGAAAAAGACTTTGCTTTTGCGGTAAGAGAGCTTGAACGAACCCTCAAAAACATTGCAAAGTACAAGCAATACCTTCTTATGAGTCCGCAAAACGAGCTCGAAAGCATTATCAACGCCATGAATGGAGGCTACACTGCCCCCTCTCCTGGCGGCGACCCTATAGTTAATCCGAACACATTGCCTACCGGACGCAACCTGTTTTGGTATAAATGCAGAGTCTACACCAAGCGAAGCTCGCATGGAAAAAGGTAACACTGGCACAAAACACCATCGATTTGTATAAGCAACGCCACAATGGTGCAATGCCACACAAGGTAAGTTACACGCTATGGAGTGGCGAATTTATAGAAACAGAAGGGCTACCATCGCTCAAGTGCTATATATGCTGGGCGTAGAACCCGTGCGCGACTCGTTCGGAAGGGTAAGCGACCTACGCTTAATCCCATCTAAAGAGTTGGGACGAAAGCGTATTGACGTTGTAGTACAGACCTCTGGACAGCTCAGAGACCTTGCTGCATCGCGTCTTTTTCCTAATTAATAAGGCGGTGGAGATGCGCTAACGCCAAAGACGATGTGTTTGAGAACGAGGTTTCTATTGGTGTGAAAACCGCAGAACGCCATCTTACAGAGAAAGGAGTATCGCCCTAGGAGGCATGGCTGCCAGCTTCGCAACGCATTTTCGGTGGTATGGAATGGCAATTATGGCACTGGCATACAAGCAATGGTTATGAGTGGCGACCGCTGGGAGAAGCAAGAGGACATTGCAAACACCTATATTAACAACATGGGAACCTGTCTATGGCAGCGAGAAAGACTGGGAACAGTATAACAACATGCCTTCGAGGTCTGCTCTAACGCGTACCGATGTGGTGGTACAACCCACGCCAAAAGCAACACGTGGGGGTATTAAGCTTTAGACTCAGTATATGAATTTATGGTGGATTGAACCTCGCTGTATGACAAGTAACGGGCAAAGACCCTGATGCTTACCTAAGCGATTATCGCAATACATAACGTTCGCATGCAAGAAGTGAAGGAAGCCATAGGCGTAGAGAGCCGTACCACCATTCTAAACCCTGTATATATAAAGGAAAAATGAAGGGTGGAGCAAGCGCAATGGTGGTTTTTGCGAGATTGCAGAGAATACTCATTGCTGAAATATATGAAACCTAAGGCGATAGACAAGAATTGTGGGACGATATATACCGTGTGTACGTGCAAGACAAGTACAAACTGGGCACAAAAACATTCTTTGAACAGAAAAATCCGGCTGCCTTGCAACAGATTACTGCCGTTATGCTCGAAACAGTACGCAAGGGAATGTGGAAAGCAACGCCTCAACAGGTTGCCGACATTGCCGGTTGCATGTAGAGTTGGTTACAGAAATACAAGCCGTCAGGCTCTGCTTCGTTACCGACAATGCCAAATTGCGCAAGTTCATAGCCTCTAAGGTTACACCAAACGAGGGCAAAGTCTATCAGCAACAGATAGAACAGGTACTGCACTCAGCCTGCCAATGCCGACAAGGGTACAGTCATGAAACGCGAAGACATGTCGCAAAAGGTAGACATTCACCGCCGCTCAGCAGGAGCATCGTTATTGGTGGTGCAGTGTTGCTCTTTGTAGCTTTTAGTAGTATCTCATTCGTGCGCCGCCGTCGTAATGACGATGAATAAATGAATAATGGAAACCATGGTATACATACTTATTTATGCTTTTGTTTGTTTCAGCTTTTTGCCGAAACAAACTTTCGTAAATACTTTGTAACTTAGTATTACTGCGGTGGCGTAATGGTGTTTATAGGCTTCGCTTGGCATCGTCGCCATCTTGCAATCGTCCACAGAAATAGCTGCATGGCTAGGGCAACATAAACTTGGTTCGCGATATTTCTGTGGTGCTAAACATAGACGTTCTCTTGTCTATGGCATTCTGCTTGCTGGCTGCAAACATCAAAATTGGAGAACACGTAGGGCGCAAAGCTCGCTGGCTATATGCCTTTTTACGGTTCTTTCCTGGCATTATGATTGTGCCAACTCTCTATTTGCTCTGCTTGTTGAAACCATATTTATGTTTCTCAGGCGAGACTTCTCGCTCATTGCTTTGGACGCTTGGCGGTGTGTTCTGTGTGGCTATTTTGCTGCCTACATACAACTATAAAAGCGATTGTTCCCTGAAACTTTCTTACGCTTAGAACTACTTTTTCTCTGCTAATTTGCTCATTGCCTTGGTGGTAGTAGTGGCTACAGTGAATGGCAAAACTGCCGTTGTGGGAGACCGACAGCACAAACTTTGGTGCCCTCGCTGGTACACTTGCTTTGGTTGTTGCATTTGGCATTGTGGGAATGTTGAAAGCAACGTTGGCACACCAAACGGCAAATGAAAACAGTTAGAATAACACACACACGTTGCACAAAAACATTTAGGCGCAACACATAATAAATGAGAATATAAAACAATAATACATTATGAACTACATTACAGACATACTCTACTGGATTTCTTTCGGGACTTCTTGTACCCTGTAGTCCTACTTCTCATCTTCTTCTTTTTGCGGTCGTTGTTGCTCTTGGGCGGCTTCTTCAGTCAGTATCTCAGTATGCGCAAGAGTGGCATAATGCTACAAAAAGAGGTAAAACAACTCTCTTCCAACAATCTTTCTACACTTGCAGAACGACTACCAAAAGGGCAAATTGCCCGTTGTTACCTGCATTTCTAAAATGTTAGAAAACCGTAACAGTCCTGCAAAAAGTTACCTTTTTGCTCGACGAATACGAGTGTATGGTGGAGCGAGAGCTTGAAACGCCAAAGATGTTTACTAAAATGGGACCAATGTTAGGACTTATGGGCACGCTCATTCCTATGGGTCCGGCTCTCGTTGGCTTATCTTCTGGCGACATTAGCGTCTGCATGCTTTACAACATGCAAGTGGCATTTGCAACCACCGTAATAGGCTCGTTTGCTGGCGAATAGGCTTTTGTAGTAAAGGCGGTTAAGCACGTTGGTATCGCAGAGATATGGGGAATGCTTAACTATATTGCCGATATGTTAGACGAAAACCGCGACAAACAACATGAGAAGACGACAAATTAAATTTGAACACGACGAGGGACGACGACCCAATGAGTGTTGTTAGCAACCCTTCGATGCTGCAATGGTGTTTGCGGTGGCACTTATGGTGGCGCTTGTTACCCACTATAAGATGACAGAAATGTTTAGTACGGAGAACTTTACCGTGGTAAAGAATCCAGGAAAGCAGAATATGGAGATTATTTCGAAGAAGGAAAGCAGATAGAACGCTACACTCCATCGAAAAATCAGGACGCCAAATCGAGCAATAAGGGCAGAGGAGTGGGCACAGCCTACCAGCTTTGAGAATGGCGAGATTATATATATTCCAGACGAATAACCACACTGGCAACACACACAACAATATTGTTGTTTTGTAAAACCCCTTTTTGCAATGCAAAGTATGGTTTTGACAGTTCAAAACCCCTTTTTGTAATGCAAAAGGGTTTTACATACAACAATATCCAGCATACCTGCACAAAACCATTTATCGTGTTTCAAAATGTATGACAGCGAACATTCCGTAAGGCGTAGGGGCCGATTCATCGTACCCGTTTTTCAATCCAAACCAAATGGTTTTAATGTGAGCGAAATGATACGAAACGCAACGCCATTTTATGCAATTACGTGGGTGCGGTACAATGAATTGCAATATCAACGATGGGGAATATGAAACACCATTTGGTGGGTGTTCGTGGACACGGGTACGATAAATCGGCCCCTACGCCTACGGAATGGACGTGGAAAAATATATCAACAAACACCCACGTATGGTTTATTTATCGCTACAAAATGTATATCAGCGAACACACCGCAATATCCATTTTTGCGCAAATATATGGCGCGTGCACTCCGTAAGGCGTAGGGGCCGATTCATCGCGCCCGTTTTTACAATCCAAACCAAATGGTTTTAATGTGGCGAAATGATGCGAAACGCAACGCCATTTCGTGATTATTCGGGCACACAGCCACCATAAATCGGCAAAAACATCTACGAAAACAAAGCTATCAAAAAGAGGAAAACGAATATAGCTAAGTTATTGTTTTTAACTAATCGGATTTTGCAATTACAAAAATAGTTTCTTTGCCATTCAATAAAAGTATTTTTAACAATACAGAAACAGCACTCGACACACTAAGTGCACGTTGGTTGAAAAACAAACACTCAAACAAAGGTATATTGAAAAAGACATTCCAAGCAAAGCCAATAAGCCGAGCAAAAACTGCAAAAGCAGTAATAAAACAAAGGAATATAACAACTGAAGAATTTTAAAAGAGCTATAACTTTATGAGAAAATTTCTACTTTTGATGATTGCAACATGCTGTTTAACAACAACAATGTATGCACAGAGACAATTGGAAAATGAGGGTAACAATGAAGTCAGGAGAGGTTAAAGACTTCTGCGACGATGTTAAGGACGTAACCTTCAGCAATACGAATAGCAATAGCTACCATGCCGATGTGGCTGTAACTAACACTTCCACAACATATATTACGGCTCTGTGTCCGACGAATTGGCAGCTTTACACCCTACACCTTTGCGATGGAAAGCTGTCGAAAGGTGGCTTACCAACCGAGATTAATAAGCACGATATAAGGGTAACTATACTTGCTAAGCCTTCGTTAAACCCAAATAGCGTAGCCTTAACAAGCGGAAACTATACGCTTGTAGATAATACTGACGAGGCTGGAGTGTACCACAAACAAAGCGTTTACATAGAAACTAATAAGCTGAATGCCAACGGACAGGTGGACGGTTTCCTAGATTCGCTTACCGTTTGCAACCTTAAGGTGGAACAACGACCTAACGGAACATACAACTTGCTACTGGAAGGCGAACTAAAAGAACACGGAAAAAAATACGCTTTGTACGATGGCAAAGCCTCGATTTTGTAAACAAAGACCCTGACACAGGCTACCAAGGCATTACAGAAAATGTAGACTTTAAACCAAAAAGTATGTCGGGACGATATGTAAGAGCTACCGATTCGTATTGCGATTACTCCATTACTTTCTTGAATTGTGAGACCGATGCAGAGGGATTTATAGTAGGAGCAGGCGAGTATTTGAACCTTGTCGCTGCTCACAGAATATAAAGTTCAATGGACATAAAGCACCATTGTGGGCACCTACAGCGTAGTTATGCGCAGTTACAGGAGCTGTTTACGAACAAGGAAAAATTCATTGAGGCACTATGTTTAAGCGTGGAAACACCACCTATCCAGTGGGTTCGTACTACAAAGAGTTTGACGGACAGGGCGGCGAAGCATTCGGATTGTTCAACGGAGGCACTATAACCGTTACACAAAACAATGGCGATATCACTTTCAAAGGCAACTGGACTACACCCGAAAGGCAAGAATGTGAAGATGGACTACACGGCAAATGTTAGCAAGCATTATAGACCAATCGCAACAGCAAACAAGTGCTAACGCCAACCAGAAAACAAACATTGGTAAAGCCAACAATACCAAAACAACACTGCGCACCAACATTAACGATGTGCAAAATGCTGGCAACAGTATATTGATGATTAAGAATTAAACCTAACTTCGAGCTTCTGCTATCTCACACAACCATAAGGAAGGCGAGGTAGCAAGCTCTCTTTTCGCTATCGCCTTAGGCATTAAGGCTTTAGAGAACAAAACAAACACCAATATAAAAAGCGCATTTTTGTATTGTAAAAATACAATTTTTAGTTCGCAAAAATTGCGCTATTGATGAAAAGAAAGTACACATACGCTTAGAAAAATATACGTTTTTGATTAAAGAGGAATGTACGAGTGTTCATAAAAAGAGTACATTATTCCAAAAAGAAATGCTAAAACCGTTTGGTCTTAGCATTTTCTTTTATAGAACAAAAGCCATTTTAAGCACAAAAAATATTAGAAATATACCCACGAATACACAACGAATACATCGCAAAACACCCACATTTGTTCTGCTAAATATTCACATTCAACCACGAAATATATTGCTACCAATTTGCAACAACATAACATTCAAAAAACAAAAACCATACTTTTGCACGCCAAAAAGGGGGGGTACACGTCCCAAAACCCCTTTTTGTTTTTCGTTAGTATAACAAACACGTTGTTAATGTGTTACGAATATTCCGTGAAATGGTTGCGAACACCCACAAAATGCCCACGAAACACTCCGTTAGGCGTAGGGGCCGATTCATCGTGCCCGTATCCTTACGTTATCAAAAACGTGTATTTCCATAACCAAATATGTGTTTCCACATTATCAAATATGCGTTTACATTCCCCATTTTGTGGGTGTTTATATATACGCGGGCACGATAAATCGGCCCCTACGGCTGCGAACGGTCTGCCAATAATGCTGCGAACGGTCTGCCAATAATGCTGCGAACGGTCTGCCAATAATGCTGCAAACGGATTGCAATAACGTGGCGAACAGTCCACGAAAAGGCCCACGAAACACTCCGCCAGGCGTAGGGGCCGATTCATCGCGCCCGTATCCTTACATTATCAAAAACGTGTATTTCCATAACCAAATATGTGTTTCCACATTATTAAATATGCGTTTCCGTTCCCCATTTCGTGGGTGTTTATATACGCGGGCACGATAAATCGGCCCCTACGGCTGCGAACGGTCTGCCAATAATGCTGCAAACGGATTGCAATAACGTGGCGAACACCCACGAAATGTGCAACAAAACACTCCGCCAGGCGTAGGGGCCGATTCATCGTGCCCGTATCCTTACATTATCAAATATACATATTCGTTTCACCAAATACGCATTTCCGTCTCATCATACACGAATATTCACATTACCAAATATGCGTTTACATTCCCCATTACGTAGGCGTTTACGTATATGCGGGCACGATAAATCGGCCCCTACAGCTGCGAACGGATTGCCAATAATGCTGCGAACATTCCACAACAACGCAACGCACACACTGCTATTTTTGGGTAAATATAAAAAGGGACCCCATAAATGGAATCCCTTTAACTACAAACCGTCTGCCACAACCATTGCAAACAGATTGCAACAATGCCACAAACACCCTCGTTCTATTGTTTTTTTACAAAGCACAAGAGCCTCAGGCGCACTGTGGTTTTAGTAAGAACGTGCTATAATAACACGGTGTTTAGCTGGCTTTCCACTGACCATGTCCACGCCTTCGGTCTGTTCGAGACATAAAAAGGAACACACCGAATGGTAGCTTGAGTGTCTTCTTTTATCTTTGCTTCCGTCTCTTCTGTGCCGTCCCAATGGCATAAGAAGAAGCCACCATCCTAATTCGCTCTTTTAAATTCATCGTAGTTATCACACTCGTATATATGTTCGTTGCGGAAGTTGAGTGCCTTTTTGATAGATGTTAGTCTGAATATCGTCAAGCAATTTCTCTATTCTTTCAACAATTCCATCGAACGAAAACGTTTTCTTTTTCTAAGGTATCGCGGCGCATTATCTCTACCGTGTTGTTCTCTAAGTCGCGTCCTCCCATTGCCAAACGCACAGGAACGCCTTTGAGTTCGTAGTCGGCAAACTTAAATCCGGGTCGTTTGTTGTCGGCATCGTCATACTTTACGCTAATGCCAAGCTGTCTCAAGCTGTTCAACAACAGGCTTTAGTTTTGCCGAAATGGCGCGCTAATTGCTCGTCGCCCTAAATATTGGCACAATAACAACCTGTATTGGAGCAATCTTTGAGGTAGAACCAACCCGTTATCGTCGGTGTGCCATAATAAAGAGCCCCTATAAGGCGTGTGCTTACCCTCCCACGATGTAGCCCAAACATATTCTGGTTTGTTATCTTTATTTAGGAAAGTAACATCGAACGACTTAGCAAAGTTCTGTCCAAGGAAGTGCGATGTGCCACTCTGTAGTGCTTTTCCGTCTTGCATCATAGCCTCTATGGTGTATGTATCTAATGCTCCTGCGAACCTTTCGGTGGCACTTTTTCACTCCCTGTACCACAGGAACGGCGAGCCAATGTTCGGCAAAAGTCGGCATAAACTTTAAGCATTCGTCTTGCTTCTTCCTCTGCTTCCTCGTGTTGCATGGGCTGTGTGTCCCTCTTGCCATAGAAATTCGGAGGTACGAAGGAAATGGTCGGGTGCGCATTTCCCACCTCATTACGTTGCACCACTGGTTGCACATCAATGGAAGATCCCGTATGAGTGTATCCAATTGCGGTAGGTGTTCCATATAATGGTCTCGCTTGTTGGTCGAATAATAAGTTCTTCGTCTAGTTTTGCTGCAGGGTCTACCTCTACTCCACCCTCTTTTTCGTTAGCACGGAGCCGATAGTGGGTAACCACAGCACATTCTTTGGCAAATCCTTCTACGTGTTCGGCTTCGCGAGAAAGGGAAACTTTTTGGAATAAGAAGTGGGAAATAGGCATTTTTGTGCGCCTGTTTCTTTAAACATTTTGTCTAACTGTGCCTGCATCTTTTTCCCATATAGCGTAGCCGTAAGGCTTTATTACCATACTAGCCTCTAACGGGCGATTGCTCTGCTAAATCGGCCTTTATAACAAGGTCGTTGTACCATTGCGAATAGTTTTCTGCCCGTTTGGTAAGGTGTTTTAATTCTTTTGCCATAATATATACTATCTTTTTCTATGTCGTCTTTATAGGCAAATTCCCTAACTAAATAGGCAATTCCCCATTGTTTGAATAACTTTATCAGCGTAATTTTGTGCAAAATTACAAAAATGTTGGCAAACGGCACTTCAAAACAAAAATAGTTGTATCTTTGTTGTGGTGCCAGTGCATTAAGAAGGCACTGGTTTTGCAGGATAACAATTATGTGTTGTTTCGCTTAAAAAGAATGTAATGTGCTATTAAACCGTATGTATGATGTGCATACATATTGTGCGATATGCCAAAACATATATATTAGAATTTTTAAAAACATATAAAATTATGCGCATTATGAAGAGTTTAAAAACAATAACAGCCGCACTTTGTGTAGCTACACTCGTGTCTAGTTGTGCAACAAATCAAAGGAACTTACAGTGCCGGAGGTGCCGGAGCAGGGTGCCGTTCTCGGGGGTATCGTGGGCAACATTATAGGTAAAAACACCAAAGGAACTGCTATTGGTGCTGCCATTGGTGCCGCTGTAGGTGCTGGAACTGGTGCTTTAATTGGTAGACACATGGACAAAGTAAAGCAACAAACCCAAGCACAGGTAGACAATGCTAAGGTTGAAACTGTGAAAGATGCCAATGGTTTAAGTTGCGTAAAGGTTACTTTCGACTCTGGTATCTTGTTTTGCTACCAACAGTTCAGACCTTAATGCATCGGCAAAATACGACCTTACGAAGTTTGCTGGTGTACTTAGACAGAACAGCGACTGCGATGTTGCCATTCAAGGATATACCGATGCATCGGGCAACGACAATATTAACATTCCGCTTTCAGAGCGTCGTGCCAAAGCCGTTTCAAGCTATTTGCGTTCGCAAGGTGTGTCTTCTGGACAGATTCGCACAGTAGAAGGTCTGGGAAGTTCTAACCCTATAGAAAACAAACGCGTTAGTCAGGCTAACCGAAGGGTAGAGGTTTACTTGTATGCATCTAAAGAAATGATTAATAAAGCCAATAATGGCACCTTGTAAAAAGATGCCTTATTTTTGATTAAACTTAACTACCGCTAAGACGTGTTCCGTAAATGGAGCACGTCTTTTTGTGTATATAACATTCTAATAACCACACATTTACAACCTGAATATACCACTAACACCCACAAAACACGTGGCGAACATTCCGCAAGGCGTAGGGGACCGATTCATCGTGCCCGTATCCTAACGTAACCAAAAACGCATATTTCCATAACCAAATATGTATATTCACATTATCAAATACACACATTCATTTCACCGCACACGTGTTTTCCTCCCCCATTTCGTGGGCGTTTTCGTATATGCGGGCACGATAAATCGGCCCCTACGGCTGCGAACAGATTGCCAAAATATTGCGAACGAATTGGAATAACGTTGCGAACGGTCTGCCAAAATGCTGCAAACAACCTGCCATTTTGTGGACGAATACGTATATGCAAACACCATAAAAATTGTGCTTATACGTACACTTGTAACTCGCTATGGCACAACAACATACACAAAACGCCTACTTTCGCAATGCAAAAACCATACTTTTGCAATGTAAAAACCCCCTTTTTGCACGCCAAAAACCATACTTTTGCACACCAAAAACCCCCTTTTTGATTGATGCCTATATTGCTCTTATAAAACACTAAACATTCGGCTATAAAACATTCTTACCAAAAACCATAAAACACTGCCCACAATATGGCTACACACACTACACATTACGGCATATACACAACAAACTGTTTGGCACAACCTTATTGTACCCTCCCATTGCACACAACCACAAAAACGCATAATGAATTGCGCCACTATAATGCACACTTTTTGTAGCATTTATTAGATTTTCAACCCATTTTCTTTGACATGAAAAATTATTTATAGTATCTTTGCTGAACCTAAATACCGATTCATATAAGTCGAATTTAAACAATGTAGCCCTATATATAATAACGTGTAAATTCTATTACGGAACAACAAAAAGAGAGAACGCAAAAGGCGCAAAAGGCACCACAGCAAAACATATCCGTAGGAAAAACGGTTTATAAAGGCTACCAGAACGCTCATAAAGTCTATACATTAATTTCAAACAATAAGCAAAAATGAGAAAAATCTACTTTACTGATGTTTGCCCTAACGCTGTGTTTTAGCATGGCAAATGCGCAAGTTATTGAGGGCACGATACTAAAAATCGTGGGACGGAGCCAGTGGTTCTATCGAGATTCCTGCCAATGTTACCGAGATAGCAGATAACTGTTTCTACTCGCCAGCCGAGGAAGATCCAGACACTTGGGAGGTTATTGGCGAAGAAAAGAGTAACACCAACATTACAAACATTAAGCTAAACAATGTAAAAAAAATAGGCAAGAATGCCTTTAAAGGGTGTTCTAACATTGAAAGTATAGATGCACCGAATGTAGAAATAGTGGGCGACGAAGCCTTTGCACGGTGCGAAAAACTTGCAACATTGGCTCTTCCAAACATTAAAAACGTGGGAGTAGATGCCTTTCAAGGCTGCGAACAACTAAAAGAAATAGCGTTAGGAAAAGGTCTTACTACCATTTCGGGTAGCTCGTTTAAGAACTGTAAGGCGCTAACAACCATATCTATAGACAATGGCGGAGGCTATAAAGCTTTGCAAAATGCTATTATCAGTCCAAACAAAACATTGGTTTATATTGCTGGAAAAGCCAAAGAAATAAAGCTAACTGCCGACGAATGTACTGCCATTGGCGACTATGCAATGTACAACAACACAAATATTGCAAAAATAAACCTACCCGGCGTTAAAACCATAGGTAAGGCTTGCTTTACGGGTTGCAGTGCTTTGGCAGAACTGTTAGTACCCAATTTGGTAAGCGTAGACACCAATAGCTACATTACATGGAGTGGTGTGGCATCGCTAAATGTGGTAGATATTCACCTAAGCAACAACTTTGTGTCGTTCGGAGCTACCGAATTTGCCGATAAAAGCTCCACAACCATTTACGTAGCTAACGAAAACGTAAAGGAAAAACTACAGCAAAAGTTTAAGAAATGCCAAATAGTAATAGGCGAACCACAGTCTACCGAGAAGTTTAAAGTAAACTATAGCATCGCAAATATAGAGATTGATGGTAAGAAAATAGGCGAAATTGAAGCGTGGACAAATGGTGCACGCAACTTAGAAACAGGTACAGACATACCCAAAGGCAATAGCGTTTCGGTAATGGTAACACCATACGGCGGCTACAAAATAGACAAATGGGAAGTGAATGGCAAGTTGGCTGCACCCGAAAATCTACGTCCCTCATCGTCAATAAATGGCGAAATATGGTCGGTTTATCACATTTCAGAAGCATTAAACATAGTAGTTACACTTACAAAAGAGGCAGAAGGAGACATTATTTTCTTTAAAAAGTAAAGAGCCAAACTTTGGAAGTGTTACCTGCACAGTGGTAGAAACAGAACAGAAAATAAATAGTGCCGAAAAGGTAAAGAAGGGTACTAAGCTCCGTTTCGAGGCATTTCCAAACGAAGGATACCACGTTACACAGTGGTATAAGCAGCAAAGAAACCGTAACAGACGAAAATGGAAACAAGAAAACTGTTGAAAAGTATCTTCCCTATCCCCGGTTACGACAACGCTACAGTATACGAATGCAACGCAGAAGATGCCTTAGACATACTCGTAGACTTCGATCGCGAACAAGGAAAGCATATTGTTAGCTTCAAATCGCTTTAACAATGAAACTGGCGAACTCACAGCTTCGGTAGACGGAACTGCCATTTCTACAGGCGCAGTAGTGGCACATGGCGCAACAGTAGTGTTCACAGCGCACCCAAGAGGGCTATGTTGTAGACAGTTGGCTACTTTAACGAAAGCGAAATAAAGGGCGAAAAAGGGACTTACTTACACCATTCCCGACCCGAAAGAAGACGTTACTGTGTGGCTGGTTTGTAGCAAACAAACAGAAGAAAACCGAACATAAAGCCGAAAATAAAAGACGGTCATCTCATCTCGTGGAAGCCAAAAGGCAAGGCTATAACCCCAGAAGGGTAGAGTATATAGATAACAACGCATTGCAAGCTGCCACAGAACTCGAATCGTTTCTATATAACAAAAGACGTTAAAAGCATAGGGCGAACTGGTGTTTTTGTTCTGTACTCAACTCACCAGAAATCACGGTAGACCCCTGCCAACAACTACTTTACATCGGTAGACGGTGTATTGTATAGCAAAAGACAAAAACACGCTAATGGCCCTATCCTCCGGGCCGTTCAGGTCGCGTCATACGAGATTATTCAGAGCGCAACAAGCATAAAAACCAGGTGCGTTTACATTGGTTCCAGCGCTTCTTGGTGTAACTGTGGCTAAGGAAACACGGCTCTGACGTGCCAACAAAGGCGCACTCTACACGCGCAATATGCTAACTTTGCTCTATCAACCTACCATTCCACAAACTGCACCGGGTACAGATAAGCTCGCACTAAACGAGGGATTGGAAACCATTGCCCGCTATGCTTTGGCATACAACCATACTGTTACAGAGATAACACTACCTGGTTCGCTTAAAACTATCGAGGCTAATGCACTCTCAAACAATCCTAACTTGAATGGAATAAAGTGGGAAGAGGGTGTTGAACCTGAACTTGAAACCATTGGAGATCTGGCTTTTTACCACAACGGACAGTTGGCAATGCTACAGCATATCCCATCTTTAAAAACACTGGGAGCAGGTGCTTTCATTAAAAATGCTAACCTTGTGGAGGTTCATATACCTGCAAACTGCACCATAGGAGATAGAGCTTTCTTTGAATGTTTGGCACTTCAGAATGTCTATTCGTATAGTATGACACCGCCAGCTGTAGCCGACGATGCTTTCAAATCATATATTATCTTGACGATGCTGTGCTACACGTAGACCAAAATGCGGTAGAAGCCTACAAAAAGCCGATGGCTGGCGACACTTTAAAGCACTTTTGCCACCGATATTGTTACTGCTATTAGCTCTACAAAGGTTGCTACAAACAGTGCCGTTCGGGTTATAGCACAAAGCAATGGCTACACCATTGAGGGGCTGAATGCCGGACAACGCTACACGCTTTGCACTGTTTCGGGTGTGCAAATAGATACTGGCGTAGCCAACGAAGGTAGTTTGTTTATACCTGTTAAGCGCAATCAGGTGTACATTCTACACATTTCGAGCGATAAAACCCCACAAACTGTTCTAACAAAAGTATTCAGTTTAGCTACTATAAACACAGAGAGAAGCAAACATCATGGGTTTGCTTCTCTCTTTTTTTTATCTGTCTTGATGTACGAAATATTACGAATTGCAACGCCATTTTGTGGGTGTTCGTGGGTACGGGCACGATAAATCGGCCCCTACGCCTACGGGGTGGACGTGGAAAGATATATCAACAAACAACCACGTGTGGTTTTATTTATTATACAAAATGTATGACAACTAACATTCCGCAATATTCATTTATTACGCAAATGTATGGCAGCGAACATACCGCAAGGCGTAGGGGCCGATTCATCGCGCCCGTTTTTCAACCGAACCAAATGGTTTTGATATGTCGAAATGATGCGATGCAACACCATTTTATGCAATTACGTGGGTACGGTATGATGAATTGCAATATCAACGGTGGGAATATGCAACGCCATTTTGGGGTATTTCGTGGATACGGGCACGATAAATCGGCCCCTACGCCTACGGGGTGGACGTGGAAAAACGTGGAGGGTACAATAAATAAAAAAATAACGGCATTGCAATATCAACGATGGGAATACGCAACGCCATTTGGTGGGTGCTCGTGGGCACGGGCACGATAAATCGGTCCCCTACGGCTGCTTGCGGTCTGCCATTTTGTGGGTGTTTACGTATCTGCAAACACCATAAAAATGTGCACCAACGTACACTTGCAACTTGCTATGGCACAACAACATACACAGAACGCCTACTTTCGCATTGCAAAAACCATACTTTTTGCAATGCTAAAACCCCTTTATACGCCAAAAACCATACTTTTGCACGGCAAAAGGGGTTTTGTTTTTCACTATAATGGTGAGACGCTTTTGCAGATGCTGGAAAACGGTTTTTACTTTGCAGGGGTTGTGGGTTGCGTCATTGTAACTTCTATGCAATTGTTCTGGTCTAGCAGATTGCGAAGAGTGGTACGAATGTCGCCGCAAGTCATATTTTCTACAATGTAACGGAAGTCTGTATCTACGTCTATTCCATTGTATAGGTCGGTGTAGAGCACATATTCCCAATAGTTATTCATACGCAACACTTGGTTATACACCTTTAGTTCGTATGCTTTTTACCTTATCGAGGTCTTGCTGCGATGGTCCTTCGGTAGCCATTTTTTTCCAATTCTTTGTATACAATAGGTATTAGGCTGTTATATTTTTGTGGGTCTGTTTTGGAATGCAATTCGTAGTAAAGCCTCGTCGTTGGGGTGGTGTTGCAAGTCCCCGATACCTGTACGCTATACGTTCCTCCTTATCTTCGCGCACCTTTTCGGTGTAAAACAATGCGCAACAGTTGTCCTATAGGCGTCCATTAGTAATTCGTTTTCGGTTGTTGTATTCCATTTTTCCTTTTATCACAATGGTAGTAATGGCAGTAGGAGTAGTTTGTTTTTTATGGAAAATGTATGTTTTTTTGCCATCAACAAGCTTTGGTTCATACGTACCAATGGTTTCTTTTGTGTTGTTAGATGGCAGTGTAATGCAATGTGCATAGCAATGGTCTCAGTTTGTTTATGTTTATGTTTCCCGTAAGAATAAGTTTGAAGTTGGCAGCATTAGCAAACAGTTCTTTATAAATGTGCATAATGCGGTTGTAGTTCACCTTTTCAGTTGTTCTTTGTCCATCGATGCCATTCTGTTGGTAGCGTATGCCACTTTGTGTAGTGTGTCGTTGTATGCCAACATTGGGTTTACGTGTGCGTTAGTAAGGAACTCTTGTTGTTGTTCCATTAGGTTTTTAAATGCTTGTGGGTCTTTTTCTGGGCTGTGTAAAAGTATAGGTATACCAGTTCGAGAAGCGTTTTTGTGTCTTTCACATTCGATGTTCCTGCCATGCCTCGAGTATCGTTATCAATGAAAGGAGTTACGGTTGCGGTTTTCCCAGCCAGCATTTTTCTAAGGTGAGGTCGTTGTATTGTGCCACCCTCCTATGGTAGCTCCAGCCATAAGATAGGTTAAGTTTGGCATTTCGCTATCTGGATATATGTTTTTCCTCCTAAACTAAATAGCTTTTAGGGTTCACTTCGTCAGGGTTCAAAGTTGGTTGGTCACATCAAACTTTCAGTCCGTTAGATAGTGTAAATTCGGTATATCCATATTTGTAGGGTACGTTCCGATATTATGCTACCAGGTTTTGCAGTTTTTGTTATAAGCCTTTCTGTTAGTGTGTTTTGTGTTTTATATGTGTGTAGTGTTGTTTTTGAGCTTTTAAAATAGCATTTTCTATGCTGCTGTTAGTAGGCATTTTAAAGGTATTTTTGTCTGGTCCGAACATTGTTACTACCTGATTTTGGTTTGTAATAATAGTTTTTGCCAGTGCGTTTACATCGTCTATGGTAACCGTTTTGTCGAGTTTTCTCACTATTTCGAGTTCTTTTTCAGGTTCTATAATGGGTGTTTCTTCGAGGAAGTTCTGCACATTGTTCCTCAAATCGCCATTTCGCCTGTTAGAGCGGTCGTTATAGTCGTTCTCTGCATACGATAGCATTTCGGCTTTTCCCCTTTTCAGTTCATCTATAGTTATGCCGTTGGCACGTGCACGTTCCACTTCTCCCACCAGAAGTTGTATTGCTTCGATGGCTTTTCCCTCTTTTAGTACGCCCGAAAGCTCGAAAGCATCTTTTGTAGATGCCAGAAAGAAGTTGCCACTTCGTACCGATGCCGATATAAAAGGTGCGTTTTTTGTTCTGCTCAACTCTTCTAATCGGTCGTTAATAGCCATTCTCAGAATGTTAGTTTTGTAGTCGTCGGCATAGTTTTGTATGGTGTTTCGTTCTTGTTTTGGTGTTACATCGCGTTTCATGTATAGTGTAAAATTCACGGTAGGCTGTTCTTTGTCGGTAGCCGTGTAGTATCATCTTCTCGTTGTTACCTATTGGGTAGTAAATGCGGTGTGCGGGATTTTGTGGAAGTGGTATTTTAGCAAACAGTTTTTTTATTTTTTCTTCTATTTTATCCTCGTTTATGTCTCCCACAACTATAATAGCTTGCAAGTCTGGACGGTACCATTTGCTGTAATAGTCGCGTAAATCGTTGTAGGAAATGTTCTAACAATGTCTATATTGCCCTGTTGGGCATACAGTCAGAATACTTTGTTCCGGCATAAATAGCGGGCATAGCTTTGTTCTGAAAGTCGTTGCATAGCCACACCAGAGCGGCGTTCGCCATTCTTCTTCTATCACTCCCCGTTCTTTGTCTATCTCTTTGTCGGTTAAAAGTAGTTCGTGGCTCCAGTCGTTTAGTATTAATAGGCACGAATCAATTACGCCTTCGCGTGTTACAGGTGCCGCCGATATGTTGTAAACAGTTTGGTCTACGCTGGTATAAGCATTAAGATTGGCACCAAACTTAATGCCTACGCTTTCGCACCAAGCCACTATTCCGGGTTGCAAAGTGTTGCCTGAGAAGTGTTTTTGTGCCGTTAAATGCCATGTGTTCTAGGGAAGTGCGCCAGTCCGCGTTGGCGTTTTTCCTCGAGAATAGAGCCAACTTTCTGTGCAATATAGAAGTCTGCTACGCCTTTAGTTTGTGCATTATGGCGTATATAATAGGTCATTCCGTTCGGCAAAATGCCCTTTCTTATGGTGTTATCGTTATCTATTTTTCCTTGTTGTGCATATATATTGCATGCAAAGAAAAGTGCTACAATGGTTAGAAAGTGTTTCATTTTGTTTTGCATATTTTGCTTTTTATGTTTTGTTTATATTGTTATTGTGGTTTTGTTTTGCCAGCTTTTATGTTGTTTAAGGCAGCTTTGAGCACGATGGAACAGCGTTTGGCGTGAAGTCGTTGGTAGAGTTATTGGTATCAATCCACCCATTTTCGTTTCTTTTTCTTACCACAGCTTTGTATAACGAGCCTCATCAAAGTCTACATTTCGCACAGTGAAGCCCTTTATCTAGCCTTGCCGATATTATATTCCACTCGTATACGGTGGGAACGGCAAGGTTTACGGCATCTATTATCCAGGCATTTGGCATGAAATATTCGTTTTCGTTCATTGGCACCACTATGTCTCCTTGTTTAAAAATGTAGCCAAATTTGTATCTATATTGCTTTGTATATGTGCTTTGGTCTACCATTGGGCGAGCCAATGCGTAGCTTTTTACTCCACGAGTGTGCATTACAAACGTTCCATTAAAGTTAGCATACCAGTTTAAAAGGTTGGGAACTTTGGGGTTATCTTGGTCTCCTTCAGGGTGCGAAGACTTGTCGTAGATTTCAAAATCTGCCTTTCTCAGGTCGAAAGAGTTAGGGTTTATGGGGCGGTGGTCTATGGCGGTGAGAGCTATAAGTAGTTCTTTTCCGGGCAGAACTGGTACATCGTGTCCGGTGCCGGGTATGACATAGATGGCAGAAATGGTCATTGCTTCGTTCCTAATATCGGGTTGATAGTCGTGTTTATCGTCGCTTGTGAAGAACGATTCTATGAAAGCTATGCCGTCAGCATACATTGTTGTGTCGCTATTATTGCCTATTTTGATGTACTGATCGTCGGTATACATAAACCCATCGGGGGTTGTTGTGCCGGTAAAGAATATTTCTGATATTACAAATCCCTCTTGTGCAGAATACACATTTAGGGCTATTGAGGTTGTTTTTGGGGGTTCAGGCTGCGCTAATGGCTATGTTTTGGCATTCGGCTTTTACCTTTGCGGCTATGCTTTTTGGTTGTTTAATTTATAGTTTATAGTGCCTTTTTACGGCTATGTTATAGGTGCCTTCGGGTACTAAAACTGTGGTTTCGAACTCCTTTCAGTGGGTTTTAAAGTTGGTAGCGGTATATTGTTTGCCGGTTTCTACATTGGTTAGCACGGCTGTTGCTTGGTTTAGTGTTGCGCCATTTATATTGAGTGGTATAGGTGAGCGCAAGGCTATGGTTTTGCTATTTGAGGTCTATGCCGTTGTCGTTATAGTTTGTGCACGATGCAAGCTATGTAAACATTGCAAAGAGTGCTAATATTGGGTTTTTGCTTTTGGCTGTTTTTGTTTTATATTCATTGTCACTTTTGTGTTGTTATATTTGGTTTTTGTTAGAAAGTTACACCCATTGCAACGTTTGTTTCTACCTGATGTAGCAAGGCAGAATGGCTATAAGCAAAAGAGCTGTTTTTGGGAAAAACGCCTACCCCTTTCCACTGTTTGGGCTGATGATAGACGGTGCATTGTGTTGCCAAAGTCCAGAGATGCGCTGTTTTGGTGGCATATATGTTGTTTACAGTTGTGTTATTTGCTTATCCATAATGGCGTATGGCATAACAATTCGTTTAGAGTTGTTGTGGAAATAGGCAGCATTTTGTATTCCATTCTATTTGCCATTGTGCTGTGTTTTGGTGTTTTTGTTGTGTTTTGTTGCACCATAACCACTGCCAACCGAGCCGTCCGTAGGTTTTTGCAAATGCCATTTCGCGTCGCAAATCTATGTATTCCGAATAGTCGTTTAGCCACCCTAACTGTGCGTTAAGCATTATTTTCGATTAGTTGCCTGTGCTAATGCTCCGCCCAAATGGTAGTCGGCTTTGTTGTTTTGGTACATTGAGAGTGTTATAAGCGACTTATATTCGGTGCTCGACGAGCTTCCTGCTATGTGTTCTTTACCTCGCCGGTGTTCCATATAGTATCCTGCGAAGAGTGCCCACCGCCATTTTCCTTCGTGTTTCCAGCCTGCTTGTGCTGCCATAGTGGTAACTTCGAGTTTGCTAATGGGTAGTGCGTTAAGTTCGGTAAGTATGTTGTTGTAAGGCATATATGTTCCTTCGACTGACAAATATGCGCCACTGGTGTTTAATGGAGTTAGCTGTAGGTCGGCAATGGTGCCTGTTCCTTTATAGTACGACGAGCGTATTGCACCTGCAAAGCGCACATAGTTGGTTCCAAGTCCCGTCATGTGGTATTCTGGAACTACGCCCAAAGGGTTGTAAAAGTCTACATTGTTGGTTTGTTTATAGGTGTGCATACCCACTCCTGCCCCTATATTGTAGTTTCCATAAGCACGAGCCAGCCCCACACGTAGGGTCAAATCGGTTGCTATTCCTCGTGGTCTGGGGTCGATGGTTCGGTATTCGTGTTCGGCTCTAAAGTTTATTTTTGCTCCAAAGGTCCATTGTTTCAGCTTCACGGCATAGCCTCCGTAAAAGGCATATTGCTCGTTTTGCAGGTCTCCTCCAATGGTATCTGCCATTACGTATGGGTATAGTTGTTCGTAGTCGGAGGTGGAATTGAAACGTATATTGCGTATTTTTCCTATTTTGTAAGATGCTCCTCCCCATACGGTAGTGGTAGCATTGAGATGCAAATAAGAGCTTACGGTTGCATTGCCCAGTGTGTGTGCGTTGCCCAATTGTGGTTGTTGCGAAATGTTGGCATGTTTATAGTTCAGGTTCAGATACATTTCCGATAGCGATGTGGTGTACACGTTGTGCATAAAAGCTGGGTTGTGCAGGGCGTTGTCTAACACTTTTGTCCACTGGTTTTGGTGTTCGGCAATTGCTATAGTGTCTTTTTCGTGTGCTCTTATGGGCGAAAACAGCAAACAACAACAAAGGGTTATAAATAGGTATCTTCTCATTTCGTATTTACATAAGTAGGTGGTTGAATTTCAAAAGTATGGTTTTTGCATTGCAAAAAGGTGGTTTTTGGCGTGCAAAAAGTATGTTTTTGTATTGCAAAAAGGGGGTTTTTGTTTTTGCAGGAATTATATAGTTTATACATACCAATAGTTTATTGTTTTTACATAAATAGTATATTGGTGCGTATTTGTGTGGGGTGAGCAACAATTTCTATATAGTTTTCCGATGCTCTATAGTATTTTACGCCTTCTGTTCCGTCTGCCATTCGGTATCGTATGGTACCTTCGAGCGCCATCATATATGCTCCTCGCAACACGTTAATGGTGGCAGTGTTTTTCTTGAAATGTGGAAACGGTGTAGCTTCTGCCATTCGATAGGTTTTTAAGCACCACAGTTCCTTGCATTTCTATGGGTGTTATAGTGTCGGGAACTTGCAGTGTTACCATTGCTTGCGTATAGTAGTCGTCGTCTTTTTGTGTACACCTTATTGCCAGTAAAGGGTAGCATAAGCACTACCATAATGTAGAATAAGCATTTTCATTGTAGTGTTTGTTTTTATGTGTTTTGATAGGCACGAGTGTGCGTTTCCGTATTTTTCTATAGTTTTTACGTTCATTTCCAGTCCGAAATATGGTGTTACATATCGCCTTATAACAAAGTTGTTGCGTTTGTAATCAGGGTGTATGTCCCACAGTTTGTTTTACAAATAGTGCCACCATAAGCTTGTTGTTGAAGAGTTTTTGGTAGCCTTCAGGTTCAAATCCATACTAAATGGAACGGTTTGTCGGGTAAACATTCCATCGGTATAGGGTTCTAACGAGATATTGTAAAGTAGGGTATCGTGTGTGTCGGTTTCGGTGTATGGGTGTATGTTTCCGTTGGTATCCATATATTTCAACGGCATATTTTCTTTTCGCATAGACTGTTCTGCGGTGAGCCAAACACATTGTGCCGATAGCGAGAAACCCAATTTGAGTTTTGGAATGGTGGTATCGAAGGTGAAATTGGTATTTACCATTTCTCTTATAAAGCCATCGTCGTCTTTGTATATGCCCACTATTTCGAGTGGTTCTCCACCCACCATCTTAGCAGGTTTGTACATTATGGGTTGCGAATTGTGGTATTCGGTGCGAAAACCAAGCCCCTGTTATGGTGAGCCTGGTATTGATAACAGGGAAGCGAACTGTGGATAGCACCCTCTAAACCTTGTTTATAGGTTCGACTACCATTAGAAGCGTGGTCGTAAGCCCGCATTACGCGCTTTGTTTGGTAGGGCAATGTGCTAATATCGGGACGGTTTGTAAGTGCATCGGGGTCTATTCCAGAGGCATCAAACTCCTTATAAGCGTATGGAGCATATACTTCCATAGTGCGAAAACCCGATTTCATGTCTTCCACAAAATAGGTTAGTGTGAGCCTGTTTCCACCCCACTCCACATCTGTTTTGGCTTCCCACTTTAGGTTTCGTGCCGCTTTCAGTGCCGTGTTAGTAGGGTCTACCACGTAAGTTTGTAGGTACATACGCCTGTATTGTGGGTTTTCGTGATAGTAGTTCAGCTCTACTATGTCCATATAGGTGGGTTCTGGATAGAGCAAATCTATGGTTGGAAACATACTTTGCCAGCCTATTCCGCTCGAAAGGCTCACTGTTATGGGGCGTTGGCACAGGGTTAAACGATGGAAAAAGTCCACCCTGCATTCAGTCGTGGGTCTATATTCACCTTATTATATATGGCAAAACGTTTACTTATACCCAGCATTGTTTCGGCTCGCACGCCCATTTCTATGTCTAATTTGTGGTTTCCTATGCCTTTACTAAGGGTTTCTTCTATGTAAGCAGCCAATGTTTGCGAGGCTGGAATGTCGGCATATCGGCGCGGACGATACGATGCTCCAGTGTAAACAGGGGTGCAAACGGTCGAACATTTGCCCCTCTCCAAGGTTGCGATCCATCTGGTAATCGGTTCCCACAAGCATAGTGTTAGAGAGTCCTTTTATGGGTAGTGTAAAGTTGGCATTAGCTTTTAGATACACGCTAATGGGTTTTCCGTCTACCGTATGTGTGGCGGTATATTTGTAAGGAGATATTAACACAGCATCGCTTTCGCCGTTTGTCATGGTTGTTGCTGCGGGTGTGTCGCCGTCTAACTGTACAAGTTTGGTGCGTTCTAAGCGGTTTCGTTCGTACGAAAAACGATGCCGACAACTCGCCATTGGTAAAGAAAGTTTGATTGTTTTTGCTATTTATGGCAAACAAAAAAACTGGTTGCATAGCGGTTGTAGGTAGACTTATACTTGTCTATTCCCCCATGGTTGAACTCTGGATCTACCTTATCGTTGTCGAACGAACCACCATAATCTACATTCAACGAGGCGTTATAGCGCATTGTTTCTGTGTTCCATTGTTTGTTAAGACGTGCCGAAAGGGTGATGCGTTGGTAGGTTTCGAGCAGGTTTCGTGGCTCTGCTTTGTTGTCAAGATAGTCGGCACTGAGGTTGAGCGATAGTTTTTTAGATTGCCATTCAAAGGCTTTTGCCAAATAAAACAGCTTCGAATCCATATCGGCTTTGAACCTTGCGGAGAGGAAATTGCCACCTTTTGTTCGCTTAACCTTTACTAAACCGCTGGTAAGATCGCCATATTGCACCGACGGAATGCCTCGAACAATGGTTACTTCTTGTATATCGTCGGTAGAAATAGTACGCATATCTACTCCTGCATTTGTGTAGTTTCGTTTGCCAGATGTGCGGTCTACTGCTCCCGAAAGGTATTGCATGTTTCCATTTACGCTAACTGGTGCACCGTCAATAATAAAGCGTGTGCCCAGAGAAGAGGTGTTATACTGGTTGCTTGCTATGGGCACTTCGCGCAGATTTATGGTGTTTGGCACATTAAGATGTGGGTCGTGTGCTCGTCCTCCTGGTAAAAGTTCCAGCAAATCGGTAAAGCTTGAGGGCTGCAAATGCTCCATTGCTTGCTTGCTAATGGTGGAAACGCTCGACAAGCCACGCCCTTCTTGTGCGGTAACAACCACTTCTTGCAAACTGTTTACGTCTAAATTTAGATGGTAAACTGCCCTTGTTTGGGCACCACTTGTGAGGGTTTGTAGCCTATATGAGGATATTTTACCTGCTGATTGAAGCTTGTTGATAGTAGGAAACAACCGTTTTGGTCGGTTACGGCTACTATTTTTTTTGTGGTAAGTGCCATAACTGTTGCGCCTATAATGGGTTGCTGTGTGCCTGCTTCTACCACTTTGCAACGCATTTGGGCTTGTATCTGACTACAAAAATAGGCTTACAAGGAGTGTAAATAAGAGTTTTTTCACCTTATATTAAATATTTTTTTGTTGCTATTTACAATGTTTGTGGGGGTTTAATTGTGAGGAGCACGGTTTTGTTGCCTGTACATTTTTTATATGCCAATGCACCACATTCGCAATTCTACATCAGCAGAATTGTGTTTCGCAAATGGTTGTTATGCATTTAAAAGTACCAAAGTTTCCATGCAAAAAGCGCACGGAAACTCTGGTTTTTTACTGTATACGAAAGTGTTGTTACCTGACTACTATTTTCTTACCTCCATGTATATAGATGCCCTTTTGTACGGGTTGAGCTATGCGTCTGCCGTTTAAGTCGTACCAAGCACCATTATCTTTGCTATTCATAGTGGCGTTGCTGATGCCAGTAGCATCGTCGCCGTCAAACTCTTTCCACGTAAATAGGTCCATAGAACCTGTTGCTTGCTTTGGTGTCCACCCACGTTCTTTCACCGCTGTGGCTTGTTTTACGGTTAAAGAATTGTGTTCTTTGTCGTAAAGTTTGTTGTAAACGCAGAACTCTCTCTCGTTTCCTTCGGTTTCTTTTACCAGAGATGCTATAAGTTTATCCATTGATTCGCCAGCCAACTTGTTGCCCCAGCACGACAAGAACTCTATTCTTGGATTGTGTGAAACGTCTAATTTGGTAAGACTATTCTGGCTACATTCTAACCTTTCGAGGTTCGGATTCTCAGAAACATCTAAGTTTTCAATGCCGTTTCCATTCACCCATAGTTCCTCAAGAAATAGAAGTTTTGTTACGTCAATGGTTCTTAGGTTTTGGTTTTCGCCTACATTAAGAGTTCTAATGTTAGGACTATTGCTCAAATTAAGTGCCGTAATTTGTGTTCCTTGCAACGATATTGCTGTAAGGTTTTGGGTGTTTTCTAAATTAACAGTGGTGAGTTCTTTGCAATAGCTTGCCCAAACCACGCTTAAGTTTGTTGCTTTAGAAAGATCGATACTGGTAATTGGATTTTCGTTTACCCGTAGTTCGCGCAGTTCGTTAGCCTTACTTAGGTCTATAGAAGTTACACCTTGTGCTGGCATAGAGAGGTAGTCTGCATCGCCATGAATGGTTATTTCGGGTGCATTTACTGTGAAAACACTTTTCATTCCTGCCACGCTTATGTTGCTTGCGCCGTCTATAGAAGTTATCGCCTATGTTAGGGGTCTTTATCTTTTGCGTCTCCGTCTTCGTCTAAACCGTCGAAAATAAGCATTTCTATCGTCATTTTCTGTCCTATTGGTGTGTTTGTTTTAAATTTAATTACACCATTTCCCACCGCAGCCATAGCATTGGTGAACGAAAAAGTAGTCCGCACACGAACAACAAAAAGTAGTTTTTTTCTCATAATAACTATCATTTAGAATTTGTTTTATAATATTTTTCTTTTGCAAATGCAAAGTTAGTAAGATATAAAAAGGTGGGCAATACCCAAAAATAGGTAAATATTATATTGCCAAATAGCACCAACGCAATGCCGTTTTATGCAATTACGTGGATGCGGTACGATGTATTGCAACGCCATTTCGAGTATTACGTGGGTACGGTACGATGTATTGCAATGCCATTTTGTGGAATTACGGGGGCGTGGTACGATGTATTGCAACGCCATTTCGGAGTATTACGTGGGTACGGTACGATGTATTGCAATGCCATTTTGTGGAATTACGGGGACACGGGCACGATAAATCGGACCCCTACGCCTACGGGGTGGACGATGGAAAAATATATCAACAAACAACCACATGTGGTTTATTTATTATACAAAATGATATCAACGAACATTCCGCAATATTCATTTATTACGCAAATGTATGGCAGCGAACACACCGCAAGGCGTAGGGGCCGATTCATCGCGCCCGTTTTTCAATCCGAACCAAATGGTTTTGATGTGCCGATATGATGCGAAACGCAACGCCATTTTATGCAATTACGTGGGTGCGGTACAATGAATTGCAATATCAACGGTGGGAATACGCAACACCATTTCAGGGGTATTTCGTGGATGCGGGCACGATAAATCGGCCCCTACGCCTACAGGGGTGGACATGGAAAAATATATCAATAAACAATCACGTAATATTCATTTATTGCGCAAATGTATGGTAGCGAACACACCGCAAGGCGTAGGGCTGATTCATCGCGCCCGTTTTTCAATCCGAACCAAATGATGTTGATGTGTCGAAATGATAAGAATTGCAACGCCATTTTGTGGAATTACGTGGGTGCGGGTACAATGAATTACAATACCAACGATGCAAATATGCAATGCCATTTTGTGGGTGTTCGTGGATGCGGGCACGATAAATCGGCCCCTACGCCTACGGAATGGACGTGGAAAAATATATCAACAAACAATCACGTAATATCCATTTATTGCGCAAATGTATGGCAGCGAACACACCGTAAGGCGCAGAGGCCGATTCATCGCGCCCGTTTTTCAATCCGAACCAAATGGTTTTGATGTTGCCGATATGATGCGAATTGCAATGCCATTTTGTGGAATTACGTGGACGTGGTACGATGTATTGCAAAACAAAAAACACTCTCTTAAAAAACAAAAACCATACTTTTGCAACGCAAAAAGGGGGTTTTTGAAAACCCCTTTCTATAGTGCTGTGTTTCAGTATGATAGACCGTGTTAGGCTAAAGGGTGGTAAGCACACACCAAAAGCCATTTTTGGAATGTATAAAACAAGTGGTAAGCTGCTTTTTAAACACCTATCTGTCTATGCCATTACGCGACAGCACTCCTTTGGTGGTGTAGTAATGCTTCACCTCTTGCATATCTGTTACAAGGTCGGCATAGGCAATTAGTCGTTTCGGAGCATAACGACCAGTAAGCACAACTTCGGTTTTTGGGTCTCTGTTTTCTAATGCTTGCATAAGTTCGTCTATGCTAATAAGTTCCATGTGTAGTGCTATTGTTATTTCATCGAATATCACTACGTCCCATTCTCCCGAACTAAGAAGTTCTGCACACCGTGCTAATCCGTCTTGAGCGTGCTGTTTATCTACAGCCGAAGGGGCGCGCGTAAGTAGGCAACCATTACCAAATTGCTCTATAGAAAGGTTGTCTATGAACTTGGCAATACGTGTTTCGTTGTATTGTATCGACTTCATAAACTGTCCAATAAACACTTTTTTGCCTGCCATACATGCACGTATGGCTAGTCCAAAGGCTGCTGTGGTCTTCCCTTTTCCGTTGCCCGTGTACACCTGAACCTGTCCCCGAGCTGCTGTTCTCTTTACATTCATATAGCCAATAAATGGATATGTGGTGTGGAAATTTTGGTTTTCGCACCCTATTTTGTCCGATAGTTAATTATTGTTACACCATTTTTAGTCTCTCTAATCTATCATGTTTGTCTAAGTTTTTAGCCTTTCGAAGTATAGAGAATAACTGCATTTCAATGAGTCTGCCACAATATGAGACATTAAAAACAATGCCCATTCTCTGTTGTTATTTAGTTTTGGCAAGACCATTTACCGCTACAAAAATAGGAAAAATAAATAGAAAATAAGGCATAACAAGGGTTACAATTAGAATAATGTTAGATATTTTTTTACATAATGAAAGCATAGATATTAAAAAGTAAAACAAAAACATTTTTGCGGCGCAAAAGGCATCTCTACAGCATTTTGGCACACCATTTGTATTGATACAGACAGATAGAAATTAACAAATAAAAATATATAATATGCAAAAAGGAAAAATAGGTGTAACAACAGAGAATATATTCCCTGTTATTAAGAAATTCCTCTATTCAGACCACGACATCTTCCTTCGCGAGTTGGTATCTAATGCTGTAGACGCTACACAAAAGCTACGTACGCTTGCCGCAACAGGCGAGTTTAAAGGCGAAACCAACGATTTGAAGGTTCGTGTAAGTCTCGACGAAAAAGCCGGAACACTCACCGTGAGCGATGATGGTATAGGTATGACGGCAGAAGAGATAGACAAATACATTAACCAAATAGCTTTTTCGGGTGTTACAGACTTCTTGGACAAGTACAAAGACAAGGCTGAAGCCATTATAGGACACTTCGGTCTGGGCTTCTACTCTGCCTTCATGGTGTCTAAAAAGGTTGAAATAATAACCAAAAGCTATCGCGACGGGGCACAAGCAGTACGTTGGAGCTGCGACGGAAGCCCGGAATTTTCGATAGAAGATACCGAAAAGGCAACCCATGGCACCGATGTTGTGCTCTATATGACGACGATTGCAAGGAGTTTTTTTACAGAAACAGAAGATAGAAAGTCTGCTGAACAAGTACTGCAAGTTTATGGCTGTGCCCTGTAGTTTTTGGCAAAAAGACAGAATGGAAAGACGGTAAAAGCGTGAAACAGACGAGGATAACGTTATAAACAACGTGGAACCGCTATGGACAAAAGCACCCGCTGAACTGAAAGACGATGACTATAAGCAGTTCTATCGTACACTCTTCCCAATGAACGACGAGCCTTTGTTCTGGATTCACCTAAATGTTGACTATCCATTCCACCTGACCGGCATTCTGTATTTCCCACGCGTGAAGAACAATATAGAGCTTCAGCGCAACAAGATACAGCTCTATTGCAACCAAGTATTCGTTACAGACCAGGTAGAAGGCATTGTTCCAGAGTTTCTACCCTACTTCATGGTGTGATAGACTCACCGGATATACCGCTGAACGTGAGCCGAAGCTATTTGCAAAAGCGATGCTAACGTAAAAGAAAAATATCTACTTACATCACCAAGAAAGTGGCAGACAGGGCTCAACGGAATATTCAAAGAGAACCGTAAAGAGTACGAAGAAAAAGTGGCAAGACCTTAAAGCTTTTCGTGAACTATGGTATGCTTTCGCAACCCGATTTCTACGATCGTGCAAAAGATTTCTCGCTCTTTACCGATGTAGATGGCAAGAACTTCACCTTCGAAGAGTATAAAACGCTTATTAAAGACAACCAAACCGACAAGGACGGAACGCTTGTTTACCTCTACGCAACCGAAAAGGAGGAACAGTATTCGTACATTGAAACGGCACGTGCAAAGGGATATTCCGTGCTGTTAGCCAACGGACAGTTAGATGTTCCTACCCTTTCCATGCTGGAACAGAAGTTCGACAAGTCGCGTTTTGTACGGGTAGACTCTGACGTTATAGACCATATCATTGCGAAAAAAGACGAAACAAAGGGCGAAAAACTTGGCGAAAACGATGCCGATACGCTAACTCAGGCGTTCCAATCGCAGATGCCTAAGGTGGAAAAAGCAGAGTTTATGGTAAGCGTAGAGCCATTGGGCGAAACCGCTCAGCCAATTGTGGCAACACAAAACGAGTATATGCGCCGTATGAAAGAGATGAGCCAATACCAGCAGGGTATGGGTTTCTATGCACAAATGCCCGACACATACACCATCGTACTGAACTCTGACCACGCCATTATTAAGCAAATTCTGAGCGAAAGCAATACTTCTACTGCCGAAAAACTGCAGCCTATACGTAGCGAAATTAAGGGTTTGCAGGCGCGCAAGCTGTTTTACGACAGGAACAGGGTAAGAAAAAAAGCCAGAAGAAGTTACCCAAAACGAGAAGGACGAACTTAAGAACACAGAGGAAGAACTTACGAAACAACGTAACGAAAAGAACACTGTGATAGCTGATTATGCCAAGAACAATAATGCCATACATCAGCTAATAGACCTTGCTCTCTTGCAAAACGGATTGCTAAAGGGTGCTGCGCTCGACAAGTTTATTAAGCGTTCGGTAGACTTAATTAAGTAGACCAACTGCTATAACACATAGTTTTAAACCTCGTTATATGGGATTTTCCTTTATAGCGAGGTTTCTTTTGAATTATAATAAAAACACCAATAGCGATAGAAAGAAGGGCAAAATAAAAAGATATTGGCTATTTTTTTCTAAGAATAAGAACCGTAATACAAGAATTATTTATATATTTGCATTATGAAAAAGAACTAGGAAAAATGGTTTTATGGATATAGCAAAGTATATGGTAACGGCTTTGCTATTATCGACAGCTTTTGGTAGTATGGATCGCCTATGGGTGCTTGTTTGCGTTGTAATTGGCGTAATATTGACCTTAGGTTGGGGACTTATTTTAATACAACAAGACGAAGAACAAAAGAAAGGAGAATAGTATGGGAGCAATAGTAGCATCGATTTTAGTTTCGTTATTAGCAACAATTAGTGGTCTTTACTTTTATGTATCAAGACAAAAAGAACCGTAAATCCTAACGGAAAAGGATAGTAATTAGAAGTTAGGAGAATAGTATGGGCGCAGTAATAGTATCGATTTTTGTTTCGTTAATAGCAACAATTAGTGGTCTTTACTTTATGTATCAAGACAAAAGGAACCGTAAGTCCTAACGGAAAAGGATAGTAATTAGAAGTTAGGAGAATAGTATGGGAGCAATAGTAGCATCGATTTTTGTTTCGTTAATAGCAACAATTGGAGGTCTTTACTTTATGTATCAAGACAAAAAAGAACCGCTGAATCTATGCCAATTCGCTGCTATCTTTAAGGCAAATGGCATACAACAACTTACTGAAACCCTATCGGCAAGTTGCGACATACATAGATATAAAAAGGTGAAATCGTTGTTGATTTCACCTTTTTTTATTAAGTTTGCACTGTGTTCTTTGCCCTTTTGTAAAGAAGACACACCCTTTGAGAAACAAAAAAGGAATGAGAATGAAGATGGATATAACCAAAATAAAGAACTTTTTTACCACAGAAATGTGGCAAAAAACAGAGTATATGTCTAAACGTAAAGGTATTGCTATTAGACTGTTGCAGAAGTTTTACCTTACAATAAAGTTCTTTATAGAGCGCGAACACATAACTTTCGCAGCTCAGCTATCGTTCTCTACCATTATGGCAATAGTGCCAATTGCTGCCATGATATTTGCTATTGCCAACGGTTTTGGCTTCGGTAAGTTCATAGAATCGCAGTTTAAAGATATGCTTTCGGCACAACCCGAAGTGGCAAACTGGTTGCTAACACTTACACATTCTTATCTTACGCATGCCAAAACAGGCATTTTTATTGGCATCGGACTACTTATTATGCTCTACAGTGTGTTCTCTTTGATAAACACCGTAGAGCGCGTTTTCGACAGTATATGGCAGGTTAAGGGCACACGACCCATCAGTAGGGTGCTCATAGACTACACCGCAATGATGTTTCTGGTGCCAATCAGCATCATCATAATGTCTGGACTGAGCATCTATCTCTACAGTTTCGTAGAAAATTTAAACGGTTTTCTATTTCTCGGAACCATTGCACGCTTCTCGCTACGCTATCTTCTGCCGTGGACAATACTAACTTTTATGTTTGTAGTGCTATATGTTTTTATGCCAAATGCAAAGGTTCAGCTTAGCAAAACAATAGGACCAGCTGTGCTAGCCAGCCTTTTAATGCTCGCCTTACAAGGGTTCTACATTCACGGACAAGTGTTTCTAACAAGCTATAATGCCGTGTATGGATCGTTTGCAGCACTTCCTTTGTTTATGTTATGGATGCTTATGTCGTGGTATATCTGCCTTTTCTGTGCCGAACTCTGCTATATAAACCAGAATTTAGACTACTACCAATGCACTATAGAACCAAAAAAGGTTTGCTATAACCACTTTCTTGCAATGAGCGCCACCGTGTTAAGCTACATTTGCCAACGCTTTGCCAACGACGAAGAACCATACACGGCTTTAGAACTGGAGGAAAAAACGGGCATTCCTATACGTGTTACAATGGCTATATTGGACAGATTGAAAACCATTGAACTGATTACCGAAAACCATTTGCCTACAACTAATCGAGTTACATACACTCCTACGCACGACACTAACAACATTAGCGTGGGCGAACTGGTGGACCGTATGGGAACAGAACCTACACAAAACACCGAACTTAACCACCATTTGCCTGAATATGCATGGCAAAAAGATGCGTACAAAAAGGTGGAAACTATTCACAAAAAAACTATCTTAACGCTCTGAAAAAAACATAAATATTAAAGAACTTGTAAACACACAAGCATAACACAACAACACGTATGCAACGAATTATTCACCCACCAAATAGAGAGTGTTCGTTGCGCATTTCGTGGGTGAACGCAACATTATTAACAATCCGTTAGCAGCATTATCGCAATCCGTCAGCAGCCGTAGGGGCCGATTTATCGTGCCCGCATATATGAATACACCCACGAAATGGAGGACGGAAATGTGTGTGTGGTGAAATGGATATGTGTATTTGATGATGTTAAAGATGCGTGTGGGTGAAATGAATATGTATATTTGGTAATGTCAGGATACGGGCGCGATGAATCGGCCCCTACGCCTGGCGGAATGTTCGCAACCAATTTCGTGGGTGAACGTTGCATTATTAATAATCCGTTAGCAGCATTACGGCAGACCACAAGCAGCCGTAGGGGCCGATTTATCGTGCCCGCATATATGAATACACCCACGAAATGGAGGACGGAAATGCGTGTGTGGTGGAACGAAAACACGTATTTAATAATGTAAAAACACGTATTCGGTGATGCGAATATGTATATTTGGTTATGCAAGGATACGGGCACGATGAATCGGTCCCCTACGCCTGGCGGAATGTTCGCAACGTGTTCATTCTCTGTATGTTACATATTCGCTATGCAAAAGTATGGTTTTTGGCGTGCAAAAACCACCTTTTTACATTGCAAAAACCACCTTTTTGAAATTCCAAAATGGGGTTCTGAATTTAGAGCATATAGGGCAATACTAAAACACAGAATGTTTTTGCTGCCACGCAGATGGGCGGGTGGATATGTAAAAAATGGTTCGATAATGGCTGAATGTATCTTTACAAATAAAGAAGCGGACTTTGCAGCCCGCAAATATTATATAAATTAGGGTATTAGCTAGTAAGGTATATAAGATTGTTTCAGGATAACGAGCGTAAATGTACACTATTTTCATTTAAAAACAAAATGTTTGTCGGCAAAAAAATCACCCATTTAACTAATCTTAAGATAGTGTGCGATAACAATCAGTATAGTCTGCCCTTTTCAACAAATATACCATGAAATTAGAATTACATAAGTTTTACATTTTAGGCACTACACAAATGGCATTTAGAAAGCATAATAATGGAAACAGAAAAACAAAAGTTATGGTAAAAACAAAAACTAACAAAACAAAACGACACATTATATATATAGCAAAAATGTAAGCTATATACAACAAAAGTATAAGCCATATTCAGCACGAGAATACAACCCAAGATGACGAAGAAAAAAGTGGATATGGTGAAGTTAAAAAGCATAAAAAGGCAATGGAAAAGAACCAAAATGGCAAAAGAAAAAGTGGCTAATAACAGAAAAGTTATCCTGAATCAATCGTCTTCTACCTAATCTATAACTTTAACTGAAGAAAAACTTTAATAAACTTAAATATAAACATTTGAAGAGCATCACTGCCCCTGAGAAATATCGTATACAGTGTTTCTAAAACACATTTTATAACAACTTACTTATTAGAAGTAATGTTTTTCTACTTTTTAAGATGGTAGCAAAGATAGTAATAAATAATTAAAAACCACAAATAATTCACTGTTTTTATTCATCTATTTGCATTTAATTGATTTAAATCAAGTATTATATTGCAAAAACAATACATATTTTTTTCCATAAAAACTATACACCGAGAAAGCAAAAAGCCTTCTATAATTTCAACAAAAACAAGTAGTTGGCTATCAAGATGCAGAAGAGATAAAAATGAGTTAATTCCTTTGCCATTTACATTTATTATAGTACTTTTGCAATGAAGTTTAAAAACGGTAACAATGATGTTTAAGAAGAGAAGGTGGCACTGTCTACCCGGGCAAGAGCCAACCGAAATGGATAAAAAATAATGGAATTCGAGAAGAAAGGAAAGCTTGTACCTACTCGAAACCTCGCAAAAAAACTCCCGAACAAATAGAAGGAATACGCCGTGCTGGCGTTGTAAAACACAGGTTGCTGAGACGCCGTGGCAGACGCTATTCACGCCGGAATGAATACACAAGAGATAGACGATATATGCATGGCGTTTTGCAAAGAACACAATGCCACACCTGCATGCCTTAACTACGAAGGCTATCCAAAGAGTGTTTGCACCAGCATAAACGAGGTGGTATGCCACGGAATACCAAAAAAAGAAGACGTTTTACAGGAAGGCGACATTATAAATGTGGATATGACGTGCATTGTTGATGGCTATTTTGCAGATGCAAGTCGTATGTTTGATTGATGGAAAAACTACTCCAGAGAAAGAACAATTGGTGCGTGTTGCAAAAGAATGCTTAGACATTGGAGCTGCAGCAGCTAAGCCTTACTCGTTCGTTGGAGACATTGGACACGCCATAGAAAAGCACGCCGAGAAGTACGGATATGGGGTTGTGCGCGACCTTTGTGGGCATGGCGTGGGCTTAAAGTTCCACGAAGAGCCCGAAGTTTTGCACTACGGACACAGGGGAACGGGCATGTTGCTGGTGCCAGGAATGGTTTTCACCATTGAACCAATGATAAATCAAGGCACATGGAAAGTGTTTATAGATGCCGATGACCCATACGGATGGGAGTAATAACGGGCGATGAACTACCATCGGCACAGTGGGAACACACCTTTGTTATGACCGATAACGGGGTAGAAATACTTACACACTAAGCCAAAAACACAAAACAGCAACATAAAAAGGCTACACAGACGGTGCGCAAACAGCACAAGAAGAAAACAATAATGAAGAAAAACGAGGATATTTATATACTTGGCATAGAGAGTAGCTGCGACGATACCAGTGCAGCAGTACTGAGAAATGGTGTTATTCTTAGTAATGTTACAGCCTCACAAGACGTGCATAAGGCGTACGGAGGCGTTGTTCCAGAGCTGGCTTCACGGGCACACCAACAAAATATAGTGCCTGTTGTAGACCAAGCTCTTAAGCGTGCCGGCATAACAAAGGAACAATTGTCTGCCATTGCCTTTACACGCGGACCGGGTTTAATGGGAAGTTTGCTCGTGGGTGTTAGCTTTGCAAAAGGCTTTGCAAGGGCTTTGGGCATACCACTCATAGACGTAAACCACTTGCAAGGACACGTTTTGGCTCACTTTATTAAGGAAAACGACGACGATAATAGCCAACCTCCATTCCCATTTATATGCCTTTTGGTATCGGGAGGCAACTCGCAAATAGTTAAAGTTAATGCTTATAACGATATGGAAGTACTGGGACAGACCATAGACGATGCCGCTGGCGAAGCCATAGACAAGTGTTCTAAGGTGATGGGATTAGGATATCCCGGCGGACCAATCATAGATAAGCTCGCCAGAAACGGCAATCCTAAAGCATATAAGTTTGCCGAACCAAACGTTCCAGGCTACAATTACTCGTTTTCGGGACTGAAAACGTCGTTCCTTTACAACCTTCGTGAGTGGATAAAGACGATCCTGACTTCATAGAACACCACAAAAACGACCTCGCAGCCAGTTTAGAGTTTACCATTGTAGACATTTTAATGAAGAAATTGCGTAAAGCTGTTAAAGACACAGGCATTAAACACGTTGCCGTAGCAGGCGGAGTGTCTGCCAATAATGGGTTGCGCAACGCCTTTCACGACCACGCTGCACGCTTCGGATGGACTATATACATACCCAAATTTAGCTATACCACCGACAATGCGGCTATGATTGCCAGTGTGGGAACATTTAAATTTAAAGACGGAAAGTTTGCTTCTATAGACCTTCCTGCCTTTAGTAAAGTTACATTTGAATAGATATTAACGACTATGGAATTTGAAAGTAAGATATTATCGCGCCAAATTGGCGACCTTATTTATGCCTCTGGCTATTCGCTTGGTACGGCAGAAAGCTGCACAGGTGGACGCATTAGCGAAACCATTATTGCTATTCCAGGTGCCTCTAACTATTTTAAAGGGGGTATTGTGGCATATACCAACGAGGTGAAAATGCACCTATTGGGCGTTTCTGCCGACACTTTGCAAGAACATACTGCCGTTAGCGAAGAGGTAGCAAAGCAGATGGTGAGTGGCGCTATTGATGCTTTACAGGTAGATTTTGCCATCGCCGTAACTGGAGTTGCAGGACCTGGAGGTGGCACTGCCGATATTCCTGTGGGCACAATATGGATTGGATATGGATCGAAAGACGATATTCGGACTTCCAAAATTACCGAAAACTTCGGACGAGACATTAATCTTGCCATCGCAACCAATAGGGCAATACGCCTAATGCTCGACTTCTTAAAAGAGAAACTCAACGATAAAAAAACAGAAGAAGATAACAACGAACACGCTGTTCCAGACATGAAGGCGTAAAAAAACATTGCGGTTGCAACCATCGTAATATGCAATAAAAAAGCATTACAGATAGTTGCACACACCAAACAACAACAGATTGCTATGCTGTACACACAGTTCAAGCAATCTGTTTTTTAGTTTCTACCCACATATACCCTATTCACAGCAATCTAAAACAATATTTGGCAAAATTACAAAAATACACGTGTGCGAACACACTATATAATTGACGCACGTCAAGAAACCAGCTTTTTATTTAAAAAAATACGCCAAAACATTTTTCAGTATCGCCAAACCTGCGTACCTTTTGCATCGTCATTAAGACAAAAAGGTTATTAGATTGTTTAGGTTAATAGTAATAGATTTAGGTTTTTAGTTGTTTTATTTAAGGAGAACAAAAGAGATTGTTCAAAGTAATAGGATTAGTTTAAGGTAATAAAAAATTAGATTGAATAAAGGATAACATACGATGCGAGATTTTGAGGGGAACGCCGAGAGGCGCGAACCTACAAATCAAGCTGAGTTAAAAATGGGCATCTTGCCTGTTTAAACTAACGAAAGCGCGAGACTGTGATGGTCTGGCGCTTTTGCGTTATACCCCATTTTGCAAAGTGTTTGCCATATCTAAAAACCCAAATGCACACCAAACCATAATGCCACTGCACCTTGTTTTCACCAAATTCAGCATCAGAATGCAGATGGCAGTACACCTTATATATAATACCACACTTCGTTGTTCCGTGTTCTTTGTTTAGTATATTGCATTTCAAAAAGTGGGTTTTTGCAATGTAAAAACCCACTTTTTGCACGCCAAAAACCATACTTTTGTGGCGCAAAAACCCCCTTTTTGCATAGCGAATATGTAACATACAGATAACTAACACGTTGCGAACGTTCCGTGAAGGCATTTCAAATGGTGTGCAATGTTGTTGCGAATACGTATATGCGGGCACGATAAATCGGACCCCTACGGCTGCTTGTGGTTTGCCATTACGCTGCGAACGGATTGCCAAAACATTGCGAACGGATTGTTAATAATGCAACGTCCGCCCACAAAATGCGTGGCGAACATTCCGCAAACACCCACGAAACACTCCGCCAGGCGTAGGGGCCGATTCATCGCGCCCGTATCCTGACATAATCAAATGCACATATCCATTTCACCACACACGCATCTTAACATTATCAAATACATATATCCATTTCATCGCAAACGTGCATTCGTCCCCCATTTCGTGGGTGTATACGTATTTGCGGGCACGATAAATCGGTCCCCTACGGGCTGCTTGTGGTTTGCCATTACGCTGCGAACGGATTGTTAATAATGCAACGTCCGCCCACGAAATGCGTGGCGAACATTCCGCAAACACCCACGAAACATTCCGTCAGGCGTAGGGGCCGATTCATCGCGCCCGTATCCTGACATTATCAAATACACATATCCATTTCACCACACACGTGTTTTCACATTATTGAATATATACATTCATTTCATCGAATACGCATTTCCGTTTGCCATTTCGTGGGTGTATACGTATATGCGGGCACGATAAATCGGCCCCTACGGCTGCTAACGGTCTGCCAGAACATTGCGAACGGATTGTTAATAATGCAACGTCCACCCACGAAATGCGTGGCGAACATTCCGTGAATGTGCCCCAACGGATAGCGAATGCGTGGCGAATACGTATACGCGGGCACGATAAATCGGCCCCTACGGCTGCTGACGGTCTGCCAAAACATTGCGAACAAATTGCCAAAATGTTGCGAACGGATTGCCAAAACGCTGCGAACGGTTTGCTAAAACAATTCAAACGGATTACGATAACAATGCAAACAGGGTGCTATAACGCTGCAGATGATTATAAAAAACAAAAAAGGCACGTGGCAAAAAGCCACGTACCTCCCATAAATTATTAACTTTAAAAATTTTTGAAAATTACTCTTCAACTACTGAAAGTCTTCTTTTGAAACTCCGCATAGTGGGCATACCCAATCGTCTGGGATATCTTCGAAGGCTGTTCCTGGTGCTATGCCACCGTCTGGATCGCCTACTGCTGGGTCGTAAACATACCCGCAGGTATCGCATTCATATTTTTCATAACGTCTTTGTCTTTATATTCGTTGTTAAATAACGCTACAAAGTTAGTCGTTTTATGTAATTCTTACAAGTTATAACGGTTAAATTATGTTATTGTTTCTATGTTTTTAGAATTCCACCGATAGTTTTGCGTTTGTTGTCTACCTGTTAGATAGTTAGGTACGGCATATTGCTGTCCCGAAATATCTGTAATCCAGTAGTAAGAGTTTACGTTGCTAATGCCAAAAAGGTTCAAGCAGTCTACGCCTACCCACACATTGCGGAATATAGAGTGGTGCGAACCATCGTTATTATCAAATATTCGGTAGCTCATACCTATGTCGGCGCGTTTGTAAGCAGGTGCTCTAAACGAGTTAGAACTTAGTTCTTGGTGTGGCGCAGAGAATGGAAGACCGTCTGCATACGCCAGTTTCAGCGACATTCTCCACCGTGTTGAGCCAGGAAAATAGTCGGTAAAGAAGAGGTTAAGGGCAAAACGCTGGTCGGTTGGTAGGGGTACGTTCTTGCCATTTAGCTTCATTGCGGTGTTCATAACACTTAAAGTGAGCCACGAATCGGCGCCTGGTACAAACTCGCCGAATAGTTTTAGGTCGAGTCCGGTGGCGTGTCCGGAGGTTTGTTTGTCGCCAAAATAGGTTACTTTAACGTTGTCTACCGTGTAAGGAACCAGTCGTGATATGGCTTTATAGTATGCTTCGGCAGTGAATTTGAATGGTCTGTTCATCATTGTAAAGCGGTAGCTCATAGACGCTAATGCGTGTATAGACCGTTGCGAACGTGTTTTTTTGTTTAGCGAGGCATATATTACGCCATTCACGGTGGCAGTATCGCGCAGTTCTTTATAGAATGGTGCCTGATAGTATAGTCCTGCTGCCACACGGAACGATAGGTTTCTGTTCCAGCCGGGTGTGATATTGAGCGATGCACGAGGCGAAACTATACTCTCTCCGTTAAAGTTCCAGTAGGCGTAACGCACACCATAGTTCAGCCTAAACAGTGTTGGTATAGAGTCGTTGGTTTTAAAATTCCATGTATCTTGCACGTATGTTTAAATGCGTTTTGCGTTTAACGTGTTGCGAGCTCATAGCGAATAAATCATATCGAGTGTTTCTCCGTTGTGCGGAATGTTGTATCCGGCAGAGTCGCGATACTCATATTCGGCAGAATTTTCCTTTATTTTCTCCATCTTATAGGTGAAAGCGCCTTCTATTTTGTGGTTTCCTGCACGGTGCAACAGCATTAATTTAAGACTTTTAACGTCTGCTTTAAGATAGTCGCGTGAGTGTTGCATGTAGGTTCCCACCCCTAAGTTCTCCGAAGTTTCGGTTTGTGAGCCAATATTGCCCCTGAATGTCGTATCGTTGTTGTTCTTTGGTAGAGAAAGCCGATGCTATTAGCGACACGTCTGTGTGTTTCGATAGGGTGTCGGGTAATGTTTGCGAGCCGAAGAAGGTGCGGAAGAGTCTTTTTCCTTACCATCGAAGTATACTTTAAACGACTTTACATTCTTTAGTGTACCAAATTTGGTTTCTCTGTCTTCGGGTTCGAAGTTGTAATTGTTATCCGATATGTTTCCAATAAAGTCTATTTGCCACCGTTTAGATGGTTGCCACGACAGGTAAGTTTGGTAGTCTAAGAACGAAGGGTTATATTCTCCCTTTGTTTCTAACGTACCCAAGAGGTATCTATTTGTTTTATATCGAAGTCCGTTAGTCCATGTAAGCTTCTTCGATGATAGTCAAAATATGCGCTTGCGCCCAACATTGATGCCGTAATAGAGCCTTCTGTGCGTTTTAGGACGCTTATAAGTGATGTCTAAAGCCGAGCTCATTTTGTCGCCATACTTAGCTTCAGAAGCCTCCGTAGAAAGCCAACACGGTCTACAAGGTCGGCATTTATAACAGAAAGACCCTCCTGTTGTCCGCTCCGAACCAGGAAGGGGCGATACACTTCCACATTATTTATATATACAGAGTTCTCATCGAGACGTTCCACCTCGTACATTATACTGCGACGAAAGTTCGGAATGGGTAGACACTCCTGCCTGTGTCTGCAATATTTCTTCCACTGCATTGCCCGAAACAGACGGGTTTCGCTTAGTAGCTTCAACCTTTATTTTCTTCGGTAGTTCCATGTTGTGGTGCGTGCGCTTCTACCACAACCTCTTCCAGTGGTTGTCGTTTGCAAAGCTGAATTTGTAGAGTTTGCTTTCCTTGTGGCTTGTGCAACACTCTTCACTTTGCTCTTATAGCCCAGCATAGAGAAGCGTATTTTAACCGAATCTTCACTCTGTAGCTGCATATTAAACTCGCCTTTGAGGTTGCTCATCGTAATTTTTTTCCTTGCGAAGCAACAATCACTGATGCCAGCTCTATGGGGTTTCCATCTTGGTCGGAAACCTTTCCTTGCAGCGTAAACGACTGTCCCATAGCGTTTCCAGCATAGAGCAGGCACACAAACAACAGCACAATGGATAGAAATTTTGCCTTATTCATACTATGAATAACGTCTGTTTCTAACATTTATTGTATTGCTACATCTACCCAAAACATAAAACAATGCAACCACCTACTAATTAAGGCTTTGCAAAAACCATACTTTTGCAACGCAAAAACCACCTTTTGCATGGCGAATACGTAACACACAGATAACGAACACGTTGCAAACGTTCCGTGAAAGCATTTCAAATGGTTTTCAATGTTGTTGCGAATACATATACGCGGGCACGATAAATCGGCCCCTACGGCTGCTAACGGTTTGCGATAATGCTGCTGACGGATTGTTAATAATGTTGCGTTCACCTACGAAATAGGGGTGCGAACATTCCGCAAAAATACCAACGTACACCTACGAAATGGGGTGCGAACATTCCGTCAGGGCGTAGGGGCCGATTCATCGCGCCCGTGTCCTAACATAACCACTACACATATTCGTATTACCAAATACGTGTTTTCGTCTCCCACTTTGTGGGTGTGTTCATATATGCGGGCACGATAAATCGGCCCCTACGGCTGCTGACGGTCTGCCATTTCGCTGCGAACAGTTTGCCAAAACATTGCTGACGGATTGCGATAATGCAACGAACACACCATGAAAAATCTACGCACACCAACGAAATACCCACAAACCACCCACGAAATTGGTTACGAACACCCCGCCAGGCATAGGGGACCGATTCATCGCGCCCGTATCCTAACATTACCAAATACGCATATTCACATTATCAAATACGTGTTTTTGCATTATCACACACACATATCCACATCACCGCACGCACATTTCCGTCTCCCATTTCGTGGGTGTATTCATATATGCGGGCACGATAAAGTCGACCCCTACGGCTGCGAACGGATTGCGATAATGCAACGAACACTCCGTGAAAAATCCACGAACACCAACGAAATACCCACAAAACACCCACGAGTGGTTGTGAACATTCCGCCAGGCGTAGGGGCCGATTCATCGCGCCCGTGTCCTTGCATAATCAAATATACATATTCGCATTACCAAATACGTGTATCCATATTATCACACACACATTTCCACATTACCAAATATGTGTATATTCGTTATCAAATACACATATTCGCATGACCAAATATGTGTTTCCACATTATCGGATACGTGCATACACACCATCGCATGCGCATTTCCGCCACACTTTTTATGGGTGAACACGGATATGGGGGCACGATAAATAGGACTTTTGCGGCTGCCAATGGGTGGCAACATGCCGCTTCTCCCCTACTCTACTACAACAAACTGTCGCCGTAGATGGCTTCTTTTATGTTCTTTTCGTGGTCGAACACGAAACGAGCTACTATGGAACTGAGCAGCGCTGTTGATGGCATTTTTATGCTGTTGGCTGACTTCAGACGGTCGAGAACACTTTTTAAATCGGAGTCTATATACACTGTTGCCAACTTAGAATCGCGCAACTTGTATTCTTTAGCCAGGTCTAAAAACATCTGCCAGCTGTCTGTGGTATCGCCTTGCTGTAGTGTGTATTCGCGCGCAAGCTCTTTTCCTTCTGCTTTTGGCAACTTTTTAGCTGCCGGAGCCGACCTGTCTTTCTCGTCGGCAGGTGCCGCTGGCTTGGTGTGCAGGGTGGGTTCGTGGTGCACAGGCTCGCGAATGGGTTCGGGTTCGGGTGCTATTTCTTCTTCGGGTTCGGGCTCTGCAGGGGGTGTAACTGTGGGTTTCTCTATGCCTTGCACCTTGTTTACTAATCCAGAAATACCGCCTGGCATTATAACTCTTGTTTTTCTTTACCATAATAGTATGTTGCTTTATTTTTGCTGTATGTTTAGTTTTTGAAAAACCTACTTTTGCCTTCAAAAGTATGGTTTTGCGTTGACAAAAAGTATGCTTTTGGCGTGCAAAAAGGGGGTTTTTGTATATCTACTTCATTCGTTTTTATCATATATTCGAATGCTCCCTTCACTGCTTCTCGCTGTGTAGCAAGCAGTTCGAAGGTGTTTATGCGTTTCAGTGTAGCCCTACTGTTCACCATAGGAGTAACCTTTCCAATCTGCGAAAATATGTCGTTGGTGTCGCTCCACATACGTTGCTCGTCCGATGTTCCTATACGGGGTCTATTCGGTTTGGCACAAAAATATTTGAGCGTGCATTTCTGGGTTCACATCTTTTTAGGGGCATTAATAACCTGAACGAACACTCCGGTAGAGTCTAACGTCTTGTCTTCGTATTCGTAAGGGCACACAATGTAGTCGGCATTGGTGAAAAGGGGCACCAATCCGTCCTCGCTTACGTTACCAGGAGAGTCGAATAGCACGTAACCTTCTACCTCTGAAGCCGACTCCATTAGCTGTTGCATCAGCTCGGGAGCACTTACGTCGAAGCTTTGCACACTGTATGGCTCTTCTTCGTCGTATATTTGGACGTCTTTCTGACGCTGCATTAAAATGGTTTTTCTGCTAAGTCGGTGTCGATAATACCACAGGGTTTGCCTTTCAACTTAAATAATTGGCAAACAGCATACATAGTGCTCTTACCTACTCCACCTTTCTGATTTACAAATACTACTTTAATATTCTTCATACCTTATTATATTTTTATATTAGTATGTTTGTTCGTAAATAAATTTTCCACCTTATATATATCGTATTAATGGTTGAACGATGTGTCGGAATGGCTGTTGTCGGCGTCCGTTTTGTTGCCTCTATACTTCAGCATTCGGGTTAAAAGCAAGAAACAACCGGTTTGAAACGCAATCGAAATTGTGAGCGTGATGGCTGTAAACAGGCTTGGAAAGTTAAGCAAAACCAGCCATGTAGATGCAACAATAAAGATAAACGCTAACAATGCCGCAAGTAGCGCATAGCGAAGATAGGCGCACAACTTGCTGGAAGCGTGGAAATAAACCCACGCAAACACACCGAACGCAAACACAAGGTAGAACAAATGGGAAGAAATGCCGTCCAATCGAGGTAAGTCAGGAAGGTCTTCGAGTGCCATAATAAAGCAGCGAAAAATTTGCCCAAAATGGCATAAACAACACCTAACCTCCCATAACTGTAGTGAGCACGTTGGCACACCTAACAAGCGACTTTTGGTGCCCTACCCCATTTAAACCACGCTGCAAAATGGCTAAAAATGCCACTTCGCAAAACAAAATTAACCCTTCGGCGGTGATGGAAACTACATCAGAAACCGACACGCTACCCTCTGTAAGCGTCTCGCCACACTGGTTTACCACTAACCAGAAAAAGAGCAACGGTGCAAAAAACATACACTATTTCTAACACCTAAGCACTTTTAGTTCGTTAGAACGCAGACTGAAATGGTCTATTATAAAGCTTTTTCATATTTGTATATTTCTATTTTCAGGTCTGCCATTTCGCTATAAAAAGCAAGGCAAAATCCAACGGTTTACATTTTTTTATATTTACTTTCGGATCGCCATTCCGCTATAAAAGCAAGAGCAAATACCAACGGTTTATATTTTTATATATTTACTTTCAGGGCTGCCAGTTCGCTATAAAAGCAAAGCAGACACCAACGGTTTATGTTTTTATATTTACTTTCAGTCGCCATTTCGCTATAAAAAGCAAGGCAAAAATCAACAGTTTACATTTTTATATATTTATTTTCAGCTGCCATTTCTGCTATAAAAAGCAAAGGCAAAATCCAACAGTTTACATTTTTATATATTTACTGTCGAGGCTGCCATTTTCACTATAAAAGCAAGGCAAAATCCAACAGTTTTACATTTTATATATTTACTTTTGGGCTGCCAGTTCGCTATAAAAAGCAAGGCAAAAATCCAACGGTTTATATTTTTATATTTACTTTTACATGTCTATTTGTATTTAAACAGTCTATAAAAATCGTATTATTCAATATTTTATATATTTACATTTATACACTATAACTATCTTTTTATTTACCTTAAAAGGTATTGTGTATGTTTGTATATATACTTCTTACACAAAAAGCACACCTTTTACACAACAGATAGTAGGGCGCGCAGCAACAAAAGCCACTCCCCTCACTCCAACTAATCGTCGGTTGAAGCTGAAAGCCCTATACATTAACACCCACAAAAAACCAGCTGAAGCTACAAACTGAACAACCAACATTGTAATGCGATAAGTATCTAACGCTTGCAACGTAAGTCCACCCACGCTCGTATATAAATAGGTGTAAAACTCGCCAACCAACATAGATAGCACTGGCAAAACTGCCAAACCAATGCCGTAAAGGCGCACCCTGCCGCCAAACAACCGGGCAATGCCAATACCTAAACACAAATTAACAATACCAATAGCCATATTATTGTAGAATGGAAACGCCAACTGAAATTTGGCAAAACCACCCAACAGCGACGTGCCATGCACCATTTGAGCCGTATCCGAAGGGATAACAGCCACCACAACCCCCAAAAAGGTAAGCACCATCACCACTATCTGCATAAGCTGCAACCAGTAATGGTTGGCTTTTAGCAAGGCATGGCGAAGCTGTTCCCACGCCAACAGCGAACAAAAAGGCACCAACAGCCCACAAAAGCCATAGCAATGGCGTAACCTTAGATGCCGTATCGGCAACGCTAAACCCATCTGCCGTAAGCTCATCAATATGCTGCCCATACTTTTCAGATAGTTGCAACAACATGAAAACCACACATAAGCTCACCGACCAACCCAATATTGCAACGCGACGAGACGTTACTTCAAAACACATTTACTTTCATATTTTTATATATTTATGGTTTTATCTCTTTACATTAGTACTCTTTAAATATTATCAAGTCTTTACCTTTATAAGTACATAAACATTTGTTTAATTATGTTTTAGAGCTATATTTGTATTTACATTAGTACCTTTAAATATTATCAAATCTTTACCTTTATAAATACATAAACATTTGTTTAATTATGTTTTTACACTATATTTGTATTTACATTATGCTATATAAATATATTAAAAGGTATACCTATAATTCAATTATAAAGCAACTAAATAAAGAATTAAAGGTGTATTTATATATTTACAGAAACGCAATAATATATTAAAACAACTATTCAAAGAACGCAATTAGCACCGTACTGTCAAGCGAAGAGATAGTTATTGAAACGCATTTATATTTTTATATATTTGAATTATATAGTATATATCAACGTTTTAACAACTTTCAGCCTACCGTTATCGCTATAAATGCAGCACAAATGTATATGTTTAGAAAATCAAAAGATATATTTATATAAAAACATAACCTTAAAAATCTTCACATAAATACAAATGTACTACAAAAACATTTAAATGGCAAAAAACGTTTTTAATTTTTTTATAAATTGCTCTACAAAAATAGAAATCTTATTTTTATATTACAATATCTTTGTTTCTTTGTTTTTATATATTTATATTTTTCAATATAATAGATATAGCATTGTAATATATTTTTATTCGCTTGCTTAAATCTATCTTTTGTTTCTTTTGTTTTTATATATTTATATTGGTTTGGATTTATTTTATACAAATAAAAGGTATTTTTGTTATTCATATTTTTAGAGCTTTTTAGAGGACAGTTTTTAGGGTTTGTGCACAACACTAAATGGAAAAAGTAAACGCATTAGAACGTATTTTAGTGAGTGGGGTAGGGTAGTTGCTATCGGTAGAAAATGGAGATTAGCACGGAAAAATATACGCAGCAGAGAATGAAAAGAGAGCAAATGGGTAATAAAATTATATTTCGGTGGCAACGCAATTAAACGAAAATTGTGGCGACAATATACAACTAGGTGGTGCAAATTCCAGGAGAATGCAACGTGATTTCTACGAATAGGGTGGTGCAAATTCCAGGAGAAGGAACGTAATTTCTACGAATGATGGGAAAATTCTAAGAGAATGCAACGTGATTTCTACGAATGATGGGGGAAATTCTAAGAGAATGCAATGTGATTTCTACAAATGGGGTGCAAATGGAGTGGGAGGCGTGAGAGCAAATTATTTTGTCCGTGCATAGTTTGGTACAGTTTCGGGGAGTGGAAATTAGGTGTGCACATATTTTTCTAGCCACCATTCTGTGTATGAAAACGGTAAAAGGGTGAAATAAATCCGGGTTCTACGCTGGGAATAGGGAGGATAATTGGAACGCAATTTCTACCAGACGTGAGAACGAAATTAGAGTGCATACATATATATAAGGTGGACTGTAAGGCACGATTCCGCATTTTTTATGAGAAAAATAGCCTAAGAAACAGTTTATGCAGTTTACGTGTATATATATGCCATAGGGTCATTTTTATATTCAATATTATAGATAACAAAAACGAATATATTGGTATGGTAATGCAAAGATGTGTGCGTGGTAATACGAATACACAGATTCGGTAATGTGAATATGTGGATTTGGTAAAACGGATACATGCGTTTGAAGAATCGGATACACGGATTCGATAATGTGGAAATGCGCATTTGATAACGAATAGGCACGCATTAGGTTAGTCAGAATACGGGCGCAATGAATCGGTCCCCTACGCCTGACGGAGTGTTTCGCACCCAATTTCGTGGTGGACGTGGGGAATTGACGGGGTGTTCGCACTCTATTTCGTGGGTGTTAAGGGAACATTCACCAAATGTTCGCAACGTGTTCGCAATCTGTTTGATATACATTCGTAAAATGTTTGCAACGCGTTGGTTATCTGTATGTTACATTCTCACGGAACAAAAGGGTGGTTTTTAGCGTGTAAAAGTATGGTTTTTGGCGTGCAAAAGTATGGTTTTTGGCGTGCAAAAAGGGGGTTTTTGATGGACAAAAATAGGGTTTTACATTTTTAAATTGGCAAGAACCGAAACACTGTAAATGGTATAACGTTTAGAAAACCCAAAAGTTTTTGGCGACAAAAACGGAAGATTTTTGAAGCAAAAACGCAAGTCTCTTTTGGAAAAATAGAAACGAACGTAAAAACAATGGAACGGAAAAGGGTGGGGAGAGCGTAGAAAAAGCAGGAAAAATGGGTATGGGGTAGCAACAGAATTGTTGTTGCAAAAAACAAAAAGGGGTAGTTTTGGACGACAAAAAGGGAGGAAATATGCTGTAAAAACTATGTACGACAAAATGAGAATATAGTTTATTGAGATATAAAAAAAGGTGTATAAAGCACTGATACACATAGCAGATAAGAGATGAATTAAAGGCGAATGGCGACAAAAAAGTGAAAAGTTTGGTTAATTGTTTAAGTATTTCTGTAGTTGTATATATTTATTTTGCTGTACATTAGATATTTATATATAGTTTATGGGGGATATTTTGAACAATATTTGTTCCTAATTTGTCGTTCGAAAAATGGGCTATTTTGCAGCAGTTCTGTGGTATGGGCAGCAGAATTTAGGCAACACCGAGGAGGAAAGGTATAGAAAAGTGCGACAAAATAGTAGGGTATTAAAAACAGAGATATAGCTGTTATGCGACAAAAAGGAAGTATGCTTTTGCGAAAAGTGGTGCGACAAATTGGGAGAAAACCGAACGCAAATCGAAAGTCGGTGTATGGTGTGTTAGGGGTGTAAAAAATGGGTGGCGTTGCCCTGGTTAGGAAGACTTCCGAATGCACGCAAACAGAGAATGTAGCAATATGTTTGCAGGGGCTACGGATAGAGTTTTGAGGGGTGACGTACCAGGTTGTTAGCAGTGTAATGGTTGTTTTGTTGGCAGCTGAATAGCAGGTTGTTAGCAGCTGTAGGGGCAGATTTGCCGTGTCTGCGTATGTATACACCCTACGAAAGTGAAATTAAATGGAGGCGGAGGAGATGAAATATTCAGCCACGAAACAATAACGGCGGAGAGGCGGGCACGATGAATCTGCCCATGCGTCTGGCGATTTGTGCGCTGCAGAATTTTGGAATGTGGTGTAGAATAGTGAAGTGTGCGTTGCAGAATTGTGGAGCTTTAATGGCGATAGTAGTTTGCTGACCGACGGTTTGTTGGCAGTGGGGACGAGTTGTGCCTGAATGTGGAGAATATTCAGCGGTGACTTTGTTGTGTCTGAATATCGCAAATATTCAACAACGATGTGAGAAATGGGTGCATATAGTTTCCCAAAGTGTCGCTGAAAGGTATTTTTTAGGCATATAAATATTGCTCCCATTGTGTCGTAAGCAATATTTAAGAATGTGTATTCAGCACGCTATCAAGCATTTACAAGTATGTAAATGTAAAAATAGTAATGGTATTCAGCACCATAAAAACAAATTTTGGTGGGGTGGGGAGTAGTATTTAGAAACAGAAAGTGGTGTTTTTGGCGCATTTGGGATATGTTTTCCGGCGTCAAAAAGTGAAAAATTCCATTCTGTCGCCCCTATTCTCCCATTCTGTCGTGCCGAAAATGGTGGCGAGTTACCTATTTGTCGTAGACAAATTACGTATTTGTCGCATTCAAATTACTAATCTGTCGCAGATAAGTTCCATATTTGTCGTATGTAGAAATCGTTATAAATTGAATGTCAGATAGTTATCCGTACCCTATATAATCTATTATAATGATTAAAGAAAAATGATACTCTAAGAGAGACGATAGAGTTTTGTTTTGGAGTATGGGAGATATTCGTTTCAGCTACAATGATGATTTTTAACAAAAACGTTTTTGCGACCCTCCCAATTTGTCGCCGATAGGTTTTTCCCATGCGAGAAGTGGGTTATTGCGGTGCGAAAAGTATGGTTTTGTAGTGCAAAAAGTGTATTGTGGTGCGAAAGTATGGTTTTCATTGGTGCAAAAAGTGGTTTTTGTAGTGCAAAAGTATGGTTTTTCGTGGGTGTACGTGTGATATTGCAATTTGTTCGCAGCGTTGTTGCAGACCGTCAGCAACATTATCGCAATCCGTCAGCAGCTGTAGTCCGATTTATCGCCCGCATATACGTAAACACCCACGAAATGGAGAAAATGCGTGTGCGGTGAAAGTGAATGTGTGTGTTTGATGATGGTTAAATAATTCGATGAAATGAATGCACGTGTTTGATGATGTGGATATGTGTGTGTGATAATGTGGATACATATGTTCGGTGAGTGCGGATATGTGTATGTTTGCTTTCATATGCAAGGATACGGGCGCGATGAATCGGTCCCCCTACGACTGTGGGGTGTTCGTGAGGCATTTTCGTGGGTGGGTGTGCGGTGTTTTGTGGACTGTTAGGAACGGTTTTGGGTTTTAGAAAGTGTCGGACTGCTATAGAAGTGCATTTAGAATTAGCATAAATATCCAGAAAGTTAAGAAAGAATGGTCGTATTTAAAACTTATAATATTCCTAATGCGGATATAAATGGCATAATATACAATGTGGTGTTTAGTGTTTTGATATGTTTTTGTGGGAATAATTTTTCTTCTAAATCCGTTTATTATGGTTGAAGTTTGGGACGATGAACCCCACGCCAAACAGTATGTGTATGAGCGCACAATATAGGTTGCTCGATTGTAAAAGGGGTTTTAAGCGCAAATAAGAGTAGGAAAAATGGTGATGCAAAATAGTTTACCATTAGTGTTGTTTTTCATATTCTGTTGTAAATTTTATACGTTTTTATGTTTGTATGTTGGGTGCATTGTTGTGCGGAGTGCCGAATGATGCAGCGTGTTTTGCAGCGTTTTGGCAGACCGTCAGCAATGTTTGGCAATATTGTTCGACAGCTTGCATCCGCAGTCGGTCGCCTACGCGCTGGCGCAGTGTTTCGCAACCAGTTTTCGTGGGTGTAGTGCATGCGCATTTGCGCGAACGTTCGCAACGTGTTCGATTTTCGTCTATGTATACATACGCATGGGAAAGATATGGTTTTGACGTGCAAAGTATGGTTTTTAGGTGCAAAAGGGGTTTTATGAGTTACACGTAGGTGTTTTGCTCTGAATGTGTGCAGTATGTGCAAATTGTTTTCGCCAGCCATTTGTGGGAATGTTTCCGCACAGCGATGTTCGTTTCTGTATGTTACATATTATGCATTACAAAAGTATGGTTTTTGACAGTACAAAAGTATGGTTTTTGAGTTACAAAAGTATGGTTTTTGTTTTTGAGATGTTGCATTGTTGCAATTCGTTCATCACGCATTTGTGGAATGTTCGCAACATTGTTTCAGAATTGTTCGCCACGTTGTTGCAATCCGTTCGCCATGTATTCGCAATCCGTTCGCCATTGTTGCAATCCGTTTGCCCGTATTCGCCTAATGTCCGCCACGTTGTTGCAATCCGTTTGCCACGTTTTCGCACCTCATAAGCAGCGTTGTTGCAATTTGTTTTCGCAAAGCAAAAAGCCTAAACTTTCTATGTGTATAGAAGCGTTTTAGGCCACAAAAATATTATGAAATGAATTGGTTTTATATCTTATTTTGCTGCAATACACTCCACTTCAACCAGTGCGTTCTTTGGCAAAGTCTTTACTGCTATTGCCGAACGAGCGGGGAAATGGTTCGCTAAAGAACTCTGCATACACTTCGTTCATAGCAGCAAAAGTTGTTCATATCCGATAGGAATACGGTGGTTTTCATAACGTTTGCCATACTTATTCCTGCTTCTTCCAGAATAGCTTTTTGCGTTTGTTAGCGATTGTCTGGTTTGTTCTTTTGATGCCTCCGGGTGCAAATTCGCCTGTTGCAGGGTCTATTGGTAGTTGTCCAGAAGTAATAACCAGTCCGTTAGCTTCTAAGCTTGGCTGTATGGTCCAATAGCTTTTGGTGCTTTGTTTGTGTTTATAACTTTCATATAATGGTTTTTATAAATTGTTATTATAACCCTAATTAGGTGTGTGTGGGTGCGTTTTTCTGTCCGCTCCCTTATTTTACACAAAGTACTATATAATCTGCAAATTAGTTTCTTACTATATCGTATTTTTGGAAATATAGAAAGTTTGATTCGCGAACCGAAATGGTTATGAGTTTAACAAAATATTTTTTCGTTGAACATATACTGCACAATGGTGGTTGTATATTTGCACCGAAACGGGTCGAGAAATATGGCTAACGATCTGTAGAAGCGTGATTGATTAGTAGTTGTGTCTGCCCTTTGGCTACTCCATAGTGGTTTGTGCACGACGGGTTTATTAACCATAATTTTATTGTTTGGCGAATTTTAGGTTTTTGTGTTTCAATAACATTTCCTATGCCGTTAAACTAATTATTGTGAAAGTAGTTTCGAAAGACCATTTGGGCAGCATAATCGCTATT
>BNJU01001166.1_pt1 | contig 83317 bp, 82 predicted proteins | sample 8539281 | NCBI WGS metagenome assembly BNJU01 (sample SAMD00202456, study PRJDB9452) | human saliva metagenome | isolation source: human saliva | place: Japan | reverse complement strand
CCCTCCGACTTGATTCATCGCATCGCCGATCATGGCATTATTCATTAAAAAAAGCCGACAGCTCCGATAACGAGAGAATAAAAGGCTACGGCCATTACAATGGATAACACAAGAATACGGCCAATATGCTTAAGCGGTGCCGAAATTTCTTCAGCCGCCTAGGGAATAACATTAAACCCGATAAAGAAAAAAGGTGTCATAACGGCTACAGCTAACGTGTTCTTTATCATCTCTTGCGTCGAAGCCCCCATGAACAGCTGGCCCTGCAAGTTCGCTTCACTACCCGTAAATCCCGATGCGGCAATGAGGACAATGCCGACCCCGCCGATGACCAAGGTTAAGACAGTCTGCAAGATCGCGGCCGTCTTCGCTCCGATAATATTAATATATGTAATAAAGACGACAAGGAAAAAGGCCAAGGCTAACCAGGTTGCATATATATCAAAACCGCCGACAGTATATAAATAGTACTGTAAAAATCCGGGGTACAAATAGGCGAAAATTGTCGGCAGTGCACAGGCTTCAAAACAGACAACGCCCGTATACCCGAAAATGATAGACCATGTACAGATAAAAGAACCGATTTTACCGAGAGCTCGATAACTGAATACATGTTCACCCCCGTTTTGCGGCATGGCCGTCGTCAATTCCGCATAAGCCAAACCGACAAAGAAAATCATGATGCCGCCCAACACGAAGCCTATCATGGCACCCAGTACGCCCCCCTGCATAATCCAGTCCCCTGTCGAAACAACCCAGGCCCACCCGATCATCGCCCCAAAGGCCAATACCAATATATCCCATAAATTAAGTACTTTATTAAATTCAGAATTTTTTTCTGTGACATACACTATACCTCGGCTCTGCCATATTCATTCCCGTATTTTTACATATTGCAAAATACACTCTTTTTATTCATAAACTTACGGGTGTCTTTATATTTTACCTTTTCCGCATATGTTTGTATACTCTCTTCCGATAGGCCGAATCACATTAACTGTTGTTTATCATATTTCTTATATATATAAATTTATCATACTAAAAAGAACGAACGGGCAGTAAAATTACAACATTATGCCGAAAAATTCCGCACAGTTTCATTATATAAAAAGGAGCGGCTCCGAAAGGATGTCTCCCGAAACCGCTCCCCTTAGGAGTTTTTTTATCTTGTTTCCATTGAATCAAGAATAGCCTGTACCGTACTTTCAAGTTCAGTTTCTTTTTCTTCCTGTAAGGTCGATGCCATAGTTACACGTTCATTGAGAACGGTCATGTTTTTCAGGTTATCATCAATAAACTGCTGCATCAAATCTCCGGATTTAACGGCCCACGAACCGTTTTCCAAGATGGCAATCGTCCGTTTCTGTACATGCAGGGCTTTCATGTGTTCAAGAAAATCCAGCATAACCGGGTAAATACCGAGATTATATGTTACAGATGCCAGGACAATGTGAGAATACTTAAATGCCAGCGAGATAAGATCCGATACGTGTGTCGTCGATACATCGCAAACACGTACATTGGTCATTTTTTGTTCACAAAGACGACTTGCCAGTTTCTGTGCCGCCGCTTCCGTATTGCCATACATGGACGCGTAAACAATAAAGACGCCCTGTTCTTCCGGTTCATACGTACTCCAATGCTGGTATTTATCAAGGAGGTACTCAAAGTCCGCTCTCCAGATGGGCCCGTGGAGGGGGCAGATAAATTTAATCTTATCCAGGACCGCAGCGGCTTTGCCGAGAAGATGCTGTACATGAGGACCGTATTTTCCGACAATATTTGTATAATATCGTCTCGCTTCGTCGATCCAGTCGCGGTCAAAGTTTACTTCGTCCGCAAAAAGTTTCCCGTCGAGAGCAATAAAGGAACCGAAGGCGTCAGCCGAAAAGAGAGCTCCGTTTGTCAGGTCAAGGGTAATCATCGCTTCCGGCCAATGAACCATAGGCGCTTCTACAAAGGTAACGTTATGCTTGCCAAAGGAAAACGTATCCCCCTCTTTCACTTCAATGAGTTCCTGTTTATCAACGGAAAACCCGAATTGCCGCATGAGCATGAACGATTTTTCCGTACTGATAATCTTCACCTTCGGATAACGGAGCAGGATCTCTTCAATACTGGCGCCGTGATCGGGCTCCATGTGGTTAATAACTAAATAATCCAATCCTCTGCCGTCCAATACGTGCTCAATATTCTCCAGAAGCTGGCGACATACGCCCCAGTCAACCGTATCGAAAAGGACCGTGTTCTTATCCGTTAACAGGTAGGCATTATAGGAGACGCCGAGAGGAATGGGATGTATGTTTTCAAACAAATGTGTCCTGTGGTCGTTGGCGCCGACCCAATATAAATCTTCCGTTATGTTACGTACGCAATACATAGGAGAAACTCCTTTCATCAGTAATAATTTATTCTTTAACAAAGCCTGTCTTTTCTTCGGCGCATTCCGGGCAAACCCAATCTTCCGGCAAAGCGCTGAACAGCGTGCCCGGAGCGATATCGGCATCTTCATCGCCTAATTCGGGAACGTATTCATAGCCGCAGCCGTTGCAAACATAACAAGGCCCGATAGGTTCCGCTTTCGGCGGTAAGGGTCGTTTCATCTTAACCATCGGCGGCGCCGGTTTCTTCTCCCCTCTGCCGAGAGCATCCGCCAAAAGGGGCAGAATTTCACGAACATCTCCGACAATACCGTAGTCGCAGTTTTTGAAGATAGGCGCATTTTTATTTTTATTGATAGCTACGATAGTAGACGCGTCTTTAATGCCCCTGAGATGTTGCTTGGCCCCTGAAATACCGCAGGCAATATAGAGATTCCCCGTAAATTTCTGACCGGACATGCCTACATAACGATTTAAGGGCACATATTTCAAGGTTTCCGCAACGGGCCGGGAAGAGCCGATGGCCGCACCGGCAGCCTGTGCCAAATCTTCAATGAGCTTCATATTTTCCTTATCACCGATACCCTTACCGGCAGAAACAACTCGTTCCGCCTGAGCGATAGGGGTATCCGGGGCAATGCCGACGGAAATCATAGCCGTCCTTAGCAAGAGCCGCCGCCAATTCGGAAACTTTAGCCTTGGCATCGCCTTCCGTAAAGAATTTACCCTTACGGATACCGGTAACAGGAGATATCTTCTTGACTGTACTGCGACTGCTCTCATGATTAGAATGCCCCAATCTGCCGAGCAGGTGCGCCGCAATGACGAGGCGCTGAATTTCGTTGGTCCCTTCATAAATGGTCGTGATCTTCGCATCTCTGTACGCGCGTTCCACGTCCATGCCTTTGAGAAAGCCGGAACCGCCGAAAATCTGCAAAGCATCATTCGTAATTTCCATTGCCGAATCGGAAGCATACATTTTCGCCATAGCCGCTTCCATACCGTAAGGCTCATGGTTTTCTTTTAACTCGGCAGCCGAATAAACGAGATAACGGGACGCACGAAGCTTCGTCGCCATATCGGCGAGTTTAAAAGAGACACCTTGATGAATACCGATAGGCGCACCGAACTGATGGCGTTCCTTAGCATAGTCAAGAGCGTTTTCATAACGCCCCCTGACCGATCCCCAAGGCCTGAGAAGCAATGCCGATACGGCCGCCGTCCAAAGTGGCCATGGCGATTTTGAAGCCTTGACCTTCTTTGCCTAAGAGGTTTTCTTTCGGTACTTTTACATCATTAAAGATAAGCTCGGCCGTAGTGGACGACCGAATTCCGAGCTTATCATAGTGATCTCCGAATTCAAATCCTGCCCAGCCTTTTTCCACAATGAATGCGGAAATGCCCTTTGTGCCGATATCCGGCGTGGTTACGGCAAAGACAACATAAATATCCGCTTTCGGCGCGTTCGTAATAAAAATTTTACCGCCGTTTAAGAGATAATAATCGCCTCTGTCGACGGCCGTCGTCTCCGTGCCGCCCGCATCCGATCCGGCGTTTTCTTCGGTCAGTCCGAACGCGCCGAGTTTCACCTTTGGCCAGGGGAGTTAAATATTTCTTTTTCTGTTCTTTAGTACCGAAGGCCGCAATCGGATACGAACCGAGAGATACATGGGCGGAGAGAATTACCCCGACACCCCCGTCTACACGGGACAACTCTTCGACGGCAATAGCATAAGCGAGAATATCCCGCCCCATACCGCCATATTCTTTCGGATAAGGCAGGCCGAACCAGCCTTTGCCTGCAATCTGCTTGACCACATCATCAGGAAATTCATTGTTCTGGTCAAGTCCGAAGGCAATCGGTTTCACTTCCGCCTCTGCAAAGGCGCGAACCTCTTTGCGAAGCGCTTCATGCGCTTCCGTAGTCTGAAATAACATAATCAATCCTCCTTATCGTTACACTCACCGGTATATACATCGTTTATAATACTCATCAGGCTGATGGAACGCAGCTTATTTTCAATTTCCCGCTGGATAGCACGTAAATTACCGTGAATGCGGCAGAGGCCGTGAACGCGTTGCCATTCACAGTCATAATCACTGCGCATACAACCTGTTACATGTACATTTTCCTCCATAGCAATAATGAGGTCATATAACGAGACTTCATTCAAATTAACGAGAAGACAACAGCCGCCTTTAGGTCCTCTTTCCAAGCCGACAATACCGGCTTTCGACAATTGTTTTAAAATTTTATAAACAAATGCCAGAGGAATTTGTTCTTCTTTCGCTAAGGTTGGAGCAATGCGCATCTTACCGTCCTGCAGGGAACGTATAATGCGAAGGGCATAGTCAGATTTCTTATTCATCAACACGATATCGCTTCCTATTCAATAACTGTTATTTGTTTATATTTTAATATTCTGGATATGCAAGGTCAAGAATGTGAATATTACTCATCCAAAGTATTTTTGCAATTTCATACATTATCCGCTCTCTCTTTTTCATCTATATATAATTATCACGTCTGTAAAAAAATTATTGTGTTTATTATATTTCTATCAATATTCTAAAACAGGCTATTATTTTTCCAAAAAAATTAAGCAGTGTATATTTATCTGTACCGAGCCGGCAAAAAAAATTTTATTTCAATTCTTTTCAATTCAGCAAAGAATTATCTATGATTTTTACGTATTGCAAAAGGGTTTGTTGTTTTTACAACTGCAACACTATATTTCTTCCGTTATACTGTGTACAGAAAGAAAAATACAAATACCTTGCAACACTGTTTAGAGGAGGAAATTACAATGTTAAAATCTATTTTAAAAAAATTTGAAGATATGAACAGCAACACAATAACTCAGGATATGCTCGTCGGCGACATTGTTCGCCTCCACCCCGAAGTGGTAGACACCTTATTGTCTCACGGCATGCATTGTCTCGGTTGCCCTTCGTCTCAACAGGAAAGTTTAGCCAATGCCTGCATGGTACACGGACTTGATCCGGAAAAAATCGTAACGGCCGTAAACCTGGCTATTCAGACTGAAAAACAATAGGAGGCAATATTATGAGTGCATTTTTGGGCCCGATTCATTTTTGGCTGTACAATAAAATCCGCTTCCAGGAAGATCTCATCGATGCGCTTTGCGCTCGTGCCGTATCGGAAGGCTGGCTTACCGGAGAAGATACACAAAAATTCGTATCTACAGATCGCCGTGAACTTCAAGACGCTATTGATGAATCAAATATTCACGGCTGGTTACAAGGCCGTATTCATGACGGCGAAGGTCGTTACGCCGCTTTGGTCACAACACTTTTACAAGAAGATGCAAACCGCTTACAGACTTTAAAAGACGTGGCCTTTTATACCGGTAAAGAAAAGCGGACGGAAGTGCCGACAACGGCTCCGGAAGCGTTTCATCAATTAGATAATACCTTGTTAAACGGTATGCCCTGTGATCAGGTCATGAAGGTAACAGAAAGCAATCCCGATAAAGTCGTCTGGGAAGAAACGCAGGATTTACACAGCTCGTTCTGGAACGGACAAGGTGCTTATTACTATGACCTTCGGGCCGAATTAATTAAAGGCATTCTCGCCGATTCGGGCCTTACCTTCAAACAGACGGATACGAACCGCTACGAAATCATAAAATAAAGATTAGAAAGGAGTACCCCCATGTACGCTACCGATATAATGGTCGAAGAACATGCCAATATTTCCCGCATGCTTCGCGTTATTAAGAATATGTGCTGTTCCATCTTGGACGGAGCCGCCGTTGATACGAAGGATTTCACGGATATTATCGACTTTGTCCGTAATTATGCCGACGTTCATCACCATCAAAAGGAAGAGCATACGCTTTTCCCCGAAATGGTCGAACACATGGGTCCCTTGGCCGACACGATTGTCACTCACGGCATGCTTGTGGAACATGATTTGTTGCGCAGCCATATCCGTAGCCTCGACGAAGCCTTGAAGCTTTACGACGAAACGGGCCGTACGGAATATAAACTCGACATACTTACAGAAGCAATGGCTTATGCCAATCGTCTGCAAGTACATATTGAAAAAGAAAATAACGTCGTCTATCCTTTCTCCGATCGTGAATTGTCCGATGAAATAAAGGAAAAAATAAACGCCGAAGTAAGACGTTTATTTGACGAAAACGAAAAGAACGGAATAAACGAAAAATACCTAACCATGCTTACCAGATTGGAAGCAAAATACAATCCCCTCGGCTATGTTTCAGCACCTGCCGAGTAACTATATACAAACGACCGTACCGATAATTATCGGTACGGTCGTTTTATTATTCTCAATCATACTGTACAATCTTTTATATACATATGCTGTTTTATTGCAAAATCACCATCACTTATGCCTCTTCTAAAAGGAGATTCTTTTATGGCCCCTTCATATAAAACACTCTGCCTTTCCCTTTTCTTTCTTTTATTTTCTGCTACCGACGCAACTGCCTCTCCCGGTTATACAGCCGGTATTTCCCTGTCTCCGAGAAATACAATTGCACTTATAGCCCCGGCTTCCCCGTCGCCGGAAAGCATAGCTCCTACGGTGGAAAAGCTGGAATCTTTGGGTTTCATACTAAAATCGCCTCATCGGCATACAAGCGTTTCGGCTACCTGTCCGGAAGTGATGCGGAGCGAGCCGCCGATGTAAACGCTCTCTTTGCCGACCCGTCCGTCAACGCCATTCTTTGTCTTGACGGCGGTTACGGTTCGGCACGGATTCTTGATAAACTCGACTACACAATGATTGCCGAGCATCCCAAACCACTTATCGGCTTTAGCGACATTACGGCACTACACGCGGCCCTATACGAGAAGAGTCGTCTGGCTTCCGTACACGGTCCTCTAGGTGTTACCTTGGCAAATGCCCCCTTTTCGGCCTATTCTTGGCAATCTTTATTAAAGCTGTTGCAGACCGGAACGATTGATGCGCCCCTTTCCTTGACGCCGATTAGTTACGGCACTGTTGAGGGAAGACTTATTGGAGGAAACCTTTCCGTCATTGCCTCTTTGGTCGGCACCCCCTATGCCCTTCAGGGAAAAGAGGCCATCCTAGTGTTGGAAGATATTAATGAACCTTCTTACAAAGTTGATCGAATGCTGAACCAATTATGGCAAAGCGGCCTGCTAAAAGATGTAAACGGCATCGTCTTCGGAGCTTTCACAGGCAGTTCCTACGATAAAGGCGACTTTACGACTGAAGACGTCTTAAAATATTACGCTACACTTGCCGGTAAGACTGCCGCTTCGGGGTTAACAATCGGTCACATTACAGATAATACCAGCCTGCCCCTGGGGGCAAGGGCCACCTTGTCGGTTACGGAAACATCGGCTTCACTATCCTTTTCATCTCCTCTATTTGAAGACCGATTAACAAAAAATACCGGTTCTTTATCCCACGCTTCGACAAAAAACTGATATTATTTATAAGAAGAGGGCTATTCTCTTAAGAATAGCCCTCTTCTTATACTTATATTACTTTTTATATTTTTGTACAAACCGGCCCATACGCACTAAGCATTCCTTAATGGTTTCCATACTTGACGCATAGGAAATACGGATAAAGCCTTCACCGCTGTCACCGAAAGCCGAGCCGGGAACAACGGCAACCTTTTCCTCTTGAACCAGTTTTTCACAAAATTCGGCTGAAGTCATACCGGTGCAACGAATATCCGGGAAGATATAAAAGGCCCCCTTCGGCTCAAACACAGGCAAGCCGATAGCTTTTAATCCCTCGTAAATAACTTTACGACGTTCATCATAAGAAGCTCTCATTTCCTGAACTTCTTCATCACATTCTTTCAATGCCGTAATACCGCCTCGTTGAGCCTGAGTATTGGCACTCATGATCGCATACTGATGCAGCTTGAGAATCGGGTCGATAGCGCCTTTCGGTGCGCAAACGTAACCGAGACGCATACCCGTCATCGCCCATGCTTTAGAGAAGCCGTTAAAGACAATGGTCCGTTCTCTCATATCAGGTAACTTGGCAAAGGTCGTAAATTTCGTATCACCGTATACGAGTTCACAATAAATTTCATCGGCTAACACGACCAAGTCGTGCTTTTTAGCAAATTCGGCAATGGGCATCAATTCTTCCGCCGTCATAACAGTACCCGTCGGGTTGTTCGGATAGCCGATAACCATAGCCTTTGTCTTCGGCGTTACTACCTTTTCCAAGGCTTCTACAGACAGTTTGAAATCATGTTCCGGATAGGTCGGAACCATAACGGGAATACCGCCGGCTAATTGTACGGTAGCCGGATAGGCTACGTATGCCGGATCGGGAATAAGTACTTCATCGCCATGGTCGACAATAGCCTGCAAGGCCATGGCCAAGCCTTCCGATACGCCGACGGTAACGATGATTTCACCGGCAGGATCGTATTTAACCCCATAATGTTTGTCAAAATAATCGGAAATGGCTTCACGTAATTCGGGAAGACCCGAGTTACCCGTGTATCCCGTTTCTTTATTGTTAAGGCTGTCAATCATGGCTTGCCGAACCTTATCGGGTGCTGCAAAATCAGGTTCGCCGATACTCAAGGACAAAACCCCCCTGAATCTGATTGGCAATATCAAAGAACTTGCGAATACCCGACGGTTTAATGGCTCGTACATTAGCAGATACATAGTTATCCCAATTCATTATGACCACCTCATTTAATCTAATAAGTATATTTAACAGCAACTGCGATTTTCACAGTTTCCTCTACGAATCTTATTTACCGTCACCTTCATACCGTTCGAATTCAATTTTTTCTTCTTTTTTGTTAAAGCCTACAATATAGTACATAGCAACCAGGATTACGAGCCAAATAACCGTAGAAATAATACCGATGCGCGTATTCGGATGGAAGAGTGCCGAAATCAGGACAATGGCGAAAAATGCCATTGTAAAGTAGTTGGAGTACGGTGCAAACGGCATTTTATAACGGACTGTCTTATAGCCTTCAGAGCCGATCTTTTTGCGGAAACTCAGCTGGCAACAAATGATCATAATCCACGTAACCATGCAGGCAAAGGCACTGACGGACGTAATAATTTCAAATACCGACGCCGGCAGGAAATAATTGAGAACTACTCCGATAAGCATAAATATGACGGATACTCCCAAGGCCTTATAAGGTACCTTGTTCGAGCTGACTGCTGAGAACATTTTCGGAGCCTTTCCTTGTAACGACAGGTTATATAACATACGCCCTGTACTGTAAATACCGGAATTGCATGACGACAAGGCCGCCGTAATAACAACAAAGTTAATAACATGCCCTGCTGCGGTAATACCCAGCTTTTCAAAAACCATAACGAAGGGACTGCCTTGATGTCCCAACTGATCCCACGGATAGATGGACATAATAACCAATAAAGCCAGTACATAGAACAAAAGAATTCGATAAAGAACCTTGTCGATAGCCGCCGACAAATTCTTTTCAGGATCTGCCGCTTCGCCGGCTGTAACTCCGATAATTTCAATACCCACATAGGCAAAAAGAACCATCAGCATCGTATCGAATACGCCGCCGATACCGTGGGGTAAGAAACCTCCGTGTTCAGTAAGGTTCGAAATACCTACAGGAATACCGTCGTTACCGAGGCCGAAGACAATCATCCCCACACCCGTAAGGATGAGGAAAATAATGGTGACAACCTTGATTAAGGCAAACCAGAATTCGAATTCACCGTAAGCCTTAACGGAAACAGATTAGCACACGTCATTAGTCCTAAGGCAACCAGACACGAAATCCATTGCGGCAAATCGGGTAACCAAAGATGAACATAAACGCCGACGGCCGTAATTTCGGCCATGCAGGTAACGACCCATACATACCAATAATTCCAGCCTGAAACGTATCCCGCCAAAGGGCTTAAAAACTGATACGCATGGGCACTGAAAGACCCCGATACGGGATATTCTATCGTTAATTCACCCAAGGCTCTCATAACAAAGAAAATGGCAATGCCGGCAATAATATATGCCAGGACGACACCGGGGCCGGCTTTTTCAATAGCCGATGCGGATCCGAGAAACAGCCCTACACCGATAGCTCCACCCAGTGCAATAAGCTGAATGTGGCGTTCCTGGAGACTGCGATTCAAATCCTCGTGAATGACTTGCGTTTTCTCTTCACTCATCTTGCTTCAACTCCTTTTCACATTTTGATTAAATGCTACCGGTAACAGGCGGGTCGTTATAAAATGAATACATTCAGACTATTACCGTTTTATATATTAATTATACTGAAAGCAAATAAATCAGTCCAATTTACTGTATTATGAATTTATTATATTTTTATGCAAATAATAGGTTTTACGTTATATGTTTATACAACTTTTTAGTGAAAAATGCAGGTATTACCTTTTACTTTTTAATAAGTGTACATTTTCACTATCATTCTTTTTCTCGCATTTTTTTATGTATAATATCACTCGTTTTATAAGTTATGTTAATAAAAACGCATGAGTCCGTATTGCCCCTTGCATTTTTTGTATCATATCCTTTCATTTTATTTTGTATTTTTGTACAAAAAAGGCTGTTGAATTATTCTTCAACAGCCTTTTTTGTCTATTCATTTTTTGCCTGCCTATTTCAAAAATAACTTAACAATAACGAGCAACCGTCTTTCTGAAAGCTCCCAGTTTGGCATACATATTCTTACCCGGGCAAAGAGTATCATTTAAATCTTTATGTCCCAAAATAGTCTCAGGTCCCGGCTTAATTCCGTATGTTTTACAAATATAAGCCATCAGAAGAACTCCCGACGATAAGGCTGCCCCGGTGGGAACGGCCCGCTCATAATCACCGACAAAGCAAATACCTACCGTATTATGGTTATGGTCATAGCAATGAGCTCCCACAGCGTTCATGGGACGCCCCCTTTCAACCGTACCGTCTTTGTGAATTACATAATGATAGCCTATTCCGGCCCATTTATTGGCTAAGTGCCACTCATGAATTTTCGATGCCGGAATTTCCTGATCCGTTCCGCCTACATGGTGAATCACAATGGCATCCGTTCGCGAACGGCGTACGAGCGGTTCGGAAAATTTAAAATGTGTCTCTTTAACAGTCAGCTTCGCAGGTTTTCCCTCCCCTTGGACGGAAAGCGGTATGCCCGTAACGGCAACAGCCAATGCTGAAAAACACGGAGCGACGCAAAAAAACTCTCTTCTATTCATATTGTATATATTAACCCTTCTCGTATCGGTAACTTTATAACCAAGTTTCAAATATAACCTTCACCGGGGCTATTATACACTCTTTTTTTTTAATACTGCAAGCTAAAAAATCCCATTGTTAAGCCATTTGGAAGATGTTGTATATAACTTTTTTCCACCTACAGGATAACGGATAATGATTTTCCTTAATGTATTCTTTTATCATATAATCATATATTTCGTATCTTTTACCCGTTTACGGCAAAAAGAAAAAGAGCAGATGCGCCGTTTTCGGCATCTGCTCTTTCAGGCAGTTGTTTGCTAACTCCGTGCCGTATTTTTTAAACGATATACCAAATGCGAGTCCAGACTTCCTGTTAGAGGAAAGAGGTGCATCAAGTCCGCTTCTCTTATGTATAAAACATCGCTGCGAACAACCCCTTGAGCCTGTCCCCGTTCTGTCGATAAAGTACCGGTCTTACCGTTCCATACAAGAGGTGAATCAACGACATCGGCCAAGACCTGTGCCGGTAAATAAATAACTCCGCCCTTACCCAAGGCTCGTCGTGATAGCTTTTTTCCGTCCAAGACCAAATCATAGGCTTTGGCTACATACGTAGGGCTCCCGTCGGAGGCGGCAATTTTTGCCTGAATATGCTCTGCCTCCTCAAAGGTATCAACGCCGTACCCTGCCAGTGCTTTTTTCACATCTCCCACAGTCAGGTATTGTCTTGAATACCCGTCCGGATAAATATAATAAGATACGGTATGGTCCGAATCCGCATTAATGACAATACGGTCATACATAATATCTACAGCTGTCCCCACATGAATCCGGCTGTACAGATCTTCCACGTCTTGCTCGCGCATGCGAACACAACCGTTTGATACGTACCCGCCTACGGACTCGGGCCTATTGGTTCCGTGAATACCGTATGTTCCCGAAAATCCTATCCAACGATACCCCAAAGGATTTCCCGGCCCGGAAGCAATGCGATTTTCCGTATCCTCCGGATCAATCCATTCAGGATTCATTTCCTTTGTTTCCACGCTATAATATCCCGACGGAGTAGGCGTGCTCACCTTACCGACTCCCACCGGATACATGGCCGTCTTTTCCTTACCGCGATATAAGGTTAAAATGCGGCTGGCCGTATTGATTAGAATTCGGTCCGTCATATCCTTCTTTTCAGGCGGTTCGTTTACGGCCTCATTGTCACTGTGGTCGCCCACTGTTTCCGTTCCTTTTTCAACGCTTATCATACCTGTTTTTTGTATCGTGACCACAGGCTTGTCGTTATTTTTTATAATTTCGTCCCGAGCTGCAACGACATCGGTAAGTATCGACAGAATCGCCAATACGATTGCCGCTTTTTTGACTCTCCCCATCTCTTTACTCCTATATCTACATATAGATTATCCACTTTCTTTATATACTATATAGTATACTCAAAAAAGGTTGCTAAACCAATAGGCTGGCAATGACTTTAACTAAATCTTCTTGCCCTTCAAATAAAGCAAATTACTTTAAAATATTTTCTTTTCGTTGTAAATGTAACGGACGATTCTCAATATTGCCGATATACTGATATCCGTAACAGGAAAGAAGTGCCCTATTCGGCAAGCTATTACAACAAGAAGGTGTTTATTATGCCGTATATCAAAAATATCCCTCATGAAGAAGTCGTATCTTTGGCAGAATCGGTCCAAACAGTGCCCGGACAGGTTGTCAGCCGCACGTTAGCACAAAACGATGCCGTCAGTCTGACAGTTTTCGCTTTTTCCAAAGGCGAAGAAATCGGCACTCATGATTCGACGGGTGATGCCTTGGTTACAGTTATTGACGGAGTCGGTCGCTTTGTCGTCGACGGTAAGAGCTACACCCTAAAGCAAGGGCAATCCCTCGTTATGCCGGCTAAAAAGCCCCATTCCGTTCATGCCGAAGAAGACTTCAAAATGGTTTTAACTGTGGTCTTCCCGCAGTAGTATTTTTTATTTAAGACAGGAGGATACAACTTATGGATCAGAAAATGTTTTGCTTTCAATGTGAACAAACTGCAGGCGGCAAAGGCTGTACAGGCGGTGCCGGTGTTTGCGGCAAGTCTTCGGCCGTTGCTAATTTACAAGATGAATTAACAGGCGCCTTAATCGGCTTGGCCCGTGCCTGTCAGACGGCTGCTCCGACAGCTTATACGCATCGTGTCGTTTTGGAAGGTCTCTTCACAACCATTACGAACGTTAACTTCAACGAAGAAACCATGCATACTATGATTGACAAGGTCAACGCTGAAAAAGCAGCCTTACTCAGCAATGAAGAAGGCGCTTTAGACAAACTTCGCAAACTTTTCGGCTCGTCCAGCGATGCAGACCGCGCCGCAGCCAACTTCGAAATGAAAAAAGTTTGGGACGCAGATGAAGATATTCGTTCCTTGAAATCTCTTATTCTCTTCGGCATGCGCGGCATGGCAGCTTATGCTTATCATGCACTCATGCTCGGCCAGCATGACGATTCCGTCGATGCATTCTTCCTCAAAGGCCTTCGTTCCTTAGGCGAAGACTTGAAAATGGAAGAACTCCTCCCCATCGTTTTGGAAACAGGCACGGCGAACTTGACGTGCATGGAAATGCTCGATCGTGCCAACACGACGACTTACGGTACGCCTGTTCCTACAGAAGTTCCTCTGACTATCGAAAAAGGCCCGTTCATCGTCGTTACGGGCCACGACTTGAAAGACCTCGAACTCCTCTTAAAACAGACGGAAGGCAAAGGCGTCAACATTTATACACACGGTGAAATGTTGCCGGCTCACGGCTATCCCGAACTGAAAAAATACAAACATCTTAAGGGCAATTTCGGTACGGCTTGGCAAAATCAACAAAAGGAATTTGCCGACGTTCCCGCAGCTTTCCTCTTCACGACGAACTGCCTTATGCCCGTTCGCCCCTCCTACGCGGATCGCGTATTCACAACGGAAGTCGTTTCTTATCCGGAACTCGTTCACATTGACGACAACAAGGACTTCACTCCCGTAATCGAAAGCCATCGAATTGGGCGGCTATAAAGAAGATCACGAAATGACCGGTATCAACGGCGGTAAGACCGTTATGACAGGCTTCGGTCACGGTACGGTTCTCGGCGTTGCCGATAAGGTTATCGACGCAGTCAAAGCCGGTGCGATTAAGCACTTCTTCCTCGTCGGCGGTTGCGACGGTGCTCGTCCGGGACGTAACTACTACACGGACTTTGTTAAACAGACACCTGCCGATACGGTTATCCTCACCTTGGCTTGCGGCAAATACCGCTTCAACGACTTGGATCTCGGTACCATCGGCGGCTTACCCCGTATCATGGATATGGGACAATGTAACGATGCTTACAGTGCTATCAAAGTGGCAATCGCCCTTTCCGAAGCTTTCGGTTGCGGCGTAAACGAACTTCCGTTAACGCTCGTACTGTCCTGGTACGAACAGAAGGCTGTCTGCATCCTCTTGACCCTCTTGGCTCTGGGGCTTAAGAACTTCTACCTCGGACCTACGCTTCCCGCATTCGTATCGCCCAACGTATTGAGCTATCTCGTAGAAAACTTCAATATTCATCCTACGAGTACTCCCGAAGCCGACTTAAAAGCCATCTTAGGCTAATCGGTTCGAACTATCATATAATATAAACGGCATGGCATACTTTTCTGAAGTATGCCATGCCGTTTCTTTAATGTTCTTTTTATTATTCTCAAAAACATCTTGTAAATGAGAAAGCAATCTGTTATATTATATGAAATCAATTGAATAAATGTCTATCGTTGTATGGTGTAACACACGAAGGAGCTTGTCTTATGCAACTTTCAGAAGAAACGGCAAAACGGAATCGAGCCATTACGTTTGCCGGCTTAAAAGGAATCGGCGGCAACGCCGTTCTCGTGACCCTCAAGATTATAATCGGCCTGTCGGCCAATTCAATTGCTATCATTCTCGATGCGGTTAACAATCTGACAGATATTTTATCATCCGTATTAACTATAATAGGCACGAAACTGGCAGGCAAGCGTGCAGATAAAGAACATCCATTTGGCCACGGACGTATCGAATATATTACGACCATGGTAATTGCTTTTATTATTTTATCCGCCGGTGTTTGGCCTTGAAAGAATCGGTAGAACGAATCTTACACCCCAGCTTGTCAACCTTTCTGGTTCGTGACCTGATTATCATCATCTTCGCTATTGCGGTGAAGATTACCATGGGACTTTACTTCCGCCGCCAAGGAACTCAATGGCGTTCTTCCGCACTGTCTGCTGCCGGCATCGATTCCCTGTATGATGCGATACTGACCTTTGTGACTTTAATTTCATCCTTGCTTGTCTATTGCTTTTCCATCGACATCCAGGGCTACGTCGGTGCCGCTATCGGTTTGATGATTATCAGGGCCGGTGCGGGTATCGTCCACGATATGTACAACCATCTGCTTGGCGTGCGTACAGACCCCACCTTGGTTCGACGCATTAAAGAACGAATCGCCTCATATCCCCAGGTAGGCGGCGTATACGATCTTGTTTTAAACAGCTACGGCCCTGAAGAAACTATCGGTTCCGTACATATTTCCGTTCCCGATACATTGACGGCCGCCGAAATCCACCCCCTAGGTAAACATATAGATATAGACATATACAATGAATTCGGCATCGTCTTAACGACGGGTATTTACGCTGAAAATACCAATGATTCAAAAGCCTTGGAAATAAAAAGTGAACTCGATAAAATACTCAGCCTGTATCCTCACGTCGTCCAGGTCCACGCTTTCTATGTTCAAGAAGAAGAAAAAACGATTTATTACGACATTATCTTCGACTTTGATGAACCCGATCCGGTAGGTACGCTTAGATCTATTAAAGCCGATTTGGCGGAACGAGTCCCCGATTATCAACAATGTGCTATTTTAGACACGAATTTCAGTAATTAACGAAAAAGAGGCTGCTGAAGATTTCTTCAGCAGCCTCTTTCGTTTATGCTTATTATCTGGCGTTTGCTTCCCCGCGAAGCACCATGCCGCGACCGCAATCGACCGTAACCAGCTCACCGCTCGTTAAGGCCGACGTATCGGCTCCGATAATTGCCGGAATGCCCAGACTGAGGGCCGTAATCGCCGATTCGCTTGTAAGACCCGCCTCTTCGGAAATAATAGCCCCGGCCCGTTTAATGTAAGGAATAAGTTCCGGACCCGACCCTTTAACGACAAGGATGCATCCCGGTATGAAATCCCGTTCCAATTGTGCCTGGCTGTTACCGAAGCAAATATTGCCTACAGCCGACCTCTTACCCAAGCCGATGCCGCGCAATAGTACATCGGCAACTAAGCGCACACGAATCATATTGGTCGTACCCGACGTGGAAGCCGGTACACCGGCTGTCAAAACAACTAAATCTCCGCCCTTAATCAAATTGTGTTCCAATGCTGCTGATACAGCATTTTCCACAACATCGTCAGACGTTTCTCCGCCTTCTCCCGTAATGGCCTGTACGCCCCAGTTAACCTGCAACCGGCGTACAATATTTTCATGAGGCGATACGGCTATAATAGGACTCTTGGGACGATATTTGGATATCATCTGAGCTGTATTGCCGCCTTCCGTAGATGCGATAATCGCTGCCGCACCCAACGACTCGGCAATGCGCACCGTCGCCCGTCCGATGGCTTCTGTCGTCGATAGAACATCTTTTCCCGTATCCTGATGGGTTACGGGATCGAATTGACTTTCCGTATATACGGCAACACGAGCCATCGTTTCAACCGCTTCTACCGGATACATGCCGCCTGCCGTTTCGCCACTGAGCATAATGCCGTCCGTGCCGTCCAAAATGGCATTGGCAATATCACTCGTTTCGGCGCGGGTCGGGCGAGGGTTATTCATCATAGATTCGAGCATTTGCGTAGCCGTAACGACCGGTTTCCCGGCCTGCTGGCACTTACGAATGACCATCTTCTGTAAAGCCGGAACTTCTTCTGCCGGAACTTCTACCCCCAAGTCGCCGCGAGCCACCATGACACCGTCACTCATACGAATAATATCGTCAATATTGTCAATGGCCGTACGACTTTCTACTTTAGACATAATTTTCATAGAACTGCCATGCTTTTCAAGAACCTTACGAATAGATACAACATCGCTGCCTCTTTGGATAAATGAAGCGGCAATCCAATCCATATTTTGTGAAATACCGAATTCAATGTCCTTTATATCCGTTTCCGATAAAGCCGGTAACTTAATGGGAATACCCGGCACGGCAACCCTCTTACGATCGCTCATTTTGCCGCTGTTCAGAACCTGCGTTACAATGTCGTCACCTACAACGGATTGTACTTCCAAGTTGACAAGACCGTCAGACAAAAGGATATGGTCGCCGGCCTTCACTTCCTGCGGCAAGTCTTTATACGATACGGAAGCTATTTTATCGGTTCCTTCCACATCACGGGCCGTTAAAATAAATTCCTGCCCCGCTTTCATTTCAATAGCTCCTTTTTTAAACAGGCCCAAGCGAATTTCAGGCCCCTTTGTATCCAGCAATAGAGCAACGGGTTTTCCTACCTTCCGTGCGGCGGCTCGAACAGCTTCGATCCGTTTACCGTGCTCTTCATGAGAGCCGTGAGAAAAATTAAACCGTGCCACATTCATACCTGCCCTAAGCATAGCTTCGAGTTTTTCCGGTGTTTCCGAACTCGGTCCCAAGGTGCAGATAATCTTTGTCTTCTTCATCATACCTTTTTCTCCTTTACAAGTGTACATCTATACCTATCGCTAATTATATGACCTTTATCTGTCGTATATGCTCGTCCAATAGTTGAGCCTTCGTCAATTATACACTCTATATATTAGAAATATAACTGCCGACTGAAATCAAGATTGCATAGTGGCGAGCCGGTTTTTGTCCCACCGAAGAACGCTTCCGTCCCTACGGGTATTCTACCCCACAGGTTTATGAATTGCAACGCTCAAAGACGCTTCTCCCCATAGTTATTCCGCTCTATGCGTGCTATAATACAAATACATACACAGTCAGTATAGTTTATAAATAATCGGGGGTCCTCACATGGATCAATCAAAATACTTGGAAATGGTAAAACGTAATCCTTACACGCTGGAGCACATTGAAAATCCGTCTGAAGACATTATGCTCGAAGCCGTTCGCCGTAACGGCATGGTTCTTCAGTACATCAAAAACCCGCCGCTTAAGGTGGCGGAAGCGGCTATTGAAAATGAAGCACGAGCTATACAGTTTTTGCCCGACCCGCCTGCCGACCTGGCAAAAAAGGCAATTTGCAAGAGCTGGGCCAATCTGGAATACATTCACAATCCGTCACGAAAACTCATTACAACGGCCCTTTCCTATTCGGGGTGGGCCATTAAATATGTACGTGACCCGGATGAGGCCTTACAGCTGGAAGCCGTGAAAAAAAACTTCGACGCCGTTAAGTACATTGATAATCCGTCACAGGAAATTCAAGAGGCGGCAGCCGCTCAAAGTTATGCCGCTTTACGGTATATTGATGATCCCGTATTTTCTGCTGAAGCCTTGGCTGTAAAAAACGATGAACAGGCTCTACGCTTCATCAAAAATCTGACAACGGAAAAATTTATCTCCTTATTTAAGATTAACAGCCTCATCTTAAAGTATATGCCGCCCAATTTCGCCATTGCCGTCGATGCTGTAGAAGATGCTCTACGCCAAGTTATCGGCAGCGAAGAAGTAGATGAAAAATATATTCGCGATTTACTGAATAATCACAGTATCGGTCGTACCGTATCTACCATGCCCATTGACGTCATTGCCCTGATTGATGAATACGGCAGTCCTAAAGCGCGGCGAATTACAGTTGATGAAAAATTAAAATTTACCTAACCCTTAAGAGGTGTGCATATGAATTATACGGAAACCTTAGAAAGTGTCGAACTCGTTTTATCTGCCGGCCAAGTACCCCTTATCGTCGGCAAAACGGGTATCGGTAAATCTGCGTTGGCCCGCGAGTTGGCCGAGCGTCTCAAGGCGCATCTGGTCTATATTGACGGCAACTTGTTAAAAGAAGGGGAAATCGGCGGCCTGCCTCTTATCGATGATTTTACAAAACGAACGAAAGACGGCAAATTGACGCACGTAAAAACAACGGTATACGCAGTCCATAGCAAGCTCCGCGAAATAGACGGATACTTGGAGAAAAAGAACCCGTCTTGCTCTTTATCGATGAAATAAATCGTTCCGAACATGCGGTTCAGCAGGAACTGATGAATCTTATTTTAAATAGAGAAATCAACGGGTATCATCTGGACTCGAGTGTCTCCATCTTAGCGGCCATGAACCCTGCCGATTCGCAGGAGTACGAGGCTGTCGATATGGATGCGGCTCAAGAAAATCGTTTTGTCTGGCTATATATGGAAGCGGACCCGTATCAATGGTTGTCCTGGGCCGCTGAAAACAATATTGACGACAAAGTTTGTCAATTTATTTCCACCTATCCTGAATACCTCGTTCGTGCAAATGAAGACGATATAGATGCTACGCCGCGAAGCTACGAGCGTATTTCCGCTCTCTATCGCCGCTATATAAAGCAACAAAACGTGCGTCGCTCCGTTTTTTATAATGTCGTTCGGGGCAATGTAGGCAAAGTCATTGCCGAAGAGTTTTTAAATTTTATTGAAAGCGATTACACGCCCCTAATCACATACGAAGACGTCTTTGCCGGCTCTTCTCTGCCTGATGACATAAGAGAACGGGTAGTAGCGGAAACCCATACACGGCTATACATAAGTGCTCGCAATATTTTGAATCGTCTGAGCAAGGCTTTACAGGAAAAAACAATTGACGCCCAATTTGCCATATCCCGCTTTGTTACCTTCTTGCAAACCTATCCTGTCGATTTGACCGTTGCCGTCATGAAAGATATCCGTAATACTATGCCGGCTATCTATGAATACGCTCAATATAATGACGATTTTATCGATATGTATTTTGCGCCCTTCCGACGCCGGAGATAAGCTATGAACAAAACACCTGTCGACATCGATCAGGAGGCCATTCTCCTTTTCCACGACCTTGCCGAGCAGCGAGATAACTATGCGCTCAACGATGAAAAAGCCGGTTTTACCGTTTCACCCGAATTCAGGCACCGCTTCTTTTCTCTTTTAGATGTGCTGAACCTTCGTCTTATTGATGACAGGGATAACTTTTTCGGTTATTTTCTCTTCCAAGCCGACAGGGACTTGCGGTTTCAACTGGACAGTCCTACGGGAACAACATTCAAAAACGGCCGCTATACCCTCTATTTTAATCCCTATCTGTTTCTACAGCTGACTGCGGAACAAATGGAAAGCGCCGTTAAGCACGAGGTTCTTCATATTCTCTCTCTTCATCCCTTGCGGACCAAAGACCTGAAAAAACGCTTCTCTCCTTTGGCTGTAGATTTAGCCATGGATATTGTCGTCAATACCTATTTGGCCCCCCTACCGTCTGATGCCGTCACCTTGGCGGTCGTCAACTTGCAGTACGGCCTCTCGATGCCCTTATTTGAATCTCTCGAATACTATGCGGAAGAAATTCAGTGCGCCCTGAATAAACGGCCTAAGACGGATGCCTTTACGGACATGAAAAAGCGGCGAAGCTTTCTTCTCTGAACGCTTTAACATTGAGCACAGCCATGACATTTGGGAAGAAAGCGACGATGTCGATGAAAAAAACACTTATTGAATTTACGAAAAAAAGCCGTCGACGGAGCCAGAAAAAGCAAGCCCAATGCCTATTTGGCATCCCTCATGGCAGCCCTGGATCGCGCCGTCAGTGACAGGCCGTGGTACGAATACTTAAAAAAAGTGGTGCGCACCGTAACGGCCAATTATAAGAAAACGACGACTAGGCGCAATCGTCGGCAACCGGAACGGCTGGATCTGCGCGGCGAATTACGTAATAAAAAAGCTGCCGTTACCATTGCCTTGGATATTAGCGGCAGTATCGGAGATACAGAATTCCGCCAGGCTATGGAGCAAGTACTTCAAATCGTAAAGACCTCTGACCATGACCTGACAATCATTGAATGTGATAACGAAATTCGCCGTATCTACCACATTGAAGACCTTACAGACCTGCAGGAGCGATTTCCGAAGCGAGGCGGCACGGCTTTTGCCCCTGTTATCGAGTATTGTAATGCCCACAAACCGGATATTCTTCTTTTTTTCACGGACGGCAAGGGGGAAGAAAAGCTTCCCGTACCGCCTAAGGGATATCCGATCTTATGGCTTCTCACGGGAAAAGACGGCATACTCTCCTTGAAAAAGCCGTACGGAAAAATAAAAAAATTACAGTCCGCCGAGCCTCAAGACGCTCCTTTTGATTTCGATGCAGTCGAAAAAGGCGGCTTTTCCATGGCAAACCAGGAACGTTCCGGTGCCCTGCACGAATACCTTCGCGGCTGAAAAACGAAAACAGACGGCATGCACCATTGCGTGTCGTCTGTTTTGCATATTTACCACCTCCGGCTGAGCGTAAAACCGAAGGCTCTGCCCGTTCGGTGCCCTTGCGGTTTGTATAGCGGCGTCCCTGCAAAAACGTCATACGAAAAGCCGGGCGAAATATCTCCCCGCATGCCCACGACAGCACCGGCAAGGGTTCTACCTGTCCCCATCCGTGCCGAAGGTCCGTATACGGCACCTGCATCGATACCGGCGTATGCGGAGCTGTGCAGTGCCGGGATATAGGAAGAAACTTCGCTTTGCACGTACCAGCCGCTTTCTCCCATGAGCGTATATTCCCCGTCAAACCCCCGCACCGTGTACCGGTTCCCTATGCTGATCATATCCACGCCGTACAGTCTGTCGCCGCCGGTCGTCCACGTTTACGGCAAAGGCGCCGTCTCCCGCATAGATGCCGGCCTATTCGATTACGCCTATGTAGTCGCTTTCTATCTTCCCCTTGCTGATAGTGACCGTAATCTCCATGTTTCCTTTTTTAATTTTGTAAAGGTCGATACATATATAAAACTACTTCCAGTGGCATTGTTCTGATAAGGATACACCCTGAGTTTTTTATAATTCCTCCAAACAAGTCTTCATAGCAGAGATATCCTCTTGTTTTTCTAATCCACGACGAAGGATCTCGTCAAAATACCAGATCTTTTCGGATTCTCCTTTGATTCTTAAGGTTTGGTATATCTGCCGATCGCCTTCTGACACGTCCTGTAAAGAATCCTTCAAAATCAACTGGCCCCCGAATTTATCCTTAAACCGCTGCAACGTAGTTTCGAACGGTCCCGTAAATTCTTCTGACACGGTTTGATAATAGCTCCGGTTATAAACCTTCTCGACTTTTCCAAAGGGGACTACATTGGTCTTGGTGTATCCCGATATTCCATAGGTATATAAGTACGGTGACTCGAAATAGTAGGCAAATATCCATGGTTCTATAGCAACATAGACGTTATGCTGAATAAGGTTTCTATCGGATTCCATCTCATACCGCATCATCCCAAAGTATTTTACCTTATCTACCTGTATAACATTCACGGTAGACCAGTACATACCATATAAAATAATAAATGCCATTACCGTCAACAAACTCCATGCTCTCATCCTAATTGTCATTTCTATTTCACCCCATATAATTCTGCTAATGAAAAGGTAACATCATATGTTGTTTTAAAGGCATAGGTCCCGCAGAGTCCATTTTGTTGTACTATATATGTCCCTAAGAAAAGAGCCAAGTCTTGCATCTTTTTCACTATGATTCCAATTGTCTGTCATACGGTTTATCTTAATAAGATCAGCAGCTTCCTTTGTCGTTGTAATCGTTCCCGAAGTGATGGCGGATTTGAACGACGCGCTTATCCAGCTGACGACCTCTCATATAGCAAATATGAAAGGAAGTGCCCTCCGACAAAGTCATCAAGCTCGGTTGATCCACTCTCATTTTTTCAAAACAATAAACTATTATTCTTTACTCCCGGCTATAGAGAATCTAATCCTCGCTCCTTCTCCAAATACTCATCTATCTTGTCCGGAAAATGAATACATTTCCTTCTAAAATAAGACGTTCTACGCTCTTGCCCAGCTTCTTTTAACCCTAAGTAAATATGTCTATCCATCTCCGACACATCTTGCAACGAGTCCCTTAAAATCAGTTGTTTCCCGAATTTATCCTTAAACCGCTGTAATGTAGTTTCAAATGGCCCCATAAATTCGTCGGGTACATAGTTATAGTAAACCGAATTATATACTTTCTCTACGCTTCCGCCGGGAAGTACATCGGTCTTGGTATATCCCGATACGCCATAGGTATATAAATACGGGGGACTGTAGGTATATGCAAATACCCATGGCTCTACCGCAACGTTTGCCTCATCATGAATGAGCGTAATATTGGAAATAAATTTATATCGCAGCAGGCCAAAATATTTTATGGAATCCAATTCTACAAAGCCGATAGCAAGCCAACACAGAATAACCAAGAGGGTATATACCGTTACCTTTACCGCCTTCACTGGCCTTCGCTCAATATTCATTTAACTTTTCCTCCACATAATAGCCCTGAAAATTAGACCGAAAAATCTTATCTTTTTATGTTTGGGTTTATAGTCCGGAATCATGGAAGTTAGCTATGGATCGGGAAGTTTGATTACGCTCGTTGCTTCGGCTTTCGAGAAATATCCATCTGCGATACTGCCCCATCCTTGAGCAAATATAAAAAGAGGTAGTCTAATTCATGCGGAAGGCCGTTCTCTTCATCCAGAGTCGCATTTTTCCAATACGGCATCCTGCTCTTCCTCCGTTTTACATGCATACATTCTGCATTATGCAAAAAAATCATGCGTTAAATAGTTCCATTCGTCTCCGTTTCGCCGGCACTTCCCTATACCGCGCTCTGATACACATTTGTCGCCGCCGATGAGTGGAAAGCAGTCCACTGCCGCACGGCCGGTCTTTATAATTACGCAATTCTTTGCACCAACTACTTTACTCCGGCACCGAAGCTTCCCGCCCAGCGAGCTGCCGCGACTTTTGGCTCATAACTCCCCGACAAGGCATGGAGCATAACTTTGCTGGGCACCACAGTCCTGCCATGCCCACCTCTTCATAGCTTTCTGGAAGTACGGCGCTGATATTGCATAGTCGCCATTTACGGAATGTTATTTCACCGAATTTTAGCTATCAACCGCTCTTCGAGCTCTTCTGTCGAAGATTTCCCGCTGATTGAGCCGAGCTACCGCATCCCCGTCATCTTGTAAGGTCAACGTCTTGTCGCTGTAATCGTCCCGGGGCGATGGCGGATTTAGTCGCGGCATGGCTGCCTCTTCTGTATGCCCGGCAAGACATCCGGCGGCGCCCGTCTTGTTGCGTTGCATCCTTGCTTTACCGGCGCACGGTTATACGTTATGCTCGTTGTCCAGCTTTGCATGACGCGCTGTTTTGGTATATCCTCCAGCATGATGCCCGTAGTCATTGTTCTTCTCGCACTCTTGCCGTGCCGCTGATGTTTGCCCCTTTAAGATGCGGCCGTATCGCCCGCCGTAAAGCCACCGTCTCCCCGTGGCGATGCCGGTCACTGGTCACGCTCATTGCTCCGGCTGAGAAATAATCCATCTCAAACACGCCCCATTCTGAAGTTTTGCGCAAAGAGAAGTTGGCAAAAGCTTATCGATATCAGTTACAACTGCATCATTGGTTATCGCTACCTGCTGTGTCTGCACCCGTTAAACAAAGATTACCAAAATTTATAATTTATTGATATCTGATAGAGAACTTTTCATGCATTTCATGCGTACTCACATGCCAATGTTGTTGATATGTCTCGTAATTTTATCCAATTTTATAAATGCTCTTGTACGAATTATATTCTTTTTTAATGACAGCCACTATTTTCCAGTTCTTGAAATACTCATTTTCATTCACTGTATGATTGCTATTATAGACAACTCATATGGATAAATTGTTCTGTATTTAATACAGGCACAATTTCTTTGATTAAATCCTTGTGTAATTTAGGTCGTATCTCAAATTCAATACTATATGCTTCTCCTTTTAAAATATTTTTCTATTCTTCCTTTTTTTCCGAATTAAATTTATCAAACAAGCCCCCAAAAACAACATATATAAAAAGTAATAAAATGATTCCTCCCCTTATTACCTCAGAACGACCCCATTTCATTCTCTATTCCTGCCCTCCTTCCTATCTCTTTAATCAAAAATCTTTAATATTCCCTATAAATATAGTTCTTCTATACGTGAAGTTGGTTCCGGCACTTGTAATAATACCGAATTCTGTATTTATTGCACCACCATCGTAGCCTTTGCTAACGCTACCGGACAGCAAACTGCTTCCCGATATGCCATAGCTACTTCCACCAATTGCATCTATAATAGTTTTGTCTGGATTATTTTTTAACCAAGATGGATCAACATATCCATATCCTTTTCCTACAAAAATCGGTGTGCCCACACCAAAACCACCGGTACCTTCCGCAAAAAGATAAACATTTCCTTCTTTATCAATAATTCCCCCGCCTGCGCCTGTAAGAAATTTCAATGCCCCGGCACCTAGTTCAAAATATTCATAATCCGAGGTCATTTTAGCCGGATCCGGTATAATCCCCTCTTCTATCAATTGTCTCCCCATCTGTTTACTTGACGGGTTGAGTCTTTTAAAGCTTTCCGGTGCGCCAAATGAGAATGAAGTATTAAATGCTTGCGAAATATCTCGTTTATCTTTCGGCAAATATTCATTGGGAACCCATGCACCGTTTGCGTACCATGCGCCATCAGCCCCTTGTTCTACGGGATATCCGGCACTCATCATTCGTACACCTAACCAGTCATTGGTTACTTCCGTATGTCCGTCCGAATATATGTGATAGATTCTTCCGTCACTTGCCTGATGTCCTTCTCCGATAATGCGAGGCTTTTCATTGCTGCCATAGTTGTCTCCGTATGTCGGCCTTATGCCGATGGCGAGATCTCTATATACCCGGCCGTTTGCTCGAAATTCTTCCAATTTTGCGTCCCTAAGCGCACTTAACCGTTGCCTTTCTTCCGGTGTGTTGTAATATTCGGCAAATAAATTATTAATCAACTCTGTAAGCTGTATGCCGAATTTATTGTCATACGCCTGTATATCATGCTGCCTAATCGAATCATTAAGCTCTTTAGATATCATATCGTTTGACCCGTATAAGAGGCTGTTTTCACCTTCATAGTCATTTAAAGCCAAATAATATGCCGCCTTCTCCAAAAAAATGCCTCTAGCCGATTCTATATCTCCGCCTTGCTGCAAACTGATAAACCACTCATAGTCATTCAAAAGATTCATCTGATCCGAATGCATTAACCAGTTGTATGTTGTCCCATCCATTGCATCAGCTGCAGATCTTGCAAAAAGAGGATGCAACATTTCGGCTAAGCGCTCCAAAGTGCTGCATCCTCTCAAAGTTATCCTTTACCTATACAAAAGCAGTATATCCTCAGATGCCACGCCCAGTCGTTCCGGCAAGGCTGCCGGCCGCCGGTCTTTGGCGAAACGCCACCAAATATGCTGCGTGCCTTCCTGCTGGTCGGAATAACGGAATTTCAGAACCCACTCAAAGGGCTGCTCTATCTCTTCGACTATGCGCAGATTGAAGGCGTTGCGCTCTTCGTCGATCTTAAACGCGTGAGCACGCACGCCTACGGCACAAAGGTCGTCACCGACCGCTTCCTCCGTCCTAAAGGTCACGCCCCAGCCGGGAACGTTCACCTCATGATCGCCCGCTTTCGCGGCGGCAATGATGTTCTTGCAACCCGTCAAGGCGGCTGCCGCCTTGTCCGCGGCGCTGCAAAAACATCTTTTGTCCTGCCGAATACTTCCAGCCGTCCCGCCGAGAGAATCGCCAGGGAATCGCAAAGCTGGTAGGCTTCATCGCGGCTGTGCGTGACGAGGACGACGTCCTTCCGGAAACGTGCCAACGTCTCGCTGATTTCGATCATTACCTTTTCCTTCAAATAGCTGTCCAGCGCACTGAAAGGCTCATCAAGGAGCAAAACGTCCGGCTCGTTCACGAGAATGCGTGCCAAGGCGACGCGCTGTTGCTGTCCGCCCGAAAGCTGTCCCGGTTTCTGTCGTTCCAACCCGGTCAGACGCAGGCGTTTTACCATGGAGCCGACGATTTTTCCCTTTTCCGCCTTATTGCAGTTCTCCCGAATACTGTGGAAAATATTTTCTTCTACGGTCATATTCGGAAAGAGGGCATAATCCTGAAACAAATAGCCTACGCGCCGCTCCTGCACAGGCACGTCTATCTTTTTTTCGCTGTCGAAGAGAACCTTACCGTCCACGCCGACAAATCCCCTGTCCGGTGTCTCAATGCCGGCAATGCATTGCAGCGTCTTGCTCTTCCCGCAGCCCGACGCACCCAAGAGCCCGACAACGCCGCCGGCGGAGGAAAAGGAGAGATCGAGGAAAAAATTTCCCAGCGTTTTTTGCACGTTCACATCTATTGCCATGCGCCGCCCCTCCTCTGCCGCGCCCGTTTTTCCATCATGTTGACCGTAAGCAGGACAACGGCACTGATGACGATGTTGATAACAACCCATATAAAGGCGCTGTATTCGTCATTAGTCCGCCACAGCTGATAGACTGTCGTCGAAATGGTCGCCGTATTGCGGGGTATATAACCGATAAGCATACTCGTTGCACCGTACTCGCCCAAGGCACGAGCAAAAGCCAGGACAACGCCGGCAATAATACCTTGCTTACAAGCAGGCATGCGGATTCTCCAAAAGATAAACCGTTCCGACAGACCCAAGGTCCGAGCACTCCAAGCCAGGTTTTCATTAAAGCTCTCAAAGGCTCCGCGAGCGGTTCGATACATGAGCGGAAAGGCCACGACTGCCGAAGCGATGACGCCACCATACCAAGTCATAACAAACTGAATACCTATCTGTTTCAGGTAAATACCCAGAGGATGTGTGAGGCCGAAAAGGAGAAGTAAAATCCAGCCGCACACCGTTGGCGGCAAGACGAGAGGCAGGGTAAGCAATACATCTAAAATTCCCTTAGCCAACTTCGGTAAAGCGGCAATTTTATAGGCCGCAAAAATACCGAGAAAAAGACGATGACACAAGAGATGGCCGCTATGCGCAAACTGTTCCAAAGAGGATACCAATCCATGTGTAACGAACTCCTTATACGCGGCTGAAGCCTACGCTTTCAAATACCTTCATAGCTTCATCACTTTGTAAGAATTTCAAGAAATCTTTAGCTGCATCTTGCTGTTTCGAATTCTTCAATACGGCTGCCGGATAAATAACCTGACCGCACATTTCCTTGGTCGCCCGGTCAACGGGTTTCAACTTCGCACTGAAAGCGTCAGTAGCATAGACAACGCCGCAATCGGCACTTCCTTCCAAGACCTGTGTCGTAACTTCTTTTACATTGGAGCCGTATGTAATGTTACCGGCAGATGCAATCGCTTTTTCATCCAAGTTGTAGAATTTCAGGATTTTTTCCGTATACTGGCCGACCGGCACGTCACTGTTCCCCATAACCAGACGAACGGAACCGTCTTTCAACTTGGCCGCCATATCGTTAAAGTTTTGGATTTGCTTGGGATTTCCTTCAGGAACAACCAATACAACCTTATTTTCCAACAAGTTAATGCGTGTCGCCGGATCTATAAAATCCAATTTGTCCGGGTTAGCCTTTTCATCTTTCGAGACATCCAACTGATTCATCTGCTTTTGAGCTGCCGATATGAAGAGATCACACTCCGCCCCGTTTTGGATTTGTTTTTTCAATGTACCCGAAGAATCATAGTTAAATGTAATTTCTACATCGGGATGCTGCTTTTCATACTCTGTTTTAAGCTGATTCAACGTTTCCGTCATACTTGCCGCAGCAAATACCGTTAAATGCACTTTTTCTTTCCCTCCTGTCGATTTAGAACCTTCCGGCTGTCCGCCGCAACCGATAAGCCCCACTGCCAAGGCCGCCATAACAGCTAAGCCTACCGCTTTTTTCCAGGTATTCATATTTAAAACCTCCGGCAAAATTATTTTCTGGCACAGTCAGACGCCCCGTAGCGCAATAAATCCAACGGATGAGCGACAGTGCTTAAAAATACGTCCAAACATTCATCGCAAGCCTTGGGACTTCCCGGCAAGTTTACGATCAATGTACCCTTACGAAGAACACTCGTAGCCCTTGAATACATGGCCCGTTTCGTAAACTTCATCGATTCGGCTCGCATGGCTTCGGCAATTCCCGGAACCATACGATCCGCCACGGCCAGAGTCGCCTCAGGGGTCACGTCAGTCGGTGCGAACCCCGTACCGCCTGTTGTCAAAATAAGATCTGCTTGTCGTTGATCGGCTAGGCGAATTAATTCTTTCTTCAGTTTTTCTTCATTATCGGGTAAAAGCAAGGTCTCCATAACTTCGAAACCTTCCTTTTCCAATCTTTTTACAATAAGCGGGCCGCTTTCGTCTATGCGTTCCCCGCGACTGCCCTTATCGGACAAGGTGATAACGGCCGCTTGATAGGGACGCGGGCCTTTACGCTCTTCAATGACCAGTTCATCACCGCAATGCAGTGTTCCGCCCTCAAGGACGCGTGCAAATACGCCTTCTCTCGGCATAATACAGTCACCGACGGAATGATAAATGGCACAATGAGTATGACACTCCTTACCGATTTGCGTCATTTCCAAAAGTACGTCCCCGGAGCGCAACAAGGTCCCTACCGGCAAGGTAGCAAAATCAAATCCCGAAACAACCAGGTTTTCGCCGAAGGCTCCGAAATCAACATGAGCTCCTTTTTCTCTAAACGCATTTATCTTATCGGCAGAAAGAAGACTCACCTGACGATGCCACTTACCACCGTGTGCATCACCTTCAATTCCCCAATGGACAAGAAGATTGGCTTCTTTTATCGGCTCCTTCTGCACGCCTCGTTTTCTGCTTATACAAATAGCTTCTATCTTTCCCATATTATCACCCACCGATTCGATTCATCGTCTTATTTTCCGTTATTTCCCCGATATGAGAGAAACAATGGCCTTGCGGTTTGCTTTGACGGCACGTGTCAGAGCCGCTGTCAAACTGTCTCCGGAACCGCCGCGTAAGACAGCTTTGAGGTCGATACCGCTGTCATAGCACAGACAGGGCTTCAAAAACCCGGTACTCGTCAACCGCATACGATTGCATTCATCACAGAAGCGATGAGTATTGGCGGCAATAAAGCCTATATACCCTTGCAACAAACTGCTTCCGTAATAAACGGCCGGCCCGTTTCCTCTTACATCCCGGCGATAAGCCAAATCAGGATATTCTGCTTGTAATATCTGCAAAACTGCATCCTCTGTCGGGCCTTTTTCAAAGCGACCGAAGCCGATAGGCATAACTTCTATAAAACGCACATCAACAGGCATCTCTTGTGCCAAATGTGCCAGGCGTAAGATCTGGCTTTTCGTTTCACTGAGAAGAACCGAGTTGATCTTGGTCTTAAGTCCGGCAGATACGCAAGCAGCTACGGCATCTACAACCGCATCCACTCCGTCCGTTCCTGTCAAGCGATGAAACTGTTTGCGATCCAATGTATCGAGACTGATATTAATACCGTCCAATCCCATATGTTTAAACTCTTCTATATGCTCTTTTACGAACATGCCGTTCGTCGTAAGCGTAACAGTCTCTACCCCGTCCGTTTCTTTTAAACGTTGCATAAAGTCGACACAGCCCTTACGCACCAGCGGTTCACCGCCCGTAATCTTAAATTTTCGAATGCCTAGCGAACGGCCGCTTCACAAATACGTAAGATCTCCTCATACCGCAAGATTTCTTCATGTTCCACATCGGGAACGGGGTCGGGCATACAATAGCGGCAACGAAAATTACACTTATCCGTTACGGAAATGCGCAAATAGTTTATATTTCTCCCCGACTTATCTTTCACGGTTTTCACCGCCTTCGTTAAACAAGAAGGGCCCGCTCTTACCGCCCGTCTTTTCTTCTAAATGCACCTCGGAAATGACCATTCTCTTATCGACGGCTTTGCACATGTCATATACGGTCAGTAGAGCCACGGATGTTCCCGTAAGAGCTTCCATTTCAACACCGGTCTTACCTTCACAATAAACCCGACATTGTGCTTCAACGGCACGTGTCTCATCATGAAATACGAAATCTACCGTGCACTTGGTAATCAATAAATTGTGACAAAGAGGTATCAAGGAACTTGTCTTCTTTGCCGCCATAATTGCCGCAATACGGGCTGTTCCCAAAACATCTCCCTTGGTGACTTGGCCGCTTTTAACGGCTTTGTAGCACTCATCGTTCATGAAAATCCGACCCGTCGCCAAAGCCATACGTGATGTAACTTGTTTATGTCCCACATCAACCATGAGAGCATTTCCTTTTTCATCAATATGTGTAAATTTTGCCATGCATCACACCTACTTACCGAACCCGCAATTGGGGAAGGTACAGACGGGACAGTCCAGGCATAACCCGCCCTCACCCATGCGCGCCAAAGTCACTGCATCCAATTCCGTACCGGACATCAAATAAGGCAAAGCCAAATCGAAATCGTCCGTTTTGCATACATAACGCACCCGGGCAAGCCGACAACAGGACGGGCATCTGTCGTATACGACAAAAGAAACATGGCTCCCGGCAAAACCGGTGCGCCGTAGGAAACTATGCGATTTCCCGTGTTTTTAATGGCTAAAGGAGTTCTGTCATCAGGATCGACGCTCATGCCGCCTGTACAGAAAACGGTTTCCATCCCTGCTGTCAACATGTCCTTAATAGCGGCTGTAATGCCATCGGGATTGTCGGGAAGGACGGTGTGCATTTCCACGCGAGCCCCGAATTCTTTTACCTTGTCATAAATGACGGGCGAAAAGGTGTCTTCAATTCGTCCGTAAAAAACTTCATTTCCCGTCGTAACAAGACCTACCCTTTTAACCTTAAACGGGCGGATATTCATTAACGGTTTTCCCGCCACCGCTTTTTTTGCCGCTTCCATCTTTGCTTTCTCAATGACCAGCGGAATTACTCGCATACCGGCTAATTTATCACCTGTATGTACAGTAAAACCGCTGTGTCTGGTAGCAACCATCATTTCACCGAGACCGTTGATAATATTTAATCGCCTCGTATCTATTTCCAACATGCCGTCGCAATCGGCAATCAAGTCGATCTTGCCTTCCTTCGGCTCTGTAGCATGCATTCCCGCTCCCATAGTAAGATCTCTCAGTACAGCGGCGCCTTCGTCTTCGTGCATCATTTGCTCGTCATTTTCCCAAACAAAGAGCGTATCCTTTCCGACTGATAAAAGGACGGGTATATCTTCTTTTTGCACCACATGACCCTTACGAAAAACCGGGCCCTTGGAGACGCCGCGAATAATCTGTGTAATATCGTGACAGAGAACCTGACCTACGGCCTCTTCCGTTTTTATCCGTTTCATAGCTTGTATTGCCTCTCTGAAAATTTCTCCATAGTGTAAACAACCGGCTCTCGACGTGAATGCCGGAGCCGGTATTACATGATTATTGTACCCTATTTTGTTATAAATAGCCAGTATCCAAACGCAAGTACTTTTCTTCACAAATGGCTATTCTATGCCTTTTTCTTGGGGTAACACTTCTTGTACACCGCCCCCACGAGAATACAACCACCGATAATATTTCCAATCGTGACGGGAATCAGGTTGTTAATAAAGAAGTTTCCCCACGTAAGAACGGACGTATCTATCCCTTTAGCCACTGCCGCCGCCGCATAGACAGGGTCTCCTGCGGCAAAAATCCCCGCCGGAATGTAGTACATATTGGCAACACTATGCTCGAAGCCGCATACAACAAACAGAAAGATGGGAAGGTATACAGATGCAAGCTTTTCCGTTACGGAGCTGCCGCCGGCGGCAATCCAAACGGCAACGCAAACCAGGAAGTTACAGAATATGCCGAGAATCAAAGCGCTTAAAGGAGCTAAAGACACTTTAGCGACTGCTGTTTTCATAGTAACCAAGGCCACCCCGTTGCCGAACAGAGAGTACTGATGGGCTTGTGTCATCAAAAAAGCTACTAAAATAGATCCCACAAAGTTACCGATATACACTAAAAACCAGCAACGAAACATTTTCTTCCACGAAATAGCCCCTTCACCGGCACTGATAATCATGAGACAGTCACCGGTAAATAATTCCGACCCGGCAAGAACTACCATGGCAAGACCTGCGGGGAAAATCATAGAGCTCACAATTTTGGCAAGTGACGGATTTTCAATCATACTGCTGCCCGTATTGGCGCCTACAGCCGCCAATGCGATGTACATCCCTGCCAACAAAGCTAATAAAAGGTGCCTTGTGTAAGCAAAGATCCGCCTTGCCTTTACCGATGTCAATAAACTTTTCCGAAATTTCCTGGGGAGAAAACATAATAATGATACCTCCTTGCTCTAACCTATTAGAAATAAGCAAATATAATATGAGTTCAGGTTATAGTATACATCTTTATAAATTTTCGTCAATACAAGTTTTTTTGTAATTTTTTTTTGCAACGCCGCCAAAATATGATAGGATTCTTTAAAAGGAAGATTTGAAACGAGGTGGTTTACCTTGAAAAGACATGATAAAATTCCCAACTTATCGCTTTTAATCTTAGCCGGCGGCAAAAGCAGTCGCATGAAAAAAGATAAGTCTCAATTGCCCTGGCAAGACTCGACAACGTTGACTCATATGCTGACAAATTCTTACGTTTATCCCTTTGAACGCACGGTTATTTCCGCAAACAGGATAATAGAACCGCAAGAAATTCCGGACTTTATCCGTCAAAGCTCGATACAAAACGGTCATACAACAGAATACATCCGAAACCGGGGACTTGACACGGAGCGTCACCTTGCTATTGTATCCGACCGTTATTCAGACTGCGGCCCTTTAGGCGGTATGGAGGCGGCCATGAGATTATATCCTTCCGACCGTTGGCTCATCCTGGCCGTGGACCTTCCCTTTTTCGACTTTTCACGGGTGCCTGCTTTGCTGGCTGCCGATGCCTCCGAGTATGACGCTGTTATACCCGTTGTCGACGGGCGAGAAAATCCCTTGGCGGCACTTTATAAGGGACGGGTTTATGAAAAAATCCGTACAGCCTTGGCCGCCGACGACTACAGAGTTCGAAAAATTTATAATAAAAAGGCGGTTTTCATCGACGAAACGCCTTATGCACGCCAATACTTGAATATGAACACACCCATAGCCTATAAAGAAGCCCTGGCTTGTGTAACTAATCAAAATCGCCCCGTTCCTGTCGTTTCCATCACTGCAGAAACTTCGGGTACAGGAAAAACACATTTGATTACACAAGTCATCAAAGAGTTGTCTGCCCAAGGATATAGGTCGGCTATGTTAAAAGCACTCATCATATGTTTACAGGGCCTAAGCGAAACAGCGATACGGATCTGGCGACCCGCGCCGGAGCCGTTTGTACGGCTCTTATCCCGGACGGACCGAAAAAAAGCCGGGCCATAGAGGATGCCGCCTTTTCTATGTCCGTAGATTTGGTCCTCATTGAAAGTCGCCGTCACGGTCTTTTTCCAAAACTTTTGGTTTTACCGCCTGAAGCCGGTGCCGCAGAAGGGGACAATGAAACAGTCGCCTTGGTGACACGACGAAAGGATACAAATTCAGTGCATTTTAATACTTTACACGCTGACAATATTTCTGCCTTGGCGAAATACATAAAACTATTGGCCAATCTGTAAAATTCTTATTTTATCTGATGTTTTAACTATCTCTCCATTTATAAGCCGTAAAAATTTTCGTTTTTACGTGTTGCATATTGAGAAAATTAGGTATAGAATAGACATGTATCAAGATATCCATGAGTAAAACTCATGAGAATTTTTCTTTTGGCGTATAGTTATGTAATTGTTCATCTATGCGCTTATTAAAAGAGGTGAATCACCACATGTCTTACGAAACGATTACTACTGTCTGTCCCTACTGCGGTACGGGTTGTCTTATTGACTGTACTGTAGACAGAGAAAATAATCGTGTCATTGAAGCAAAGGGATCGCCGCACGGCGTAAACAATGACGGACGTTTGTGCTTGAAAGGCCTATACGGCTGGGATTATCTGAATGATCCCAAAATTTTAACCAAACGTATTCGCACTCCCTTAATCCGTCGCGGCGGTAAGGGAGCTCCCTTGGAACCGGCTACTTGGGAAGAAGCCATTCAGTATACTGCCGATCGCTTAAAGGCTATCATCAAAGAATACGGCCCCGACACGGTTATGGGTGCCGGCTCGGCTCGCGGTCCCGGAAATGAAGTAGGCTACTTAACTCAAAAATTCATGCGCGCAGTTATCGGTACCAATAATGTCGACCACTGCGCCCGTATCTGACACGCTCCTTCTGTCGCCGGTCTCGGCGAAACATTAGGTGAAGGCGCTATGTCGTACAGCGTGCCGGAAATCGAAGATGCGGAAGTCATCTTCAACATGGGCTACAATGCAGCTACCTCTCATCCCCTTGTAGCGCGTCGTATTGTACGGGCTAAGAAAGGGAGCCAAGATTATTTGCGTTGACCCCCGCAAGACGGAAACAGGTCGTATTGCCGATATTTTCCTGCCCATCAAGGGCGGCACGAACATGCTCTTCCTTTGTGCTATGGCTCATGTCATTGTCACGGAAGACTTGGTTGACCATGAATTTATTGACGCTCATACAGTAGGCTTCGATGAGTACGCCCGGGAAATTGCCGATCCCAAGTACGCACCGGAAGCCATTGCCGAACAGACCCATCTCGATGCGGAAGAAATTCGTAAGGCCGCACGCCTCTTCGCTTCTTCCAAGCATACTATGACACTTTGGGGCATGGGCGTTACACAGTTCTCCCAAGGCGTTGAATGCGTTATTGCCTGCTCCAACTTAGCTTTAATGACCGGTAATTTCGGTCACTATGCAACAGGCGTAGGTCCCGTACGCGGACAAAATAACGTACAGGGAACTTGCGATATGGGCGTTCTACCGAACGTATACCCGGGCTATCAAAAGGTTACTGATCCGGAAGTTCGTGCCAAGTTTGAAAAAGCTTGGGGCGTTCCCCTATCACCCGTTAACGGCACGCCGCTGACACACGTTCCCGACAAAGTACTACGGGAATCGGATCCGAAAAAGCAAATTCATGCTTACTATATCATCGGCGAAGATCCGGCTCAGTCCGATCCGGATTTACCGGAAATTCGTGAAACGCTCTCGAAAATCGATTTCGTCGTCATTCAAGATATTTTCTTCAACAAAACCAGTGAATACGCAGACGTTATCTTCCCGGCTACGGCCTGGGGCGAACACGAAGCCGTATACTCGGCCTGCGATCGCCGGTTCCAGCGCGTTCATAAACTCGTGGATCCGGATCCGAACGTCAAGACGGACTGGGAAATTCTCTGCCTTGTAGCCACAGCCATGGGATACCCCATGCACTACAACAACACGGAAGAAATTTGGGACGAAATGATTTCCCTTTCACCGAAATACTACGGGGCTACGTATGAAAAACTGGAAGCCAACTACGGCATTCAGTGGCCTTGCTACACTCGCGACCCGGAAGATAAGGGCACGAAATTCCTTCACGAAGGGGCTACCTTCAACAAACCGGAAGGTAAAGGACATTTCTACTTCTTCCCCTTCACACCTGTAAAGGAAAAAGAAACGGAAGAATTCCCCTTATCCTTGTCTACAGTCCGCGAAGTCGGTCACTACTCTGTCCGTACCATGACCGGTAACTGCCGTCTCTTGCGCTCCCTCGCCGACGAACCGGGCTTCATTCAAATGAACCCCGACGATTGCGAAGCTTTGGGCATTAAAGACGGCGAACTGGTGCGTGTCTTCTCGCCTCGTGGTCAAACGATTACGAGAGCTTTGCCGACAGAGCGTGTATCCAAGGGCGCTACGTATATGACCTATCAGTGGTGGGTCGGTGCGTGCAACGAATTGACTAACGCCAAACTCGATCCGAAGAGTAATACACCGGAATTCAAATACTGTGCCTGCCGCGTTGAAAAAATCGACGACCAAAAAGCAGCCGAACAGGAAGTTGTTGAACGATACAAAGAAATTCGCCGCTTAACGGGCGTTCTCGAAGAAACGGAGGCGGCATCGAATGAATAAATTCATCAAATCGGATCCTATGCTGTGCATCGGCTGCCGCACCTGTATGATTGCCTGCGTTGTCAATCACACGGGAAAGAATGTATTCAACATGGACCCGGACAGTTACGACTTTACGCCGCGTGTCCAAATTCAAATTACCAAGGACATGACAAAGCCCGTACAGTGCCGTCAATGCCCTAAGCCCAAATGCATGGAAGCTTGTCCTTTTAACGCCATTTCCATGGGTGAAGACAGTGTTATCCTCGATCAGGATATTTGTAAAGGTTGCGGCAAATGTGCCAAGGCCTGCCCCTTCGACGGTATTACGATGGCACGCATTTACCATGGCGATACAAAGGGCCGTCCTTTCCGCCAATTGGCTTTTAAATGTGACCTGTGCCACGGTACGGAATCAGGCATTCCCGCCTGCATCGAAGCATGTCCTACGGAAGTATTCACACTTTTCGACCCGGCAGAAGCGGCGGCCAAGGCCAAGGCAGCCTTAGCGGCTAAGCAAGCTGCAGCATCGAAAGCATAACAGAAAGGTTCAGCTTATGACTCCCATATCAGTAAAAGAAGTAAATCGTATATGGGCGGATGTACTGACCACGACAACAGTCGGGACGGAAACAATCCGTCCCGATCTTGCGTTGGGGCGAATCCTCGCCGAAGATATACATGCCGCCGAACCGTATCCCCCTTTTCGTAAGTCTCCTTTTGACGGCTATGCCGTTCACTTCGAAAAAGATCGCACAGACTATGAGGTCTTAGCGACCCTCGGTGCCGGCGAGGTCTATGACGGCACGGTAAAAGAAGGGGCTGCCGTTCGTCTTATGACGGGCGGAGCCTTGCCTGACGGAACGGACACCATTGTCATGCAAGAACAGGTGTCCGCTACAGCCGACGGAAAGAGTATTCATCTTAACCTGCCCGTGCAAAAGGGTGACAATGTCATTCCCATCGGTGAGGAATGTACGACAGGTGACTTAATTCTCAAAGCCGGGTCCGTCCTGACTGCCGGTGCCATGTCGGCAGCTGTCGGCATCGGTCATACGGATTTGACGGTCTACAAGGATCTGCGAGTTCTCTTTATTACGTCGGGCCAAGAATTAGTCATGCCGGGAGAACCGCGCAACGGAGCACAGATTTATAATTCCAATGCCTACCTGTTTGCCGGTCTTTTGCGTGAATACGGTTTCGGACAAATCGGCTACATGCACGTAACGGACAAGGTGTCCGAACTGGATACGGAAATTACCCGTATCTTCTCAGCCTCTATGGAAGTCGATATAATTATCAGTACAGGCGGCGTTTCCGTCGGTCTCTTCGATTCCATGCCGCAAATTTACGAACGCATCGGTGCCCGTAAATTATATGACCGCGTGACCATGCGTCCCGGTTCCGCGTCCTTTGGCGGAGTCATTGAAAGGAAAGGTAAAACCGTCCCTATTCTCGGCTTATCCGGCAACCCGTCGGCAGCTTTTAACGCCTTTCATCTCATTGCCTTGCCCGTACTGCGTCGTCTCCGCGGCGAGGAACAGACAGCTTTACCGGAACTTGATTGCCGTATGAAAGAAGGATTGCATAAAAACAACCCGGTCGATCGCTTCGTCCAAAGGAACGGTTTCATATGAAAACGGTATCCCCTTCTTTACGCCCCTGGAACGAGCCACGGCAGGCTCCTTATTCGGACCGGCTCGTGCCGACGCTCTCGCCTTTATTCCCAAAGGTGCCCCTCCTGCGATGGAAGGAATGAGTGTAAGAACCGTATTGCTGAAAAAATAACGGACAAATGCTAAAAGGGAGTGACCTGTAGGTCACTCCCTTTTCTTATTTATACTAAGATATATTTCCCTAGAAAGACACTCTTTCAGGATGTGTATATAGGCGGAAAGAGTCGGGACGCAGGCCGCATACAACCGTAATCCCGTATTCATTCGCCAATTTTAACCCCAAGGCCGACGGCAAGGCTCTGGATGCAATTAAATGCACGCCCATACCGTGTACCTTGGAAATAACGGACTGAGGTACGCGACCGCTGAAGATAAGCATCACATCGGAGACATCGATTTTTTTATCTTCTACAATCCCTCTCAAACGGTCTAAAACATTATGACGGCCAATATCTTCAGCATAGGCCAGAACTTCACCGTTACGTACTAATGCACCTTCATGAACACCGTGAGAAGCATGATGAGCCGCCGACAACGAATCAAGTAAGCCGCCGTAACCGCAAATTACATCGGCATTTACAGAACCCAATCTATCTGCCGGAGGCGCCGGCATTTCATGAGCTTCCGCCGTCGTCTTAACGAGAACCTTTCCGCCTTCTACAACCAAAGACTCAATATCGGCATATGTAGGCACCAGATTTTCAGCCAGAACATAGCCGATAGCTAGGTGATATATATCCTGAGGCGAGGAAATGAGCATTCCCCGTTCACTACCGTCAATAATAACGGGCACCATGACTTCCTGAGAAATGGGGGCCGTCTTTTCTTCCTTACCCCTTTTCGTATAGTAATCGACATATGAAATCTCCGAGCAGGAGAAAAAATTTTAAGACATCACTTTCTTCTACCTTTTTTACTTGCATACTTAAGTACCTCTGTTTTCAATAGTGTATTTATACTATATATATTATAACATATATAGTTATGCAAATACGATGATGTAAGCCAATTACAACTACTAAAAAGCTCTACACCTATCCCCTACATACAAAGAGGGCGTACGCAATAGCGTACGCCCTCTCACCTTAATCAGCGGCTTCCTATCCTCCCAAGGGGCCTCCCCCTAAGTACTTTCGGCGTTTGTAGGCTTAACTGCTGTGTTCGGTATGGGAACAGGTGGACCCCTACAGCCATCACCACTGAATCTTCAGAGCCTGTGCCCTGACAACTACAGAAAACGTAAGTCTCTTTCCCTTATACTCTCTCTTATCTTCGTAAGATAAGTCCTCGGCCTATTAGTACCGGTCCGCTCCATGCATTGCTGCACTTCCACTCCCGGCCTATCAACCATGTCGTCTTCATGGGGCCTTACTTGCTTATGCAATGAGAAACCTCATCTTTAGGCTGGTTTCACGCTTAGATGCTTTCAGCGTTTATCCGTCCCGAACGTAGCTACTCGGCTGTACGCCTGGCGGCATAACCGATACACCATTGGTTCGTCCACTCCGGTCCTCTCGTACTAGGAGCAGCCCCTTTCAAGTTTCTTGCGCCCGCGATGGATAGGGACCGAACTGTCTCACGACGTTCTGAACCCAGCTCGCGTACCACTTTAATGGGCGAACAGCCCAACCCTTGGGACCTACTACAGCCCCAGGATGTGATGAGCCGACATCGAGGTGCCAAACCTCCCCGTCGATATGGACTCTTGGGAGAGATAAGCCTGTTATCCCCAGGGTAGCTTTTATCCGTTGAGCGATGGCAATTCCACTCTCTACCACCGGATCACTAAGCCCGACTTTCGTCCCTGCTCGACCTGTCCGTCTCGCAGTCAAGCTCCCTTCTGCCTTTACACTCTTCGCGCGGTTTCCGTCCGCGCTGAGGGAACCTTTGGGCGCCTCCGTTGCTCTTTCGGAGGCGACCGCCCCAGTCAAACTGCCCGCCTGAGACTGTCCGCAGCCTCGTTACGGCTCTCGTTAGAATTTCAATAAAACAAGGTTGGTATCCCACCATCGACTCTGCGTACACTGGCGTGCGCGCTTCTACGTCTCCCAACTATCCTGTACATCTTCTACCAAAATTCAATCTCAGGTTACAGTAAAGCTCCATGGGGTCTTTCTGTCCAGTCGCGGGTAACCTGCATCTTCACAGGTACTTCAATTTCACCGGGTCCCTCGTTGAGACAGTGCCCAAATCGTTACACCTTTCGTGCGGGTCGGAACTTACCCGACAAGGAATTTCGCTACCTTAGGACCGTTATAGTTACGGCCGCCGTTTACTGGGGCTTCAATTCTCTGCTTCGCCTTGCGGCTAACACGTCCTCTTAACCTTCCAGCACCGGGCAGGTGTCAGCATCTATACATCAGATTTCTCTTTAGCAGACGCCTGTGTTTGTGGTAAACAGTCGCTTGGGCCTCTCTTGTGCCACCCATTCCCGCTCCGGATGTTTCTTTCCTTCACGTACTCTGGGTTATCCTTTTCCCGAAGTTACGGATACATTTTGCCGAGTTCCTTAACGAGGGTTTTCCCGCGCACCTTAGAATTCTCTTCTTGCCTACCTGTGTCGGTTTTGGTACGGGCGGCGTCGTCCTCACTAGAAGCTTTTCTTGACAATCGAGTCCCGGTTCCTTCACCTGTATTTCTACAGGCTCCCTATCACTTCTCGGCTTTTAGAATACCGGATTTGCCTGGTATTCAACCTACCTGCTTAGACATGCTCTTCCAATCGCATGCGAACTTTCCTTCTTGTGTCACTCCATCGCTCAAACAGACGACGTCGGTACAGGAATTTCAACCTGTTGTCCATCTCCTATGCGTCTTCGCCTCGGATTAGGTCCCGACTTACCCTGGGTCGACGATCGTTGCCCAGGAACCCTTAGGCTTTCGGTGGAAAGGATTCTCACCTTTCTTTTCGCTACTCATACCGGCATTCTCACTTCCTGCCTGTCCACCTGTCCTTCCGGTCAGGCTTCGCCCATGCAGGAACGCTCCCCTACCCATGTATTTACATACATGCCAAAGCTTCGGTTCCGTACTTTAGCCCCGGTCATCTTCGGCGCAGAGTCTCTCGACCAGTGAGCTATTACGCACTCTTTTAATGGTGGCTGCTTCTAAGCCAACATCCTGGTTGTTTTCGAAACTCCACATCCTTTACCACTTAGTACGGCATTGGGGACCTTAGCTGTTGGTCTGGGCTGTTTCCCTCTTGACTACGGGTCTTATCACTCGCAGTCTGACTCCCATGGATAAGTACAGCCATTCGTAGTTTGATTAGGTTCGGTAGCCGGATAGGCCCCTACCCTGTTCAGTGCTCTACCGCCTGCACTCTTGCCATGAGGCTAGCCCTAAAGCTATTTCGGGGAGAACCAGCTATCTCCACGTTCGATTGGCATTTCACCCCTATCCACACCTCATCCAAAGCTTTTCAACGCTCACTGGTTCGGTCCTCCACACATTTTTACCTGTGCTTCAACCTGGGCATGGATAGATCACTGTGGTTTCGGGTCTATTCCATCCGACTTGTCGCCCTGTTCAGACTCGCTTTCGCTTCGGCTCCGCGTCTTCCGCTTAACCTCGCCGGATGAAATAACTCGCCGGTTCATTCTTCAATAGGCACGCCGTCGCACGCATACGGTGCTTCGACTGCTTGTAGACATACGGTTTCAGGTTCTCTTTCATTCCCCTCCCGGGGTTCTTTTCACCTTTCCCTCACGGTACTATGCGCTATCGGTCCATATCAGTATTTCGCCTTGGAGGGTGGTCCCCCCTGCTTCCCACAAGGTTCCTCGTGCCCCGTGGTACTCTGGATACTACCCCATACCCTTCTTTACGTCTACCGGGCTCTCACCGTCTCTGGCTCAGGTTCCCACCTGATTCGACTTCATCTGGGTACTTGTTGGTAGTCCTCAACCCCGGTGCGGTTTCCCGCTCCGGTTTGGGCTTTGCCCGCTTCGCTCGCCGCTACTGGGGGCATCTCTTTTGATTCCTCTTCCTCCGGCTACTTAGATGTTTCAGTTCACCGGGTGCCCTCCTCTCAAAGAGAGGTGACAGTACTACTACTGCCGGGTTTCCCCATTCGGAAATCTGCGGGTCACTGGTTACTTGCACCTCACCGCAGCTTATCGCAGCTTATCGCGTCCTTCTTCGGCTGATATGGCCAAGGCATCCGCCGTACGCCCTTACTTACTTAACTTACCTTTTGAGTTTTCTAAGGTTTGAACTCTCTAATTTCTTAAAGAGGTCTTTTTCGTTTCTTACGTTTTCATGTAGTTGTCAAGGTACAGTTGAAAGGATTGACCTTTCAAAACTAAACAATACAAATCCAATGCCACAGTGCCGACCTAAAGATGGAGACATGTACAGGCCGTAGCCTCTACACTCTCATATATCCCTAGAAAGGAGGTGATCCAGCCGCACCTTCCGATACGGCTACCTTGTTACGACTTCACCCCAATCATCGCCCCCACCTTCGACGGCTGGCTCCTTGCGGTTACCTCACCGGCTTCGGGTGTGAATGACTTTCGTGGTGTGACGGGCGGTGTGTACAAGGCCCGGGAACGTATTCACCGCAGTATGCTGACCTGCGATTACTAGCGATTCCTGCTTCATGTAGGCGAGTTGCAGCCTACAATCCGAACTGAGACTCTGTTTTTGGGGTTTGCTCCGGATCGCTCCTTCGCTTCCCTCTATTAAGAGCCATTGTAGTACGTGTGTAGCCCAAGCCATAAGGGGCATGATGACTTGACGTCATCCCCGCCTTCCTCCGCATTGTCTGCGGCAGTCTCTCCTGAGTCCCCACCCTTACGTGCTGGTAACAGAAGATAGGGGTTGCGCTCGTTGCGGGACTTAACCCAACATCTCACGACACGAGCTGACGACAGCCGTGCACCACCTGTTTTCTCGTCTTCCGAAGAAGAACAGAGTATCTCTACTCCTTGCGATCAATGTCAAGGCTTGGTAAGGTTCTTCGCGTTGCGTCGAATTAAACCACATACTCCACCGCTTGTGCGGGCCCCCGTCAATTCCTTTGAGTTTCAACCTTGCGGCCGTACTCCCCAGGCGGGGTACTTATTGCGTTAACTCCGGCACAGAAGGGGTCGATACCTCCTACACCTAGTACCCATCGTTTACGGCCAGGACTACCGGGGTATCTAATCCCGTTCGCTCCCCTGGCTTTCGCGCCTCAGCGTCAGTTTTCGTCCAGAAAGCCGCTTTCGCCACTGGTGTTCCTCCTAATATCTACGCATTTCACCGCTACACTAGGAATTCCGCTTTCCTCTCCGATACTCTGAGCTTCCCAGTTTCCATCCCATCACGGGGTTAAGCCCCGCACTTTTAAGACAGACTTAAGAAGCCGCCTGCGCGCCCTTTACGCCCAATAATTCCGGACAACGCTTGCCACCTACGTATTACCGCGGCTGCTGGCACGTAGTTAGCCGTGGCTTTCTCTTACGGTACCGTCACTTCTTATGGGTATTAACCACAAGATTATTCGTCCCGTATAACAGAGCTTTACAACCCGAAGGCCGTCTTCACTCACGCGGCGTTGCTCCGTCAGGCTTTCGCCCATTGCGGAAGATTCCCCACTGCTGCCTCCCGTAGGAGTCTGGACCGTGTCTCAGTTCCAATGTGGCCGTTCATCCTCTCAGACCGGCTACTGATCGTCGCCTTGGTGGGCCGTTACCCCTCCAACTAGCTAATCAGACGCAAACCCCTCCTCCGGCGATAGCTTATAAATAGAGGCCATCCTTTCTTCCGATAGTCATGCGACTTTCGGAACGTATTCGGTATTAGCAGCCGTTTCCAGCTGTTGTCCCCATCCGTAGGGCAGGTTGTTTACGCGTTACTCACCCGTTTGCCACTAGATTGTAGAAAAAGCAAGCTTTCTCTACGCTCTCGTTCGACTTGCATGTGTTAAGCACGCCGCCAGCGTTCGTCCTGAGCCAGGATCAAACTCTCCATGATACTATGGAAAGAGCTCTTTTGGCTCGTCCTTACTTATTGTTTGTTCATACTTACTCAATGAAATCTTATATACATAAGACCTCGCACTCTGGCGTTCATTTGGTTTGTATTGTTCAGTTTTCAAAGGTCACTCGCCGTTTGGCGACTCGTTTATCTTACCGCATTCACCTTCTCTTGTCAACCTCTTTTTTCCTGTTTTTCCGTTTTATACATAAAAAGTACGGGGTATACAAGATTTTGTATACCCCGTACTCTATGCTCCTCTATTCGTCGATATCTACAATCTTCGACGGATTCATAATATTGTTCGGATCGAGGGCTTTTTTTAATGGCTTTAATAATATTGCGTTCCCTTCCGGCGTATGACGTTTGAATTCTTTCAATTTCTTATACCCTACGCCGTGTTCACCCGACATCTTACCGCCCAAAGCATAGACTTCCTTAAAGAGATCGGCATGGAAGGCTTCCATCTTTTCCATCCACCCTTCAGGCGACAAGCCGTCCTTATTCAAGGGCAATACGTGAATATTGCCGTCGCCGATATGGGCAACCGTAACAGTGTAAAGACCGTGTTTTTCTTTTAAGGCCGGCAGCTTGGATGTAATTTCGGCAATCTTGTCCAAGGGTACGACAAAGTCTTCGGCAACAAACATAATATCGATGTCTCTCGCCGCTTCGGCAAATTGGCGGCGGCAACCCCAAATGCGTTCATCCGCCGCAATAACATCGACGGCACCGCATGCTTCACAAACATCGCCGGCCTTTTCCATCTTTCTGTCCAACTCATCTTCATCAAAAGTTTCTACCGTTACGATAACATAGCAGACCCCTTCATCTACATGGGGCAATGTAATATCGCAATAGTTTGACGAAATTTTCAATGCTTCATTATCCATGTATTCAATGCTGGTCGGTTCAATCCCCGCTTTGAGCAACTTGTTCGGCAAGGTAAAGGCTTCGTCGTCAGTCTTAAAAATAGATACCAGGTCAAACTTATAGGGCGGTAAAGGACGAAGTTTCAACGTGACTTCCGTAATAATCCCCAAGGTGCCTTCAGAGCCGCAGAAAAGCTGTTCCAGACAGTAGCCGGTCGAACATTTTTGTAAGCGGCCGCCGATATCTACAATATCCCCTGTCGGGGTAACCACCTTCATGCCGTAAATTTGATTTCTCGTCGTACCGTATTTAACAGCCTTATTGCCGCCCGCATTGGTTGCCACATTACCGCCGATTTGACAGCTGTCGGCACTACACGGATCTCCGGCATATAAAAGCCCCCGTTGACGACACTGTTCCTGTATTTCACTGGTCCGAACGCCCGTCTGAACAACGGCGTACAAATTATCTTCATCCAGTTCCAGAATCTTATTCATTCTGTCGAGTTCCATAACCAACCCGTGGTGAATGGGAATAGCTCCACAGGCAACGCCCGATCCGGCGGCACGCGGCGTAATAGGAACTAGGTGTTCATTGGCAAGTTTCACAACGGCCGCTACTTGTTCCGTCGTTTCCGGGAAAACGACCACTTCCGGTGTACGGAACCAGTAGGAGTTCCCTTCTTCATCCGTTTGGAAGGTCAGAAGTTTTTCCGGGTCCGTCGTAACTCCCTTTTCTCCTAAAATACTACGCAATTTTTCAACAAATTCCGGTGTAACCTTATTGAATTTAGACATGATTTCATTCCCTCCGTTTACATTAAGCCGTTTTAATCTTACTGTCCCATGCCGCCCGCTTTAGTATCGCGACCGGCCCACACAGAAGCTATAAACGAACAACAAATAGTAGTCCATACGACACCGATGGCCCCCGGCAAGGCTGCCACGGGATCGAAGTACTGTACGGCCAGTGCTACGGCTAAGGCCGTATTCTGAACGCCGACAACAAAGGTCATGGCTTTACCCTTTTCAGCCGGCATACGCAAAAGTTTGGATATGAAAAAACCGAGTGCCAAACCGCAGAAGGTATACAATACCAGTGCCACAGCCGCTTCCAGTGCTACTGCCTGTAACAACTTGACGTTTAAGGCCACGACAACCAGCGTTACCGTAACGATGGCAAAAATAGTTGTCGCCGGCACGAGTGCCAAGATAGTATCCATATACTTCGCTGCCGCCTTACGAATGACCAATCCGAGTACCACCGGTACAATGACAATTTTAATAATGCTCATAAACAACGCCATTCCGTCAACATTCATATACGTTCCGGCATAAAACATCAACAAGGTCGGCATGACAAGAGGTGCCAACATAGTGCTGATACTGGAAATAGTAACGGATAACGCCTTATCCCCTTTTGCCAGAAAGGTCATGACATTCGACGTCGTTCCCGTCGGCGAACAGCCCAACAGGATAAGACCCACTGCAAGCATGGGAGACAATCCCAAAATCTTACCTAAGCCGATCCCGACCAAGGGCATACATATATATACAGTAAGAATACCGATAATAACATCCTTCGGTCGTAATATAATCAGCTTAAAGTCCTGTGGGGTCATCGAAAGTCCCATGCCGAGCATAATTAAACTCAGACAGGGAGAAATCACTACCTTGTAATCGCGAAACATGTGCGGCCACATGTAAGCGATAGCGGCCGATATGATAACCCATAAAGGCACATATTTAGCCATGAAGGCAATACACTTTTTCCAATCACCCATAGTATCCCCTCCTAATATATATTTATAAGTACGAAATAATTATATCAAAGAGGCGTCCTAGTATAAATAGGAATAAACGGCTTATTTGTCATTTATATAACGATTACTTTCTTCTTGTCGTTTATGCAAAATACGCTTAAACGTTTATCTTTATATACAAAAAAGGCATTCTTGCCGTAAAGCAAAAATGCCTTTTTACTTTCTAAATCAACGTATCTTGGACCGGTTCGTCGCTTCCTTCAACAGAAATCGTATCGAGAGCGGCCACTTTATCGTTTTCTTCAAGTCGCTGAATCTTGACTCCCGACGTATTGCGTCCCTTCTTAACACCGATACTTTCAATATCCGTGCGAATGACGATGCCGTTTGAAGTAATGAGTATGAGCTCTTGCGTATTCCGAACAACTTCAACACCTACAATGACCCCGGTCTTCGGCGTAATCTTAAAGTTTTTTACGCCCTTACCGCCACGACGCTGAACCTTATAGGCATCTACGTTATTGCGCTTGCCGAAGCCTTCTTCACTGACTGTAAGCACTTGTGAATCATCGGCCAGGATATCGGCACCGATAACCATATCGTCTTCAGCAAGAGTGATGCCGCGAACACCGCGCGTATTTCTGCCCATGGGCCGTACATCCGTTTCTTTGAAGCAAATAGCCATGCCCTGCTTCGTGGCAAGGATGATATTCTGATCACCCTTGGTCATGCGAACCTTAGCCAGGTGGTCACCGTCCATAAGAGATATAGCAATGAGACCGTTACGGCGTACATTACTAAATTCCTGTAAGGACGTCTTCTTTACAAGGCCCCGTTCCGTCGCCATGAACAAGTTTGCCTGCGGATCGACCTGGTCAACATCAATCAACGCGTTTACTTTTTCCCCTTGTGACAGAGGCAAAAGGTTAATGGCCGCAATACCCTTGGAGTTTCGACTGTTTGCTTCGGGAATTTCATAAGACTTCAGGCGATAAACGCGACCGAAGTTGGTAAAGAAGAGCACCGTATTATGAGCCGACGTATACAAAAGATGGTTAACCGCATCTTCATCCTTCGTCGCCATTCCCTTTATGCCGCGACCGCCTTTATTTTGCGTATGATACACATTGGCATTAATGCGTTTAATATAGCCGCGTCTGGTCAGGGTCAGCACCATACGTTCATTAGGAATGAGGTCCTCTACATTCAATTCCGACGTATCCGCTTCAATCTGTGTGCGGCGTTTATCGGCATACTTCTTTTTCGTTTCCAGAAGTTCATCTCTGATAATACCCATGAGTTTGTGTTCATCAGCCAAGACACTACGCAAGTAATCGATTGTCTTTTCCAGTTCGGCATATTCTTCCTGAATCTTGTCGCGTTCCAAACCGGTCAAGCGACGTAAACGCATATCCAAAATGGCAATGGACTGCTTTTCGCTCAAATCGAATTTACTCATTAAGGCATTCTTGGCAATTTCATCCGTAGCCGATTCACGAATCGTCTTAATGACTTCATCTATGTGATCGAGGGCAATGAGCAACCCTTCCAAAATGTGCGCCCGCGCTAAGGCCTTATCCAGTTCAAAACGGCAACGTCTGGTAACGACGACCTTGCGATGTTCCAAATAATAAGCCAACACTTCGCGCAACGTCAGTACCCGCGGATGTCCGTCCACAAGAGCCAACATGATAACGCCGAACGTTTCTTGCAGCTGTGTATGTTTATATAATTTATTGAGAATAATATCGGGATTTACGTCGGCACGCAATTCAATGACGATCCGCATACCTTTACGGTCCGATTCGTCACGTAATGCCGTAATGCCGTCAATATCCTTATTGCGCGACAAATCGGCAATACTTTCGATAACTCGGGCCTTATTGACCTGATAGGGAATCTCCGTAATGACAATGCGATTCTTCCCTTTGGACATCGGTTCAATTTCGGCGCAAGAGCGCATCTTCACACTACCGCGACCGGTCGAATACGCTTTAAGTATGCCTTCACGACCGAGAATCTTAGCGCCCGTCGGAAAATCAGGACCCTGAATCTTTGTCATCAACTGATCCAACGTTACATCCGGATCATCAATCATCATGACAAGCCCGTCAATTACTTCCCCTAAATTATGAGGAGGTATATTTGTCGCCATACCGACGGCAATCCCTGCCGAGCCGTTTACCAGGAGGTTCGGGATTTTAGCGGGAAGTACGGTCGGTTCCTGTAAGGAGCCGTCATAGTTCGGCATGAAATCGACAGTCTCTTTGTCGATATCCGCCAGCATTTCGCCCGTAATCTTTGCCATACGTACTTCAGTGTAACGCATGGCAGCCGCCGAGTCGCCGTCTACGGAACCGAAGTTGCCATGACCGTCTACTAAGGGATAACGCGTCGAAAAATCCTGTGCCAAGCGAACGGTCGCATCATACACGGAACGGTCCCCGTGCGGATGATACTTACCTAATACTTCACCGACAATACGTGCCGACTTCTTATACGGTTTATTAGGTGTCATACCGGCTTCGTGCATAGCATACAAAATGCGGCGATGAACGGGTTTTAACCCGTCTCGTACATCGGGCAACGCACGCGTAATAATAACACTCATGGCGTAGTCGATATACGAATTTTGCATTTCGTGTTCCAAGCACACGGGTAACACTTTATCAAATTGCTGTTCGTCCACAATGTCACCTCAACTAACCAAAACGTTTTCTTAAAAACAGCAGCTCATAACCGCCGTTATGAGCATATCCGTTTTATTATAGCAAATACGGTCGATTTTGAACAGGTTTACGTAGCTCGTCATTTACAAAGACTCGGCTCTGTCAAGGAAGGACCGTATAATTTCGCAAGAAGCGTGGAATTTTTCCGCTTCTTCGGGTAATAAAGGAACCTCGATGATTTCTTCAATGCCGTTTTTTCCTAAGACACAAGGTACGCCGGCTACGACATCTTTTTCCCCGTACTGACCCGTAAGAACGGTCGAACACGGCCAAATCAACTTTTGATCATGAAAAACCGCACGAATCAACATGAGCGCCGCATTGGCGATGCCAAACTCCGTACAACCCTTAAAGTCCACCTCTATATCGCCGGCCCGTTTAACGCGAGTCTGCAACTCATCCAAATCCGTATCAGCTAATTCCGGCTTGCTCTTAATTACATCCGTAAAGGGACGGCCGTTAATACGTACCGTCGACCAGGCGATAAATCCCGAATTACCGTGTTCTCCGAGACAAAATCCCTGTATGGAACGGCGGGCATACCCGGTAAGATTGCCGATAACGCGAATGAGTCTGTATGTTTCCAAGCTCGTTCCCGTGCAGAAACAACGACTTGCTTCCCACTTCATAGCCCGACGAATATATTCGCAAATAATATCTGCCGGGTTGGAAATATTAATCATAATACCTTTGAAATCCACTGTCTTTAACCGGCTTACCACTTCATCAGCCATACGAATGGAATCGTCAAACATATCCAATCGAGTTTCTCCGGGTTTGCGGCTACGGCCGAAGGCCGTAACCAGTATATCCGCATCGTTCAACTCTTCATATCCGCCGGCACGAATAACCGTATCACGACCGCAAGCCGCTCCGGTTACGGCATCGTCCAGATCGAAGGCCTGACCGACAGCCTTGTCTTTATCTATATCGATAAGAACGATGTCATCCGCTTCACCCGACTGAATTAATGCCAATGCTACATGTGAACCTACGTGCCCTGCTCCTACAATAACGACTTTCCGAGTATCATACATCTTTTACGTCCCTCCGGTTTTATATTATTTGAAATATTCCGTACCTGCTGCAAAGATGGGTTGTACCTTATTACCGTCAATGTTTCTGAACATCGTTTCACCCGTATATCGTTCCGTATGTGCCATCTTTCCGAGAACACGACCATCGGGACTGGTAATACCTTCAACGGCAAATACCGATTGATTCGGATTAAACGTACTGTCATAAGTAGCCTTACCGTTCAAATCTACATACTGAGTAGCAATCTGGCCCTTAGCCGCCAGTTGCCGAATCTGTTCGGGCGATGCGACAAAACGACCTTCACCGTGAGAGATCGCCACCGTATGTATATCACCGGCCCTTACATTGGAAAACCACGGCGACATGACGGATACTACCTTCGTATCGACCATGCGCGACAAGTGGCGACCAATGGTATTATACGTAAGCGTCGGACTGTCGGCCTTTAGAGGCTGAATATGTCCGTACGGTAACAGGCCAAGTTTAATTAAGGCCTGGAAGCCGTTGCAAACACCGAGAACCAAGCCGTCCCGCTTATACAGCAAGGACTCCAAGGCTTCCGCTAAGGCCGGGTTACGGAATAAGGTAGCAATAAACTTGCCCGACCCTTCCGGTTCGTCACCGGCACTGAAACCGCCGGGGAACATAATAATCTGCGCTTGCCCAATGCGCTTTCTCATTTCTTCAATGGAATCTTCTAAAGCCTGCGGCGTTTCATTACGAATAATAAAGGTATCCGTCACGGCTCCGGCCGCTTCAAAGGCATCTGCCGAATCGTATTCGCAGTTTGTTCCCGGGCAAACGGGAATAAAGACGCGAGGCTTGCCGAATGATTCGCTCCGTTTCGGGCCGTACGTTGTATAAAGAGGCAATTCGGCACTTCCATCCGCAGATTGGCTCTGTAAGGGGAAAATACGCGATAACGTTTTTTCCCAAGCAGCCTGCAATTCTGATAAGGAAATACGCACATCTCCTGCAACAGCTACAGGCTCTTCAATCGTCTGAGCCACGACGGCAACGGCATTGAGCTGACGAGCCCATTGAGCCCCTTTTTCAGCATCCGTTTCTACTACAATCGCTCCATACCGAAGGGCGAACAGGTCTTCAGAGCTTACGTCCGAAGAGACTGTAAAGCCGATCCCGTTGCCGAAAGCCATTTCCGCAAGCGTGGCTGCCAACCCGCCCTTGCCGACGGCACGTGCGCTGTAAATATCTCCTGATACCATGTGTTCATGAATAAAGTCGCAGTGCTGACGGAATACGTCCCAATCCAAAACAGCATCTTCGCCGCGGCAAACATCAAAGAGAACAACTGCATGTCCGGCCTTTTTAAATTCGGGTGAAACAATGTGTTTTGCATTTTCCGTCGTTACGGCAAAGGATACCAACGTCGGCGGAACCGTCAGCTGTTCAAAGGTACCGCTCATGCTGTCTTTACCGCCGATAGCCGCAATTTGCAGTTCTTTCTGAGCCGTATACGCCCCCAACAGAGCTGCCACGGGCTCACCCCAAGCACGAGCATCCGTACCGAGGCTTCTGAAAAATTCCTGCAGCGTTAAATATGCTTTTGTACGGTCGCCCCCTAAGGCCACTAACTTCGCTACAGACTGAACGACAGCATATAAAGCGCCATGGAAGGGGCTCCATGATGCCAACTCGGGATCATATCCGTGGGTGAAAACACTGGCTGTTTCCGTCTTTTGTCCCACACCTACGGGAATACGTGCAACCATACCTTCAACCGGAGTCTTTTGGTATTTTCCGCCGAAGGGCATGAGAACTGTACGGGCACCGATAGTGCTGTCAAAGCATTCCGCAAGGCCCTGTTCAGACGCTATATTCAATGAACCCATGGTGCTTAGCCATGTATCCTTAATATCTGTTACGACAGGTGCCGTAAAGAAATCTTCCTCTTTCGGATTTTGTACGACAGCCTGACGGTGCTGCATGACACCGTTTGTATTCAGGAACCGGCGAGATAAGTCTACGACATCCTTGTTTCGCCATTTCATAACCAGACGATTCGTATCCGTGACAGTAGCGACTACTGTTGCTTCCAAATTCTCTTCCGTCGCATAAGCCATAAACTTTTCTACATCTTTAGCCGCAACGACAACGGCCATACGTTCCTGCGATTCGGAAATAGCCAATTCCGTTCCGTCGAGCCCCTCATACTTCTTAGGTACCGCATCCAGACAAATGTCGAGGCCGTCCGTCAACTCGCCGATAGCCACGGAAACACCGCCGGCGCCGAAATCATTGCACCTTTTAATAAGAGTTGTGACTTCCCCGCGTCTGAATAAGCGTTGAATCTTTCGTTCCGTAAGAGCATTACCCTTTTGTACTTCCGCCCCGCTCGTTTCCAAGGACGTAAGCGTATGCTTCTTAGAAGAGCCCGTAGCTCCGCCCATGCCGTCACGACCGGTCTTACCGCCCAAAAGAATAACTACATCGCCGGGTTGCGGTTCTTCACGAACTACATTGGCACGCGGTGCCGCCCCTAAAACAGCACCGATTTCCATGCGTTTGGCTACAAAACCGGGATGATAGTATTCCTTAACCTCTCCCGTCGCCAGCCCGATCTGATTGCCGTATGAACTGTAGCCTTTGGCTGCACCCGTCGTAATCGTTCTCTGCGGCAACTTTCCGGGAATCGTATCTTTTACGGCTTGCCTGGGATCCCCGGCACCGGTCACACGCATAGCCTGGTATACATACGCACGTCCGCTTAAAGGATCACGGATACACCCGCCCAGGCACGTAGCTGCGCCGCCGAAGGGCTCAATTTCCGTCGGATGGTTGTGCGTTTCGTTCTTAAAGAGGAGGAGCCACTCTTCCTGCCTACCGTCTACATCGACAGGGACGATAATAGTGCAGGCGTTAATTTCATCCGATTCATCCAAATCCTGCAACTTTCCTGCCGCTTTCAGTTCCTTAACGGCAATGGTCGCCATATCCATTAAAGTCTGCGGTTTTTTACGTTTTAAAGCTTCTCGTGTCGTTTTATATGTTTCATAAGCACGACGAACAGGCGCCGCAAAGGTTCCGTTTTCGAAAGCAATATCCGTAAGTTCCGTCATAAAGGTCGTATGGCGACAATGATCGGACCAATATGTATCGATAACACGAATTTCCGTCATTGTCGGATTGCGTTTTTCTTCATTACGGAAATAGTCGCGGCAAAACAGCAGGTCTTCATAGCTCATCGCCAGGGACAAGCTGTTTCTAAGTTCCTTAAGCTCTTCATCGGACATAGTGATAAAACCGTCTATAACAGGTACGTCCGCCGGTTCTTCCCAAGCCGTTTCCAAGGTTTTCACTTCTGCTAAAGAGGCCTCTCTTGCTTCAACGGGGTTGATGCAATATTGTTTGATTATTTTCTTATCTTCATCCGTCAGGTCCCCGGTAAACACAAAAACTCGGGCTGTCCGTACAACAGCGTCGTTTTTCATAGTCAACATTTGCAAGCATTGCATAGCCGAGTCGGCCCGCTGGTCATACTGCCCGGGCAAATATTCGATGGGTAGCACAAAAGCCCCGTCGGTTACGGGCAGGGTATCGTACACCGCATCCACAGGGGGTTCGGAAAAAATCATATCCTTGGCTGCCGCAAAAGCCGCATCGTCAAGACCGCTCAAATCGTAGCGATTGTACAAATGAACGTCTTTAAGTCCGTCAATCAGCAGGTTTTCTTTCAAGTCTGCACACATACGTCTTTCTTCATGTGCGAATGCATCTTTTTAGCAACGTATAAACGACGAATGGATTGCATCGAGTGACCTCCTCAAGTCGATAAATAATTTACTCGTATAGATTATTATACGGCTATACGTCTGTTACTGGCAAGGCAAAAGGCCGCTGCCTATGGACAAAATACGCCTCTATGTGTAAGATGTGTACCAACGAGAGGAGCTGTTACTATTGAAACGTGAATTACCTAAAGCCAATGAGGTGTGGCGACATTTTAAGAATAAATTGTATTTGATCGTGTCTATTGCCACTCATTCGGAAACTCGAGAGCCTTATGTCGTCTACAAGGCCTTATACGACGATTATGCAGATTATATTCGCCCTCTGGATATGTTTATGAGCGAGACGGACAAGACCAAGTACCCTCAGGCCGAACAACACTGGCGCTTTGAAAAGGTTGCCGACGCAGCTGCTACGGACCCTTACCGCCATGCGGACAGGAGGTAGCTTATGCGCTCACAATTTTTTGACGGCTTCAATTTTAATGATAAGAAATATAGTCTGGTAGCTATTGAAAAGCCTGAAGAGCTCTTCAATATAAAAAAACTTCCTTTACGGCCTACGGTTTTTGACGAATCCTGCCTGCGCGGCTACTCGGCTGTTTATCGGCTGGACGATGAAAAGCAGCTTATCCTTTCGCAGTTATTTACCAATAACGGCAACGATGAAGCCCCCACTCTCTTCGGAGTAGAACCCGTTTCTTTCCATTCTCCTGCCGGCAATGTACGCTACGACTTGGAAAGACCCGTGAACTATACAGGGGTCCTTCTTGATTGCCTACAAGTTTATTCACGAATTTTTTACCCCCTTCGGCTACCAACTCCCCCATGCCTTCGAAACCGTATACGAGTTAACCTTTGACAACGGCGTGTTTACCCGCGTAGAGGATCGCTCCGCAGCCGCCGCCCGCTTACGTACGGAATATGAGCCTCCTGTAAACGCCAAGAAAAAGTTGCAATCGAAATTCGGCAATATATTTAAAGGAAAATCGGAAGAATTCGGGTTCGACGATGATATTATTGCCCAATATATGGATATAAGCTACGATACAAAGTATCTGTTTTAATATAACGCCTCCTGCAGGGAGGCGTTATTTACATTTTCGTATATCACCGAAAATCTCAGTAGCTTATATCCGACTTCAATGGTATTATGAGAATATCTATACAAAAAGGAGAGATTATAATGAGCCATACGATTAAAGACCTCGTCACCGCTTACGGCAATAAGGTGATAGATAACAGACGCTATTTACACGCACATCCGGAACTGTCCTTTCAGGAAACCGATACGGCTCACTGGATTCGCGAACACTTATCTGCCGCAGGCATTCCTATATTAGACGGAATTTCCGGCAACAGTACAGTCGGGTATCTCATCGGCTCACAGCCGGGGCCGTCCATCGGCTTACGCGCCGACATCGATGCTTTGGGACTTACGGAAGAAAGCAACTTTTCCTTTAAAAGTACGAAACCGGGCGTTATGCATGCCTGCGGTCATGATGCTCATACAGCTGTGCTCATGGGTGTTGCCGAAATTCTCGCCGCCCATAAAGATCTTATAAAAGGCACGGTATACTTTATTTTCCAACAAGGCGAAGAGTTTCTGCCCGGCGGTGCCTGCACCCTTGTTGAAGAAGGCATTGCCGACAAGGTAGATGCTTTTTTCGCTATTCACGTCGATGCCGAAAGGCCTTTCGGGTCCGTTGATGTTCTGGAAGGAACTCGCTCCGCCGCTATCGCCACTTTTGAAATTACCGTCGCGGGCAAAGGCGGCCACGGCAGCACTCCCCATACAGCCAACAATCCCCTCTTACCGGCTTCCGATCTGGTAGATGCCATCAGCATGATCCCCGCTATGAAATGCGGTCCTTTAGATAATGCGACGGTCAGTGTTACCTACTTACACAGCGGCACTCACGGTGTTGCCAACGTCATTCCCGAAACAGCGGTCTTAGGCGGTGCCGTACGCGTATTGGACACGCAGTTGCGCAGCTTTGTAACAGCGGAAATAAAACGCTTGGGAGAAACGATTCCCGCAGCCTACGCATGCAGTTCGGAGGTAACGATAGTCAACGGTTATCCGGCAGTTGTAAATGCGCCGGCTTGCGTTGCCGTCATGCAGGAATCGGCTCGTGAAATCGGTCTGGAAGTCGCTCACATCGACCCGCGTCTGGGCGGCGAAGACTTTGCTTATTACGGCATGAAAAAGCCGGCGGCCATCGCCTGGTTCGGCATGGCCGATGCAACGGGAAAGTACGCACCTACACCGCATCACAATCCGAAATTCCGTATTGATGATGAAACGGGGCTGCCGGCAGCCTTGGAATACATGCTCACTGTATATACCAAGGCTTGTAACGCCTTCATCGCTCATAATTAAGTCTCAGAGACAGGCAAAACGCCGACGACATAAGTCGTCGGCGTTTTCTTATATTCAGCCTTATTGGGGAGGCATAAATCCTCTTTCCATAGCCAAATAGGATTCATATCTTTCTTTCGCATCTTGTTCCGTCTTTTCAAACAGAGCCTCTGCCGAATCGGGGAAGGTCCGCAAGAGGGATGCGAATCGGGTTTCACCCATGAGGAAGTCGCGGAAGCTTTCCTTAGGCGGCTTCGAGTCGAGAATGAACGGATTCTTGCCTTCCTTCTTAAGAAGCGGGTTGTAACGCCATAAGTGCCAGTATCCGGCTTCTACAGCGCGTTTTTGTTCCAACTGGCTCTGTCCCTGGCCGATTTTCAGACCGTGGTTGATGCACGGTGCATAACCGATAATGAGGGACGGGCCGGGGTAAGCTTCCGCTTCCTGCAAGGCCTTCATAAACTGATTCTTATCGGCGCCCATAGCGACCTGAGCTACATATACATAACCGTATGTCGCTTCCATGAGACCGAGATCTTTTTTCTTCGTCTTCTTGCCCGATGCTGCGAACTGTGCTACAGCTGCCGTCGGCGTTGCCTTAGAAGCCTGACCGCCCGTATTGGAATATACTTCCGTATCGAAGACGAGGACGTTAATGTCTTCGTTCATAGCCAAGACATGGTCAAGACCGCCGTAACCGATATCGTAAGCCCAACCGTCTCCGCCGAAGAGCCACTGACTACGTTTTACAAGGAACTGCTTCATCTTATAAACACGTTCCAATTCAATATGGCCGTCTTTTTCAGCTTCCAAAAGTGCCGTAACCTTTTCAGCCCGTTCGCGAGTGCCTTCGCTTACAGCCATCTTTTCTTTCCATTCAAGGAGAGCGTCTTTCAAGGCCGTACTTGCAGCTGCGGATTTCAAAGCTTCTTCTACATAAGAAGCAAGGAGTTTGCGTTCCGCTTTTTCAGCAACCAACATACCGAAACCGTATTCGGCATTGTCTTCGAAAAGGGATGTTGCCCAAGCCGGACCGTGGCCCTTTTCGTTCTTCGTATAACCGCATGTCGGTGCACTGCCGCCCCATACGGACGAACAACCGTGTGCATTGGCAATCATCATACGATCGCCGTATAACTGCGTAATAACTTTACAATACGGAGTTTCGGCACAACCTGCACAAGCACCCGTAAACTCGAGCAAAGGCTGTTCAAACTGGCTGCCGATAACCGTTCCTTTATTAGCCGGATTGGGCTTATTCGGCACCTTAATAACATAATCCCAAATAACGGACTTGGGTTGTTCTTCATCGAAGGGTTTCATGGTCAGGGCCTGTTTCGGGCAAACATGCGTACAGCTGCCGCAACCGAGGCAGTCCATGACGGAAACTACAATGCTGTATTTGTAATCGCCGGCCGTCTTAATAACCTTGTTCGTATAGCCTTCCGGAGCTTAGCCGCTTCTTCATCCGTTAACAAGAAGGGGCGAATAGCTGCATGAGGACATACAAAGGAGCACTGATTACAACCGATACATTTTTCATTATCCCAACTGGGAACGAACATAGCCACGCCGCGTTTTTCTTCGGCACATGTGCCTGTCGGCCAGTGTCCGTCTTCAAAGCCGTCGAAAATACTTACAGGCAGGTCGTCACCTTCAAGACGGTTTGTCGGCAACGCAAATTTCTTATAGAATTCGGAATGGCCGGACATATCGATTTCTTCATCAACAGCGTCGGCCCAAGATGCGGGAACATCGATCTTAACAATATTCTTAAGGCCTTCATCAATAGCCGCATAGTTCTTGTTAACGACTTCCTGGCCTTTTTTACCGTACGATTTTACGACCGCTTCTTTCAATTTTTCGATAGCTAAATCTACGGGAATAACTTCAGACAGCTTGAAGAATGCCGACTGCATAATCATGTTAATGCGTCCGCCCAAACCGATAGACTGAGCAATACCTACACCGTCAAGGATATAGAACTGAACCTCGTTTTTAGCGATAGAGCGTTTCATAGCCGCCGGCAATTTTTCTTCCAGTTCTTCCGGCTTCCAAACCGTATTAAGAAGGAAGGTACCGCCCTTTTTAATGCCTCTGAGCAAGTCATAGTTATATACATACGACTGTCTGTGACAAGCGATGAAATCGGCACTGTTTACCAAATAAGGCATATTGATAGGGCTGGAGCCGAAGCGCAAGTGAGATACGGTTACGCCGCCGGATTTTTTCGAATCGTAAGCAAGTATGCCTGTGCATACATATCCGTGTTATCACCGATGATCTTGATAGCACTCTTGTTTGCGCCGACCGTTCCGTCAGAACCGAAGCCCCAGAACTTACAAGCTTTCAAGCCTTTAGCCGCCAAATTAACATCTTCTTTACGCGGTAAGGATTTAAAGGTTACGTCGTCGACAATGCTGAGCGTAAAGTCTGTCTTCGGTTCAGCTTCTTTCAGATTATCGAATACGGCAATAACGTCTGCCGGCAAGAATTCTTTTGGAAGCAATACCGTAACGGCCGTTGTAAATCTTCGGACGAATGTCTGCACGTGCAAAGGATGCGGCTACACTGTGATACATAGGTTCGCCGTTGGCACCCGTTTCTTTGGTACGTTCAAGAACGGCAATTTTCTTAACGGTCTTCGGCAAGGCTGCCAAGAAATGTTTTTCCGACCAGGGACGGAACATGTGAACATTTATACAGCCCACTTTTTCGCCTTTTTCATTCAAATAGCGAACCGTTTCTTCAATGGTCTGAGCACCGGAACCGATGGCGATAATAACGTATTCCGCATCGGGTGCCCCCGTATAATTGAAGAGATGGTATTCACGACCGGTTATTTCATGAATCATCTGCATGTATTTTTCAGCTGTTTCGGGAACCTTGTCATAGAAACGGTTCAACGATTCTTTATGTTGCATATAAACTTCCGCCGGTTCACAGAAAGCTACCGCTTCGGGATTATCCGGATTCATCGCATGCTTGCGGAAAGCTTCAACCGCTTCCATATCGAGCATGGGGCGCAAGTCTTCATAATCAATAACTTCGATTTTCTGTAATTCATGGGATGTACGGAAACCGTCGAAGAAATTGATAATAGGTACACGACAGGAAATAGCCGTTGCATGTACGACAGCTGCCAAGTCCATAACTTCCTGTACGCTCGATTCGGCCATCATACAGATACCCGTACCGCGCATAGCCATAACATCGTCATGACCGGCGAAAATGGTATAGCCGTTAGAAGCAATAGTTCTGGATGCTGCGTGGAATACGGCAGGCAGTAATTCCCCCCGCCACCTTGAACATGTTGGAAAGCATGATCATCATGCCCTGAGACGACGTAAAAGTCGTCGTTAAAGCACCGGCATTTAAGGCACCGTGCAAGGTACCGGCCGCACCTTTTTCAGACTGCATTTCCTGTACGAGAACCGGCACTCCGAAGAGGTTCTTACGACCATGGGCCGACCATTCGTCAACGTGTTCAGCCATAGGCGAAGACGGCGTAATCGGAAATATAGGTGCTACTTCCGTGAAGGCATAGGCAATGTGAGCGGCCGCCTCATTGCCGTCCATTGTCTTAAATACTTTTTTTCCCGACTCATTTCTTTTCACTCCTTTTTTTAATTTTTCCGTCTATCTTTCTTTTTAAAAGCATAGCTATTATGCTTTATCTTGATATTATTGTAGTCTAAAACGTTTATCTTCTCAACAAAAAGCCGCCACCTTCCGGAGCGGCCGGTTTTTGAATAAAAACTCAAAAAGAGAGAAAATGCGATAACAAAGGCATTTTCTCTCTTTTTATTCGCTGGTACTAAAAAAAGTACCACATAATCTTAGGTTGTCAGTTTCCGCTTTATTTTGTCAGTCTTTCCAATGTGCCGGCTATAACTTGGACAAGTTGGGCTACCGTGTCGAGTTCCACTCGTTCGTCCGCACTATGAATATCGTGAGTTTCGGGACCGACCGAAACGATGTCCAAGTCAGGATTCATAGCATAGAGGAAACCTGTTTCCAAACCGCCGTGCATCGCTTCCACGCGCGGTTCTTTACCCATTACGTCTTTATATGCATCAGCCATGAGGGCCTGCAACTTACTGTTTTTGCTTTCTGTCCAAGCGGGGAACGGCTTTTCTATGTGAACCTTCGTTCCCGTGCATTTTGCCATAACAGGCATGACGCGAACCAGAGCCTGCAGACGAGCGTCAGACGACGAACGAGGGAAGTACTGGAAGGCTAATACATCTTCACGAGTTTCAATCGTTCCAAGGCTGGCGGAAAGAGCCGGCAAACGCGGCAAGCGGCGATCCATAGCAAAGACGCCGCAATGGAGCAGGTTTATAACATCGACAATCGATGTCGTATCCTCTGCTGAAAGAACCGATTTCGGAAGATCCGCCGGCGTAACTTCGAATACGGCATTCGGATCCGTTTCTCCGTAAACAAGATTAAAATCTTTTTCTGCTGCGGCCACCGTCGCCTTTACACGATCGACATCCTTTGCCGCTACTACTACGACTGCCGATGCATCGGACGGAATAGCATTAGCCGCAACACCGCCCTTATAATCGGCCAAAGCATATTCAACGCCGCCTTCAGACAAGCGATACAGGACATCGGCTACAGCCTTAATGGCGTTGCCGCGACCTTCATTAATAACTTCGCCCGAATGGCCGCCGGCCAAAGCATGGGCACGAACAGTCAATGCCGTATCGCCCGTCGGAGCACAACGGTGCAAGTCACGTGTAAACTCCATATGACAACTCCCGGCCGATGCGACACAAATAACATGAATCGATTCGGGAGTCACAGTTAATAACATATTTAGCGTCTTTTACGTGGTCTGCCGAAAGAGATAAAGCACCGGTCATATTCGTTTCTTCGTCGACTGTAAAGATAAGACGCAACGGGCCGTGCTGAATTTTTTGTTGTATGAGATAAAGCGAAATCGCTACAGCAATCCCGTCGTCCGCACCGAGACTCGTCCCGTCGGCACGCAGAATATTTCCTTCACGCACCAACTTAATCGGGTCTTTTTGCGGATCAAAGGCTACACCCGGCTTAGCTACGCAGACCATATCCATATGGCCCTGTAAAATCGTCAAAGGAACGTTTTCACAACCCGGTGTTGCCGGTACATCGGCAATAATATTATATATTTCATCTTGTCGAGCCTTTACACCCAATTCGGCAAGACGGGCAACAATATAGTCACTTACTTCTTTTTCATGGTGAGACGGGCGGGGATGTTTGGCAAGCCCTTCAAACTCCGTCAATACGCCCGAAATAATTTCTTGTTCTGTCATAACAGCGACCTCCTTCGCTATGAGTCGAAAACTTGTATAAACCTATACTGTAATCGTCAATATTATAACATACTCATACCTTCCCGTCTTGTACTTAAACGCAACTACAGGCCCTATTGCTGACTTTTTCGGCATTATTCCGTCATCGTTTCGTGACAATACGTATTCTTTTATAGTATACTACTTAGAACCGAATTGGATTTTTATCATATTTTATTAAGGAGGTAGAGTATATGAACTCTCAAAAAGATGTAACCGTATACCCGAGCCTACCGGAACTTACCTTCCGAGGGATGTTCCTAGGCATGCTCATTACGGTTATCTTCACGGCGTCCAATGTTTACTTGGGCCTAAAAGTAGGCTTGACGTTCTCATCATCCATTCCGGCCGCCGTCATTTCTATGGCTATTCTGCGCATGTTTAAAGATTCCAACATTTTGGAAACAACATGGTCCAGACCCAGGCTTCCGCTGCCGGTACGCTGTCAGCCATCATCTTCATTCTTCCCGGCCTTTTAATGCTGGGCTACTGGCAGGGATTCCCCTTCTGGCAAACCATGGTTCTTTGTGCTTGCGGCGGCTCGTTGGGTGTCTTGTTCACCATTCCCTTACGTCGTGCCATGGTCGTAAACAGCGACCTTCCCTATCCTGAAGGTCTGGCTGCTGCGGAAATCCTGAAAATAGGATCCGCTTCTCATGACAATGACAAAAAAGCCTCTAAGGACACGGGCATGAAAGATATCGTCAAAGGCACGTCGTTAGCAGGCTTAATCAGTCTATGTGCCAACGGTTTCCATGTTCTGTCTTCCGAATTCAGCTACTGGATGTCCTTCGGCAAGGTGACGACTCAGATTCCCTTGGGCTTCTCCATGGCCCTTCTCGGTGCCGGTTACTTAATCGGCATTGCCAGCGGCATCGCCATTTTGGTCGGTACGCTCCTGGCTTGGGGTGTCTTCGTTCCTTATTTAACTTCCACTTTATCGCCTGCTGAAGGCCAGACGGCTGCCGCCTTTGCTAAGGCCGTATGGGCTCAAAAAGTACGCTTTATCGGTGCCGGCGCCATCGGCATTGCCGCCATCTGGACACTAATAAAACTACTGGGACCCGTTATCGACGGCATTAAAATGTCTATTAATGCGATTCGTGCCAACGATACGGCGGAAAAACAGGCTTTACACCATACGGACATCGACATGAGTCCCAAAGCGGTAGGCCTGGTTTTCCTGGCTATTTTAGCCGGTCTTTTCTTTACCTTCTACACCTTTGTCGCTGATGCGGCTCTGCCGGCAAGTGTAAGTATTACGTATATTGTCGTCGGCATTTTAATCGCCATTCTCATGGGTTTCTTTGTTGCAGCGGCCTGCGGTTACATGGCGGGCCTCATCGGTACCTCTGCAAGCCCCATTTCGGGTATCGGTATTCTCGGCATCATCGTTTCTTCTCTGGTCGTTCTTGCCTTAGGTAATGCTTTCAATATATTCGCTACGGCAGAAGGTGCAAATTCGCTACGGCGCTGGCTATCTTTATTACCAGTGTTATTGTCAGCATCGCCTCTATCTCAAACGATAATCTTCAAGACTTAAAGACGGGCTATATCGTCGGTGCCACGCCCTGGAAGCAGCAGGTAGCCTTAATTCTCGGGTCCGTAGTCGGTGCTATCGCTATTGCCCCCGTTTTAAACCTGCTCTATCAAGCTTACGGCTTTACGGGAGCACTGCCTCGTGAAACCATGGATCCGTCACAGGCACTTGCCGCTCCTCAGGCAGTCCTCATGACGACCATCGCTCAAGGTATTTTCAGTTCCGATTTAGACTGGAACTTCATCCTCTTCGGTATTGGCGTGGGCGTCGTCGCAATTATTGTCGACATGCTTTTGCGCAAGAGCACAAAGTCTCTCGCTCTCCCGCCCTTGGCTATCGGTATGGGCATTTATTTGCCTCCTACCTTGGAAGTTCCTCTGGTTATCGGTGCCGTTATCGGCTATTTCATTCACAAACACTTGCGTAATCGCGCTCAACAACGTAATCCCGAACATGTGGAGGAAGATGTAGACGCTTGCCATCAACGGGGTGTACTCTTCGCTTCGGGACTTATTGTCGGCGAATCTCTCATGGGCGTTATTATCGCCATGATTATCGTCTTCTCCATTACGACCGGCGGCAGTGAAGATCCGTTAGCTCTCGTAGGCAAGGATTTCGCTAATACGGCCGATCTCCTCGGATTGGGTGTATTCGTTCTTTCCATCGTTTATTTCATCTATCACATCTTGTCGACGAAATTTACTCCGTCTGACAAATAATAGAAGGGATTTAAAGCCGTATGGCCGAAAGGCTATACGGCTTTTCTCTGTTCTCACCTTCCGCCATATGATAAAATATATAGATAGATTCATATATTGAGGTGATTTCAATGCAAGGGCTGGCATTGTCTTTACAACAAAAACAAAAAACGACCCAGTTCCAGAAACTTGCCACAACATTGTTAACCCTTCAAGGACAAGACCTGGACGAGTATATACGACAGCAAAGTGATGAAAACCCGCTGATCGAAGTAGCTTACCCGTCTCGCCGCCCCGATACGGACCTGCCTATAGCCAAATTATCGGAAACGCCGCAAGAAAAGCTGAAGAATCAGCTTGCCTTACTTTCGTTACCCGTAACGATTCGAAAAATTGCCGAATTTATCATTGACTCCTTGGATGAAAAGGGTTTTTTTAAGGACGAAGATTTGCGAACGGCCGCTACCCTCCCCTTCAGTCGTTGGGATATTGGGCGCGCAACCATAGCCGTTCGTTCTCTCGATCCGCCGGGTGTCGGAGCGCGTTCGCTTTGCGACTCACTCATTATCCAAGCACGCCGCAAAAAAAACTGTCCACCCCATACATTACAGCTTTTAAAAAATCACTACGACAATTTTCTGAATGGCCGCTGGCAAGTTCTTCGTAAGGAATCAGGCATAACTAACGACGAATTATCAGAGGTTATAGCTTTCTTACGCACTCTGTCGCTGGTTCCCTTAGAGCAAACGCCTTCAACGGCATTGTGGGTCCGACCGGAAGGAGAACTGGTCATTGACACTAAAACCGCCTCCGTTCGCCCCATATTGTTCCAGGCCTGTCCGTCTGTACGCTTCCGTTCCGACTTGTATTCGAACTATCACAATGCCGGGGATAAGCCGACAAAGCTCTTTTTGAGTCACGCCAAACGTTCATATGTAACCCTACGTTCCGCCCTGGCTTATCGTTCCGATTCCATTCGCCGAGTTTTTGGAAGTTATTGCAACCGAGCAGCAGGAATCATTGCTGACAGGGGCTCCGTTTACAACCGTTAACACAACGCGATATTGCTTTACGGACGGGACTGAGCGAAACAACGGTAAGCCGAGTCTGTAAAAAATCGATATATACTTTTTCGGAATCACACATATAAAATTCAACATTTTCTTTCTCGTGCTTACGAAAAAGATATAGGTTCCAGTATTTCCGACGATGAGGTAAAAGCGAAAACTACTCTCCCTGATTGACAAGGAAGACCGTTCCAAACCCTATTCAGATAATGCTTTAACGAAACTTCTCGTCGCCCAAAAACATCCCTATCGCCCGTAGAACGGTAACTAAAACTGCGATTGCAACTGGGTATCCCCAACAGTACCATTCGAAAGGCTCATGATTCTTAATTGCTAAAAATCCACTGTAGAAGTATAATTTAAATATCCGCAAGGATACAGTTATTATACGTAATTAGCGGGGGATGATCTCATGGGTAAATTACAGTGGAAACGTGTTTACGACGCACCGGAAGAAAGTGACGGATACCGTATTCTTATTGATAGACTTTGGCCCAGAGGCATAAAAAAGGAAGCGGCCAAACTCTCCGACTGGGCCAAAGACATTGCTCCGTCAACGGACTTGCGCAAAAAGTACCATCACGGCGAAATTTCCTACGAAGATTTCGCCACCGCTTACGACAAGGAGTTATCCGAGAATCCGGGCTTACCGGCCTTTGCTAAAGAAATCAAAGATCACCTTCGTAACGGTAACGTAACACTCCTTTATGCCGGAAAAGATCCGGATAAAAGTCAGATTCCTACCTTAAGAGCTCATATTAATAAACATGAACACATTAGCTGAGAAAGGGTGTATTTACTAATGAAAGCACTGAAAATCGAAATGGTCGTAGGTCGTGAAATCATCGACTCTCGCGGCAATCCCACTGTCGAAGCGGACGTAATTCTTTCCGACGGAACCGTCGGTACCGGCGAAGCTCCCAGCGGTGCGTCTACAGGTCAGTTTGAAGCCCTGGAGTTACGTGACGGCGACAAATCCCGTTTCGGCGGCAAAGGTGTCGGCAAGGCCGTGACAAATATTAACACGATTATTCGCGAAACTCTTGTAGGCATGAACCCTTGTGATGCTTACGCCATTGACCGCGCTATGATTGCCGCTGACGGCACGACGGATAAATCCAAACTCGGCGCCAATGCCATCTTAGCCGTATCCATTGCTACCGCCAAGGCAGCTGCAACAGCCCTCGGAATTCCCTTATATCGCTACATCGGCGGCATTAGCGGAAATCGCCTGCCCGTTCCGATGATGAATATTCTGAACGGCGGTGCTCACGCAGCCAATACGGTAGACGTGCAAGAATTTATGATTATGCCTGCCGGTGCCCCGTCCTTCCGTGAAGGCTTGCGTTGGTGCACAGAAGTATTCCATGCCCTGGCAGCCCTGTTGAAAGAAAAGGGTCTGGCTACTTCCGTCGGTGATGAAGGCGGCTTTGCTCCCGACCTGGCAAGCGATGAAGACGCTATCCAATACATTCTTGCTGCCGTAGAAAAAGCGGGCTATACACCGGGTAAAGATTTCGTTCTGGCTATTGATGCCGCATCCAGCGAATGGAAGAGCGGTAAAACCGGCGAATACGTCTTGCCTAAATGCGGTAAGAAATATACATCCGAAGAATTGGTCAACCACTGAAATCCCTTTGTCGAAAAAAATATCCTATTTATTCCATTGAAGACGGCCTGGATGAAGAAGACTGGGAAGGTTGGAAACATATGACGGAAGTACTCGGAGATAAGGTTCAACTCATAGGCGACGACCTCTTCGTTACGAACACGCAACGTCTTTCCAAGGGCATTGCTCAAGGCAGCGCCAACTCTATCCTTATTAAACTCAACCAGATCGGGTCCCTTACGGAAACGCTTGACGCCATTAAGATGGCTCATCACGCCGGCTTTACGGCCATCATTTCCCACCGTTCCGGCGAAACGGAAGATACCACCATTGCCGACTTGGCAGTCGCTTTGAATGCGGACCAGATTAAAAACCGGTGCTCCTAACCGAAGTGAACGCGTAGCTAACATACAACCGTTTGCTTCGCATCGAAGAGGAGTTGGGCGACAGTGCCGTATATCCGGGTTTCAACGCCTTCCAACAAAAACACTAATATAAAAGTAGGCTTATAGGACAAAATGTGTTGGTCGCTTAGTCCCAATTTGTCGAGAAGGATTTGTCATAGTTATGCAAATCACCCCAAACAATGGCATCGCCCCATGTCGGTAGAATTCCTTCTAATTGTTTTTTCTCATTCATATTTTTATATATCTTTGAAATACTTGTATCCGTTGGCATGACCTTAAGTATTTCAGTGGCTGAAAGCGGTTTCGGCGAGTGCATATAGCACCACCAGAAAACCGCTTTTATTCGTCTATCAATGGATAGCCCCCTATGGTTACGAATTAACGCTCTCAGCTGAGCATTCACCCCGCCTTCTATGGGATTATTCGTGGCCGGGCACGGGTGCGATGGAACAACCTTTTCATCCAAATAAGTAAATAAGGTCTTCGTCGTCACTAGTCTAACAAGAGAATAGTACCCTTTTAGTAACCGTTCATGAGTAGGCCTGGTATTTCCCTGATCATCTTTCGTCATTTCATTTAAAAAAAGTCTTTAAAAAGTAATTTCCCACTGGGATAATCTCAATATCCAAGCCCTAGCTTCTTCATCATTATGTATATGCATTAAGTCTTTGGCTAATTGGTATAGTACTATTCCCGCTAACGTCTTAGGTCTAGTCGTTGTATAGCGCCGTACCTGGCAAAAAGCATGAAAGGTACAACGCTGAAGTTTGGTAGACGGCCATACTTTACGCATAGCCTTTCTAAACCCGGGACCTCCATCGGATATAACCACAGTAGGACTTGTAATACGGCGTAGCAGAGCTTCCCAAGCTCGAGCATATTCATAGCGGCATACATACCACCCAAGCACATGAATCCCGTCATAGCAAATAAGAACACAAGCTTTTCGTGCAAGATAAATACCGTCTACAAACACAATATCTCTTCGTTCTTCTACTTTAGGCGGCATAGGCCAAATATCCCAAAACTTTGCGGTATTTCTTCTAAAGGTTCGGCCTTTACCCGGTAATTCTTGCTGCGTTGTTTTACTAAATAGCCATGTTAGAAACTCTTTTAACTGCTTAGTTGTATTATCTATTTTATTCACAAAGGATATGTGGCAAGCAGTACAGTACCAACGTTGCGTACCGGCCGAGGTTTTCCCATACTTCTGACAGGGGAATCCACAGTTTATACATCTAACTAGCATAATTATATCCTCCTAAAAACTAAGGTGTTTTTTTAAGAAGATATAACCCCATTAAGCTCAGTAATAGCAAGGGATTTCAGTCTTTTTACCAACACGTTTTGTCCACCCCTACAAGTTTATCCAAACTATGCTCAGTAAAAACTAGCATCGCACTAGACTACCATTGCTGAAATATTTCGCCTATTACATGAGGGTCTGAACTACACGACCATCGCTCGGGCTTGCCATGTCTCCGTAACTACCGTCATTCGGTATTGTTCCCTTATTTCTATTTCTCGTCCGAAAGAATTGCCGACCGTCTTGGGTATAGATGAGTTTAGAGGCAATGCAGCCGGGCAAAAATATCAGGTCATCTTAACCGACTCGGATAGCCATCATATTATTGATGTGTTACCGAAGAAGGATACGAATGCACTGTATCGGTATTTCGCATCCTATAGCCGAAAAGCAAGACAAAAGGTTCGCTTTATTGTGATGGATATGTCTCCGCAATTTAGGCTCGTCATGGAAACCCTATTTCCTCAGGCTCATATTGTGTGTGACCGTTACCATGTCTGCTGTTTAGTGGATTGGGCAGTAGAACGAGTTAGAAAACGTGAGCAAAAGAAGTTGGTACGCTATTCAGCCATGCTAAAGAGCAACAAGAGGATACTCATGAAACACCCCGGTAGATTAACGGATGCTGAGCTTATTAAGTTAGAAGAGATCTTACGGATTTCCGATGACTTAAGAAAAGCATACAAATTAAAACAAGAGTTCATTCATATCTTTGAAAGACAGGGTAAGGAACGAATTACGCACCATTTAGAATGGTGGTTAAAGAGTGTAAAGACAGCTCAGTTAACGGAATTTAGGAACTTTTCCACATCCTTTGTTTCATGGAAAGGGCAGATAACCAATGCGTTCTTACTACCTTTTTCAAACGGCTATACGGAGGGATGCAATAACAAGATCAAAGTATTGAAACGAATAAGTTACGGGCTTAGACACTTTGGCCGCTTCCGAACTCATATCCTATTGTTGAGCAAAAAGAACGGCACCGAACACCTTTGTGTTCGGTGCCAAAAAAGCTTGTCGATCAGTTAGACCCCAACATTTGCAAAAGAGCCCATTATTTGAGCTCATCGCTTTTTGATATTTCCACCTATCACTTACCCGTTCATACGATTGAAATATTCAATAGCCTTCGGACTGAATTCAATAAACGTATTGCCACAAGAAAAAGATGCCAACTGGTATGTTTGATATATCAAATCAACATACCCATCTGCCGCTTAAGCAATAATTGTCCGATGCATAGTCTACCCTGCCAGTCCTTTGAGATAAATGATGTCCTTTCCGAGTGCTCCGTATAAAAACGCAATAGGACCCCGAGCGTACAGCAGTATCCAGTTGCTTTTGGCGCTTGCAATTTTTGATATAGTTATACAAAGGAACCCGTTTGCCTGTCATCTTATCGTATACCATGCCTCGGGTTCTATAGGATCCGTGTGCCGCCCCGGCACGATAATAATACGTTGTTAACAAGAGAGAAACTACGTCCTTATCTTCATACGTCACTTTATAGCTTTGTGATACTTGGTAAACGTGACGATTATAGTAGGCGTCCTTGGCTTCACCTACATAAGCGGCAATATCCGTATTGATAGCGGTCTGAGCTGCCGCATTTTCCGTATAAACGAGGGGATACTTCAAATCCATATTCATATCCGTTTGGTTTCCCGTCACGACTTTGGCATACGCCGGGACTGCCAGTGTGCTTAAAAGTGCTATCATACCGAGTTTCTTCCAATTCATTATCTCATCACTCCTTCTCTTTAGCCGGAACCTTTATTTCTGTCTCAGTATATCTTCCGCTTCCGTGCAAATATAAGCCAACTGTCGGGATAATTTTCGTAATCTTTGCGATGAATGTACCCATGCGGCGCAACAAGCAGCCAGTACGGCACTGCCGATAATATCACTCATGTAGTGTACACCCGCGAAGACTCTGGACAGGCCTTGTAACAAGGCCCACCCCAAAAGACGGTTACCTCCGCTTTGCCGGCTAAGGATAAGCGAAAAGGCTGCGGCTACGGCGTTTAGCGTGTGATTACTCGGAAAGGAAGCATTATCTCCGTGAGTAATACGTGCTGTTTTCCCCCGAGTAAACGGTCTCGGTCTGTGCCAGATACACCGAATAAGATGTGACACTGACGACGCCGCAAGAACGGAAAAAAGTGCCTCCACAAGGGCCGCCCGTTTTCGTACCCGCTCCTTACGAGATGGTATAAACCACGAAACGATTCCGTACAAGGGATAAATAAGAAACCCGAAACGAGCTACCCAAACGAGAAGTCGCTCACATCCCTGTACCACTACAAAAATTACATAAATAAGGCGTAAAATACGTGACATTTACTATACCCCGATTATTTTTTCACGGCCTTGATCAAGGCTTCTACATGTACGTCCGTTACATCCACAACCGGCACGGATATATTCATCATCTCGAAAAGAATCGGCAATTCCGTACACCCTAATATTAGCGTGTCGATATGATGGCTGCCAATCATTTCTTCAACAAGGTCCGAAAAATATTTTTGTGCCCTTTCCGTTACGATTCCCGCTTCCAATTCTTTTTCTATAATCTCATGAACCTTCAGCTGATCGCCTTCTTCAGGCACGATTGCTTCAATACCCGCATCTCTAAAGGCCTTTTTGAAAAAGTCTTCCCTCATTGTAAACAAGGTGCCTAACAACAGTGGTCTCTTAAGGCCCTGCATTGCCACATAACCGGCCGTCACGGCTACACTGCTGACCAGAGGTACGGGCGAGTTTGCAGACAACTCGTCAAAGACAATATGCGGTGTATTGCCCGTCATGGCAACTACTTGTGCACCGCCTGCCGCCAGATTGGTAATCCCCGTGTAGCTAAATACTCCGTAAGGCCTGCACAATCCTTTTGCCCGCAGTAAGACAACACTCGATACACATCAAGGCTCTCTATAAGAAGTGGCGGAAAAAGTTTTTCCCGCTTATAAACTTTCTCGGTTATCTTTTTATAGTATAACAGCGTGGATTCAGGACCGATACCGCCGATTAATCCCAATTTTTAACATAAGCCTACTCCTATTCCGGTAACCTTGCATAAATAGTTTTTGAACTTACGTGCTTTATCATGCCTAGTTTACCGGCAACGTCGCTGATTACGGACTGAGGTGCATCCATAGTAATACTGATAATGGATATCCCTCGTTCTTTATAAGGCAGTCCCATACGCCCGATAATATATTCTCTGTAATCGTGAAAAACGGCATTAATTTTTCCCGCCGCCTTGCCGTCGCTGACAATAATACCGATAAGAGCTACTCTAGTTTCATCCATAGCTACACCTTATACAAAAAATCCCTGCGCAAATCGCAGGATAGAGTCATCACATAGAAGACGAACCTTATTTACATGAGCTTATCATTATAAACGAGGCCATACGGATATAGTTGTCCATGCGGTTTGCCGTCAGGCCGTTCCTTTCGACGCACCTACTGCCTACAGTATATCATTTGCCGGAATCACTGACAATTACTACATAATCCTTGCTTTTTTTATCCTTCTCGACATGCTATGATTAATAAAACATATAAAAAGCCTTTACGGAGATGATAAAATGATTTGCAAAACCTGCGGTGTCGAATTAAGAGACGGCGTTCGCATGTGTCCCATTTGCGGCACACAACAAGTGGAATTACCGCCTAAACCGCGTCAAACACAACCGGCTAAGCTGGTCTTAACCAAGCAGAGGGTCATCAGCCTGCTGTTTGTCTTACTGTTCATTGCCGTAGCTCTTTGGCGCATAATAGTCCCGCAATAGCAATGAGGAAAAAAGTATCCCGTCGAGAACAATCGACGGGATACTTTTTATTTACAGTTCATATTGTAGTAATTACTCAATATGAACGAATTATTTACCCTGGAAATTCTTTTCTTTTCTCTTTTTCCATGAAGGCAGCCATACCTTCCGTCTGATCTTCTGTGGAGAAGCACAGGCCGAATACTTCGTCTTCATAAGCAATACCCGTAACGATATCGCACTGCATACCGCGATTAATAGCTGCTTTGGAAAGTTGTACGGCAATAGGAGCATTAGCCGCAATCTTCTTCGCCACTTTCATAACCGTCGGCATCAATTCTTCCTGGGGAACGACTTTATTAACAAGGCCGATACGATACGCTTCATCGGCTTTAATATTAGCAGCCGTGAAAATCAATTCTTTACCGTAACCGCGACCTACGACACGGGGCAGACGTTGCGTACCGCCGAAACCGGGCGTAATGCCGAGACCGACTTCAGGTTGGCCGAAGAGCGCATTTTCAGAAGCATATCTGAAGTCGCAAGCACAAGCCAATTCACAACCGCCGCCGAGAGCAAAGCCGTTAACAGCTGCAATAACCGGCTGAGGAAGGTTTTCAATGCGGGTAAATACATCCTGACCGATTTTACCGAAGTTGCGGCCGTCTACAGCATTTTTCGTGGACATTTCCTTAATATCCGCACCGGCAACAAAGGATTTATCTCCACCACCGGTAATAATTACTACTTTAACGTCTTTATCCGTTTCGAGTTTGCCTACCAAATCATTTAATTCCAACAGCGTTTCGGAATTCAACGCATTCAGGGCCTTCGGGCGATCAATCGTCAAAACACCGATTCCGTCCTGGTTTTCAAATTTAATGTTGTTATAAGCCATTGTAATAACCTCCTTTAAATGTGCAAAACCGGATTTATCTCGCTTGTAATGGATTATTCACAAGATAAATTCTTTATATTCATAGTATACCACGTTCCATTTGTAACAATAAGTATTTTGTTCTGTTTCCCTATTCCTTTTATCGTTTGATAGCTTTTTATCTATGTTTTTTCGTAATACCCGTTATAATAATATACTTTTTTATTTTATTCTTACTTTTTGCGAACGCCTTCAGCCTTTGTTAGTGATTTAAATCACATTTATTTTGTAAACGCAAAAGAGGAGCCTTCATTAAAAAGCTCCTCTTTAATAGCTATTTTTGTAACTGTGCGACTTTAGCCTGCAGCTCTTTATTTTCTTCACGAAGTTGACGCATTTCCTGCTCCATAGCGTCCATTCGTTCCGCTAAATCGGAATCTTGCCGAACAGAAGGTTCCCCCTCTTTTCCGACTCGGAAGGTAGCTCCTACATTGGCCGACAATTTATGGCTGTCACCGAAATTCGATGCCGCTCCGAAGGAAAGCATCAAATCACGGGACGCATTGTAAAATCCGCCCAGGGCCACGGCTTTTTTCCCGTCATAGGAACCTAAGGCCGCCGCAATCTGGAATTTCGATTCACTTCCCGTGTAATCTAAAGGATGTAGTCCTGCCAAAGCTGCCGAGGCGGCACCGACATTTTTAATTTCTCTACTTAAGCCGCCGGTCATATTTGCCCCGTATTGATACAGCTGATTACCTGTTACGACATCATGGGATCCTGCAGCAATACGTCCGTCTGCTACGTTAACAATCCGCCGTTGTGTCGTATCATTGCCGACAGACACAACATTGGTTTCTGCCGCCGTACTGCCACCACCGATAGCAATACTGCCGTTGCCGGTGACGGAAGCGTTATGACCCATAGCCAGCCCTTCTACGGCATTAACATTGGCACCGTTACCGATAGCTGCCGCATAGTCTTTCTTAGCTACTGCATTAGCCCCGAAGGCTGTACCGTTTCTACTCGTATTCGTATTTAACCCGAAGTTCGTCCGTTCGCCGCGAATGACAACACGTGCCGTACTGGGTGCATCATTACCTAAGTTATCGGGTTTATGACGTCCGTCACGTACAGGATATGAATCGGGCGCATAATTCGAATCGGGTGTCAAAAGAACACTGGCTCCCGTCGTCGCATCAACACGAGTTTTGCCGGCTGTCGCCTGATCCGGCGTAGCCTGACCGATTAAAAACACTGGCTGCCGAATCTATTTTGCGGCGCCGCCGCACAAACTACTCCTCCAATTACGGCGCAAGCCGTAAGGGTCGCACAAAATACGCATACTCTTATTTTCTCATTACTACCCAGTCCCCTCTACTATTTTGATATAGTAATATATTATATGTTTTTATTTTTAATACTATGATACTCATTGTCAATATCTATTTTGTAAAAAAATTATTTTCATTCTTTACTAAGAATCAAAAAACGTTGATATACTCTTCTTTTCCAGGCTTTAATCGATCATTTCCTCAGTTTATTTAATTCTAAATAATAATAACTGATATCTGATTTTGTTTTTCATTTATATATATTTTATACATATAAAATTCATCTTTTACTGCTATCAAATAAAACAGCCTCCTTTTTCAAGGAGGCTGTTCCTTTATCTGTGCTTATATTATACCCGTCACCATATAGAAGAAAACTGCAAAGAAGGCTACGAAGACTTTAATCAGCGTAATAGCAAACATATCCTTATACGCTTCTCGATGCGTTAATCCGCAACTAGCCAAGGTGGTAATAACAGCACCGTTATGGGGCAAGCTGTCCATCCCGCCGGAAGCCATGGCGGCAATACGATGCACTACTTCTGCCGGAATGCCTACTGCAGCCGTTTCCGCTAAAAAGTGATTGCCGAAAATATCAAGAGCTATACTAAGGCCGCCCGAAGCGGAACCCGTAATTCCGGCAAGAATATTGACCATTAAAGCTACATTGAACAAGGGAATACCCTGGCCGATTCCTAAAAGAGAGTCGGCGACTTCAAGAAAGCCCGGCAAGGAAGAAATTACATTACCGTATCCTACTTCCGATGCCGTATTCATAATAGCAAGGAGGGATCCGAGCGCTCCTGCATTAAGGGCCGCCTTAATACTTGTATTCTTGGACATAAACCTTCTGCCCGTAACACAGGCAATAATAATGGCTACTAAAAGGCCTATAAGCAAAGCCCAAATAGCGATTACATTATGAACATTCTTAGCTACTAAGGGTAGGTTCATGGCTCTGAAGGGTTCTATTAATGCATCATGCCAGTCGAACATAACGGAAAAATAGAAGTTAATCGCCAAGACAACGATAAGCGGTACAAGAGACAGGGTCCACGGCGGCAAAGGTGCATTCGGATCAATTTCCGTTTCGTTAACCGTATGATGGCCGTAGCCTTCGCCGGCCTTTTTCATGTGTTTACGCCGCCATTCAAGATAAATAAAGCAAAGAACGATTAACAAGGTGCCGCAAATAATACCCAAAATAGGGGCCGCAAAGGTCGTCGTTCCCAGATAAATGGTAGGAATGATATTTTGGATTTGAGGTGAACCGGGATAGCAGTCCATCGTTGCCGTAAAAACTCCGGCAACAAAGCAGGCGGGAATTAAGCGTTTCGGAATTTCCGCTTCTCTAAAAAGTGCCGCAGCGAAAGGATATACCGCAAAAGCACAGACAAACATAGAGATACCGCCGTAACAAAGAATCATACACGCGAATACTACTGCAAAGATAGCTCGTTCTTTACCGATAACTTTAATGGTTTCCATAGCAATACTGCGAGCCATGCCGGTTTCTTCCATCACTTTGCCGAAAACAGCTCCTAACAGGAAAATAGGGAAGAAAGATTTGATATACATTACGGCTTTAACCATAAATAACTCCGTGTACCCGGGCAACACGGGAAGGCCTGATACGGCTGCTGCGAATAACGCAAAAATCGGTGCAAATAAAATAACGGAATAGCCACGATACGCAAAGGTTACTAAGAGAACCAAACTAATAATAATAGCCACAATTTCCATATACATACTCTCCTTTTCTTTTAATCATTACGGCCATTTGAATCGTCCTGTATCTTATGACTTCATTATAAAGATTTTGTTTGTGAATAAAAATATCATAGTTTGGCCAAAAATTTGACTTTATGGAATTCATGAATTTTCACAGCGTATTTATGCCGTTTTTACATTAATACGAAATGTCTATAAGATGTGCCGAGTAGAAAGCTATATTTTTTAACCGATACTTAGTTCTTTAAATCATAACTTAAAATGCTCTCCTTGTACAGTCGGCTCACCTAAACTTAAAAGAAAACAGACAGGAGAAGGCTTGTACAAGTCTTCTCCTGTCTGTTTTAAAAAAGAGGTTGTTAAAAAATGCTTTACAGGCTGATGTGCAGTGATTATTGCAGAATGGATCCGGAAATAATCATCTGCTGTACCTGGTTGGTACCTTCGTAAATCTGCGTTATCTTGGCATCACGCATATACCGTTCAACCGGATACTCTCTCGTAAATCCATAGCCGCCGAATACTTGAACCGCATCCGTCGTCACTTGCATAGCAATATCGGATGCATATTTTTTAGCAATAGACGCATCCATAGAGTAGGACTTCACATCAGGTTGTCCCATCTTCCATGCGGCCTTATACACTGCCAATCTGGCCGTTTCAATTTTTATCTTCATATCAGCCAACATAAACGCAATGGCCTGTTTTGTCGCAATGGGTTTACCGAACTGTACCCGTTCTTTAGCATATTTAACGGCTTCATTATAAGCGCCTTCCGCAATTCCCAAGGCCTGTGCACCGACACCTACGCGTCCGCCGTCCAAAGTCATCATGGCAATCTTAAAGCCGTCCCCTTCTTTTCCCAAAAGATTCTCTGCCGGAATCCGCACGTTCTGGAAGACAAGTTCCCGTTGTACAGATGCACGAATACCCATTTTTACTTCTTCTTTACCGTAAGTAAAGCCTTCCATCCCTTTTTCTACGATGAAAGCGCTCATGCCTTTAGCACCCTTGGACTTATCCGTTGCTGCAAAAACCACTGTAACTTCGGCTTCTCCACCGTTCGTGTTAAATACCTTGGAACCGTTCAACGTATAGGAACCGTCTTCATTTTTCACGGCTGTCGTGCTACCGTTCAGTGCATCCGTGCCCGCATTGGGTTCTGTCAATCCGAAGGCACCGAGTGCCGTCCCTTCCGCCAAGGGTTTTAAAAACTTTTCCTTTTGTTCTGCCGTACCGAATTTCCAAATAGGCCAGGAACAAAGCATGGTATGTACTTCAAAGCTCAAAGCGATGGACGGATCTACTTTAGCAATTTCTTCGCAAGCTACAGCCAAACTAAGGAAGTCGGCACCGACACCGCCTTCTTCTTCACTCCAAGGAATGCCGAGCAGACCCAATTGACCCATTTCATCGAGAATAGACCGATCAAAGGTTTCTTTTTCGTCACGTTCCTTTACTGTAGGTAACAAACGTTTTTCAGCAAAATCTTTTGCCAAGTTGGCAATATCCAACTGCATTTCCGTCAATTTAAAATCCATGGTGTGTTTCCTCCCGTGTACCTTTATTTTTAATATTTTAAATGCTTACTATTTATCCGTAAATTTAGCCTTACGCTTCTCTACAAAAGCAGCCATACCTTCTTTTTGATCTTCCGTGGAGAAGCAAAGGCCGAAAACTTCATCTTCATAAGCAATGCCCGTAATAACGTCGCAATTAATACCGTGATTAATAGCCGCTTTAGAAAGTTGAACGGCTATTTTGGCGTTGGATGCAATTTTCTTAGCCGTCTTCATAACAGCTTCCATGAGTTCTTCTTGGGGAACAACCTTGTTTACCAAGCCGATGCGATACGCTTCTTGAGCATCAATCATATTAGCCGTAAAAATGAGCTCCTTCCCATAACCGCGGCCGACGACACGAGGCAGACGCTGTGTACCGCCAAAACCGGGGGTAATACCGAGACCGACTTCAGGCTGTCCGAATTTAGCCGTTTCAGCCGCATAGCGGAAATCGCAGGCACATGCCAATTCACATCCACCGCCGAGAGCATACCCGTTAACAGCCGCAATAACAGGCTGAGGGAGGTTTTCGATACGCGTAAACGCATCTTGTGCAATCTTACCGAAGAACCGACCTTCTACCGCATTCTTAGTAGACATTTCAACAATATCCGCACCGGCAACAAAAGACTTTTCACCGCCGCCTGTAATAATCAAGACTTTTACTTCCGCATCGTTTTCAATTTCGCCTACACACCGGTTCAGTTCAGTAACCGTTTCCGTATTTAAAGCGTTCAAGGCTTTCGGACGATTAATCTTCAAAATACCGATACCGTCTTCCTTCGTAAACTCAATGTTATTGTACTTCATAACCATACAACCTCCCTCATTAATAACCGAAAATTCTATGAAGTTTAACCCGCTTATTGCATATCTTTTGATATGTTACGGTCAGTATAGCTTTTCGCATCATTGACTAAAACAGGAAAGTTTTGCACTTTCTCGCACCCTTTTGACTTCCATGGACTTATCGTTCATAAATATGTTGCAAATTATGCATTTTCACCATATTTTATTACGATAACCAAGCAAATATGTTATAATAATCACAATATGGGCGAATAGAAATATATGTGCCGGAGAGAGGATGTGCCTCATGGGCCAAGAAAACTATGCAGAAACACTGAAGAAGTTACTTACTTTTACGCAAGCAAAGTTTGTTTCTATTGCTGAAGTGGTCGGTTATGACATATCTTATGTCAATAAGTGGAGCAATGGGACTAAGCTTCCGTCTTCCCGTTACATAGAACAGATAAATGAAGATTTAGGACGATATTTTACTCATCTCATCAAAGAAAATAACCGCGAAAAACGATTTATAAAAATATTTGCCTTGCCTGAAGACACAACGGATTTGGAGTTTGCCATTACACAGCATTTATGTGCCGCCTATAGGGCCAGCATTCACCAAACACATCCGACAAAAACAAAAGACGGAAAGCCGGCTGCCTCATTACAAGTATTAACGGGGACACATAATACCAAGTCATTCTTGTCCGACTTGATTCATAAAGGGGTGTCCACAAAAATCGGGAGAAACGGAGCTCCTTTGTCTTTGACGACTTTTGTACTTTGTATCAAGCCGGTTTTTGGAATTTTTTCAACGATCTTCCGTTGCAACAAAAGAGCCTGACGGTCCGAGTCGGCCTTGATTTGGACAGGTTGGACGATAACTGTCGCCTTTTTGAACATGTTTATGCGACCTTAAACAGACTGCTTGATATTAATTTTATTTTTTATGATATCAAGGATATCGAACGTTCCAACTTGCTTATTATGAAGGATAGTTTTGTCATTCAATATGCTTTATCCAAAACCGGTTCCTTTATGATGTGTTCTCATATTTCTAACGAGGCAACTGTCCGAGATATTTACGAAAATTTCAATTTCAGCGATCTGACCAAAAGACCGCTTACGGCTCTTTCCGATTCTCTGGGAATGGATAATACCGGTTACCGCACGGCTTTTTATGCAAATAGTCGATTCTTTTTCCATTTAACGAACGGCTTTGACTTTCTCTTGCCTCACGATGTTTTCGAAAGTATTCGCGAGCTCAGCTCCCCGGAGCAACAACAGTCTATTCCGCGTCTATGTGTGACGTGGGAGGAAATCGTGAATAATGCTGAAATCGAATTTATTATTCCTACCTCGTCCCTCATGCGGTATTTGGAAAACGGATACATTTATCTAACCGATGTAGAATATTCATTAACACCGGAAGAACGCAAGGAGCATATTCAAACAGTCCTGTCTACTATGCAGGAAAACCCGCACATTATTATGGGCGTACTTTCAACCCTCGGCTTAGGAAAAAGTTACAAAGGAGAAAACCTTTCTTTTTACTCCAACTATAAAACGGGATTTATGAAAAAGAACAAGAGGTATATTCACAACCAGGCCAGTCCGTTCTACCTAATTACAGACCACCGCCTTCACACAATTATCCTTAACTATTTCCGTTCTTTAAAAGAATTACCTTTATACCGGCAGTACAAAATAGACGAATTATTGACAATTTATGAGCGTATTAAACCTCTCATTGAACGAACATTATGTATAAAAAGTAAAAGAACGCTTCCGACCGGAAGCGTTCTTTTACTTTAATTATCGATTGGCTTTCATTTCTTTTAAGCCCATCAATTCATCTTTGAAAATAAACTCGGGCATTACTTTTACATCTTTCATTATAGGCGTAAATCCCATCTGATCAAGGACATCTTTTTGAAGGTCGATGCCCGGTGCAATTTCCGTCAAATGAATACCGTCTTCTTTCATTTCAAAAACGGCACGTTCCGTAATATAGTAAACATGTTGACCTTGCTTACGTGCATAATCACCACTGAAAGTAATATGGTCTACACTCGGTACAAACTTACGAACCGAGCCTTCCTGTATAATCGTAAGTTTTCCGTCTTTTATTTCTTCCTTCAGCTTACCGGTAGTAAAGGTGCCGCAGAAAACAACATTTTGCGTATTTTGTGTAATGTTGACGAAACCGCCGCAACCGGCAATACGCGGACCGAACTTGGAAACATTGATATTACCTATACCGTCACATTCGGCCAACCCGAGGCAAGCGAGATCCAACCCGCCACCGTCATAGAAGTCGAACTGACTGGATTGGTCTAAAACAGCTTCCGCATTGACAGAAGCTCCGAAGCGAACTCCACCTAAAGGTACTCCGCCGACCGCTCCGGCTTCTACAGTCATAGTCAAGCTGTCTCCGATTCCCTTCTTCATTAGCTACGGATGCGATAAATTCAGGAATACCGATACCCAAGTTGATAATAGCTTCACTGGACAAATCCAGAAGTAAAAGAGAGGCACGACGAGCAATGATCTTCTTTGCATTCAAAGGTACGGGAGCCAAGGCATGCAAAGGCACTGTCAATTCTCCTGTAAGAGCCGCATTGTACTCACAATCAAAGGTTTGTTCACAGAATTTCGTTTCAGGTGCTTCGACAACGTAATCAACATAAATGCCGGGAACTTTGACAAGTTTCGGATCCAGCATGCCGCCTTTAACGATTTTTTCAACTTGGACGATAACCGTACCGCCGCTGTTATGTGCTGCCTGAGCAATCGAGGTAGCATCAAGAGGTGCGATTTCCTTAGTAAGAACCACATTACCCCATTCATCGGCATAGGTCCCGCGAATTAAAGCTACGTTAATATCCATGCGCGGATAAAACAGTTGATCTTTGCCGTCAATTTGAATAACCTTAACAAAATCTTCCGTAGTCACATCATTCAGTCGGCCGCCGGACACACGCGGATCCGCAAAGGTTTCCAAGCCTACATGAGTAATCGTTCCTACACGGTGTGCCGCTACATCGCGGAAATACTGTGCCAATGTTCCCTGCGGCAGATTATAGGCTTGAATCTTGTTAGCATTAACCAGTTTCTGCAAAGCCGTTACAGCATTCCAGTGTCCGAGAATCGCTTTTTTCAACATTCCTTCATGGGCAAAATGATCCCCGCCGCGGCCGTCCGAATTACCTTGAGACGCAGCATAAATAAGGGTCAAACTCCTAGGAGCTCCCTGTTTCAAGAAAACGAGCTTCTAAAGCACTTGTCAATGCTTCCGGTTGAACAGAGCCGACAAAACCGTTTGATGCGACAACATCATTATCCTTAACTAGAAGAGCTGCTTCCTGAGCCGTAATTACTTTTACTTGTTTCACAATCTACCC